>Ga0209048_10001601_pt1 | contig 22992 bp, 25 predicted proteins | sample FrelakmetCRP12CR_FD_187146 | JGI IMG/M metagenome (GOLD analysis project Ga0209048, IMG submission 187146) | Freshwater lake sediment microbial communities from the University of Notre Dame, USA, for methane emissions studies - CRP12 CR (SPAdes)... | ecosystem: Environmental > Aquatic >... | reverse complement strand
TCGCCGATGAAGTAGCGGACCTCGTGGCCTTCCTTCAGGACCTGCCACGCGATGTCGCCGATCAGGCCGGTCAGCGAGACGAAGAGGAACTTGCGCTTTTTTTCCATGAGAGTGCCGGGATTCTAACCGCGCCGGCTTCGAATTGAGTCAGGGACTTCGGGGGCCGTTGCTCAGGCGACGCGTCGGGGCTCGAGTCGCTTCAGGCCGGGTATGCGGTCGAAGTCGCGGTCGTAGCTGCAGATCGACTCGAGGCCGGCGACTTCGCACACGGCGGCATGGAGCGCGTCGCGGGCCATGAGCCTCGGGTGCCGGTCGAGCAGCGCACGCGCCAGATCGAGGACCTCGGCCGTCACCGGAAAAACCACGGGGACGATCCGGCGCGCCAGGTCGTAGACCCGGCGGCCGTCCTCCCAGCGGCCGAGGGCCCGGTAGCGGTGGAGAAGCTCCTGCAGCACCTCGGCATCCACGGCCGCCTCGACCTCGCCTCTGGCGACGCGCTCGAGCAGGGCGAGGCTGTCCGCCTTGTGCGGGTGGGGCGCACCCGCCGCGTACATCAGGATGTTCGAATCGAGGAGGATCACGGCAGAAGGTCTTCGGGCCTTGCGACCGACTGCCGCTTCATCGTCGAGACGGCGCCCACGGGCAGCTGCAGGCTCCCGAGCTCCTCGACGGCGCGGCCGCGCTCTTCGGGCGAAACCAGCCCGTACCGGGCCTCGCACGCCTCCCGCACCAGCTGACCGAGGCTCGTCCCGCGCCGCCGGGCCACGCCGGTCAGGTGATCGTGCAGGTCGGGGGAGAGCAGGATCGTCGTCTTCCGAGAAAGCTCCATATACGCCTCCACATGTGGATGTTAGGCGACTCCGGGTGGAGCGTCAAGGCCGGTTACTGAGACGAAGCGGAGCGGGCACTCTTTTTTTCCGGGGTCGGCGGAGCCCAAAGCGGCGGCACGTTCACCGCGGGCGGATACAACACGACGATCCTGCGTCGGCAGCCCGCTCTACGGGCGGCAGGCCTGGGGCGCTCGGTCGGGCCTACACGCCGCCGAGCTGCGTCGGAACGTTCACCGACGTCGCCTGTCCGGGACCGTTCACGGACTGGATCGAAGATCTCTATCGGCGCGGCATCGCCGCCGGCTGCGGGCCCGGGCCGAAATACTGTCCCGACGCCGCGGTCTTGCGTCAGCAGATGGCGGTCTTCCTCCTGAAGGGATTGAAGGGCTCGGGGTACGCCCCGCCGGCGTGCCAGGGCGTCTTCGCGGACGTGCCGTGCTCGAGCCCGTTCGCGCCGTGGATCGAGGATCTCTACAACCGCCAGATCGCCGCCGGCTGCGGCGGCGGCAAATTCTGTCCGACCAACCCGACGACCCGGGGCCAGATGGCGCCGTTTCTCGTCAAGACGTTCGGGCTGCTGCTCTACGGACCGTAGTCGGATTCCTTCAGCGCGAGCCGTCCCGCCGGCACGTCCCGTCGCTCGGTGACGCGGCCCGAGGGCCAGCGCACGACGACGTGATCGGCCTTGTCGCGGTCGCCGAGGCCGAAGTAGAGCTCCTTCGGGCCGGAGGACAGGAACGAGTAGCCCGCCGCGACGACCTGCGTGCGCGAGAGGCCGCCCGCCTCGACGGTGACGGTCGCGCCGAGGGCGTCGCGGGTGGAGCGGTGCGGGCCCGGCAGATTCGGGTCGCCCTCGAGCGCGACGACGAGCGACCTCGCCTTCGAGGGGTTCCGGTTCATCCAGAGCGCCGGCGGCTGCAGGAACCCGGTTGCGAAGAGGTCCGGCGCGCCGTCGCCGTCCACGTCCACGACGACGACGCCGCGCTGGTTGGCGTCGGACTCGAGGCCCGTCACGGCGGCGAGCTCGTCGAAATGCCGGCCGTCGCGGTTGCGGTAGAAGCGCTTGGGCGGCCGGCCCCAGAGCGAGTCGTCGCCGAAGTCCGCGGTCGGGATGCCCTTCTCGAACTTCCGGAACTCGAGCGACATGAGGTTCCAGAACTCGATCTCGCGCTCGGTCTCGTTCTTGCCCGTGACCATGCCGTTGACGACGAAGAGGTCTGCGCGGCCGTCGAGGTCCGCGTCCACGAAGACGCAGCCCCACGACCAGGACGTGTCCCAGACGTCGGCCTCGTTGGAGGTGCGCTCGAACCGGTCGCCGCCGAGATTGCGGAAGAGCGAGGAGCCGCGGGAGAGGGACTTCAACTTGCGCCACACGATCGGCCGGCCGAGCGAGTAGGGAAATTCCGGCATGGGATAGCGCGGGTCGCGCAGGAACCAGTTGAGCGGGAAGGAATAGTTCGAGACGTAGAGGTCGAGGCGCCCGTCGCCGTCGTAGTCGTCGATGGCGACACCCATTCCGAATCCGGGATCGAGGATGCCGGCCTTCCGCGCGAGGTTCGTGAACGTGCCGTTGCCGTTGTTGTGCAGGTAGGCGTGGTTGCCGAAGTCGTTGGCGATGTAGATGTCGGGCCAGCCGTCGCCGTCGAGGTCGGCGCACTCGAGGGCGAGGCCCCATCCCGTGTCGCCCGCCTTCGACGCCTTCGTGACGTCTGTGAAGGTGCCGTCGCCGTTGTTGTGGAAGAGGTGGTTCGCAGGAGCGTTGTCCGCTTCGAGGCTCGGCCCGTAGTCAGGATGGCCGTACACGAGGACGTAGAGGTCGGGATTGCCGTCCCGGTCGTAGTCGAGCGCCGCCGCGGAGGTGCTGTAGTTCTTCAGAGCGACGCCGGCCCTTGCGCCGACCTCCTCGAAGGTCCCGTCGCCGCGGTTTCGGTAGAGAAGGTTCGGGCGATCGAGGTACGTGACGTAGAGATCGGTGTGCCCGTCGTTGTCGAAGTCGAACGCCAGCGCGCCGGCTCCCTCGCCTTCCTGTCCCGCGACGCCCGCCCGCTCGGTCGCGTCCTCGAAGGTCCCGTCGCCGCGATTGCGATAAAGGCGGTTGCCGTCGCCGCCCGCGACGAAGAGGTCGGGCCTCCCATCCCCGTCGTAGTCGAGGACGGCGGTGCCGGGCGGAAGGTGCTCGCCGGGGACGGGGATGTTGCGCGAGGCGTTGGGAAAGAAGGCCCGGTGGGGGCGGGCGAGGCCGGCCGCCTCCGCGCGATCCTCGAAGAGCGGCTCCGGCGCCGAGGCCGCAAGCCAGGCGACGACGGAGCCCGACTCCATCCGCCAGCCTCCGCCCGGAGCCGGCGCGAGCGTCACCCGGATCTTTCCGCCCTCCTGCCGCAGCTCGCCGCGGGTCCCGCGTCCCGACAGGAAGAGACCGAGGACGACCTCGCGATTGTCGCCCCTTCGCCGGAAGTCGAAGAGCGTGGCCTCGGCGCGGCCGAGCGTCGAGAAGCCCCCGCGCAGGGCCGCGAGCCGGGCGCCGAGATCGGCGTTGCCGGATTGGGCGACGGGTCCGGAAGGCGCGCGGTAGGCGGAGATCGTGAGAGGCGGGCGAGCGGCGACCGCCTCGAGGCCGTCGCCCGGCAGAGGACCGATCCAGGCAAGGGGCGAGGCAAGGAGCTGCCGGGGGACAGCGCCCGATTTCCATCCGCCGAGCAGGGCCTCGGCATAAGCCGACGTGCCGTCCGAGTAGTCCTCGAGGGAGGGGAGATTGCCCTCCCGAGGTGAAGCGCAGGCGGAAAGGAGAAGGAGCGCGGCCGTCAGGGCTCGGTGAAACGCGCGGCGCCGCATCGCGGAAACTATAATCCGCCCTCGCGTGTCACTGTCCGAGCGCCTGCGCGAACGCATCGCCCGCGAAGGGCCGATCTCGTTCCGCGATTTCATGCGCGCGTCCCTCTACGATCCGGACGAGGGCTACTACGCGCGCGGGGCGAGAATTGGCGAGGGGGGCGATTTCGTCACCTCGCCGCACGTGTCGCCGGCCTTCGCGCACTCACTCGCGCGGCTCTTCGCGATCGAGGCCGAGGGGCTGGAGGGGCCGGTGGACTTCGTCGAGGTCGGCGCCGGCGTTGGCCGCTTCCTCGAGGACTTCTCGCGCGCGCTCGAGGCCCTCGCCCCGGAGCTTCATGCCCGCCTGCAATTGACCGCCGTCGAGGCTACCTCGACGGGACGCGAAGCTCTCGAGGCGCGCGGCATCGACCCCGCCCCGCGGGTCCTCGCGGACGCCGGGATGCTCCCGCAGGGCTCCGTGCGGGGCTGGATTTTCTCGAATGAGCTCTACGACGCCCTGCCTGTCGTGCGGGTCGTGGGATCGGAGGAAGGCCCGAAGGAGCTGCGCGTCGACTGGAAGGCCGATCGCTTCGCCTGGGAGGCGGCGCCCGCGTCGGAGGCCGTATGGGAGCACCTCGCGCGCTTCGGCGTGGAGCTCGCGCCCGGGCAGAAGGGCGAGATCGCTTTCGAAGCCGCGCCGCTTCACCGCCATCTGGCGCGGGCGCTCGAGCGGGGCTCGCTCGTGGCGTTCGACTACGGGCACCCGTCCCGCATCCTGTATCACCCCTTTGCGCGCCACGAGGGCACGCTCGCCGTGCATTCGGGCGGCCGGCGCGGCGGCGACCCGCTCGAGAAGCCGGGGGAGCGCGACCTCACGGCGCACGTCAACTGGGACGTGCTGATGGCCGTCGGGGAGGAGGAAGGCCTGCGCGCCGACCGCCTCATGCGCCAGGGCCTTTTCCTCTCGGAGATCGGCATCCTCGACTTCGCGGGCAGCGACGCGGAAAAATGGCGCATCTTTCGCCTGCTCGATCCCGAGGGAATGGGCGAGGAGATCTCCGTGCTCGTGCAGCGCAAAGCTGTCGCCTCGGGCCCGCGCGCGGATTGACGGACCCGCGGCGCGAGCCTCGGATCCGTCGTCCCCGAGCGAAGCGAGGGCTCCCTTGAGAGTTCGGGCGCGGCTCCGAGATCCGGGCAGAAGCCCTTCCTTCTAAGCACTTTGTTTCCTCAGTCCCGTCCGATAGAATGCCGCGCCAGTGGGTCAGTACTTTCCGATCCTGATCATGTCGCTGCTGGCTGCGGCTCTGCCGCTCGGCACGATCATCCTCGCGCGCGCGGTCCAGACGCGCCGGCCCAACCCTGCCAAGCTCGAGCCCTACGAATGCGGGATCGAGTCCACGACCTCGGCCTTCGATACCCGATTCTCGGTTCGATATTTCCTGATCGCGGTCCTCTTCGTCGTTTTCGACGTCGAGACCATCTTCCTCTTCCCATGGGCGATCATGTTCAACCGGCTCGGCCTCTTCGGGCTGGCCGAGATGGTGGTCTTCCTGGTGATCCTGGTCGTCGGGTACTTCTACTGCTGGAAGCGCGGCGCCCTCGACTGGGCTTGAGAAGCCGAAAGGAACGCATGGGTCTCGTGGACAACCGCTTCGAGGACAACGTCGTCACGACGACGGTCGACTCGGTCATCAACTGGGCCCGGCGCTCCTCGATCTGGCCGATGCAGTTCGGCCTGGCCTGCTGCGCGATCGAGATGATGGCGGTCATGGACGCCCGGCACGACCTCGCGCGCTTCGGGGCGGAGGTGTTCCGGGGGACGCCCCGTCAGTCGGACCTCATGATCGTGGCCGGGACCGTCGTCGAGAAGATGGCCCCGATCGTCAAGCGCCTGTACGACCAGATGCCGGAGCCCAAGTGGGTCCTCGCCATGGGCTCCTGCGCGACGTGCGGCGGTCCCTACCGGACCTACGCGGTCACCCAGGGCGTTGACCGCATCGTCCCGGTGGACGTGTACGTGCCGGGCTGCCCGCCTCGGCCCGAGGCGCTCATTTACGGAATCATGGCGCTCCAGAAGAAGATTGACCGCATGAAAGTCATCCGCAAGGCGTCCTGATTTGACCGACGAGAAGGCTCCCGCAGAGGAGAAGAAAGCCCGGCCCGAGGCGGTGGATGCTTCGGGCCACCCCTGGGTCCGGTCCATCCGGGCGGCCCTTCCGGACACCGTCGTTTCGGCCAAAGAGTTCGCCGGGCAGGTGACGGTCGTCGTCCAGACGGAAGCGATCGCGCGAGTGGCGCGGCACCTGAAGGACGCCGAGGATTTCAAGTACTGCGTGGACATCACGGCCGTGGACTGGAAGACCCGTGCTCCCCGCTTCGACGTCGTGTACCACCTCTATTCGTTCTCGAAGAACGCCCGCATCCGCGTCAAGTGCACGGCGGCGGATGGCGAAGAGGTCCCTTCGATCGCCTCGGTCTTTCTCGCGGCCAACTGGTGCGAGAGGGAGACCTGGGACATGTTCGGCATCGGGTTCTCGGGGCACCCGGACCTGCGCCGGATCCTGACCTGGGAGGGGTTCAACGGGCATCCGCTCCGCAAGGACTTCCCGCTCGAGGGCATCGACACGGGCGCGGCGGTCTACCCCGAGGAGTGGCCCGAGGGCGGCGGGCCTTCGCAGAAGGACTCGAACCGGAAGGTGGTCTCGTGAAGGGAGCATGCTCCCTCGCCCCCCGCAGGGGGGAGAGGGTCGGGGTGAGGGGGGCTCGTTGACCGACGAGAAGATCAGCCAGGCCGAGAAGGACGAGGCCGCCTGGTTCGCCGAGCGGGCGAAGGCGGGAGCGGCGGCGGCCGAGGCCTCCGCGGCTCCGGAGCCCGGAACGCTCTTCGACGTCCAGGAAATGGAGCTCAACTTCGGCCCGCAGCACCCGTCCACGCATGGCGTGCTGCGCCTGGTGCTCAAGGTGGACGGCGAGAAGATCCTCGAGGCAAAGCCCGACGTCGGCTACCTCCACCGGGGCACGGAAAAGCTTTTCGAGACCGAGACCTACCCGATGGGGATTCCGCACACCGACCGCCTGGACTACGTGGCGGCGGCGACCAACAACCACGCCTACTGCCTGGCCGTCGAGAAGCTGCTCGGCGTCGAGGTGCCGCGGCGGGCCCAGCTCGTTCGCGTGGTCCTCGACGAGCTGCAGCGGCTCTCCTCGCACCTCGTCTGGCTGGGGACCTCGGGCATCGACCTCGGGGCGGTGACGCCTTTCTGGTACACCTTTCGCGAGCGCGAACAGATCCTCGATTTCTTCGAGGAGTACTGCGGCGCGCGGCTGACCCTGAACTGCATGCGCATCGGGGGACTGCCCTTCGACCTGACGCCCGGATGGACGGAGCGCGTCTCCGAGTTCATCTCCGATTTTCCGGCGCGCATCGACGAGTACGAGCAGCTGCTGACCGACAACCGCATCTGGAAGAAGCGGACCGTCGGCGTCGGGGTGATCTCGGCCGAAGAGTGCGTCGAGTGGGGCCTGACGGGGCCGATCATCCGGGGCTCGGGGGTCGAGTGGGACCTGCGCCGCGCGCAGCCCTACGAGTGCTACGACGAGCTCGATTTCGTCGTGCCGACGCGCCGCAACGGGGACACCTACGACCGGTACATCGTGCGCGTCCAGGAGATGCGCCAGAGCGCGCGGATCATCCGGCAGTGCCTCGAGAAGCTCGAACCGGGCGAGATCCGCGGCAAGGTCCCGCGCGTGATCAAGCCGCCGGCCGAGGAGGTCTACGCGTCGGTCGAATCGCCCAAGGGCGAGCTCGGCTTCTATTGCGTCTCCAACGGCTCGAACAAGCCCTACCGGATGCACGTGCGGCCGCCCTCGTTCATCAACCTGCAGGCGCTGCCGCGCCTCGCGAAGGGGCACCTCGTGTCCGATCTGGTCGCCCTCATCGGCACGATCGACATCGTGCTCGGGGAGGTGGACCGGTGAGCCTGTCTGCCGAGGTCTGGACCTACGTCAAGATCGTCCTGCTGGTGGCGCTCGTGCCGGCGATCGTCGGCTTCGTGATCGTGCTCGCGGAGCGGCGGATCATGGCCTTCATGCAGGTGCGCCTGGGCCCAAACCGGGTGGGCCCCGAGGGGACCCTCCAGGGCCTGGCCGACCTGATCAAGCTGGTCGTGAAGGAGGACATCACGCCCGCGCGCTCCGAGAAGGCGGTGCACTTTCTCGCGCCGGTCCTGGCCGTGATCCCGGCGCTGACGGCCCTGGCGGTGATCCCGTTCGGCCCGCCCGTCCGGATCGGCAAGGCCCTCGTTCCGCTCTGGGTGGCCGACGTGAACATCGGGCTGCTCTTCCTGCTCGCGATCACGTCGATCGGCGTCTACGGCATCATCCTCGGCGGCTGGTCCTCGAACAACAAGTACTCGCTGCTCGGGGGACTCCGCTCGGCGGCGCAGCTGGTGTCCTACGAGGTGCCGATGGGCCTGTCCCTCGTCGCGGTGCTCCTCATGACGCGCTCGCTCTCGCTCGTCGAGATCGTGCGCCGCCAGGAGTCGACGCACCTCTGGTTCGTGTTTCCGGGCCTGGTCGCCTTCTTCATCTACTTCGTCTCCGGCGTGGCCGAGACCAACCGCAACCCGTTCGACCTGCCCGAGGCGGAGTCGGAGCTCGTCTCCGGCTTCAACACCGAGTACTCCGGCGTGAAGTTCGCTTTCTTCTTCCTGGGCGAATACACGGCGATGATCATCATTTCCTGCGTGGCGGTGACGGTCTTCTTCGGGGGATGGCTGCCGCCCTTCCCGAACGTCAAGGCGCTCGAGTTTCTCTGGCAGGTCCCGCCGGTGCTGTGGTTCGCCGCCAAGGTGGGCGTCTTCATCTTCGCGTACATCTGGTTCCGGTCCACGTTCCCGCGCTACCGGTTCGACCAGTTGATGGCCCTCGGCTGGAAGTGGCTGATCCCGATGGCGCTGGCGAACATCCTGGTCGTGGCTTTCGCGATTCTGCTTTTTCCCGGGCGGACTACGGGCCTCGTGTGGCTGGCGTGGATCTTCGGAGGGCTCTTCGTGGCCATGTACGTGCTGGCGAAGCTGCGGCAGAAGCTCGCGCGCCGCGAGAGGCTCGCGGCCGAACCGCACCCGGTGGAGGGCTGACCGCGGTGGCGCTGAAGAAGTGGCTCGATCGCATCGCGCTCCTCGACCTGTTCGATGGCCTGTCGGTGACGGGACGGCACCTGCTGAAGAAGAAGATGACGATCGAGTACCCGGAGCAGAAGAAACTGCCGTCGGACCGGTTCCGCGGAATGTTCCGGCTCGACGAGGACCGGTGCATCAAGTGCACGCTCTGCGCGATCGAGTGCCCGATCAACATCATCTACATCGACTGGCACAACGAGAAGGACGAGCAGGCGAAGTCCGTCAAGGTGCTCGACCGCTTCGACGTCGACCTGAAGCGGTGCATGTTCTGCCAGCTCTGCGAGGAGGCCTGCCCGACGGTGCCGAAGTCGATCTGGCTGACGACCAAGACCTACGAGATGGCTTCCTACGACCGCAACGCGTCGCTCTACCTCGACATCCGCAAGCTCACCGACTGGCGCGAGGCCCCGAACGTGAAGCCTTTCACGGTCGTGGAGCGGGGCTAGGGAGGCGGCGTGACGGACGGCGCTCTCCTGACGGGAACCGCGGGCTGGCTCTTCGTGATCTTCGCGGCCCTGGCGCTCGGATCGGCCATTGCCGTCGTCGCGGCCAGAAACCCGGTGCACTCGGCGCTTTTCCTGCTCCTTTCCTTCGTGATCGTGGCGGCGATCTTCATCCTCCAGCAGGCGGAGTTCGTGGGGGCCGTGCAGATGCTCGTGTACGCGGGCGGGATCATGGTCCTCTTCCTCTTCGTCGTGATGCTGGTCAATCCGGGCGTGACGTCGGTGGGCAAGTCCTTCCAGAAGCAATTCGACGTCGCGCTCGTGCTGCTGCCCGTGTTCCTCCTGCCGTTCCTCTATATCCTCGGCACCGAGAAGCTGCCGGACGTGGCGTCCCGCCCCGACGCCTTCCGTATGGTCGGGACGAAGATCGCGGGCAACACGGAAGCCGTGGCGTGGGTGCTCTTCCGGGACTACCTCGTGCCTTTCGAGGTCGCGTCGGTGTTTCTGCTCGTCGCGATGGTCGGCGCGGTGGTCCTCGGAAGGCGCTCGCTCGAGAAGATGGACTAATGCGAAGCCTTATCCTGAGCGAAGCGAAGGATCCCTTCTTCAGCCGGACGAAGGATTGTGTGGTGGCCCGATGACCATCACCATCAACCACTACCTGATCGTCAGCTTCCTGCTCTTTGCGATCGGGTTTGCGGGCGTCCTCGTGCGCCGCAACTTCCTGACGATCCTGATGTCGGTGGAGCTGATGTTGAACGCCGTGAACCTGAACCTGATCGCGTTCTCGCGCAGGCTGTCCGATCTGACGGGCCAGGTGTTCTCGGTCTTCGTCATCACGATCGCCGCCGGCGAGGCGGCCATCGGTCTCGCGCTCACGATCTCGTACTTCCGGCAGCGCAAGACGCTGGACGTCGACGAAGCGCGCTCGTTGCAGGGATAGCCGGCGATGAAGAACCTCCTCTGGGCAATCCCGGCCTTCCCGCTCGCGGGCTTTGTCGTCAACGGCCTCGTCTACCTGCTGTCGCACCGGACGCAGGGGGAGGCGCACGGGGACGGTCACGGGCACGACGGCGGTCCTGCGGCGCCGGCGGCGGGAGGACACGGAGGCGGCCATGGGGACGGCCATGCGGAGATCCCGTTCAAGGGCCTCCACACGGCGGTCGGTGTCGGCAGCGTGGCGGTGGCGTGCCTGCTCGCCTTCGGCGCGATCTTCGACGTCGGCCTGAAGGCCTTTGCCGGGGGTGCGTCGCACACCCTGACGCTCTGGCGCTGGATCCCCCTCGGCGTCAACCAGGCCGTCGGCCAGATTCCCGGCGGGGCGGGCGAGTGGTTCGTGGACGTGACCCTGAGGATCGACTCGCTCTCGGCCCTGATGCTCGCCTTCGTGACCTTCGTGGGCTTCCTGATCCACGTCTACTCGGCCGGCTACATGAGCCACGAGGAGGGCTACGGGCGCTACTTCGCGTACCTGAACCTCTTCATGTTCGCGATGCTCGTGCTCGTGCTCGGGGGCAACTTCCTCATCCTCTTCGTCGGCTGGGAGGGCGTCGGGCTCTGCTCGTACCTTCTGATCGGCTATTACTACGAGAAGACGTTCGCGGCCGACGCCGGGAAGAAGGCCTTCGTCGTCAACCGCATCGGTGACTTCGGCTTCGTCCTCGGGATCTTCGGCGTCTTCGCCCTCTTCGGCTCGGTCGACTTCCAGAAGGTGTTCACGGCGGCGGCGGCAAATCCCGACTTGTATGCGCCGTTCATGACGGTCGTCTGCCTGCTCCTCTTCGTCGGCGCGTGCGGCAAGTCGGCCCAGTTTCCGCTGTACGTGTGGCTGCCCGACGCGATGGCCGGCCCGACGCCGGTCTCGGCGCTCATCCACGCGGCCACCATGGTCACGGCGGGCGTGTACATGGTCGCCCGCTGCAACGTGTTCTTCCGCCTCGCTCCGAACGCGATGATCGTCGTCGCGGTGGTGGGCGCCTTCACCGCCCTGTTCGCGGCCACGATCGGGGTGGCGCAGAACGACATCAAGAAGGTGCTCGCGTACTCGACGGTCTCGCAGCTCGGCTACATGTTCCTCGCGTGCGGCGTCGGTGCTTTCACGGAGGGCATGTTCCACGTCACGACCCACGCCTTCTTCAAGGCCTGTCTCTTCCTCGGGGCGGGCTCGGTGATCCACGCGATGGGCGGAGAGCAGGACATCCGCAAGATGGGCGGCCTTGCCGGAAAGATTCCGGCGACGTACCGGACGTTTCTCGTCGCGACGCTGACGATCTCGGGCGTGCCGTTTCTGGCGGCCTTCTTTTCGAAGGACGCGATCAAGGCGGCCGTCTTCCACGCCGAGTTCGAGGCCGTGCCCTGGCTGCCCCGCGTCCTCTACGCGGTGGCGCTCTTCACGGCCGGCCTGACGGCCTTCTACATGTTCCGCCTGCTCTCGTTGACGTTCTGGGGAAAGTTCCGGGGCACGAAGGAGCAGGAGGCGCACGTCCACGAGTCTCCGGCGACGATGACGGTCCCGCTCATGGTCCTCGCGTTCCTGTCGGTCGTCTCGGGCTATGTCGGCGTTCCGATCATCGAACACGGCGACCGGATCGGCGAGTTTCTGAAGCCCGTCCGGCTTCCGATCGCGGGGCTCCACGAGAAGGGCCACCACGCGCCGCTCTCCCTGGAGCTTTCGCTGATGGCGGCGGCGGTGGCCGTGGCGTCGGTCGGCATCTACCTCGCCTGGTCCTGGTACTCGAAGGGGGAGGGCCGCGTTCCCGCGAAGCTGGCCGCCCAGTGGCCCGGCGTCTACCGCGCCGTCTCCAACAAGTACTTCGTGGACGAAGCGTACGACCGGGTCTTCGTCCGGGGTCTCGCGCTCGGGGGAGGCCGCTTCCTGTGGGAGGTGGACGCCACCGTCGTGGACCTGATCCCCAACGGGGCCGCCGCCGTCACGAAGGGCGCGTCGTGGGTTGCGTCCTTCTTCGACCAGTACGTCGTCGATGGGCTCGTCAACGGCGTCGCCAACGTCCTGCAGGCTCTTTTCCGGCTCTTCCGCCGCGCGCAGACCGGAAGGGTTCAGAACTACGCGCTCGTCATGGGCGGGGGGCTCTTCTGCCTCGTGGCCGTGTACCTGCTCTTCCGATGAGGACCCGATGGAACAACTGACACGCCTGCCGATCCTCTCGATCATCACGTACATTCCATTGCTGGGAGCGCTGGCTCTCGTCTTCCTCTTCCCGAAGGAGAAGACGGGGGCGATCAAGGCCTTCGCCACGCTGGTCGCGGCGGTGGATTTGCTCGTCTCGCTGCCGCTCTGGTGGGCTTTCGACCGGGCCCACGATGGCTACCAGTTCGTCGAGCGGGCGTCGTGGATCCCGTCGCTCGGCGTCGACTATCACTTCGGGATCGACGGCATCACGCTCGTGCTGATCCTGCTGACGACGATCGTCGGGCTGATCGCGGTGTACTGCTCGTACTCGGCGATCACGGAGCGGCAAAAGGAGTACTACGTGCTCCTGCTTCTGCTCCAGACGTTCATGATCGGAACGTTCTGCTGTCTCGACCTCTTCCTGTTCTACGTGTTCTGGGAAATCATGCTCGTGCCGATGTACTTCCTGATCGGCGTGTGGGGCGGCCAGAGGCGGCTCTACGCGGCGATCAAGTTCTTCCTCTACACGCTGGCGGGCTCGGTGCTGATGCTGCTCGGCATCATCGCCCTCTACTTCTACAACACGACGGGCTTCCTCTCTTACAAGGGCCTCGGCAACGCGGCGACCTTCTCGATCGAGAAGCTGACGGCGGTCGCGGCGGGCATGCCGGCGGAGCTCCAGATCTGGCTCTTCTTCGCGTTCTTCTTCGGCTTCGCGATCAAGGTCCCGATGTTCCCGTTCCACACGTGGCTGCCCGACGCCCATACCGAGGCGCCCACGGCCGGCTCGGTGATCCTGGCGGCCGTCCTCCTGAAGATGGGGACGTACGGTTTCGTGCGCTTCTCGCTGCCGATGTTCCCGGCGGCCGCACGCAACCCCCGGGTGATCGGGCTCATGATCACCCTGGCGATCATCGGGATCGTCTACGGCGCCATGGTCACGCTCGTGCAGAAGGACATGAAGAAGCTGATCGCCTACTCCTCGGTTTCCCACCTCGGCTTCGTCATGCTCGGCATCTTCGCCTTGAACATGGCCGGCGTGCAGGGCGGGGTCCTCCAGATGGTCAACCACGGCATCTCGACCGGAGGGCTCTTCCTGCTCGTCGGGATCGTGTACGAGCGGCGCCACACCCGGATGATCGCGGAGTACGGCGGGCTCGCGAAGCAGATGCCGATTTACGCGACGTACTTCCTCATCATGGCCCTGTCGTCGATGGGCCTGCCGCTCTTGAATGGCTTCATCGGAGAGTTCTCGATCCTCCAGGGCGCCTTCGCGAAGAACTTCTGGTGGGCCTTCTTCGCCGCCACGGGCATCGTGCTCGGCGCCGCGTACCTCCTCTGGCTCTACCAGCGGATCTTCTTCGGAGAGATCACGAACCCCGCCAACGCGAAGCTGCAGGACCTGACGCTCAGGGAGCAGCTCACGCTGGCCCCGCTCGTCGTCCTCGCGCTCTGGATCGGCCTCTATCCCAAGCCGATCTTCGACGTGATCCGGCGGCCGTCTGAAAAGATCGTGCAGGCTGTGGGCGGAACGGTCGTCGAGGCCCCGGCCCTCGCGCTGAAGGCCCCTGCGCCGGCAGCCGACACGGCCGAGGCTCCGCGCCCATGACGTTCGCGTTTCGGTCCGCAGACTGGATTCTGCTCTCGCCGGAACTCTTCCTCACGGCGGCGGGCCTCACGATGCTCAGCGTGGCCGTCGTCCTGGGAAAGAAGAAAGAGGAGTTCCTGGTCTTCCTGGCGGTCCTGTCGATCGTCGTGACGGCGGCGCTGCTCATCTTCGTCTCGACGCAGCCCGGGCGCGCGACGCCGATCCTCGGAGGGGCCTTCGTCGTCGACAACTTCGCGCTCTTCTTCAAGGGCCTCGTCCTGATGTCGCTCGGCCTGACGGTTCTCGCGTCCGCGCGATTCGTGGGCGCCGCGCCGTACCCGGGCGGCGAGTACTACGCGCTGCTCCTGTTTTCGGGCGTCGGCATGCTCTTCATGGCCTCGGGCAACAACCTGATCTCGATCTACGTGTCGCTCGAGCTCATGGCGCTGTCCTCGTACATTCTCGCCGGCTACTTCAAGGCCGAGCCGAAGTCGACCGAGGCGGCGCTGAAGTACTTCATCCTCGGCGCCTTCTCTTCGGGCGTGCTCCTCTACGGCCTGTCGCTCGTCTATGGCGTGGCGGGCATCATGGGCCTGCCGCAGCTCGGGAAGCTCTTCGCCTCGGCCGAGCGGTCGAACCTGCTGATGCTCGGGATCCTGCTCATCCTCTCGGGGCTGCTCTTCAAGATCGCGGCCGTGCCGTTCCACGTCTGGACTCCCGACGTCTACGAGGGCTCGCCGACGCCGGTGACGGCGTTCTTCTCGGTCGGACCGAAGGTGGCGGCCTACGCCATCCTGGCGCGGATCTTCTACGTGGCCTTCGCGAAGTTCCACGCGGACTGGGGCTTTGTCGTGGCCCTCGTTTCGGCGGCGACGATGATTCTCGGCAACGTCGCGGCGCTTCTGCAGTCCAACGTCAAGCGGATGCTGGCGTACTCCTCGATCGCCAACGCGGGCTACGCCCTGCTCGGCGTCCTCGGCTTCCGGACGGAATGGGGGCTCTGGGGCATCCTGGTGTACCTGCTGGCCTACGCGTTCATGAACTTCGGAGCCTTCACCGTCGTGATCCTGCTGGAGAGCAAGGGCTACGCCGGGGAGTCGGTCTCGGATTTCAACGGCCTCGCGAAGCGCAACATGCCGGCGGCCGTCGTCATGCTGCTCTTCCTCCTGTCGCTGGCCGGGATCCCGCCGACGGCCGGGTTCATCGGCAAGTACTACCTGTTCACCGCGGCGATGAAGGCCGGGTACGCCTGGCTGGCGATTCTCGCGGTCGTGATGTCGGCCGTGTCGCTCTTCTATTACTTCCGGATCGCGGCCGCGATGTTTTTCACCGAGGGCGCGGCGTCGAAGATCAAGAGCTCCTACGCCCTCACGGCCGTGATCGCGATCTGCGCGGCCGGGACCATCGTGATTGGCGTCGCGCCCCAGCCGTTCCTGTCGGTGTTGAAGTCCTGCGTCCTCGGCCCGTAAGGGTGTGTGCTCCCTCTCCCGGCGGTATCGGGCCAGGGTGAGGGGCGGCGTTCCGGATAGACTGGCGCGGTGAAGCGCCGCCGGGGCTGGGCCGAAGCCGTGTCGCTCGGCGTGATGTTCCCGGCGCTGCTCGCGGCCGGCTATCTCCTCGGGAAATGGGTCGGCCGCTGGCTCGGCCTCGGCGAGTCGGCGGCGATCGTCGGGGCCGCGCTCGGGGCTGCCGGAGGGTTCATCGAGCTCTTTCGGTGGGCGGCGCGCCCGGGGGACGAGTGAGCGGCGAACAGGCGGCGCTGAGGCGTCTGCGGCTGCGGGCTCTCCTCGTCGCAAGTGCCTGTGCGCTCGTGGCTTTTCCGCTCGACTGGCGCGCCGGAGTCTCCTTGACAATCGGCGCGGCCGTGGTAATTTTCAGCCTCCTGGTTCTCGAGAAGCTGACCGAGCGTCTCGTTCCCCCGCAGGGCAAGCATGGGATCCGCGCGTCGCTCCCTCTCCTGCTGGTAACGGCCGCAAGCGTCGTGCTCCTCGGGGTGGTGGCCTTCCGGTGGAAGGGGTTCAGTCTGGCGGGGGGCCTCGCCGGGGTCTCGGCCGTGGTCGCGGCCATCGTTCTGGAAGTTTTCGAGCGAGGGGGAGTAGGCAAGGCGCGATGACCGAACATCATTCGATCCTCTACGGGCCGGTCAACCGCCTGCTCATCGCGATCCTGGGAGCGCCCCCGGTCGCGAAAGTTCCCGCCGCCTGGCGCGAGTTCTTCTTCCCCGACGGCACGCATGCGTGGATTCCCGACACGGCGATCATGGCGCTCTTCCTGACGCTCATCGTTGCGGTTCTCTTTCCGCTCGCCGCCCGGCGCTTCCACCCGAAGAGCCCCGGCTCCGTCCAGAACTTCCTCGAGATGGTCGTCGGAGGGATCCGCGACCTGCTCGAGGACGTCATCGGCCATGGCGCCGGCAGGAAGTACCTCGCGATCATCGGAACGTTCGCGCTCTTCATATTCCTCGGAAACTTCTTCGGGCTTCTCTTCCCGCTGGTGCCGCCGACGGGGTCGCTCTCGACCACGGTGGCCCTCGCCGTGATTTCTTTTCTCTACTTCAACTGGCAGGGGATCAAGGAGCACGGGCTCTTCGGATATCTCAAGCACTTCATGGGACCCGTGTGGTGGCTGGCGCCGCTCTTTTTCGTCATCGAGATGATCGGCAACTTCGCCCGCATTCTCTCGCTCTCGCTGCGCCTTTTCATGAACATCTCGGGCGAGCACACGGTGACGGGCTTCTTCGCGAGCCTGATGCCGATCTTCGTTCCCTGGCCCCTCATGGCCCTGGGCCTCTTCACGGCCCTGCTCCAGTCGTTCATTTTCGTCACGCTCACGGCGGTCTACATCAACCTGTCCACGGCCCACGAAGAACACTGAAATCGTTCGAGAGGAAGAAGGAGAACTGCGGATGTTCAAGAAAGCATTTTTGATCGGCATCGTGGCGCTGGCCTGCCTGGCGCTTCCGGCCCTGGCCCAGGAGCCGGGCGCGGGGGGTCAGGCGGCGAGCGGTGTGCGGTGGGGCGCGCTCTCGGCGGCATTCCTGCTCGGGATCGCGGCGGCTGCGGGCGCGATGGCCCAGGGCCGTGCCACGTCCTCGGCGGCGGAGGCCATGTCGCGCAACCCGGGAGCGGCGGGCCCGATCCGTCTCATGACGATCATCGGTCTGGCCTTGATCGAGTCGCTCGTCCTGTACGCCCTGCTCATCGCGAGCCAGATCAGCAGGCTCTAGAAGCCTCCAGTTTCGAAATCGGGGCCTCCATGCCGCCCGCCGGCATGGAGGCTCCTATTTGTCCTCATTCGGCTACAGTCTGGCTCCCCGGGTGGAAACTTCCGGCCATCTGGAGACGTACTTCTTTACGAAAGAGCCAGACGGTCCGGGTCGCTACTCCGTAGAAAAATCGGAGGTTAGCCCGGTCCGGCGGGTGGCGAAGGCCGCTTTGTCCGGCCGGGCAAGGATTTTGCGAAAAGAAGAGGGCATGGAAAGAGTAAGCGTGCAACCGCTCCCCGAGTCGGGCGCTCCCGAGTCCGTTTCGGCCTGGGACTTCAATTCGAAGGCGATGCCTTTCGTGGACTCGCTCTACAACACGGCCTACCGGATGACCCGAAGCGCCGAGGATGCCGAAGACCTCGTGCAGGAGACCTTCTTCAAGGCCTACAAGTACTACGACAAGTTCGAGGAAGGCACGAACCTGAAGGCGTGGCTGTTCAAGATCCTCAAGAACACCTTCATCAACAACTACCGCAAGAAGAAGCTCGAGCCCCGCAGCGTGGATTTCGCCGAGATCGAGGACTCCTTCGAGCGGATCGTGCGGCGCGACAGCGCGGGGCCGACGGGCGACCCTGAAACCGAGTTCTTCAACGGCGTCCTCGACGACGACGTCAAGAAGGCGCTCGAGTCCCTACCGTACGACTACCGGATGGTCGTCATCCTGGCGGACCTCGAGGATTTCTCCTACAAGGAGATCGCCGACATCCTGGAGTGCCCCGTCGGGACCGTCATGTCGCGGCTCTACCGGGGGCGCAAGCTCCTCGAAAAGGCCCTCCTCAAGTACGCCCGCAAGCACGGGTACATCCGGGGGGCCGAGCCCACCAAGATGCGGACCCGGCCGCGCCCTCAGACGGCTTACTAAGCTGCTTTCATCGTGGCGTGAGCGTTCCGCTACGGAAAGGAACCACCCCACAGCAGGCCTGCGAGTCTGTGCTAACGTAGTCGAAAGGTAAGCCCTGCGAGGGGTTCGTCAGCGAATGCCAGACGGTTTTTCCGGGTCGGCTCCGAAGCACTCACTCTTTCCCCCGATTTTTTCCGTCCCGAACAAGGAGGTTTTGATGAAACGATGGGTGACTCAGGCGAGCGTCTTCTCGGCCATGCTCCTGGCGGCTTCATTGTCGGCGCAATCCACTCAGGCGAACCCCACGCCGTCCATGGCGTCGCCCCCGTTGAGCGGGTCCCAGATGCGCTCGGCCAACCCGACGGCGCTGGCCGACTGCTCGAACGGCGGCTGGAAGATGTATCCGTCCCAGAGGTTCAGGAATCAGAGGGCCTGCGAGCGCTTCGTGAGCAAGAACACCGGGGCGAACCGTACGGGGGGGAGCTCGGCGAGGACCCCCAGGCCGACCCCCAACGCTCAGGGTGGTGCGGCGCCGAAGACGACGCCGAATGCGCCGCAGCACTGAGTCCGCGCGCTGCCCGGCGTCGATGACCGTTGACGTGTAGTGATTTGACTGAAAATCAGGGGACTCTCATGATTCGGAAGGCTCGAACGCACGTGCTGCTGCTGTTCGTCACGGCCGGACTGTGGTCCGCCATGACCCTCGCCCAGGCCCCCGGTGCCTCGCTCATGCCGGCCGACCAGGGCGCCAGCGCGGCAAAGCACTTCGATTCGCTCGGCAAGCCGCCGTCCAAGTTCACGCTCGAGTTGCGCAACGGGCTCAAGGCGGAGCTGCCGTTCGCCGACAAGCGCGATTTCGACGAGGCCAAGCGCGGTTTCATCGCCGAGCCGCCCTTCACGAAGATCATGGCGGACGCGGGGAACGTCGCCTGGGACATGGGGAGCTACGGCTGGCTGCTGACCGGCAAGGATTTCGAGAGCATCAATCCGTCGCTGCAGCGGGTGGCGGTGCTCAACATGGCCTACGGCCTCTACGAGGTCCTCCCCGGGCGCATCTACCAGGTGCGCGGCTTCGACCTCGCCAACATCAGTTTCATCAAGGGCGACACGGGCTGGATCATCTTCGACCCGCTGACCGCCAGGGAAACGGCGCGGGCGGCGCTCGACTTCATCAACCAGAAGCTCGGCAAGCGGCCGGTCGTCGGAGTGGTCTATTCGCATACGCACCCCGACCACTTCGGCGGCGTGCGCGGCGTCGTGGACGACGCCGACGTCGCCAGCGGCAAGGTCATGATCATCGCGGGGGATCGCTTCCTCGAGGAGGCGATCGCCGAAAACGTGTTCGCCGGCAACGCGATGTCGCGGCGAACGCAGTGGCAGTATGCGGTGCAGGCCGCGCGCAGCCCGTTCGGCCACGTTGATCAGTCGATCGGCAAGAACGCCGCCAACGGCAGCCTCGGGCTGATCGCGCCGAACCGGCTCATCACCAAGGACTTCGAGGAGGTCACGCTCGACGGCGTGCGCATGGTGTTCCAGAACACGCCCGACACCGAGGCGCCGGTCGAGATGAACACCTACTTCCCGCAGTTCAAGGCGTTCTGGGCAGCCGAGAACGTCACAGGGACGATCCACAACATCTACACGCTGCGCGGCGCCCAGGTCCGCAACGCGCACAACTGGTCGAAGCAGATCAACGTCGCGCTCTACAAGTTCGGGCCGGAGGTGGAGGTGATGTTCGCCTCGCACAGTTGGCCGCGCTGGGGCAACGCCCGCATCCAGGAGGTGCTACGCGCGCAGCGCGACGCGTACATGAACCTCAACAACCAGGCGCTGCACTACGCCAACCGCGGCGTGACGGTCAACGAGATCCAGAACGTCTACGAGGTGCCGAAGAGCCTGCGCCAGCAATGGGCGGTGCGCAGCTATCACGGCGACGTGCAGAACAACTCGCGTGCAGTGATCGCCCGCTTCCTCGGCTACTGGGACGGCAATCCCGTGAACCTGACCCCGCTGTCGCCGAAGGATTCGGCGCCGCTGTACGTCGAGATGATGGGGGGCTCGGCGAAGATCATTGCCAGGGGCGAAGAGCTGATCGCGCAGGGCAAGTATCTGCTCGCGACCGAGATCCTGAACAAGCTGGTCTTCGCCGAGCCGCAGAACCAGGCCGCGCGCCGGTTGCTCGCGGACGTGTACGAGCAGCTCGGCTACCGCGCCGAGAGCACGAGCATGCGCAACAGTTTCCTGCAGGGCGCGTTCGAGCTTCGCCACGGCCTGCCGGGCGGGCCCATTCCCAGGTCGACCGGTCCGGACGTGGTCCGCGCGATGTCGACCGAGCAATGGCTTGACTTCGTCGGCATCAGCATGGACCCGAAGAAGGCCGACGGGATGAAGTTCACTATCAACCTCGTCACCCCCGACAACGGCGAGCGCTACGCGGTCGAGATGAGCAACGCGACGCTCACCAACATCAAGGGCTACCAGGTGGCGAATCCGGACCTCACCATCACGGTGAACCGTGCGGACCTCAACATGGTGATGATGGGGCAGACGACGTTCGACGACCTGATCAAAGGGGGCAAAGCGAAATTCGACGGCGATCGGAAGGGGTTCGACCAGCTGCGTTCCATCCTCGTCCCCTTCACCCCCGACTTCGAGATTCTGCCCGGCACGGCACCGAAGCAGCCTGCTACGCCGCCGAAGCCGTTCGAGGTGCCCGATCTGATCGACCCGACTGTAGGGGACTGACGCCGCGTTTCGGTGGACGCTTTTCGGCTTGGGATTTCATCTGGGCCTTGGTCGGGGTGCGGTGGCCCAGCCGACGACTCTCGGGCTCCAGGCATCCAGAACCACGGCCAGATACAGGAACCCCGCGCCGGCGCGAGAGCGCCGATGAGGCCTCCAGGTCCCGGGCGCCCGCCGGGACGGGAGGCCCCCTTCGAGGGACGGAATAAACGGGGCCGGTGGCCTCGTTTTGCTCTCCGGCCCGATGAACTGCGCAAGAGCCCGTTTTCTCCTGTACACCGACCTGGACCGTGACTTGCCCGGCGGGGACGGCAGCGCCCTCGACAGGCATCTGGCATTTTGCGCCCCCTGCGCGGCCCGGGCCCGGTCGGCCCGCAGCCTGTCAGGGCTCCTGCGGTCCCGGCTGCAGTACGACCGGGCGCCCATGCGGCTGCGGCAGAGGCTCTACGACGGCCGTTACGAGCCGCGGTTGAGGCCGCGGTACGCGCCCCTCGCCATCGCGGCTTCCATCCTCCTCCTGATCCTTCCCCTCGTCGCCGACCAGGCCGTGCCGCGAGGCGCGATCTTCTCGATGGCGGCCCCGGTCGCCGTGGCAGCGCCCCGGGGAGTCGTGCCGGTTTCCCGCAAGATGACGGGCACGTTCGTGTGCCTCCAGTGCGAAGGCCGCCACGACAGGGAGACTTGCCCGCTGACCGAGCCGGGCGTTCACGAGCTCGGGTTCTGCGCCGACAACGGCGAGACCTTCCGGGTCATGTCGACGGACTCGACCTTCGCCACGGCGTCGGAAGGCCAGGCGGTCACGGTTGAGGGCGTGGCTTTTCCCGAGTCCGGTTTCCTGCGCGCCAGCCGCGTCGGCTACTAAGCCGTCGCCTCCGCTGCGCTAAGGGATCTGCGCGCCTGCGGCGCGCACCGGCTTGCGGCTCGCCCGGATGCGGGCTCGACCGGACGCCTGATCCCACGCTCCGCTCCGGCTCCCGCGGCGCGAACCTCCTCCCTTCCTTCGGTCGGGAGACTATTCGCGCCGCGTGCTTTTGCGCGAGAGTGGCTCAATGGAGACCCCCTCTCCCGGCGGTATCGGGTGGGGGTGAGGGGGCGCTCTCGTTCCCGTAAGATGCAGTGATGGCAGAGTGGTTCGGCGCTTCGGCTCCGGCGCGGATCGATCTGGCGGGAGGCACGCTCGATCTGTGGCCTTTGCACGTCCTCCATCCGGGCTCGGTCACGGTCAACGTCGCCATCGACCTGCGCGCCCGCTGCCGGGTCCGCCGGCGCGACGGCGGCTTCCGGGTCTCGGTCCCCGAGCTCGGCTACGAGCGGATGGCGGCGAAGCCTGCCGACCTTCTCGCCGACCCGCGGGGCGCGCTCGCGGGAGCGCTCCTCGAGGCCCTCGAAATTACCGAGCCGCGCGACATCGAGCTCTCTTCGGACGTGCCCTACAGCTCCGGCCTCGGTGGGTCTTCGGCTCTGACGGTGGCGATGGCCGCGGCGCTGGCTGCGAGCGCGGGGCGCGACTTCGGAGGGATCGAGGCTGTCGCCTTCGTGCGCGACGTCGAGACAAGGGTGCTCGGCAAGCCCGCCGGTGTGCAGGACTACTACCCGCCGCTCGGCGGAGGCATCCACGCTCTCCGGTTCCTGCCGGGCCGCGCGGAGACCGTCCGGCGGGATGTGGACCCGGCCGCCTGGCTGCGGCACCTGACCCTTTTCGACACCGGCGCGGCGCATTCTTCCGGGATGAACAACTGGGAGGTCTTCCGCGCCCGGCTCGAAGGGGATCGCGAAGTGGCCCTGCGTCTGGACGAAGTCGCCCTCGCCGCGCGCGAGATGGCCGAAGCGGCCCTCGCCGAGGACTTCGAGGCGATGGGAGCGGCGCTGCGCCGGGAGTGGGACGCGCGCCGGCGCCTCGCTCCGGTGGTTTCGTCACCCGGCATCGAGGCCGCGATCGAGGCGGCCGTCTCGGCCGGCGCCTGGGGCGGGAAAGCCTGCGGAGCGGGCGGGGGCGGCTGCGTCGTCATCCTCGCGGCCCCCGGGAAGACCCCCGCGGTGCGCGAGGCCCTGACGCGACTGCCGGAAGGACGCCTGCTTCTCGTCGCGGTCGAAAACCGGGGGCTGACCGTTTCCGCCTGACGCCGCCGGACGGTCAGATCCGGTCGAGCTCGGCGACGGTG
>Ga0209048_10001600_pt1 | contig 22998 bp, 19 predicted proteins | sample FrelakmetCRP12CR_FD_187146 | JGI IMG/M metagenome (GOLD analysis project Ga0209048, IMG submission 187146) | Freshwater lake sediment microbial communities from the University of Notre Dame, USA, for methane emissions studies - CRP12 CR (SPAdes)... | ecosystem: Environmental > Aquatic >... | reverse complement strand
GCGCCGCCCTTATGAATTTCTTAACATGCTTTTTTTATTTCGACACCGGCGCTTTAATGCCTTTTTCTTTGAGCTTGGCATGCGCTGCCGCAAGCCGCGCAATCGGCACACGGTAGGGCGAGCAGCTCACGTAGTTGAGGCCCGTTCGATAGCAGAACTCCACGCTCGCTGGGTCTCCGCCGTGCTCACCGCAGATTCCGATCTTAAGGTCCGGTCGGGTGCTCCGACCCCTGGTCACGCCCATTTGCACGAGTTCGCCCACACCCTCCTGGTCCAGCGTCTGGAATGGGTCTTTGTCGAGGATGTTGTTCTCGGTATAGTAGGTGATGAACCTGGCGGCGTCGTCGCGGCTGAACCCGTAGGTGGTCTGGGTCAGGTCGTTCGTACCGAAGGAGAAGAATTCCGCGTCCTCGGCAATCTTGTCGGCGACCAGGGCTGCACGCGGGAGTTCGATCATGGTCCCGACCAGGTAGTCGATTCTGCAGCCTTTCTTCTTCATCACATCTTCCGCCGTCGTCTTGATGAGCTCTTTCTGGTTCTGCAGCTCTTTTTTCAGGCTCACAAGCGGAACCATGATCTCGGGTACGATCTTTTTCCCTTTCTTCGATAGATCGCAAGCCGCCTCGATGATGGCCCGGGTCTGCATGCGCGTGATCTCAGGGTACACGATGCCGAGACGGCAGCCGCGGTGGCCGAGCATCGGGTTGAACTCGTGCAGGTCTTCCACACGGCGGAGCATCTTTTCCTTTTTGGTAATTGCGGCCTTGGGTGCGTGCTTCGCCTTCATGAGGGCGAGATCGACCATCAGTTCTTCACGCTTGGGCAGAAACTCATGGAGCGGAGGATCCAAAAGGCGGATAGTCACCGGGAAGCCTTCCATGGCTTCGAACAAACCTTTAAAATCGGAACGCTGCATCGGCAGGAGCTTTGCCAGCAGCTTCTCACGGTCTTCGGTCGTATCGGCGAGGATCATCTGCTGCACGATGGTCAGCCGCTCCTCGGCGAAGAACATATGTTCTGTCCGACAAAGGCCGATGCCCTCGGCCCCGAACCGCCTGGCCATCCGGGCGTCACGCGGGATGTCAGCGTTCGCGCGCACACCCATGGTGCGCACCTCATCTACCCAGCGCATGAGCGTGCCGAAATCACCGCTCACCTCCGGGTCTTTCGTCTGTACCTTGCCGAGTATGACGCGGCCAGTTCCTCCATCGATCGTGATGTAATCCCCTTCTTTCACGGTATATTTCCCTGCGATGAACTTTTTGGCCTTGAGGTCCACTTTGATGGACTCGCAGCCGGCTACGCAGGGCTTGCCCATGCCGCGGGCCACCACTGCAGCGTGTGACGTCATCCCGCCGCGTGCCGTGAGGATGCCCCTGGCCGCGTCCATACCGTGAATGTCGTCGGGCGTGGTCTCGGGACGAACTAGGATGATCTTATCATTCTTTGCGGCTTTTACTGCCTCATCGGCGGTAAATACGACCCTGCCTGACGCGGCGCCCGGTGATGCGGGGAGGCCTTTGGCGATAATTTCTATCTTCGCGGAGGGGTCGATGATGGGATGGAGGATCTGGTCAAGCGACGCGGGCTCGACGCGCAGCACAGCCTCTTCCTTGGATATGAGACCTTCGCCGACCATGTCTACGGCGATCTTCACTGCTGCATGGGCTGTGCGTTTTCCGGTGCGGGTCTGAAGCATGAAGAGCTTGCCTTCCTGCACGGTGAACTCGAAGTCCTGCACATCGCGGTAGTGTTTCTCGATCCTCGTAGTGATATCGCGGAGCTGGCGGTATACCTCGGGCATCGCTTTCTTGAGGTCCGCGATGGGGCGTGGCGTACGGATGCCCGCCACCACGTCTTCACCTTGTGCGTTCGTGAGGTACTCACCGTAGAACTCCTTTACGCCTATTGATGGATCCCTGGTGAACCCAACACCCGTTGCCGAGGTGTCGCCCATATTGCCGAAGACCATGGCCTGAACGGTCACTGCAGTGCCGAGATCAGACGGGATATCGTTCAGTTTTCGGTAAGTAATGGCCCGGGGGTTGTTCCATGAATTGAATACCGCGTCGCGCGCCATGATGAGTTGATCCCATGGGTCCTGGGGAAAATCGCGCTTTGTAATCTGCTGGACCTTTGCCTTGAACTTCTCGACCAATGCTTTCAGGTCTTCGGTCGTAAGATTGATAATGTGGCTTACCTTCTTCTTCTTTTTTACTGCGTGGATCATGTCTTCGAACACATCCTTATCGACGTCCATCACCACGTTGCTGAACATCTGGATGAAACGGCGATACGCGTCCCAGGCAAAGCTCTCGTTGCCGGACATAAGGATGAGACCGGCAATCGTCTGATCGTTGAGCCCCAGGTTCAGCACCGTGTCCATCATGCCGGGCATGGATAGTTTCGCGCCCGAGCGCACGGATACAAGCAGCGGACAGGCCGCATCGCCGAAACGGCGGTTGCCGACCGCTTCCTCGATCTTCTTCATGTACTCGCGCGTCTCGACATCGAGGCCGTCGGGCACGCGTTGACCGAGCTCGTAGAAAAGGTTGCAAACTTCGGTCGTGATCGTGAAACCTGGCGGCACCGGAATGCCGGCGTTCGTCATCTCGGCAAGGCCCGCGCCCTTGCCGCCGAGCAAACCCTTCATGGCCCCTGTTCCGTCGGCCTTTCCGTTACCGAAAAAATAAAGGTATTTCTTCCCCCCTGCCATAGGACTGTCCTCCCTGAAAAAGTTTTGCATTCTACCTGATTATTTACCACTCAAATGCATTTGTTATTTGATGCCTGAGATTCGCCGCTTTCTATCTTTCTCCTCGGTGTCATCGTGCCTTCGTGGTATGACGTTCTTTACGAATTCTTAGATTCCTCCGCACTCAAAACCAGCCGTGAAAAGTCCGCTATTCCCGAGAAAAGGCCTGTGATACCCGCAAGGAGCGCCAGCCTGTTCGCCTTCATGTCGGCCTCCTTGTCCATGACCATGACCGTATCGAAAAATGCGTCAACAGGCTTCCGCAGCGATGCAATGTCTGCAAGGGCGCCCCGAAAGTCGAGCAGTGCGGTCTTCTCTCTCACGCGGTCCTTGATCTCCATATACGCCGCATAAAGCGCCTTCTCCGCGTCCAGCTTCAAGAGGCTTTTCTTTATTGTTCCTTCGAATTTCTTCGGCAGGATGTTGCCTGCGCGTTTGAGCGCCGTAACGAGCGGCTGGTAGTCTACCGATGTCCTGAGCATGTCAAGCGCCCGCACTTTCTCGCGTGCGATGAGCGGGTCGTCAAACCCCACGGACAGCGCCGCATCCACCACATCCGAGCGGAATCTCTCGGACGAAAGCATTCCGGTCAGCCGCTGCCGGAAAAAGTCGAGCACTTCGGCTTCAATTTTCCGCATATCGCCTTTTTTAAGTGTATATCCCTTGTACGCTTCGGAAAGCAATGACCTGAGTGACAGACGTAAGCCCCGTTCTTGCAACATGTTCAGGATTGCCATGGACTGCCTGCGGAGACCGTACGGGTCCTCGGACCCGCTGGGGATGAGCCCGACGGAGAAACATCCGGTGATCGTGTCGATCCGGTCTGCGATCCCTACGCATACGCCCTCGATTGTCTCGGGCAATTTGTCGCCAGCAAACCGCGGCAAATAGTGCCCGAGGATCGCATCTGCCACCCGTGGATCTTCGCCCGATTGAAGCGCATATTGCCTGCCCATGACACCCTGGAGTTTGGGGAACTCTCCCACAACTCCGGTGATCAGATCCGCCTTGCACAAAAAGGCCGCCCGCTCGGAGCTTGTAACGTCCGCGTTGAGAAGAGGGGCGAGGTGCTTCGCAAGTTTTTTGACACGCTCGGTCTTGTCATAGAGCGTGCCGAGCTTCTCCTGGTATGTTACCTTCTTGAGCCCCTCGACCCGCTCAGCGAGCGGTTGCTTCACATCATGGTCGAAGAAATATGCCGCATCCGACAGCCTCGCCGCGAGCACCCGCTCGTTCCCCGCACGGACGATCTCCATGTCCTCAGCGCGCGTATTGCTGATCGTGATGAAGCTGGGAAGCAGCGAACCGTCCGCAGACACCACGCTGAAGTAACGCTGGTGTTCGCGCATGGCGGTTATGAGGACTTCCTTGGGAACCCGGAGATACTCTTTATCGAAGGACCCCATGACTGCTACCGGGTATTCCACAAGGTTCACCGTTTCATCAACCAGACCAGGATCGTCGACCACCGTGCCGCCCTTTGACTTCGCAAGCTCCTGCGTCTGTTTCACGATCAACTGCTTCCGCACCTCGGGATTGATCACGATAAAGTTCGGTTCTGTCTGCGATACGTAGGACTTGAAGTCCTTGACCATGAACGCACCGGGGCTCATAAACCGATGGCCTCGCGAGAGGTTGCCGCTTCTGATGCCGTTCAACTCGAAATTCACCACAGAACCACTCCAAAGGGCAAGCACCCAATGAATGGGCCGGGCAAACCGGATGTCCTTGTCCATCCAGCGCATGGATTTGGGGAACGGGATGGAAAGGATGAAGCCCGGCAGTACCTGCTTGAGCCATGTCGCCGTATCACCACCTTTTACATCAATCCGGGCAACAATATATTCTCCTTTTTCCGTTGACTTGGTCCCCAGGTCATCCACTCTCACGTTGTGCTTCTCAGAAAAAACGAGTGCCGCTTTCGTGGGCTTGCCCTCCGCGTCGAAAGCAACCTTCTTCGGCGGTCCGAGCACTTCCTTTGAAACATCGCCTTGTTGCTCGGCAAGCAGCGGCACATACAGAACAAGGCGACGCGGCGTACCGACGGTCTGGATTGTACTCCCCTCGAGTGAAACACGGCCCTCGGCCAGGAGCCCGGTAAAGAGGTCCTTCATCTTTTCAAGCGCCGGGTTGATGAAACGAGAGGGAATCTCTTCGGCGCCGATCTCTAACAAAAATTCTTTTGACAAAGACAACTCCTAAGAATGAGAACAACGTTAGCCACGGATAGACATGGATTCACACGGATGTAAAAAAAGTGATGCAAAATCTTTGTAGACGGGATTACAAGAGATACGGGATTTAGAACTCAAAATCTTTCACCCTGTAAATCCTGTCTTAATGCTTTCGCTTTTTTTCTTGCTTTTTTCTCGTGGTTCCTGACTACTTTTTTTTCAGCATCGGAAACCCCTTCGCCTCCCGTTCCGCCAAATATGCATGGGCGCACAAGCGTGCGAGTTTTCGCACACGCGCGATGTAGCCGGTGCGTTCGGTCACGCTGATCGCGCCGGCAGCATCAAGGAGGTTGAAGGTGTGTGAACATTTGAGACAGCAATCGTATGCAGGGAGAACAACGCCGGCCTTCACCAGCCGGTCGCATTCTCTCTCGTAGGACTCAAACTGGCGGAAGAGCATCTCCTTGTCCGATAGTTCGAAATTATATTTCGAAAACTGGACTTCCGTATCATGGTGCACGTCTCCGTACTTCACACCCTTGGTCCACGTGAGGTCGTAGACGTTGTTCACGCCCTGGAGGTACATGGCGATGCGCTCCAGACCATAGGTTAGCTCGGCCGAGACCGGCCTCAGGTCGATACCGCCGACCTGCTGGAAATAGGTAAATTGGGTGATCTCCATGCCGTCGAGCCAGACTTCCCAACCGAGCCCCCAGGCGCCGAGTGTGGGCGATTCCCAGTCGTCCTCGACAAAGCGGATATCATGTTTGAGGGGATTGATGCCCAGTTTAACGAGACTCTCCAGGTAAATATCTTGGACATTTTCCGGATGAGGCTTCAGGATAACCTGGAACTGGTAATAGTGCTGAAGGCGGTTAGGGTTTTCACCGTAGCGACCGTCTGTTGGTCTGCGGGATGGTTGAACATAAGCGGTACTCCACGGCTCAGGGCCGAGTACCCGTAGAAAGGTAGCGGGATGGAAGGTCCCTGCGCCGACCTCGGTGTCGTAGGGTTGGTGAATAACGCAGCCCTTCAAGGCCCAGAAGTTCTGTAGGGTCATTATAAGTTCTTGAAATGTCAATAATAGTCCCTGCCCGGAACATGACGGATAAATCAGGAAAATAGAGTGCTATTATACAAAAAACACTTCTGTTGTCAAGAAAATATCGGGTGCATGCGCTTTGACTATGCAGAAAGTAAAAAAGTGCCGCGCATGGTCAACCGCAGCCACATCAGTGCGGTCCATATTTCCCAGCCCAGGTGTGTCTGCCCATGGACCCTGAATTTACTCTCCTGACAGCAGATCAGCCGCAGCCTGTTGAATCTCATCCATCCTGTCATAGGCTGCTATGCGCGTATCGGCGTTCTTGAAGAGATCGAGGAGATAAGGGCTATCGAAAGAAATCACAATGGATATCCCTTTCGCCGCCTTGGCGATATGGAGAATGTGCATGGCACGATCACGAAGTTTGTCGGTGAGCCCCGAACGTCCTTTTGAAGCGGAGACTTTGGAATAAAGCGCAATGACTACTGATTCCGCAGCTTTAATGCTGTCGAGAACCAGGGATTCGGGCATTTCCGAGCCCGGCGTTAGAACCATGACTGAAAAATATCTGAAGCGTTCTCTCATCATGCGGATGAAGGCAACGCCCGACTCCGTATCGTCGTCGTCATCGAGAATAAAGCATGCCACTCCTCCGTCGCGGGTCAGCGGCACCGTATTCTCATTGCCATAAACTATACGGAGCGCCTTGCGGCCGATCTCCGCTGCAATCAGTCCGTGTTTCTGATAATCGACACGAACGGACTTCCGTCCGGGTTTGTCAAACAATCCCAGTCGCGTCTTTGCGGCCAAAATCCGCTCAACGGATTCATTGATACGCTGACGGGTCAGCCTGCCCTGTTCCACGGCCGTAACGACCGCGCCGATGGTCACAAGCGCATCCTGCGGATGGAGCAGGATGTCAATTCCCGCCTCTACCGCGCGCACTGATATCTCCTCCTGTGAAAACATCCCCGCCAGCGCTCCCATGTCGAGCGCGTCGGATACAATCATTCCGTCGAATTCCATACCTTCCCTGAGCAAGGCAGTGACGGTCTTCTTCGAGAACGTCGTGGGCTTCTCCGGCTCCAAGGCAGGCACGAGCAGGTGCGCTACCATGACCATACCCACTCCGACCTTCACCGCCTCGCGAAACGGCGGGAGCTCAACACGGTTCAGTCGCGCCCGATCAGCGTTAATCACCGGCAGAACAGAATGTGAGTCCTGGTCCGTGTCGCCATGTCCCGGAAAATGCTTGGCACAAGCAAGGAGATCGAGCCGGCCTCTGCTTGATGGCTTCTGGAGCCGCTTAATGTACCGCGATCCGAACCATTCTACGACTCCTGGCTCATCGCCAAAGGCCCTGGTGCAAATAATGGGGTTATCGGGATTATTGTTCACGTCGACGACCGGAGAAAAAACCGCATGGATGCCTGCAGCGCGTGTCTCTACACGGACGGCGTCGAGCATTCCGTCGAGCAATTCGACATCTTTTTTTGAACCACGGTTTACGGCGGACGCAACGGCGCGCTGGTTTGGAAACCGCGTGCCTCCGGCAAGCTGTTGACCAAGCCCGCATTCAATATCAGATACGATCAGGAGCGGGATATCGGCAAGAGACCGAATCTCCCGGAGATGCAATGGCGTATGCTCGACCGTCCCCCCGAAAAGGATGAAGCCGCCGATGCCGTCCTGAATGAGCGTCTGAATCTTCGAAAGATGCCGCGGATCATCAAGTGTCCGGCCTTCGAGCCTCGGTATGACCATTTGCGCGACTTCTTGCCGGAGAGTCAGTTTCTTCATGGCGTCCATTTTCGCTTTTTCTTCGAGGCATTGCAAGCATTTTTTATTTGTGACATTACTAAAACATTTTCCTACTTCACTCTTTCATACTCCCATGGTATACTGAGGCGCATCTTAAACAACAACCATCTCTGAAATAGGGAAACAGTTCATGGAAATAATGAGATTGGAAGGTGATACATACGGCTCAGGGACCCGGCATGTATCTTGTTTCACCAAGGCCCTGCCTTCGCTCGTCTTTTACGCGAACATCCTGTCAATTGTTTTGCGGGGAAGCAGAAAGGCGAAGCGCAGCCGCTATGACACTTCGGACTGGAGCAACAGCAGCTTCGAATCGCTCCGCGCCCTGGAGCGCGTCGGCGTTCAGGCAGAGATAACGGGCATGGATTCCTTCAAGGCGCTCGCCGGCCCCTGCGTATTCATCGGCAACCACATGAGTACGCTCGAGACCTTTGTCCTGCCGGCGATCATTGCGCCGTACAAAGAAACGACCTTTGTCGTCAAGCAGAACCTCGTTGATTATCCCATTTTCAGACACATCATGCGGTCGCGAAAACCGATAACCGTGGGCCGGTCAAAACCTCGTGATGATTTGAAGGCTGTGTTAGAGGGAGGCGTGGAGAAATTGCGCGCCGGAAGTTCCATCATCATCTTCCCGCAGACGACGCGCACACCGGTCTTCGACCCTGACCAGTTCAACACTATCGGAATCAAGCTGGCGAAGAAAGCCGATGCTCCGGTGGTCCCCATCGCGCTTAAAACCGACGCCTGGGGCACCGGTGTATTTCTCAAGGATTTCGGCAGGATCGATCCGTCGAAAAAGGTTCACATTGCTTTCGGCAAACCTCTCAGGATCAAGGACCGTGGGACCGAGGAGCACCAGGAAATTATCGAGTTTATCACAGGTAAGCTGACGGAATGGAATACAGAAACCGCATAGGGCCGGCCAAACCAAGGCCGGCCCTCTCTTTAGTACTACTACTTAACCGAAATCAATTCTACTTCGAAGATCAGGACCGCATTCGGACCAATGGGGCCGCCACCGCGTTCACCGTATGCAAGATTAGAAGGGATGAAAAGCTGCCACTTAGATCCCTCTTTCATGAGCTGCAGCGCTTCGGTCCAGCCTTTGATCACTCCGTTAACCGGAAACGTAGCCGGTTCTCCGCGTTTGTACGAACTGTCGAACTCAGTCCCATCGACCAGTGTTCCTTTATAATTCACCGACACCGTATCGGTTGCCTTGGGAGACTTACCCTTTCCTTCCGTAATCACTTTATACTGCAAACCGCTCTCGATGACCTTAACACCTTTCTTTTTCTTGTTTTCAGCGAGGAAGACTTCACCTTCCTTTTTGTTCTTCTCTCCGAGCGATTTCATCTGCTCCTGCTGTTTTGCTTGGAGGTCCTTCTGTACCGTCATGATGACTGATTTAACTTCCTCTTCAGTCATGAGGGGCTTGCTACCCGCCTGAGTGTCCTTTATTCCCCGCACGACGATATCCGGATCAACATCGATCGAATTCCTCTTGAGGCTGTTGCCCATGTCCAGGCCAATCGCGTAGCTGAGCTTGTCCTTTTGTGTTTTCAGCTCCAGCTTTTCCGCGGCAAATAGGTGACTCGATGCAAGGACCATACAGGCTATCATTACCAAGCGCAATTTCATATTATCTCCTTCTCTTGTCAGAATTATTTTTTATTCTCGGCAATTAAGATTATCATCAGTCACGATATTTGTCAATCATGCGGTTGATCATACGATTATTATGACGTAAGGTTGCATGATTTTATAAAAGAACATCGAGCAGAGTGAATACAAATACCGTAACACTGATGTAGCCGTTCATATTAAAGAATGCCACGTTCAGCTTTGATAGGTCGTCCTCCCTGACCAGGGTATGTTCATAAATGATCAAGCACAGAGCGATAATCACGCCCGCGATATAGTACCAGCCAAGCGGTAGCAGTGAAGCGAGTGTGAAGAGCGCTGCGATCGCAAAAGCATGCGAGGCCCGCGCTATCCAGAGCGACCTTCGTATGCCAAACCGCTGGGGGATGGAGTGGAGACCGGCCTTCCGGTCGAAATCCATGTCCTGAAGAGCATAGAGCACATCGAACCCCAAAAGCCAGAACAGGACCGCAATGCCGAGCATGAGCGCAGACGCCTCAAGTCTTCCGGTGACGGCTATCCACGCGCCCAGTGGAGAGCAGGAGATAGCAAGTCCCAGGAATGCATGCGACAAAAAAGTGAACCGCTTGGTGTAGGAATAAAAAAAAACGACCACAAGCGCTGCCGTCGAAAGGTAAAAAGCGAGCGGATTCAACTGGTAGGCGGCAAAAATCAACAGCACAGATGAGGCCGCAGTGAAGACGATCACCTGTCCCGGCGATACGAGTCCCATGGGCAACGCCCGCGTTTTCGTCCTCGGGTTTTCCGCGTCGAACTTCCGGTCGGCCCAGCGGTTGAATCCCATGGCTGCTGAACGCGCGCCGAACATCGCCACGGTAATCCAGAAAACCTGCCTTCCTGACGGCAGGCCGTTCGCGGCCATCAGCGCGGCTGTAAATGCGAACGGCAGCGCGAAGACAGTGTGCTCAAACTTGATCATCTCGAGGATGATCTTGATCTTTTTGATCATGTTGTCTCGCGGCAACCTGTGTTATTTTTTAGCAACATTCTTCCCCCACTCTTCGATTTTCTTCCTGATCTCCGGTATCGATCGCTGCGCCGCTTCAATCCCCGCCTGCATGCAACGTTTTTTTTGCGTGAAATCGAGCATGCCGACGTTCCCAACGGCGGGAGTGATCAGCACGTCGGCGTTCTTTTTCTTGTACCCTACATTCTGGTTGAACATGATATTCACGGACTGGAGCACCACATCAACGAGATTCGTAATGTTGAAGTTCGTCACGTTTTCGCTGATGTCTACCGCGATCACGATGTCGGCGCCCTTTTCCCTGGCGACGGAGATCGGGATATTATCCACCAAGCCGCCGTCTACCAGTAGCCTGTTCTGGTGCTCCACCGGGCTAAAAACACCGGGGATGGCGCTGCTCGCGTGCACTGCCTTGGCCACCGAACCGCGGTCGATCACAACGCGCGTGCCGCGGTTCAGGTCGGTTGCAACAGCCGCGAAGGTCAGTTTCAGGTTCTCGATGTTTGCGACCGGAATTTTCGACTTCACAAAGTCCTCGAGTTTCTCGCCTTTGACCGGGCCCATGCCCGTAAACGCCGACATGAGTGCATAATCAAAAACATTGTCTTTTTCCAGGGCAAATGCCGTCCATTCAAGCTCGAAGCTGTTCAAGTCGTTGGCATAGATCGCGCCGATGAGACTGCCAACACTCGTCCCCACGATCATGTCGATGGGAATCTTTTCCTGTTCGAGCGCGCGGATCACACCCACGTGTGCGAACCCTCGAGCCGCTCCGCCGCCGAGCACGAGCGCTATCTTCGGCCTCTCGGTCCCGGACGCCGGCGGACCCTGTGTGGATGCGCAGGCTGCAAATAAAGCCATCAAAATCATGATGGGTAATATTCTGAGATATTTCATATTTTCATCCTCCTTTGATTCGTGACGCTTGACACGTTTGACCGGATATATAGATGATCTGTCGTCTGCCTTCCGCACTCAATACTCGGTATTCCATACTTACACCATCTTTACCACTTCTTCGTAAAGTTTTTTCACGATTCCGTCATAGTCCGAGTCTCCGGGATAGAGTGGCCTGCCGAAAGAGACGCTGATCTTTGCCGGTTTCGGGAGTTTTTTACCTGAGGACAGCATTTCATAGGACCCCTGAATCGCGACCGGAATCACCGGGACGTTCAGCTCCTTTGCGATGATACCGACGCCTTTTTTGAACTCCTTTATGCTACCGTCGCGTGAACGGCTGCCTTCGGGAAATATGCAGAGGATTTTGCCCCGGCGAAGAACGTACGCCGACAACTGCATAGCTTTGAAAAGCCGGGTGTCCATGTCCACAGGGATCACGTGAATGGACCTGGCAATCCGGGATGAGACAGGGCCTCCGAAATATTCCGTGGCGCCGAGGAAAAAGGTCTGTTGCGCAATCTTCCGGGAAATGCTTGCAATAATACATGGCGCATCAACGAGGCTCAGATGGTTCGGAGCGATAATAAAGGGACCCTGTTCCGGCACGTTCTCCTCGCCATGTACTGATAAGCGGCCGTACACCCTGAGCAGGAACGTGACCACAAGCTTAAGCACGAAACGGGCTGCGTTACAAAGCGCCCCTGACTCAAGCGAGAGCGAAGCTTTAATATCTTCCGTAGGTTCCTGTGAACAGATATCAGCCCATGATGTCCTTATGCGTTCGCCGGTATTCACGGGCCCTTCGGCGATAAGTTCCTTGAGCTTGAGCGCTGCGTCCTTTACCGTAAAGACCTCGGATCCGAATGAGTCCGGCAGGCTTATTCCGAAAGATTTTTCGATGCTCACAACCATTTCTACGCGGGTAAGCGAATCGAGCCCCAGATCGAGTTCCAGGTTATCGTCGGGCATGATGTCCTTTTTAGCGGAAAAGGGTTCGAGGCACGCCGTCAGTTTGTTCAGCACCGGGTCCTTCAGCAGATTGCCGTCGATCTCCTGCACGGACTTTTCCGTGAGCGCTCCGCCTTTCCGATACAGCTCCTTCACGATGCTCCGCCGGAGCTTGCCGAGGCGCGTGACCGGCAGCGGGTCCTTAAATATCTTAAGCCCTTTGATGCGCTTGTAAGGCGGCAGGTCCTTGGAAAGGTCTTCAATCTCGAAAGCTATTGTTTCGCGTGAATTGGACAGATTCATCTTGCGGAGGTAATCGAAGTCCGGTACAACGGCGGCCTCGATCCCACGCTCGCCTTCGATCAGGCAGATCTCTTTGATGGATGGGATCTGTTTGTAAAACTTCTCAAGCTCTTCAGGAAATATCTTCTTCCCGGTCGAAAGCACGATCATTTCTCTGGACCTGCCGGTGATGAAGAAATAGCCGTCCCGGTCGCGATAGCCGAGGTCGCCGGTATAGAGCCAGCCGTCGCGCAGCACCTCGGCCGTCTCCTCCGGCTTTTTGTAGTATCCGAGCATAACGTTCGGTCCCTGAACCGCGATCTCTCCCTGGCCGTATTCATCGGAGTTTACGATCCTCACGTCGACATCGGGGATCGGGATGCCGATGGAACCGGCCTTTTGCTTCGTCAGTGGATTGAAGGTGCAGACCGGCGATGTTTCGGTAAGACCGTAGCCTTCGATAATCGTGAAACCGAGATTAGTCATGTCCGTGTACACGTCCGGATCGAGCCTCGCGCCGCCGCTTGCCGCGAGTCTGAATCGAGGGCCGAATGCCGCGTGCACCGCCCCGAAGAAATTCTTGCCGATATTGACCCCAATGGTCCTCCGAAGCAGACCGTTCAACCTCAGAATGAGGTCAATGTACGCCCGCACTGGTGCGGTCTTTTTTTGAATTTTATCGAAGATGGCCCTGCGGAGTCCGGCGAAAAGCTGCGGCACGCCGATCATTGCGCTGACACCCGTCTCCTGAATACAGGAAAGGATATCCGGCCCCTTCAGGCTGTTCTGGATCGTGACGGTGGCCCCAACGGAGAGAGCCAGCAGGAGACAAGCCATCGCAGGATAGGTATGGTGCAAAGGAAGAAGGCAGAGAATATTGTCCCGGTGATCGAAGAGATTGAGTTTGATTACGCTGCTCAAGTTCGACGCCAAGTTGCCCTGCGAGAGCATCACCCCTTTGGGATCGCCAATTGTCCCTGATGTGAACAGAAGAGCGGCGAGATCGCCTCCGGAAGGCGCAGGCGGAAGCGCGGTATCGGGATCACCTATCAGCATGTTGGAGAACAAAAGCCCGTTGTCTGGATCGAACGAAATGGTCATTGGGGAAAAGTCCCGGGGGAGTTTATTTCTGCATGCCGCTGAGACAAAAACCGCTTTTGCTTCGCTGCTTGTGAGCAGGAGCGCAATCTCTTTGTCCGTGAGTTGCGCATCCAGCGGCACGATGACCGCTCCGAATGAAACAACAGCGAGATACGCGATCAGCCACTCGGGCCTGTTTTCGGATAGAATGGCTATACGGTCGCCTTTTACGATTCCCTTTTCAGAGAGGGCGCGGGCAACGGAAGTCACCATCTGAAGAAGGTTCCGGTACGAGTATTGCTGATATCGTTCACCAGCCTTCACCTGGATGGCGATGTTGTCCGGATATTGTAAAGCAGCCTCCTGAATTTTGGTCAGGATCATATCGTTCGTCTCACTAAGGTGTGATCAATGCAGTTCAGGAACAGAATATATAATGGTGCGGTGGGAATGTCAATCGACATTTAGGACGGACAGGACAGCCTTTGTAAAAAACAATCAATCTCACTTGACTGACTCTTTGATGTCTTCACCGGCCTTCTTCCAGGTCTTCTTCGCGTTGTTGTCCACGGCCTTCACATCATGTTTCTGCTGCCTATGTACTGCTCTCACGTCTCTCTTCTGCTTCTCGTGCACGGCCTTCACATCATGCTTCTGCTGCCTGTGTACTGCCTTCACGTCTCTCTTCTGCTTGTCGTGCACGTCCTTCACATCATGCTTCTGTTGCTCGTGCACTGCATTTATATCATGCTTCGCCTTCTCGCCAATCGACTGAGATGTCTCATCTGCATAAATCAGTGATGGGGTAAACAATAAAAAAAAGATCAGTACAATACGAAGCGAATGCATTTTCCCCCTCCTCGCATTAAATATAATCGGGATGTTATTTGACAAGATACCCTCCGAAACCGGAATTGTCAAGATGAGGTCTTCCTGAACGCTCCCCGAAAGATTCACAGCTCTTGTGCACACAGGTCTTGATCGATAGACGCACATGGATGTGCTGAAAACCGTTACTGAAACTTACTAATTTTCTTCAGAGCCACTACTTCACGTTCTCCCCCAATCTCTTACGGCGGCCGCGAGCCCATCAACCACTTTGGCCATCCTCTCGTAATCCAGTGTCTCGGGGAGATCGGTGGGGGCATGGTAATGAGGATTCCGGTAGAAGGCCGTGTCCGTTACCATGAACGCCCGATATCCGAACTGGCTAAAAGACCAGTGGTCCGAAAAGTCTATGCCTATCACGACAGGCGGGGCGTTCAGGGTCACAACAGGAAGATCAACGGCATTCCGGAAAGCCTGTGCCGTATTCTCGGTGAAACTTTTTGATGCCCGATTGCCGACCATTGCAATATAGTTCCCGACCTTCGGGTATTTGAGATTAAAAAAAGGCAGAGGATAGCGCTGACTACTCTTTTCGTCGCGAAAGTACCCGATCATCTCAAGGCAGATCATTCCCTCCACGTTTTCACGCATCTCTTTTAAGCTTCGGGCGTAATGATAACTCCCCATGCTCTCGGTCCGAAATACGGGAGGCTCTTCAAGGGCAAAAGCCACGAACCGCACCGTTTTGGAAAGCCTCGTGTCCGCCAGAGTACGGGCCAGACCGAGAAGACCGGCCACGCCGCTCGCGTTGTCGTCGGCTCCCGGCGTGGTGGGTACCGTGTCGTAGTGCGCGCCGACGACCAGCACTTGTTCGGGTGAAGAAATTCCCGAACGCTCCGCCACGACGTTATGATAGATGTTTCCGAAGAAAAGAAATGGTTGCCGTTCAACCCGATAGCCGAAAGAAGTGAATTGCGATGAGATATAGTGTTCTGTTTTTTTCAGTCTGTCGATATCACGATACGATCGAACGCCGATCTCTTGTGCGAGCACGGTCACGACGTGTCGGAGATATGTCGCATGATCCATAGTAAAAACATAGCACAAGAGCAAGTATGACGTCAACCCATCTATTCTCTTGACTCTTTGGCTCTGTTTGCTTACACTTGTGTTTATAGTCGAATTTCCCAAGGAGGACCCAATGCAGAAATACCCCAAGCAGTATACGAACATCATGAAAAAATATAAAGGAGTGATAAAGGCGCTCGATGGTCTCGGCAAGGCAGCGAAGTCAGCCGGACCGCTGAATAAAAAAACTTCAGAACTAATCCAGCTTGCTGCCGCCGCCGCTATCCATTCCGAGGGCTCGGTGCACTCCCATTCTCGGCGGGCCCTGGCCTCGGGGGCGAAACCGGAAGAGATACGGCACGCAATCATCCTCCTAACGAGCACCATTGGTTTCCCCACGGTCTCGGCCGCGCTTTCCTGGGTGGATGATGTGTTGGAGAGGAAAAGACTCATTTAGCCGGATCGGCGCGGAATTGTGTAAACAATCCATCCTGATAGTTACTTTTTTTCTCTACCCCCGGGATCGCCTGTGAGAGGTGAAAATCTCCGGCGGGGAAACTCTGTGAAAAAAGTTATGAAAATAGACATCTACCTATCCGAGTTTTGCGGCTCCTATCTTCAGCTTAACGATAACATGGACCGAGCGCTCGCGGAAATAAACGTTGAGGCCGAGGTGACCTATTATACCGTATATTACACTGAAGCGGTCAACCGGGGTATCAAAGGTACGCCTTCCATCTGGATAAATGGAAAGGACGCTTTTAAAAGTAAAATTTCGCCAGGAATCATGTGAAGGGTCTTTACTGATGAGTCCGGGAGACTCAAGAATGTTCCGTCGGTTACGATGCTGAAGCAGGCTATACAGCGGAGACTATCGAAAAGATAATATCTTCTCACTTCATTCTCCAATTGCATTGCGAGCAACCGATGGTCGCGCGGCGGGTAGCCGAATTTGAATTTGGACTACAATCTTGATTACGTGACAGACGACTGCTGCAGCTGTGCCGGGCACATTCGTTTTACTCAAAGCAACCTTTTGAGGAAACTCTCTGCCGGCATCGGCACATCTTTTAAAAAGATATCGAAATGGCGAATATTGTCTTCATAGGCGACTCTCTTACGGAATGGTTCGACTGGCAGAGGCGATTTCCTGATCACAAGGTGAAGAACCTCGGCATATCGGGAGAACCGGTGGAGGGATTGCTGGCCCGCAGGGAGAGAATCCGCGCATCTATGGATAATCCCGACTTCATCTTTCTCATGACCGGCATCAACAACATCGCCATGGAGCAGTATGACATCATCGACCCATATCGTGAGATCATGCGCAACCTGACGACGTGGTATAAAGAATCGACGGTAGTAGCCCAGAGCATCCTGCCGGTAACGTTGGAATGGATAAGCAGTAACGTCATACAAGATATCAATCGCCGCGTCGAGAATATCGCGCGCGAGTACGGCGCTGTATATCTCGATGTTTACAGACTCTTCGTAGACTCGGCAGGTAATCCCAAAAGCGAGTATCTCCAGGATGACGGTGTGCATGTGAGCGGCGCCGGGTATCATATATGGGCGAATGAGGTAGCGCGATTTATAAAAACATGATGTCTTCATTCATTCGCGCAATCCGCTTGGCCCATTCCCCGGCTTCGTCCAGTGGCGTTTATTTGTCTTTCTTAGAGACTTCCTTAGATCATTTATAGACTTCGATATACTCCATATACGACACCGAGCTCTCCCCGGTGTTGTCCGAATCGTTCATGATGGCGATCCGCGCCCGCATGGGCGGCATGGTCCCGAAGGCCTTTTGATAATCTTCCACGATGTTGACCTCTTCTTCCTGCCACGTACCGACTTTTTTCACACCCCTCTCCTGAAAGACCATCTTTGCCTTGTCCGTGTAAGGGCTCGTCACGATCTTCTCAGGTTCTTCTTTGTTCGCCCAGACATAACTGAGACTGCTGTGGGGCGGATACTCGCCGTACATTTGTTTCGCCAGGCCGTACTTCATCTTTTCGAAGACCCCGGCGTATTCCGGGTCGAAATCAAACATTACATAGACGCGGATGGCATAGTCGTCGCCCTCTTTCGTCCTCGCGTCCCCTTTGGCGTATATGTTGCTGACTTTCCAGCGCCACCGCGCCCGTGGATACTCATACACCTTGAAGGAATCTTTGTACACGATCGCCGAGGCCGAAGCATTGCTCTCTGCTTTTAGATAATGACGCTCGCCGTCTCTCTCTATGGTATAGACGGAATGATTCTTTATCTTTGGAAACGTGAAAGGTTTCCAGTTATCGAGACTGCTGAAGTCCTCGAGAAAAAGAACAGTCTTTTCCCCGGCCCCGAAAACGTGAGAAGGCAACTCCACCGGCAAGAGTAACAACAGCGACCAGGCCAACATATTCCTAAGTTGTATCCCCATCCCTCGTAATGTATTTATGATTAATCTAACATTCGGCATGCATAACAATCCGTGCTGATCTGTGAAAACCCGGGTCCGGGAGTTTTTTAAGATTTATACCATTTGACAAGCCGCTCAGGCGGTACGCCGAAAGCATAGAGGATCTGCAGCGCCAAATTTCTGAGCGTGCAGCACAGGATCCCCTCCTGTTCCCACCGGCGCGGGGAGGTCAGAACTTTTTCCGGGATGATGCAGATTGCATCGCCTCGCCGTTTAATCCGTGCCATCATCTCAACATCTTCCATCAGGGGAAGGTCCTTATACCCGCCTATGTTTCGAAAATATTCCTTTCGCACGAAGATCGCCTGGTCGCCGAAGGGGATTCTGGTCAATCGCGTGCGGAGAAACACATACGCCTCGGTCACTCTGAAAATACAACTGCTCGTGTTCAGCCCCAGATCGAATGCGCCGGCGACATAGCGGGCATCATGCATGGCTGAGGTAATGCGAGCGAAGGCATGAGCGGGAAGCATCGTGTCTGCATGAAGAAAGAGGAGGATATGCCCCGAGGCAAGCGCTGCGCCGCGGTTCATCTGACGCCCGCGGCCTTTTGCTGAAATCGTCGTGATCACTTCCGTGTTCCGGATCGTGTTGATCGTGCCCCCCTGCGGATCGCCGTCTACCACGATAATTTCCGCCGATCCGTCAGTATCCATGGAATGGATTTGAGAAATGATCTCATTAATTCTGTCGGCCTCATGAAATACGGGCAGGATGATTGAAACAACGGGAGTCTGCATCATCGGCGTTATCGCTTTCCCTCCGTTTTCCACGCAGCCCGGATTGTTTCCACCCGCTTTCTGTTCACGCTGAAATCGTATTTGCCGAGACGGGATGCCGACCGTACATGAATGACCCTCGCGTTTCCATCGAAATAAAATTCCACGTCGTCGACAAAACGCAAGATCGCACTCATACATTCCACGCGGAGATACGTGTCTGTTTCTGCCACGATTTTTGTTCTCTTCATATCGAGGATGATTTTCTTCAATACTGCAAACGCTTCGGGCGTGGACACGGTATACATCAACGGCTCGACTACATGTTCGTTGTCGATACTCTGGCTCGATACGCAATTCGGAGTAGCGGGACAGGGAGACAATCTGCCGTCTTTGACCCCCAAATTGCCTGGCGGCACACCAGAACAGCAGGCTGTTCCTATACCCAGGACGAGGCAAACAAGTATGACTTCCGACGCATTGTTGATCATTCAAAAACCCTTTTCACACATTTGAGATTATGCTGTATTTTATTATACCCTAAGTCAGGTTAGGTTTCTCATTATTCTCATCATCTATCGTGAAGCTTCAGTTTCGGATTGACCAAAGAACGACATGCAGGCCTGAACGCAGTGGGTTCTCAATTCCCTTTCGGCACGCTTGCGCGGCAGAGTGAAAGGCCTGCAAGCACGGATAACGATTTCATTTCATAACCTGATAAACCATTCCCGTGCGCACGGGCCTTGATCGATGTTCGCGCATGAGAGTGCTGAAAACCCTTGACTGAAACCCATTAATTTTCTTCAGAGCCGCCCTGAACGCCATGGATTCCCACTTCCCTTTCGGCACGCTTGCGCGGCAGCGTGAAAGGCCTGCAAGCACGAATAGCGATTTCATTTCGTAATCTGACAATCTATTTGTTGTTCCAAATATGCTCTGGTATAAATTTCGGGGAACGTCCTCTGTATTTATTCCATTGACAAAGACTGCCATTGCAGGGTAGTATGCCCAGCTCTGCATTGTAGGAATGCATAGCGCATAGAAACACAGATGCATGGAGCATCGGGCGAAGAGCAATAAGAATATTTTGCACTCCGAGCTCTGCCCCCCGCATTATGCCGTCCGGCCTCACACAAAAGGAAATTATCAATGCTTAAAAGAACCGACTTACGAAACATCGCCATCATAGCCCACGTTGACCACGGTAAGACCACACTTGTTGACGCGCTCCTTCGCCAGAGCGGGACCTTTCGCGCCAATGAGCGCGTGCAGGAACGGGTCATGGACAACACCGACCTTGAACGCGAGCGGGGAATCACGATCATGGCGAAGAATACGGCCGTCACGCACAACGGCGTGAAGATCAACATCGTGGATACCCCCGGCCATGCCGACTTCGGCGGCGAAGTGGAGCGCACACTCAAGATGGTTGACGGCGTTCTGCTGCTTGTGGACGCCTCGGAGGGGCCGCTTCCGCAGACTCGGTTTGTGCTCAAAAAAGCATTAGAACTCGGTCTTCCTCCCATCCTCGTGATCAACAAGATCGACCGGCCCGACGCGCGCATTAGCGAGGTCGTGGATGAGGTTTACGACCTGTTCATCGACCTCGATGCCACGGACGCCCAGCTCGAGTTCCCGATCGTATATACCGTTGCCCGCGATGGTATCGCGAAAATGACAGTGGAAGAGGAGGGCAAGGACCTCCAGCCGCTCTTCGATCTTATCGTGAAAACGATCCCGGCGGCCGAGGGCGATGAGACCGCACCACTCCAGCTTCTCGTCATGAACATCGATTACAATGATTACGTGGGACGCCTGGCCATCGGCAGGGTATTCTCAGGCACGGCAAAAGTATCAGAGGCCATTGGCGTTGTGACTCATGACGGGGCTGTCGTAAAAACCAAGATCACCTCTCTCTACGAATTCCGTGGGTTGAAGCGCGCGGATACGGAACAGGCAACGGTCGGTGATATCGTTGCTCTGGCCGGCATTGAAGGCGTCAATATCGGTGATACGATCACCGATCCTGATAACCCGAAACCGCTCCCGCGCATCGCCGTGGACGAGCCGACGATCTCGATGGTGTTCTCGATCAACAACTCTCCTTTCGCCGGCAAAGAGGGAAAGTACGTCACATCGCGCCACTTGAAGGAGCGGCTGGAAAAAGAACTCCTGTATAACGTCGCGATCAGGGTCGAGGCGCAGGAAGCCACGGACAGCTTCAAAGTCATGGGCCGAGGCGAGCTCCAGCTCGCAATCTTAATCGAAATGATGCGCCGGGAAGGATACGAGCTTTCGGTATCCCAGCCTGAAACCATTACCAAGCAACGGAACGGCAAGACCTACGAACCGATGGAGAACCTGGTCATCGATTGTCCAGAGGAGTTCATCGGTGTGGTCACCCAGAAGCTGGGAATGCGCAAAGGCAGGATGACGAAGATGTCGAACAACGGTCACGGACGGGTGCGGCTCGAGTTCCGCATTCCCGCACGGGGACTCATCGGCTTCCGGTCCGAATTTTTGACCGACACGCGCGGCACCGGTCTTTTGAATCATCTCTTCGACGGATACGAGCCCTGGCAGGGGCTGATTGCAAAGCGAGTCACGGGCGCGCTGGTGGCTGACCGGCCAGGCAAAACCACGACGTACGCCCTCTACCACCTTCAGCCGCGTGGTGAACTCTTTGTCAAGGAAAGTACGTCGGTATACGAAGGCATGGTTGTGGGCGAGAACTCCCGCGAGAGCGACATCGATGTGAACGTGGTCAAGGAAAAGAAGTTGACGAACATGCGCGCCTCCGGGGCCGACGAGGCTTTGAGGCTCGTACCACCCAGGCTGCTCTCTCTTGAGCAGGCGCTCGAATTCATCAAGGAAGACGAGCTTGTAGAAGTGACGCCACAGACTATCCGGCTGAGGAAAAGGATCCTCGAGGCGAACAAGCGTCCGAAGAACAAAGAGCTCAGTTAGTAATACACGGCCTGAGTAAGCCCTGACCGGAAAACTCGCACGCCGTTAGACCCCGCCCGATTCGTATGACGGGGTATTTTTTTTCAAACCACCCTCTCTTATCTTCTCATGGTTTGCGTGTTACGGCGCGGTTTATTCTGCATCACGTTTGGCTGCTGTGATACCATACGTTCAAGCGGATCGAAAAAAAACTTGACTATCTTCTCCGAGTCTGTATAATTCCTACCCTTAAGCGCAGAAATGACCGCGCAACGGACAGCTCATGCAAAATAATACTGATCCGGTTCTGTATTGGATAGGACTCAGCAGCATCCCGGGTGTGGGAAGAATCACGTTCAGGAAACTGGTGAACCACTTCGGTTCGCCGGAACGTGTGCTCTCCGCTCCACATGATGAGCTAAAGAAATCCGATGGACTGTCCGATAAGGTAATCACAGAGATCAAGACGTTCTCTTGGCGCGAGCATGCCGGGCAGGAAATTGCGAAGGCAGCGGATGCAGGTATTGCGATCATCACGATGGATGACCCTGCGTATCCCGACAGTCTTAGGAAGACACATGATCCACCGCTCTATCTGTATGTGAAGGGTTTGCTGCGGCCGGATGACAATAATGCCGTTGCGATTGTGGGGACGCGCAAGCCAACGCACTACGGCAGGACCGTAACGCACCGGATCGCATATGAGCTCGCTTCAGCGGGTTTTACGATTGTCAGCGGTATGGCGCGGGGCATCGATACACAGGCGCACCGTGGCGCGCTTGCAGCCAAAGGCAATACCATCGCGGTTCTCGGATGCGGTATCGACGTGGCATACCCTCCAGAAAACAGAGACCTCATGGAAGAAATCGCCGGCAACGGCGCCGTCATGACCGAGAATCCCTTCGGCACCAAACCTGAGGCCGGCTACTTCCCGGCGAGGAACCGCATTATCAGCGGGCTTTCGCGTGGGACCGTGATCATTGAGGCCGCCGAGGACAGCGGTTCGCTTATTACGGCAAAGAATACGATCGAGCAGGGCCGTAAGCTTTTTGCCGTGCCGGGAAATATCGGAACATCGACCAGCCGTGGCCCGAACAATCTGATCAAGCAAGGCGCTACTCTGGTGGAGGGCGCAGACGATATTCTGAAGGTCATCGGGATGCAAACGCAAAGCATACGGCAGGCGGTGCAGTCACGTCCCCTGCCCTCGCTGACGCCGGAAGAGAAAAACGTGTTGGAGTGTATCACGAACGAACCGAAGCACATTGACATCATAATGAACGAATGCCGCAGCACCGCCGGAAGACTGAGCGGCGTTCTGATCAACCTGGAG
>Ga0209048_10001599_pt1 | contig 23044 bp, 25 predicted proteins | sample FrelakmetCRP12CR_FD_187146 | JGI IMG/M metagenome (GOLD analysis project Ga0209048, IMG submission 187146) | Freshwater lake sediment microbial communities from the University of Notre Dame, USA, for methane emissions studies - CRP12 CR (SPAdes)... | ecosystem: Environmental > Aquatic >... | reverse complement strand
GGTCGATCATTTCGGCGATGATCGATTCGACCGCGCTTGGATCGTATTGGTACCAGCTTTTGGCGTAGAGATTCTGCTTGGCAAAGACTCCCAATTCCGGATCGGATTTCTGCAATTCAATCAGGTCGCGCCGCGCAGCTGGCTTCTTGGTCTTAGTAAGATAGTCAACTGTCGGATCGAAGTTCGGATCGACTGCCTGTTTTCCCAAACTATCGCCGGCACCGGCCGCCTTGGCCAGTGCAGCCATATTTACTTTCATCGTCATGAATTTCAGCAATTTCCAGGATTCATTGATACGGACATCGTTACTGACAGTCACTTTCCCGGGATTGTTCGGATCCTGCGGAGCAAGTTTGTTTTTCACCACGGCATATCCCCAGTAGTTGGCAAATGTCAAAGGTTTTGCGCCGTTTATCTGAGGAATTTCGGCCACCGCAAAATTAAGCTTGGGAGATTTGCTCTTGATAGTCGGAATATGCCAAGAATAGTTGAACATCGTCGCCGCTTCGCTTTCGCTGAATGCGTCGATCGAATAATGCATATTATTGTTCCAGGTGTAGAACGGCGAAGTGGTCTTGGCAAATTGGGCGTAGAACTTCAATGCGTTCTCCCCGGTATTCACCGTTTCGTTTCCGGAAATGGTCGCCATGTCGAAAGTGGCCTTTTTGTTCGTGTCGTCCATCATTTTGGTTCCGTTCTGCATCATCAGCATGCTCACAATGTCGGTTGACCGGTTGATGTTGTAAACCGTTCCCATCGCTGTTCCCGCCTGGACGATATTGCCTCCATTTTCGATCCGGATCAGTTTCTTCATATCTTCCAGGAACTCGTCCCAGGTCTTGGGCGGGCTGGTTATTCCGGCCTCGTTGAAAAGGTCCTTATTATAATACATCGCCAAAGAGTCGACCGAGAGTGGTGTTGCAAAAACTTTTCCGTCGGCGACAAAATCGGCGCTGACGACATCGACGAAATTTTCCTGGAACTCCTTCAGTCCGATGAGATTATCCGGAGCGGCTACCAGCTTGTCTTTGAATCCGGGAATCCAAGTATTGTTTATGAGGATAATATCCGGTCCCTGTCCCGATGCCAACGCGTCCAAAATTTCACTGCGATAGGTATCTGGGGTCAGCTTTTTATATTCGACGTTTGCCACCGCCGGATCAACTTTCACAAAATTATCAAAAATATCCGCATATGCATCGCGGTCGTCAAATAGTCCCCAAACTTGCAGTGTGATCTGGGAACCTTTACTTGTCGTTTGTTTACAGCCGCATCCGGAAAGAGAAAAAGTCAAAATAGCAATCAATGAGATGGATGCCAACAGTTTTATTTTTGTTTTCATTTCTGACTGTTAAATATTAGGCAGTAATGATAGTCGCTGACTTTGATTTCTTTTTCCACGGTCAATCCCAGGACGCTTGCCAGCTCGATCAAAGCTTCTTTTGAAATGCGGATATTGATGTCCGGTCCAACCGGCGATTCTTTTCTTTCCCATTCCATGATAAGAATTCTTCCCTGATCTTGGAGAATCCGCATCCCTTCAGAAATTACCTGCTTCTTGTTCTTGTTCTCAAAAAGCATATTGATCATAAAAACCCAGCTGACACACTTATTAGGCAATTTCGAGCCACCGGGTGCTTCCAGGTTGACGCGACTAGTACTGATGTTGAAGAGCCCCGCAAGTTTCGCCTGGCTTTCCAGTGATTCTATCTTTTCTTTGACTATTTCCAGCGCGTAAATTTTTCCTTGGCCGTTCATCTTACGAGCCAGAGGCAAGGTGAAGAAACCGCTGCTGCTTCCGAAATCGGCGACAACCGCACTGGATGGAATTTCCAATTGATCAATCAATTCTTCCGGATCAAGAAAACGGGAGTTATCTTTGAAATCCAATTTGTTATTTACTTCGTCCATGATCAAACTTAAATCTAAACCTCAATCTCTTGTAGTAGATTCTTATGCTTTAATTTTACAATAAAATACCGATTTCAACAAACCGGCTTGTCCTCTTTCAAAATTGGCGGTTGCTGTGATATGCTTTAGTGGCTACTTATTAGAATTATATTTGATAATAAACAGGAAGAGTGGCCGAGTGGTTGAAGGCGCGGCTCTCGAAAAGCCGTAGAGCAGAAATGTTCTCGTGAGTTCGAATCTCACCTCTTCCGCAGGAGGTTTTCGTCATTTGTCTGAATCTATGATTCAGCTACAAATGGCAATCCCGCAATTGCGAGACGAATCCTCCCGCTTCCGCAGGAACTTTATTCTGCATATCGTGAGTTGGATTGCCTAAAAAAAACATGTGCTTTAACTCTTCTGCAGAAATTATCGCCTTTTAAACATCAACCTATATTAGACAAAAAATTGAGCTTAAGAGTTAAGTGATTAATTATTGAAGCTTATTATAAGCATCGATAATACTTTCAGGGTTTTCCTTTGTAACGTCTTTTTTCAATAGCTCTGAAATTTTCGATTTTTTTACGTAAACAACTAATGTATTTTTATCCATGACTTTAAGATATTCGTCTGAGTTATGTACTTGTGAAACAAATTCGCTTGCTCCTTCATCTTTATAATCCCAGAAATTTGTTTTGAAAACGATATAATCAGTGAATTGCTTATTGCCAATAAGATAAAAGTCATGACGATGATTAAGATGGTAACTCAAGACTCTCGATGAAGTAACACTTCCTTCATCCTTTACTAAATTCACAGCTTCCCGCAGTTCTGATAACTTATCATTTTTGATTATTTTCACTTGATCATCCCATAGGGGATATGATAATAAAGTACCGAATAAGATGCATAGGAAAATAAGAATACGGGTATTTTTCTTTGATCGGCTGATAACATCAACGGTACAGAATACAATTATTGCCGGAATGAGACAAAAAAGGTGTGAACCTGAAGCTAGACGATTTTTATATACAATAAAAACTGTTGTTGCAATAGTAGGAATTGACAAAAAAACATATCGGGAAAACAGGGGTATGATGTAAAGAACAGGACGGAAAAATTCTTCGACAAGTTCTAATCTTCTTTTAATATTGTTCTTGATGATTTCATCATAATTGAGCTGCTTGAAAATGAACTGATTGGAACCAAAACCTATTGTTATATAAATTCTGGAGGCTATAAACATCAAGAATCCGATTACAAAAGGTGGAATGATCCAGCGATATGAACGCCGATCATAAATACTTTGAAGTCCTAGCATTATTGAAGTCGGAAAAACAAACTCACTTACGGTTCCAAAAACGAAAAGCAAGAAAAGCCATGGCCAGTACTTTCTTTTTTCATAATAAATCAAAGTTACCAGGAGAATTGGCGAAGCTACCGCCACGAGATGTAGCGTTTCAACGTTTTGCCAAATAGAAATTGGTTGAAATATGAAGAATAAAGTTAAAACAAAAGCCCAAAATGTATTGATTTTTTCTCTAACATATCTAAACAATATATAACTTCCGACTAAATAAGTTAGCCATATTATGGCATACAGAGTGATTGTCTTTGGAATCAAATAATAAAAAGGCAAATAGAAAAACTGGATGAAATTCAAATGCTCGCGAAAATTATTTGAAGCCTTGAGAAAGCTTTGATAAAACCAGTCACCGTGAATCGTATTCCACAAAGCTTGTTCGGCAACAGCAGTATCTCCCGATTCATAACGAAAATTATTTAAATTAAATGAAACGATATAATAAAATGCAAAAAACAATGAAATAAGAATAATTCCGATTATTATATCAGGAATAATCTGTTTTCTGAAAAGTTGGTTCTTTATAGATATAATGTCTATTGTGATTGATTTCGCTAAATTCATCCTTCAGTAAATTAATAATCAAATGTTTACGCCTAAATAAAGAGGTTTCCTGCAAGAATCATCTTGAATAAAAGTATTGCCATAATCGAATTTATGATAACAGTTGCAATTTCATATTTTTTGTCGATTTTTTGACTGAAAATAAGAAAGAGTGTAAATGGAATTATATAATAGCGTTGTTCAATTAACTGAGACGGGACAAGAAAAAGAAAAGTAGCTGGATATAATATCCAAAAATAACTAATCTTAAGCTTTGTAACAATAAGGGAAAGTGCGGCAAATAATACTAATATGAAATATAATATGTTGGCTTGGAAGTTAGAGTTGAAATATAGAATTATTATGTTTCTAAGAAAATCTGAACCATGGTTATATGGATGAAGTGGTTGCTTTATAAAAATGAAACTAATAATAAAAAGCGACAAAACTAAGATGAGATACAATATTCTTGTCTTGAAATAATTCAGCATTTTCTTGATATTATGAGCGTGAAGTGGAATAAAAAATGCAAGAAAAAGAAACAGGATAAAATATATATTTCCGAGATAAAAACCAGCGTGCTGGTTTTCTTTATCTTTTATCGCGATACCGCCATTAAAAAATAAAAATGCTGCAAAAGAAATCATTCCAATAACATAAGCCCACGTTTCTTTAATGAATTTTAATAAATTTTCTTTGTTAACTTTGAAGCCAAAAGTGGATATATATATATAGATCCAATTAAATAACATCCAGACGATATTATTTTGCCTTACACAAAAACTGAAAATCGCAAAAATTCCAGAAAGAGTATACTTTTTACCAAGCAAAAAATAAAAAGAAAGAAGAATAATAAGTACTGAAAATATGTCGGTATATGCCAAGAAGAAGAATGGAAAAATTATAGGAAAAGATACGTACTGCAATGTTCTGATTAGCGAATGCTCTTCATCTTTAGATATTTTTTTAGAAATCGAAAAAAATAGCGGTATAGTTGCCAAAGAAAAAGATAATGAAATCAGTCTCATTGCAAAAAACCTTTCCGTATGAAAAAGCTTCATTATCAATGCTACTACGAGATGATATCCCGGAATTGTGGTCAACTTGTGAGTTATCTCAAGCCGATTATCAATAAAAAGCTTAACTTGTCTATAATGAAAACGTTCATCGGCGAAAGACTTATGCTCCCGGATTAGAAAAAAGGAAATCAAAAAAGCGACTATTGCGAATATTAGAAAGGCTATTAATCTTTTATTTGTTAACGCCTTTTTTATGGATAAAGTATTCATTTCTGTATTATTAAAATAATTATTTTTCTTTCACTGAAAGACTTATCAATTCCAGATAAAAAAATATGCTGAAATTTTCTGCTTATGGGGAATATACGTGTTTATTTTTAACTCTATATTATAATGACATACTAATTATATGGTAATGCTAAAATCATATAAATACTATACTTGCATCTTATTTATAGGTTCCTATAGTTTCTTGAACTGATTTTTGTAATTAACAATAAATTGATAGTTATTTCTATTTCTGGTCAATTTATTATAATATATATTGATAGTTATATATTGATTTGTTTCTGCCTTATGAATAAAATAATTCGACTGACTATAATTTTAGCACTTTTTTCTTGCTTTGGCTGTGCTTCCATAAATAAAGAGGATGGCTCAAATTCAATATCAACACAAGAAACTACTCCTAACAAAACTGGAGCGACTTTAAACACTTTTAGTGTCAACTCCTGCCCAGAAGATAAAATAACTATTCCCAATTACGGTGACCCCGCTCATCGACTGAAGAGTTGTTTCGTTGAATATCCCGGAGAACAATCGCGACAGGACAAACATTATTATATCGTTGAAGATATCTGCGGTCAATTCACCAAGGAATTTATGGAAAACGTCATCGGCCAGAAAATTGCCAAAATCGAATCGCCCAAAGTTTCGACTCTTTATAATTGCTCATATTATCTCGATGAAAAGCGATATATCATGCTCAACTTGGAATATCTCAATGCCCAGAAACAGAAAACAGGAAAAGAGGCAATGGGAAGAAAAGTCGAGCAATCATCCAAGATCCCTATGGAAAATCTCGTCGTCTATCAGGAAGACGGGCCGATCAATGTCATTTATCTGATTCTCGGACCGGAAAAATTTTTGTCGCTCCGACCAAGTGCGGCGGATGTTTTCACCAACGACCAATTCATCCAGTTGGCCGGAAATCTGGCCAACGATATTAAGGGTTACCGTTAAAGGTTATCTATAAATCAAATGAAAAACACCTTGCTGACCGCAAGGTGTTTTTCATAATTTATTTTTAGTAAATTATTGCTTATTCCTCGGTTGTGTTGCCGTCAAACTCCTCGTGGTCGGCCATTGCGTCCTCTTTGGTCGCATGCATCACTCCGTCCCGGTGCTCCGGCGGACTATAGAGGCTATAGAGTTTCATTGGCAGATCATCGGAAGTATTCACTATATTGTGTTTGACTCCCGCCGGAACCACGACAGCCGATCCGTTCTCGAGCGGATACTCGATGTCGTTGAGGATCGCCTTTCCTATACCAGACTCCACCCGGATGAACTGATCCAGGCCATGAACTTCTTCGCCGATATCCTCCATCGGCCTAAGGCTCATCACGACCAGCTGACTGTTCTTTGCCGTATAGAGAACTTCGCGGAAATTGTTATTTTCCAACGAAAGTTTTTCTATATTGGACACGTATCCTTTCATAGCTTTTTTATTAATGATTAAATATTTTTAAAATATTTTACTTATTATTGCAGATCTTCTTGAGGCTTACCGTTAATTGATATTACTACTTTACTCACATTCGGAAATTGCTTCAATGTTTCAGTTATCTGTGAACGGATCATCGTTATCAAACAAGGACTACTTATATTTTCTACCAACTTATCATTGAAATCAATCTTGGCAGTTCCTCCGGAGACCGCAAGGGAATTGATAGTCGTTGCGGGATTTATTCCGGTAAAATATTCGCCTTTGGTTTCCAGCTCAGTCGTGCCTTTGAACAATTCTTCCAGGGTTTTCTGGACTGGAGTCTCTGTTGCTTCCATGACCCTTTCAACCGGATATACTTTGGCACATTCCGTATGTCCCGGGTCCTGGAAATTACTGCCGAAAAATACTTTTACCATCTGCTTCTTTGCATCTCCAAACCTGACAGGAATCCGAAATTCTTGATTATTCTCCGCTTTCCCCGATGGGTTGTCTTTTTGTAGAACGACCCAGCCGGAACCGGACGTTTTGGATATGTTCATTTCGGTATGAAATGGGACAGGTCCGTCTTTCATCCATTCCCCGTAACTGGACGCGGTTCCCTGAATGATCTCTTTGTCGTTCTCATCGATAATTTTCACCGGAAAACTTCCTTCAAAGAACCAGCTTCCCGGCGCTTCACCCGTCACCTGCAAAACTCCGGAAATCAGTTCATCTTTTTGAGGCTGGACGATTATTATATCCGCATTCTTATTCAAATTATTATCACTTGATCCTTCGCTTTCATTCGGTTGTCCGGCGACTTGTTCCTGCCGGTCATCGTTCAAATCTGAAAACTGTTCGCTTTTGGGACCACAAGGAAATTTGGGTTCTTCCGCAAGAGGATTTCCATGCTTGAACCACTCTCCTTCGCGGCAAAACCAGAAATCTTCCTTTCCTCCCATGATGAAACGAGTCATGAAAAGAGCTCCAAGCATTATAAAAAAAACAGAGGCAATGACCAGTAATATTTTTTTTCGATTATATTTGACTGATTTTTCCGGCTCGGTCGGCATATGTTTCAAAATACTCAACCTGTATTACAAGTCAGGACCAAAATTAATTCAATTGAAGATCCACAGAACAGCCAAAAGTAACGTACTCCGATATCAGTTTTCTAATCCTTTACACAAGCCTAAAATGGTGTTAGCCTTAAGCAAGGAACATATTTATTGAGAAATTTTTTCTTTATGGGTGAGGTGGAAATATTTATCCAGCATAATTTTGGCTTGGTTGCTGCAATAATCGTCATCTTGGTCTTAATCAATCTGGCTTGGAGCGTCGCTGTTCATATGAAACTTCTGAAGCTGAAAAAGAGGAACCAGGAGATATTTTCCAGTTCTCACATCAAGAATCTCGAGGACATCCTAGCCAATCAGTCCAAAAACATCAAATCGCTGGATCGTGAAATCCAGGAACTCTATAACATTTCCAATCAGATAAACAATTTGTCCTCCCGAGGCATTCATAAGATCGGGATGGTCAGATTCAATCCTTTCAAAGATGTCGGCGGGGATCAGAGTTTCTCTCTGGCTATGCTAAATGGAAAAAATAATGGACTCATTATTTCTACGCTCTATTCACGGGAAGGAACCAGGATCTATGCCAAATCGGTGATTGCCGGATCTTCGGAAAAATACCCACTCACGGAAGAAGAAAAACAAGCCATCAAGATCGCTCTTTCCTGCGATCCTAAGAAAATAAGCTGAAATCGATATGACTGATCCACAAAACCAAAAAGTGAATATTCCCTCGACCGTCACTGTAAAAAAACTCAGTGAGCTTTTAGGTATTCCTATTTCAAAAGTGATCACAGAACTGATGAAAAATGGCATATTGGCTACCATCAACGAGAAAGTAGATTTTGAAACCGCATCCATTATCGCGCAAGATTTGGGATTTGAAACCGAAGAAGAAACGACGGAAAGCGGTGACCAGATGACGCTGGAAAAACTGATCGAGATCCTCAAAAAGGAGCACGAGTCCGGAGACCACCTCAAGCCGCGTCCGCCCGTAGTAACCATCTTGGGACATGTAGACCATGGAAAAACCACTCTTCTGGACACGATTCGAAAAACCAATGTTGCTGCCAAGGAATCGGGAGGAATTACTCAGCACATTAACGCCTACCAGGTCAAGAAGAAGAATCAACTGATAACATTCGTCGATACTCCGGGACATGAAGCTTTCAGCGCCATGCGCGAACGGGGCGTAAGTTTGGCGGACATCGCTGTTTTGGTCGTTGCCGCTGATGACGGCGTCAGGCCGCAGACCAAGGAAGTGATCGAATATCTTTTGGAAAAAAAGATCCCGACGATTGTCGCCATCAACAAGATCGACAAGCCCGGAGCCAATGTCCAGCGCGCCAAGCAGGAACTGACGGAAAACGGGATATTACTGGAGGAATGGGGCGGACAGACACTTTGTTCAAAGATCAGCGCCAAACAAAATATCGGGATTGACGACCTTCTTGATAATATCCTCCTGGTGGCGGAAGTGGAAGATTTCAAAGCTAACCCTGAACGAGGCGCTTTGGGTATTGTTCTTGAATCGCACCTCGATCCGCAAAAGGGTATAGTTGCGACCGCTCTGATCAAGACGGGAACAATTAAAGAAGGTCAGGACATTGTCGCGGGCTCATCCATGGGGAGAGTAAAGAGAATCGAAGACTTTGCAGGAAAGAGAATTTCGAATGCAGGACCATCCACTCCTGTGAGCATCATCGGTCTCAACTCCGCTCCGAAAACCAACGATATAATTCAGGCGGTCAGAAACAAAGCAGCGGCGCTTTCAAAACTGGCGGGTAATGGCCATGCCAATGGGGGAATGGAAGGCTCGCAATTCGAGGAAAAACTTAACATCAAAAAAATTTATGATGAAATCGCCGAGAAGAACCTGAAAAAATTGACTATCATATTGAAAGCTGACGTTCAGGGCTCACTGGAAGCTATCGTCCAGATCCTTGCCGAGATAAAATCAAATGAAGTCGCAATCGAATATCTGAACGTAGACATCGGCAATATTACCGAGTCCGATGTTCGCCTGGCACAATCTTCCAATGCGGTGGTTTTCGGATTTAATGTCGAAACTACTCCTGTTGCCAAACGTATGGCTGAAACCAACAAAGTCGAGATCAAGAACTACAAGATTATCTATGAACTGATTGAAGATATTAAGAACCGTCTTGTCGGTATGCTTGATCCGATAGTCGAGAGAGTCGACCTCGGAAAAATGAAAGTCTTGGCTATTTTCAAGACCGGAAAGAAAGACATGATCGTCGGCGGACGCGTCAGTTCCGGGAAAGTGGCCGGCAATTGCCTGATTGAAGTTGTCCGCAACGATGCCGTGATCGGCCGGGGCAAACTCGCCAATCTCCAGCAGAACAAGATCAATACTGACGAGGTTACTTCAGGCAAAGAATGCGGGATCACATTTGAAGGCGAAACCAAGATCAAAGAGAGCGATATTTTGATATGCTTCCGGGAAGATGTCAAAAAACCAACTCTCTAAAGAATAAATATTTCTATGGCATCTCAGCGAATCGAAAAAATCAATCAGCTCGTCCGCGCTCACTTGGATGAAATAATCCAGAAAAACCTCTCTTTGAAAGAAGGGGTTTTTGTTACCATAGCTAAAGTTGACACTACGGCCGATCTGCGGTATACTCGGGTGTTCGCGAGCGTTTATCCCGAACAGGAAGCTTCTTATGCAATGAGAACTCTCGAAAAGGAGATCTATGAGATCCAAGGCCAACTCAACAAGAAGCTCAAAATGAAACTCCTTCCCCGAATCGAATTTCACCTTGACCATACTGAATCCCAAGCGGACGTGATCGAGAAGCTGCTCAAGGAAATCTGAACAGGAACAAGGAAAATATATGCATCATTTTTCTAAAGAATTTCATACATTAAACTATGTTATACGAGAATCTGGGAAGATTCTCCTTTTTGCTCATAGCCGTCCGGATGGCGACACCACCGGATCGGTTCTGGCTTTCGAAAGTTACATCAAGAGCCTCGGAAAAAATGTCGATATCGCCTGCACCGATCCTTTTCCCGAATATCTCCATTATTTCACGTCTTCCACTTTTCAATTTCCGGAAAAGCTCGACTTGGCATCGTATGATTTGGTTATTGTCTGCGACAGCGTGGAACGAGGTTTTCAAAAATATTTTTCGCGTTTTAAAGATGCCCAGGTAATCGCCCTCATCGACCATCATCCCGACATTACCATCAAGAAAGATATAAATATAATCGACCATCGATATTCATCGGCATGCGAGATCATCTATGATTTTTTCAGCTTCAACCAAATTGAAATCAGCAAGGAGGTTGCGACCTTTCTTCTCATCGGTATCCTTTCTGACACGGGAATTTTTCAGCATTCCAATACCACTCCCAAATTAATGGGCATCGCCTCTCAACTGATGAAGAAAGGCGCGCCGATGGCTAAAATCGTCAACACCACATTTTCTTATAAGAATCTTCCCACTTTGAAACTCTGGGGAAAAGCTTTTGAAAAAGCCAAGGTAAATTCCAAAAACGGAATGATCGTTTCGGTTATCACCCAGAGGGACGTTGAAGAATGCGAAGCTACTTCCGAGGATATCGGACAGGTAGCCGGTATTCTTAATACCGTTCCCGGGACCAGCTTCGCGCTGGTACTGACGGAAAGAGAAGACGGCATAGTAAAAGGGAGTCTCCGCAGCGAAGATTACAAAGGCGTGGACGTTTCCCAGATTGCCGCCCGATTCGGCGGCGGCGGTCATAAACTGGCCAGCGGTTTTGAAGTTAAAGGAAAGATTGTGGAAACGGCAACCGGCTGGCAAATAGCTTAGATTTACGAATCATGGTTTATGAAGTATCCTTAAATCATAACTCATTATTCTTAAATCTTGATGAACATCGGCTGTCACGTTTCCATTGCGGGCGGCGTCCAAAACGCTCCTGAACGGGCGCATGAACTCGGCTGCACGGCGATGCAGATTTTTACCCGTTCACCGCAAGGCGGAAAGGCTCCAGAGATCACACCGGAAATTGTTTTAAGTTTCAAGTCGCAAGTTGAAAGTTATGGAATTCAGGCTGTCTATATACATACCCCGTATTACATAAATTTTGCTTCTGCCAATAACCGCATCCGTTACGGTTCGGTCTCAGTCGTCCGAGACGAAATGGAGAGAGGTTCACTACTGGGCGCGATGTATGTCATGACTCACCTTGGATCAGCCAAAGAATTGGGACAAAAAGAATCCATTGCGAAAACTATCGAGATGCTCGAAAAATCATTGGAAGGTTACGCTGGCTCAACTAAGTTATTGATTGAAAACAGCGCCGGCGCCGGAGAAATAATCGGAGATGATCTGGCGGAAATAAAAGAAATAATTGATGGAGTTAAGAGTCCCGCTATCGCCGGAATTTGTTTAGATACTCAACACAGTTTTGCTTCTGGATACGATTGGCGTGATTTTGAAAAAACAATCGATAAAGTTGAAAAGGAAATCGGGATTGAAAATATCAAACTTATCCATGCTAACGACAGCAAACCGGAGTTTGCTTCCCACCGCGACCGCCATGAACATATTGGAAAAGGAAACATCGGTCTTGAAGCATTCAGGGATATTGTCTCTTTCGCCAAGAAGAATAATATCGATATGATCTGCGAGACAGAAAAAGAAGATGTAGCCGAGGATATCAAATTGTTAAAAAGCTTATAAAACAAAACTCATGATTCATCTGCCTTTGGTTCTCGCCATCGTTGGCGGACTGATCCTAACTGCAGGAGACATCGTACTCAAGAAATGGGTTAACACTAATTTAGCTTACTATTAAGTCTTAGGAATACTGCTTTATGTCATAAGTCTAAATATTCTGGCTTATACATATAAATTCGAAGATATCGTTGTGGCATCGCTGGTAATGGTGCTTTTTAATGTCCTGACCCTGACCTTGCTTGGATATTTTGTCTTCAAGGAAAACATTACGGTCTATGAAATCACCGGCATCGCTCTAGGCATCGCTGCCATTATCTTTTTGGAAATGGGGAAGAATTAAAAAGAGGCAGGAACTGTAATAAGCTCCTGCCTTTTAAAGGTTTAGTAATACAACTTAACTCCGTTCCACTCCTCGTGCATCTGAAGTTGTGGATTTGTCTTCAATAATTTTTTAAGATACCAGCTGATTCCCTCGGGGCCGCCACTTATTGAGAAAAGTAGTTCGGCTTTATTAGTTCCAGAATCAATATGGTCAGCTTCTCTAACTATCGGAATTCCAATCCAAGCCCTCACCTGCCTTCCATCTCTTGTTAAACTAATACACAGGTTATTAATGTTGACTACTTTTTCTACATCTTCATCGTCAGGAATTGAGTGAAAAATTGCCATTTTTTTCCTTTTACGTTTTAAGCCCGCCGGCTATAGATTTTTATCGAACCCAGGGGCTTTTCCAATTCAGAAAGCATTTTCCAAACACTCTCTGAATGAGAGGTAGGAACTGTGATCAGCTCCTGCCGTTTTTTAATGTGATCGGTATGTTTCCGGAGACCACATTACAGGATATCCAAGAACACCCGACAACTGCAACCTACCTGATAGAATTAACGAACAGTCCACCATGGGCAGGCCACCATGGGCAGGCCACCTTCTTCCATCGGAAATTCCCAGTCATATATAACACAATCAAAATGACTGGTGATAATTTTCTTCTCTGCCCCAACCAAGGAATTGGCTTCAATAAGCTCAATCTCTTGATTTTTTAATTCTTCAATTTTTCCTCTTTTTAAGTTTAATACTTTTTTATCTGCAACAATTAGAATTCTTTTCATCCTCTCTCCTTCTGCGTTTTTTGCCCGTCGGCAATTTTAATGTACTCTCCTTAATAAGGAGTGAGGCAGAGAAGACGTATCGTCTCCGCCATCACTTCCGACTAATGATAGCGATTCAGTTGAATCCCACTTTGAGGACCAGCCTCTTCGGTTTCCTTATCCCCGTAGGACATCAGTTTCCCGAGAGACTACTGAACCGCTATTTGATTTTCAATCTTCAGCTTAACGTTGTATTTTATCATAAAATCTAATATTTGTCGATGTTTAGTCATATTTCATCGGTCTTAATTGATATATTATGGCTATAATATGAGTCTATATAGTGTTGATTAACATTCAACAAATATGCTATAATTTGGTTATGATTCAGGAATTATTAAAAGATATCGGTTTCAATGAAAAAGAAGTGTTGGTGTATATGGAGGCTCTTCGACTTGGCCGAACCACACCAGCCAGAATCGCCAAAAACACCGGCATTAACAGGACTACAGTTTACAGCGTGGTCAATAATCTAGTAGAAAAAGGAGTGATTTCTGAAGATCTGGCAGGTAAATATGACTATATCTTGGCACTTCCACCCGAGTGCTTGACTACTATTTTAGATAGGGATAAAAAAATCTTGATGAATAAGGAGAAAAAGATCGTAGACGCTATTGAAGAACTGGAAAAATTGCCAACTGGAGTGCAATATTCGGTTCCAAAGATCCGCTTCGTTGAAGAGTTGGATATAGAAGAGTTTATGTATAAACAGATATCTGTTTGGAATTCGAGCATCCTTTCGGGAGATCATTTCTGGCGCGGGTTTCAAGACCATACTTTCGTCGAAAATTATGAGAAATGGATCAAGGACTATTGGAAGCATAAGACTACGCAAAATATCACTCTCAACTTGCTTACTAACCAATCGGAAATTGAAACTAAAATGACGGAAATCAATGAACCGCGGCGAAAAATCAGGTTCTGGGGAAACGACTTGAATTTCACATCTACCCTGTGGGTTTGCGGAGATTATGTTATTATCGTATTCACTAACGAACATCCTCATTATCTGATCGAGATATTCAATCCGGAGCTAGCCAAGAATATGGGAAAATTATTTGAAGGGATTTGGAAACAATTAAATATCCGAATTAACTAAGAAATTTTGTATTTATGAAAATTGCTATCATTTCCGACGTGCACAACAATCTCGTCAACTTAAAGAAAGTTTTGGATTATTGCGCCAAAGAAAATATCAGTTCGATAATCTGCTGCGGCGATTTGGCGTCGCTAGAAACGTTGGATTTTCTCAATGATAATTTTAATGGAAAGATATTTTATACTTTCGGCAATATGGACAATGACCAATTGAAAGATCATGAACTGGCTGATAGGTACAAAAAAACCAGACTATTTACGAATTATGGTGAAACAGAAATAACCGGGTTTAAAATCGCTTTCGTCCATTATCCCGACAAGGCCGAAAATTTGTGCCGAACCGGAAAATATGATTTTGTTTTCTACGGCCACACGCACAAGCCCTGGATCTCCTCCGCTAAGGCTGCGGACTATCAAGGACCAAGAAATTGCACAATGCTCAATCCGGGAAATGTCGCGGGAGAGATTTATCCCCCGACCTTTGCTGTTTGGGATATGGACAAAAATGATTTTCAATTAATAAATATTCATCAATTGCCCTGAAATAATATGAAATCCGAAGAACTTGCAAAATTGAATGAGGAGATGCTGAAATGTCAGAAGTGTGTTTTGCGCTCTACGTGCTCACAAGTCGTTCCGGGTGAAGGTCCGGCTGATGCCGAGATTTTGTTCATTGGTGAAGGTCCGGGCCAAAAAGAAGATGAGCAGGGGCGACCCTTCGTCGGCGCCGCCGGGAAATTCTTGGAAGAGATGCTGGGACATATCGGAATGACAAGAGAAGATGTTTATATCGCGAACGTGGTCAAATGCCGCCCGCCGGGTAATCGCGACCCTCTGCCAGAAGAAGCGGAAGCTTGCTGGCCTTGGCTTCTGTCACAAATCAATCTTATCCATCCGAAAATTATTATTACTCTTGGCCGCCACAGCTTGGAGCGTTTCCTTCCTGCGCAGAAGATTTCTTTGGTACATGGAAAGGCTCTTCGGCGCAATCATCCCGAAATCGGAACCTATGTGTTTTACGCTCTCTATCATCCCGCCGCTGCGCTCTATAACGGTTCGATGAGAGAAGTGCTCATCAAAGATTTCCGGAGGATTCCTAAAGTGCTTGCAGCGATGAATAATTCAAATGGCGGTGATGATAAAAAAGTCATCCAGGAAGAAAACCAAGAAATTTCTTCTGATAAGAAACAGGATAGTTTATTTAAAATATAGATAATATTTTATGGAAAATGCTATAAATATCATCGGTTTTACCGCCGGAGTGCTGACTTCAATCAGTATTTTTCCTCAGCTAATGAAAACATGGAAAACCAAAGCAGTCAATGATGTTTCATTAGGTATGTTTGTAGTTTATGACATTGGACTTTTTCTTTGGATAGCTTATGGATATCTTATCGGGAGTTTTCCGGTACTTATTATGAATTCGGTGGCATTCATGACTAGCATCGCAATGACTTATCTTATTATTCGTTACCGAAAATAAACTTTTCTTAGTAAAAACCCGCTGTTCGTCGGTTGACGAACAGCGGGTTTTCCAATTCCTCGTTGAAATTATTTTTGAGATTTTTTTACTTTGGTTACTTTTCTTCCCCAAAAACATCCAGGAAGATGTGGTCTATGTGAGCAAGCTTACTGTCGAGATCGAAACAATCCACAATCTCTTTCTCCTTGAGAACCTTTTTGATACGTGGATCATTAAGAAGTACTTTCACGAAGTTTTTATCTTCATCCCAGCATCTTTGGGCGATCTCCTGAACCACCCGATAGGCATCTTCCCTGGGCATTTTGCTTTTGGCCGCGAAGAGAGATTGGACGTTCTGCGAAAACACCAGTCCTTTAGTGAGTCCGATGTTCAGGCGCATCCTCTGGGTATTCACTACCAAGTCATTGATGATCTTGGTGAGTCGGGCGAGCATATATGCCAGTAGAATCGATGCATCGGGAAGAATAATCCGCTCTGCTCCGGAGTTAGCGAGATCCCGCTCGTCCCAGGTGTTCTGGTTCTCCATGGCTGCCAAAGCATAGCCGCGGAGTACGCGAGCTAATCCTGAAACGTTTTCTGAACCGATCGGATTCCGCTTATGCGGCATGGCCGAGGAGCCGCGCTGGGTTGGGGAAAAATATTCCTGGACTTCCCGGATCTCTGTCCGCTGAAGGGTCCGGATATTCACCCCGATCTTCTCAAGTGTTCCGCCGATAAGTGCCAGCGTGGACAGATATTCGGCGATGATGTCCCGGGAGATGATCTGGGTCGCGATAATAGGCTGAAGGCCAAGCATCGAGCAGGCCTCTTTCTCTATTATCGGGTCAAGGGTATACATCCCGACGGCTCCGGAAATCTTTCCTACCGACAATTTTGTATGCATGTCCGACAGGCGGTCGTATTGACGCCGCAGTTCATCATACCAGTTGGCCAATTTCACCCCGAATGTTATAGGTTCGGCATGAACTCCGTGCGTCCGGCCGATCATCGGGCTGTGTTTGAACTCAATGGCCCGGCTCCTGACAACCGCCTCCAGCCCGTCCATTAAGCGAAGCAGTAATTCCACGCTATCTCTTAGCTGGAGAAATGTACCGGTGTCCTGAGGGTCGTAACTGGTCATTCCGTTGTGCCAGTGGGGTTGGAGTTTTTTAGTTAGCTGGGGAGAGGTATGCATCAAGAATGCGATAACATCATGACCGGTAACATTTTTCTCAATCCGGTTGATTTCGCTGATGTCGATCTTTATCTTCTTCTCAAGATTCTTCGGTACTCTAACCTTGATAAAACCGACCCGGACTTTGGCCCGAAGCACGGCAGTTTCTACCCGGACCCAGTTATTGAACTTATTTTCCTCGCTCCAGATTTCCATCATCTGCGGATGGCTATACCTTGCAATCATAGTTCATACTCCTTTCTTGAGATCTGAATTGGTTGATATTGATATTTAAAATAACAAGCCGGGCCATTTGGCCTAGCCCTCCTTGTCTTGGAACATATTAGCAGAAACCATCTTAATCAAGCAAGAAAAAAACGCTTTAGTTTCTTGAAGCGTTACATGTGCCGAGGGAGGGACTCGAACCCTCATAGAGTTGCCTCCGGGGGATTTTAAGTCCCCTGCGTCTACCAATTCCGCCACCTCGGCATATTATATATAAAAAAATCAAATCTTTTTGATTTTTGATCTTTCATATTTGATCTTACTTCGAGGTCCGGAGCGGACTTGAACCGCTGTACAGGGTTTTGCAGACCCTTGCCTAACCACTCGGCCACCGGACCACTTATGCATATGTTTACTATCTACTAGCCCAGCTTATCAAAATATTATTTCTCGGTCAAACAAAAAGTCCCGCCATAAGACGAGACTCCTTGTTATTTAAATGATTTTATGACTCGACAACTCTTGCCGTAAGATTCTTTCTTCCGAAACCGAAAGCTTGAGCCTTGGTTTTCATATAGATATCGACGTGGTTGGATTTAATGGCTCCTCCCCGGTCGTCACAAGTGTAAACTCCCCGGCCTTCAATTTCTATCTTGGTGCCGAGCGTATATTGAGAAGGACAAGCCAGAGTGTGATTTTCCTTAACTTTGTTTCCTGAAGCGGTAATTCCATCGCTTTTTCCGCATTCATCGGCAGCAGCCGTGTAGGCGGAAGCGTTGATGTTAAATTTGCCGCTTTTATACTTGATTTGTTCCACTTCCTGATATCCCTTGTATTTGTAAGGTATTTTAACAATTTTTTCACTAATCAATTTGGTTTTTGTTTCATTAGAGCTTTCGTTAGCGGCCGCCAGAGTGTTTTGAGGAAAAGCTACCGTCCAAAACACTAGGAGCGCTATCATTAGTCTAATGATACGCATTATTTAGGTTTAATTGTTAATTATTGGCTTTATTATGGGATTAATGATTATTTGGGACTATCTCAGCCAATATATCATTCTATCAAAGAATTGGCATTTGGTCAATCACTATGACTATATTTTGGCTATAATAAGCTGTTTTAATTTTGTCATAATGCCCTACTCGGCTTAGAAATGGGATAATTATGAAATATTGTCCCCGTTATATATTGGCTTATTGAAGCACTTAATCAGCTAATTTTAATAAGCCTGGGCGCATTGCGCCCAGGCTTATTTTTCTATAACTTTCCTACTTCTCTACGCTAAGCCAGCCATTAGATAATTTGATTTTGGCCCCAGAAGCTTTTTTATACCTCCCTTTATGTTCTCCGTGACTCTTTCTCTCTCCTCAACAAACAAAAAGCGTAGCCAGGAATCGAGTCCCTTATTAGCCTGCTTGGTGTCTAAGTTTTTTTCCGATGGGAGAAGGTCGAATCCAATCAAGTAGCGTTCCGGATCAAATTTTTTGTATATTCCTTTTAGGCTATACCCATAAACCGAAAGGATGCCCCGGTCAAAATTCCGGCTGTCAATAATGTTACATGTTGGCAAGTCCGGAATTGACTGTTTGAGAAGCAGCTGCCAGAGAATCTCCGCAAAATCATTTTTCCCGAATGGCGTTCCAAGCTGTGTTCCGCATCCTGTGCAGCGCAAGCTGCCTTTCATTCGGCTTGCTTCATAAAAACCATTCGGTAATAGATTGGATGCTTCAAAAACAAACGAGCCTCCGCATTCCATTTCTTCAGGTTTTTGGGTGAGTTCGTAATCATCTTCTCCATGATCGAAAAGAAATTTCCTGGTTGACGTATGGTACATTGATAGTGATGAGTGCTTTAAATTATCCAAGACACTCGAAAATGCTTCCTTTTTGATGAATTCTGCCAGACTCAAATTAATCGTTGAATGGGGAGTGACAACAAATGCTTTTAGTTCTTTCATTTTTCCTCCTTCTGCCCTCGCAGCCGCTCCCATGAGCCTGCGACCAAGCGTAAAATTTTTTATTTCTGCCACGCAACCGCCACAAGGCTCGCATCCGGCAGTATTTCAAAGAACCATGAACATTCTAACAAATCAGTAATGATTTGCGCAAATATGTTGAAAGTGAAATTAAAAAACCGTCCCTGATGCTACTGGGACGGTTGCCTAAGAAGTAATGCTGACGCGCGGGTTTATGGTTGAGAAAGGTTGGTTTTCGACGAATCGCTATTTAGCGTTTTTTTCTTCCCCAGTGATCCGTGGTCATCTTGGGGTTCTGGTGATGGGTTACATGTCCTTGTTTCGTCGTTGCTCCGGCGCTGTTCTTGTGCCAGACATCGACTTTCCCGGTCCGGTCGTTCCTTACAACGTTTCTGTCGTAATACTTCTTTTCGCTCATGGTTTTTTCCTTTCTATTCGTGTGATAGCGCGCCTTTCTTCTTAGAACATAAACTTAAGGGACTGGACTGAATTTATTATATTTATAGTAATTTGTCAAACGAAATTTAAAATCATATGCACAAGATGATAATATACCAACTACTCAATTATTCTCCCGCTTTGGGCCACTGAGATCACCATTATTGTTGTATCCGTTGCTTTCCCAATATCCTTTGTAGTTGACGTCGTTAGACAGTTCGATTTTTGTCACCCATTTGATCCATTTGTAACCCCATTTTTGTTCGGCCACCAGTTGGAAGGGGAAGCCTTTGGCGGGAGACAAGATGACTCCGTTCATCTTATCCGCCAGAAGTATATTGTTGTTTAGGATGTAATCCAAGGGTAAAGATGTCGTGTAGCCATCTTGGGCATAAAAAATGACCGTGTTCGCGCCGGTTTGCGGCCCGGCAGGATCGATTAGATCCTTGACTTGCACTCCTCCCCACAAGATCTTGGCACTCCAGCCTTCCACGCAGTTCAACTCGACTACCTTGGAATACTTTGGATATTGAAGTACTTGGTCATAAGTTAATTTTTCCGGTTTATCAACCGAACCGGTAACTTCGAGAGAATATGAATTGATATCAACCTTTTGCACTCCCTTAATTCCCTGATTTTTGACATCATCAATGGATGACAATTTTTCTCCCTTGTATTCTCGCACTTCAACATCCTTTAGCTGTGTAGTTCCCTGATTTTGCCTTACAACAGGCCCATCCTTTTTTTTCTCTGATTGCCAAATCAGCGCAGCTGCCATTATAATCAAGATGATTATTATTACTAACAATATCCTGTTTAGGTTTTTTGTTTCCATATTTTTGCGACTTAACTTTAGCACGAATGAAAACAATTGTCTTGATTCAAAAAAAGATCCGGCCTAAGCGAATCTCTTTATGTCATAAGGCTTTGTTTTTGCACAGCAAAAATTGGGTTTAGGATGATATCTCTCCTTGAGACTGAATTTTTGACAACAAGGTAGCCTGTATAATCAATTTGTTTTTACCTGAAATAAGCGTTTATACATTGACTTGGATAAATATATCGCTTTCTTGTCTACATAAAGATACATTAAGTATGATGCGGTAATGATAAAGGCAACTGAAAGAAAAAATGTAAACAGAAATGCATCCGCATATGGCATATGCGACTCAAGCTTGATGAATATAAAGCTCGAGAGTGAACCGATAATGATAAAATGCAACAAATACATAGTAAAAGAAATTTCTCCAAGAAATAAAAAATATTTAAACGAAAGAATTTTTTGCATCTTTTTTGAATTAAGCAATACGAGGATTACGATAAACGCCCCGATCACATGGCACAACACGTCGAATTCAGGAAAATAACGGATATTGATGTAATTGTATACGGTTCCTTCCGATCCGCGCCCTGATGGATAAGAACCCAGAAACAATCCCAGAAGCAACAATCCCAGAAGAATGAGTTTGCTCTTGCCGAATTTTTTGATAAATAGATTCTTATTTGCCATCAGATCGCTTAGCAATATACCGAGAATGAAAGCCAGATAATATGTCTGAAAGAAAAATATTATGCCGATAATATAAACTATGTATCTATTGCGCATGTTTCCGAACAACGCCAGAAATGAAAAAATTAGCAACGATCCGAAAAATTCAATGGATATTGTCCAAAGTACCGGATTATACGCAAAGTCGTTGGTAAAGAAAGTCCCGATGAATATCTGATTCAAAGCATCCATGAGATTGGGCGTAAATGTCCAAAATTCTCCAAACCAATCTGATCCTGAGACTTTCGCAGCCTGTGTATTATAAAATAGATTGAATTTCATCAAGATGTACGCCAATAAGATTGAAACTGCCACTGGTATAACTAAACGAACATATCGCTTTGTCGCGCCTTCGGTTAAGATTGCGTAATCTTTCTTCAAAAGGAACTTATGGCTCAAAACAAATCCGCTAAGAACAAAAAAGATACAAACAGCAAAATTTCCACTGTAAAATAAATTGAATGCCGATCCAGATAAAAATGCTTCAACGCCTGGCTTCAAATGAGTCTGGATATCGGAACCGAAGAATAAAGCCGGATAAAAAGCCAGGATAAAATGATGAATTACGACAATAAAAGCGGCTAAGCCGCGAAGTCCGTTTAGATAAATAATTTTTCGCATGAATATTGAATAGAATTTATTTTCAGAATTCTGCCGACTCGGAATAGATTTCGATTCGCTTTTGAATTATTTCACATATGGGATAATCAAATTCTTCCAGACAGCATACCCATTAGCATTGGGATGCACTCCATCCGCGGTATATTTTGCGTACAACTTATTGTCTGATCCGCAAAAATAGGGGTACAAGTCAATAAAATGTTCTCCGTTTTTCTTGGCCAACAGACTAAGCTCATTGTTCAATGAAATTATTTTTTGACTGTCAACCTTACCGTATTTTGAAATATCGTTGTTGATCGGCAACACGCTTTGAACGTATACTACTGTATCGGGTGATTCTGTCTTGATTTTGCCCAATATGATCTTATAGTTCGCCACGACATCAGGAATATTTTTATTTCGTATCAGATCATTGATTCCAACCATTAAGAATATTTTTTTGGGCTTCGAGTTTAAAACTGGAATTAATCTGGCCAATATATCATCCGTCGTATTTCCTGAAATGCCTGCGTTTTTAATATATGCCACCCTGAATAAAACATTCCAATCTTCACGAGCCGTGATACTGTCTCCCAAAAACACAATGGAATCGATCATAATTGTCTCTGATTTTTCATGACTCACCAACGAGGCTACATGCTGAAGTCCGGTTTGTGGATTGTTTGCACCGAATTGTTCGGACCAAAAATAGCCTCCGGTAATGATCGCAACAAGCAGCAATATACCGATAGCCAATTCGGTTCTTATTTTTTTATCCATCTTTTTATTTTACTTTTCACTTTCTAATTATATCACGAGTTCTGATGCATCATTGTAGTATAAAAGTAAACATTTGAAAAGCCTTGTTTTCTTCCTTTCAATTCAATGGATTGAATTGATTTCTGACATGGCTATATGTCTTTTCACAATCTTAATATCTGCAAAATTAATAAGCCGCTGGACGAGACCAAACGGCTTATTCCAATGAACATTGACATGTTCCTCGGTTTTAGATAGGCTGAATTTCCAAAGATTCGGGAAGATCCAGCCACGGGATTTCAGTGTCATCTACGCGCAGAAGCAGC
>Ga0209048_10001598_pt1 | contig 23047 bp, 25 predicted proteins | sample FrelakmetCRP12CR_FD_187146 | JGI IMG/M metagenome (GOLD analysis project Ga0209048, IMG submission 187146) | Freshwater lake sediment microbial communities from the University of Notre Dame, USA, for methane emissions studies - CRP12 CR (SPAdes)... | ecosystem: Environmental > Aquatic >... | reverse complement strand
TAGCCAAGGATCTCGTCCGCGCTGCGCGAATCCTGTACCGGAAGAGCCGCGCAATGCATGGCGATTCCATCCAGTTCGTCGGCGAGTCTGCGCTTCGAGTGGGCCCGACGAACGCGCTCGATACGCTCGCGTAGAGCTTGAGTAACTGCCTCAGTCTTTGTCTCCCCGGTGAGCTTTGCTAGCGCGCCAGCAAGCTCTTCCGCCTGTTTATTTCGGATATTCAGCGGCATCGAATCACCACGTGTAAATATTAAGCTATACGGTACTACAGTGAGCGGGGGGTTGGTCAAGAAACGGCTCGAATCGGGGTTCCGATCCAGCAACCGTAATGCCGCCGCTTCGCTGATGTGCAACGTATCGCTGATGTGCACCGCATCGCTGATGTGCCCCGCTTCGATCCGCGGACGGTCACTCATGTCGGCGATGGTGCGCGCCACCTTCAAGACACGGTGGTATGCGCGAGCCGACAAAGCGACGTCTCCGAGGCCACCGTACTCGCCGTGTGACCACGGGTGCGCACGGGCCCGCACTACATGGGAATAATGTCCAGCCCGAGTTTCTTCGCTGCCTTGCGGACACGATCATCGAGGCTGAGGAGCGTCAATCCCACGATCGCTGTCCGGGCCACCAGCGCCGACGCGAGATGGATCGCATCCAGCGTTCGAATCGGTTCGCCAGGAAACGGTTGCCGGGCGCGCTCCACAATCTCCGGCGCGACGCGCAGGATCTGCCAGTGAGATGCCGCCGCCGTCAGGTGTGCGCGTCGATCCGCCGCCTCCGCCTCCGTCAGTTCTCCAAGTGCCGCCGCTCGAAGCATTACGCGATCACACTCGATGAGGGTCAAATCCGACGCAACGATGATTTCCGCAGCGGCAAGCGATCGGCGCACATCGGCCGCTGAGTTTTCATCCAGGAGCCAAGCAAGGACTGCGCTCGACTCTGCGTACAGGTTCACCGCGAGCCGCGCTCTTCGTCGAGAAGCTCAGCGGCACTGCGCTGGCCGCGGCGTGCGCGCGGCAGCGCCACGTACAAACTGGCATCGCCCGGGGAACCGAGAGTCAGGAGGCCTCGCCTCGCGAGCCCCAGCAGGCCGGCCGGCATCGAGGGATCAGCCAGCCCGCGCCCGGGCGGTGAGAACTCAGCAATTACCTCTCCCCGATCCGTCACCAGCACACTCTCACCGGAGCGCACTTGGCGAAGGTATTCGCTCAATCGGTTTTTCAGCTCGCGGATGCCTACCGTCTTCATGAGGATCAATGTAGCCTCATGAGGCTACAATGTCAAACTCCACCGAGTCGCGCATATGGCCTAAGGGAGCACTAAAATGATCTTCGAAACCGTACCCGCCGGCGGCTGCCGCTCCTACGTCATCGGCTGCGAGGAGTCTTGCGCCGCAGCGTTGATCGACCCGGAACTCAGCCAGATCGACCGCTACATCACGCTTGCCGCCGCGGTGGTCAGCGGCGGATGAGCCAGTTCAACACGCGCTCGGCGCGCGTGCCGTATGGGGGTCGCAAGCCGACCAAGCCTGCAAGGTTGAGTCGTGTTTGGTGAAACACCGCTCGCGCATGGCTGAAGCGCAAAAAGCCGTGTTCGCCGTGGTAGGCCCCCATGCCGCTCGCGCCGACCCCTCCGAAGGGCAACTCCTCGGCCAGGAAATGCATGGCGATGTCGTTCACCGTCACGCCCCCGGAAATCGTCTGTGCGAGGACCTGCCGTAATTCAGCCCGGTCGGCGCCGAAGTAATACAGCGCGAGCGGACGCGGACGCGAATTGACCTCGGCGATCGACTCCTCGATTCGCCGGTAGGTGCGAAGCGGTAGCAGCGGACCGAATATTTCCTCCTGCATCACCCGCATATCGTCGGTGGCATCGAGGATGAGCGCCGGAGAAATGATCCGGGTTGACGCAGCACGCGTATCGCCGTGCGGATCCAAGGCAACGACTCGTGCGCCCTTCGCGAGGGCATCGGCCAATAGCGCCCGCATGCGCTCGGCATGGCGATCGCTCACCATGCTGGTGTAGTCGGGGTTGGTGAAGGTTGCGGGCAAGGCGCGTTCGACCCAGGAGCAGGCCGTTTGGATAAAGCCGTCGAGCAATTCCTCCGGCACGCACACATAGTCGGGCGCAATGCACATCTGCCCGGCGTTGCCGAGCTTGCCGAGCAAGATGCGGTCGACCGCGCGCTTGAGGTCGGCCGACCGTCCGATCAACACCGGACACTTTCCGCCGAGCTCCAAGGTCACGGGAACCAGGTTCTCGGCCGCAGCGGCCATCACACGACGACCCACCGATGCGGAGCCGGTAAACAGCAAATGATCGAACGGCAGGCGGGAGAAGGCTTCCGCCACGCCGGCATCTCCCGTCACCACGGCCACCTCCCGTGGGTCGAAGTATTTGCGCACCAATTGCTGCATGAGAGCGCTCACCGCCGGCGTCAATTCGGACGGCTTGATCAAGCAGCGATTACCCGCGGCGAGGATCCCCGCCAACGGGCCGAAGGTGAGCGTGATCGGAAAGTTCCAGGGGCTTATGACGCCGACGACTCCGAGCGGTTGATGCTCGATCTCGGCGCGCGCGCCGGGTGCACCCGCCGGCAAGCTGAGGCGCTGCCGTTGCGGACGCATCCAGCGGCGCAGGTGGCGACGTGCATGTTTGAGCGCCAAAACCGAGGGCAATACGTCCGCGAACCGGGTCAGCGTCGCGGGTCTGCGGGTGAAGTCCCCGGCAATCGCTTCGCAGATATCCGCTTGATGGGTGACCAGGAGGTCGAGCGCGCGATCCAGGCGATCCCTGCGCACCCCCTCGGAGGCGATGCCTTCGGCGCGGAATGCGGCCCGTTGGGCCTCGAGCAGTGCCCGGGCGTCGTTGGGTTCATTCATCGAGTGCGTCGCAAGTCCGCGTGCGCCTTCAGAATGCCGCTGGATAAGCTCCTCCGTCGAGCAGAATGTTCTGGCCGGTGATGTACCCGGCATGCACGCTGCACAAGAACGCGCAGGTCTGCCCAAACTCCGATGGCGTACCGAAGCGCTTCGCTGGAATCGCCTCCTGCGCCCGCCGAGCGAGTTCGGCTTCTGGAATACCGCCGCGCGTCGCCGTCGCGAGCAAGCCGCCACGCAAGCGCGCCGTGTCGAAGCTGCCCGGCAGCAGATTGTTGATCGTGACGTTCTTGTCGGCGACCCCGCGAGCCACGCCGGCCGAGAATGCCGTAAGCCCGGCGCGCGCGGCGCTCGACAAATCGAGCCCCTGCAGCGGCATCTTGACGCTAATCGACGTGATATTCACGATTCTGCCGAAGCCTCGCGCCGCCATCCCGTCGATGACCCGCTGCATGAGCTCTATCGGCGTCACCATGTTCATCGTCACGCCGGCGAGCAGTGCCTGCCGATCCAATTCGCGAAAATCGCGGAACGGCGGGCCGCCGTTGTTGTTGATGAGGATGTCCGGTGCCGGACACGCCGCCAGAAGCGCCGCCTGCCCCTCCCGCGTGGATACATCCGCGACCACCGGCGTGACGTCCACCGCGGTCGCATGCCGGATTTCATCCGCCGTTTGCTCAAGCAGTTGGCGATTGCGCCCGTTGATCACCAGCGAAACGCCGGCCTCGGCCAGCGCGCGCGCGCAACCCCGCCCCAGACCCTGGCTAGATGCGCAAACGATGGCTTTGCGACCGCGAATTCCCAAATCCATACGAGCCTTCCGCCTGGGGAGCGCCCCTGACTACTGCTTGTCGAATACGGCCGCGAGTATACGCGCGGAGCGCGGGGTTGTCTTTTTCAGCGCACCGCATGGCGCGCGATCACTTGCGCCACCGCGGCGGTGAGGCGCTTCGCACAATCGATGTGCAGAAATTCGTTCGGCCCGGCACGCGCGCAATCTCGAGCGTCAGTCGCGCGATGGGTTGGCGGCGGCACCAATCCGCCAACATCTGCACCGCCCTTTCCATGTGGCCGTGCTGTTCCCAGTGCGGATCGAAGAGCGGCGACAAATTCGGAATGCGCACGTAATTGCAAAGTTCCGGGACGATGGATTTGTCCCAAGTGGAATCGACGAAGCGCCGCAGTTCCGCGCTATTGACGATTTGGCTCATGGGCCGTCCCCAACGCGGCCGCCGCCCTCGATGAGCCGCTCACGCCACCAATCGATCGCATCGGCGAGGCCCTGATCGAGCGTCAATCTCGGCGTCCAGCCCACCTCCCCGCGCAGCCGAGCGATATCCGGCAAGAGAATGTCGGGCTCGGACGGCAGAGCGCGCCGAGCGCCGAGCTTGAGCAAATCGGGACGCCCGATGGTGCGCGCGATGCGTCCGAGCAGTTCGGCGATCGAGATTCGCTCCCCGGAGCCGATGTTCACCGGACCTTCGATGCCGCCGTCCAGGACCGCGGCAAACGCGCGGCCGACGTCGGCCACGTGCAGAAAGCTGCGAATCTGACGTCCGTGGGAACACAATGCCTCGCGGCCCGACAACAGATCGATGATCACGGATGCCACTAATCGCTGCGGGTGCTCGCCGGGCCCGAACTGAAAAAACAACCGGCCCCACGCACTGGAAAGATCATGCGCGCGTCCGAACTCCTCGAGGGCACGCTGCATGGCTATCTTGCATTTGGCATAGACGCCGACGGCTGTGCCGGAAGCGTCCGCCAGCGGGCTCGTGCGCTCATGGCAGATATCCACCCGCGACCAGTCGTATTCGGCACAGCTCCCGGCCATGACGGCGCGAATGCCCCCGCCCTCCTTGAAGGAACGCAGCAGGTGTTGGCTCGCCTCCAGCCAGCGATAATTCTCGGCGCCGTTCCAATAATGTCCGGGCGTCGCAATCCAGGCGAAATGCAACAAGTGAGTGGGGCGAACCGCCTGGATGAGCGAATCGATCGCGGCCGGGTCGAGCAAATCCGCGCGGTGCGCTTTCACGCCGGCAATCTCTTTCGCATGATTCGGCTTATTCGAAAAAACCGCATGCACATTGTAGCCGGCGGCGCGCAGCGGCTCGAGGCTGTGGCGGCCGATGAATCCGCCCGCCCCGGTCACCAACACGCGCTTCTTCGCGCTCAAGCGGCCGTCGATGCGCCAAGCAGCGGAAGAGCTGCGTCTCGCGCGGATATGACCACGGGTTCCATCGGCCACTTTATGGCGAGAGCCGGATCGTTCCAGCGCACGCCGCGCTCGAAGCCCGGAACATAAGGCACCGAGATCATGTACAAAACCTCCGTGTCGTCGATCAAGGTGATGAAGCCGTGCCCAAAACCCCTGGGAATGAAAATGGCGCGGCGATTGTCGGCCGTCAGCTCCGTTCCAAACCAGCGGCCCTGCGTCGGCGAATCGCTTCGCAAATCCACGATCACATCGAAAACGGCCCCCGCGGTGCACCGCACCAGCTTGTCCTCGCAGTGGGGAGGCGCCTGATAATGCAAGCCGCGCAGGGTGCCCCTGCGTACGTTGTAGGAGACACTGCTCTGCGGCATCTCCGTCGGCAAGCCGTGCGCCGCGAATTCTTCGGCGCTGAAACTGCGAGCAAAGAATCCCCGCTCGTCTTGCGCTCGAACCATATCGATCGTGAATGCGCCCGGCAAGGTCGATTCCGTGAAGATCATGGATGAATCCTCACCACCGGCACCGGGGTCACGAACCGACCGCCCCAGGCCCTGATGCCCGCGAGCTGGCGCATGATCTCGTCCCGCAAATTCCATGGCAGCACCAGCACGTAGTCCGGAGTCGCTCGCATCAGCTCCTCTGGCGACACGACCGGAATATGCGACCCCGGCAAGAATTTCGATTGCTTGTGCGGATTGCGGTCGGCAACCATCGGAATGTCGGCGTGCGTAAGGCCGCAAAAATTGAGCAGGGTATTGCCCTTGGCGGCGGCGCCGTAGGCTGCCACGACCTTGCCCTCGCGCTTGGTCTGCGCAAAAAATGCGTGCACCGAACGTCGACAGATCTCGACGCGTTCGGCGAAACGCAGGTACGTGTCGAGATCGGCCAGGCCGGCCGCCGCTTCCTGCGCCCGCAGCGACAGCAACGAGGCGCCGTCCCGAAGGTCGGCGTGGCCGGCATGCGAGGCGAAGATGCGCAGCGAGCCGCCATGCGTCGGCAATTGCTCGGCATCGTGAATCCGCAATCCATGCCGGGCGAACACGCGCTCGATGGCGTAAAGAGAAATATACGAATAGTGCTCGTGATAAATCGTGTCGAACTCGACCTGTTCGATCAACTTGAGCAGATGGGGAAATTCGATCGTCACCGTGCCTTCGGGCTTTAACAGCACCGCGATCCCGGCCACGAAGTCGTTCAACTGCGGCACGTGCGCAAGCACGTTGTTGGCGATGATCAAATCGGCCTGCCGGCCGCCGCTTTTGAGGTCCTTCGCCAAACGCTCGCCGAAAAATTCCACCAAAGTCGGCACGCCGATCCTTTGCGCCGCGGCCGCCACCGTGTCCGACGGGTCGATGCCGAGCACCGGAATGCCCGATTGCACGAAGTTCTTGAGCAGATATCCGTCGTTGCTCGCCAGTTCCACCACCAGGCTGCGCGAGTCGAGCGCGAATCGGCGCAGCGCCATCTCGCAGTAGGTTTTTGCGTGCGCCAGCCATTCGTCTGCATAGGAGGAGAAATAGACGTAGTTGCCGAACAATTCCTCCGGCGCCACGTCGTAATCGACCTGCACCAATTTGCACAACTCGCACACTTTGGCGCGCAGCGGATAGCGCTTCTCGTCCTTGGCGTCATCCATCGACGCAAGAAACGCGTTCGACGGAGGCTGCATTCCCAGATCCGCCATCGTCACGGTCAGCGGACCGCCGCAGGCGCGGCAGACCGTAACGAGCCCTACCATCGCGCGCCTATCCCTGCCAAAGTTTCCACGGCGCCGCCCCGCTGTCCCACAGCGCATTGAGGTGCTGTTTGTCGCGCAGCGTATCCATCGGCTGCCAGAATCCGCGGTGAACCCATGCGGCGAGCTGCCGGTTCGCCGCCAGGTTTTCCATGGGCTCCTTCTCCCACACGGTCTGCGTCCCGTCGATCAACTCGAGCACGCTCGGCTCGAGCACGAAGAAGCCGCCGTTGATCAACCCGCCTTCCGCCTGCGGTTTCTCCTCGAAGGAAATCGCCTGAGTACCTTCGATCGCAACGCGGCCGAACCGGGCCGGCGGCCGCACGCAGGCCACCGTTGCCTTGCAGCCGCGCTGCGCGTGGAAGGCGATCTCCGCGCCGATGTCGATATTCGCCAATCCGTCGCCATAGGTCATGCAGAAAGGTTCGCCTGCGTCCAGGTACCTGCCGACCTGCAATAGCCGCCCGCCCGTCATGGTGTCCTCGCCGGTATCCACCAGCGTGACTTTCCAGGGTTCACTGCGGCAGTCATGGTACTCGACGCAATTGGTCGCCATGTCGAAAGTCACATCGGCTTGGTGCAGGAAGTAATTCGCAAAGTACTCCTTGACCATGTAGCCCTTGTATCCGAGGCAGACGACGAATTCTCTGACGCCGAACGCGGCGTACAGTTTCATGATGTGCCACAGAATCGGCCGCGCGCCGATTTCCAGCATCGGTTTCGGCCGGGTGGTGGATTCCTCGGCGATCCGCGTTCCCTTGCCGCCGGCGAGAATGACGCACTTCATCTGCCGCGGCTCCTCAAGGATCGATACTGCGCAATTTGTGTCTCCGAATACCGCAACATGTCCTCCCCCGCCGCGTGCGCCCGATACCAATCCGCGGTCCACGCCAACGATTCCGCGATACCCAGACAGGGTCGCCACCCGAGAGCGCGTTCGGCCAGCCCCGATGACAAGGTCAAGGCGTGCGCCTCGGGGGGTTGCGCGACCGTATCGCGCTCCCAACCCGGCTTGCCCGCGAAGCGGGCGCTGAACGCATCGACAACCTCGCGCACCGTGCAAAAGGATGCTGGATCCGGCCCGAAATTGACAGCGCGCGGCGCCTTGTCCGGCGCATGCACCAACGCCTGCGCCAGCGCGAGGTATCCCGACAGCGGCTCGAGCACATGCTGCCACGGCCTGATGGCCTCGGGATAGCGCAGCGTAACCGGCCTGCCCGACTCGAGCGCACGGACACAGTCCGGAATCAGGCGGTCGACGGACCAATCGCCGCCGCCGATAACGTTGCCGGCGCGCACCGATGCGATCGGCGGCCCGTCGATGAAAAAACTCCGGCGAAAAGCAGCCGTCAGCAGCTCGGCACATGCCTTGCTGTTGCTGTACGGATCATCGCCGCCGAGCCGATCGCCCTCCTCGAACGGTCGGCTTGCGCCGTGATGCTCGTAGACTTTGTCGCTGGTGAGGATCAGCACACACTGCAGATCCTCGAGCTCTCGGCAAGCTTGCAGCAGCGCGCCGGTGCCGAGGACGTTGGTCGCATAGGTTCCGAGCGGATCGCGGTAGGACTCGCGCACCAGCGCCTGCGCCGCCATGTGGATGACGATCTGCGGATCCGCGTCCACCACCGCGTCGCGCACTCGGGCGGCATCGCGAATATCGGCGATCACCGAGCGGCTGTCGCCACCGACTATATCCCATAAGTTCGGTACGCTCGCCGGCGCCAGCGCATATCCGCTGAGTTCGGCCCCCAGCGCCCGCAGCCACAGACAGAGCCATGCGCCTTTGAACCCGGTATGTCCGGTGACCAGAACGCGGCGATCGCGCCAAAATTCCGACGACATGACCTCCATTGGCTCAGCGCTCACCGGACTGCCAATAGGATTTGAGCGCGCGCAGCGAGGGCCGCACGCTGCGCAGCCCCAATCGACCGCCGATTCGGCGATCGCGAACAGCCGTTCGTTGACCGCGAGCCAGGCCCGCCAGAAACGCGGCTTCGCGATGCAATAATTCGAATGCACCGTATTTCTCGAATCCGGGATCCAGATCCTGCCGCGACGTGTAATGGTTCAGAATTTGGTAGATATGCAACGGATGCATGCCGCGAAGCATACCGGCTTCTTCAATCCGCAGCGAGACGCGTCAGCAACGCCAGATACTTGTCCCGGTAGGCGCTCAGAGCATAGCGCTCGGCCACGTGACGCCGGCCGTTGGCGCCGAATTGCGCGCGCAATTGCGCGGAAACGATCAGCCGCTCCAAATTGCGCTCCCACTCCTCCAGGCTCGTCGCGTGAAAGCCGTTGAAGCCGTCGATGACCGCTTCGGTGTTCGCGCCGACCGGCGAGGCCACGCAGGGCAGCGAGGCGGCCATGTATTGCAGCAATTTGAATGCGCACTTGCCCCTCGCCCACGCATCGTCCGACAGCGGCATCACGCCGATTTGGGCCGCGGCCAGCGAGGCCGCTTCGGTGGCTTGACTCCACGGCACTCGCTCCACCTGGATTTCGGGCCAATCCGGGAACGCCGAGCAGATCACTCTGACTTTGAGCGCGGGATAGCGCGCAGCGAGCCGGGCCAGCGCGGGACGGATCATTTCCAAATAAATCAGATTCTCAGGGCTTCCGATCCACGCGATCGTGGCCGCAGCATCCGCGCCGGGGGCCGCCGCCTCATAACAAGAGACCTCGATCGAGGTCGGCAGGATGACGACTTCCCGCGCCGCGGGGCGCGCGACACTCGCCAGCACCTCGTTTCCTGCGGCGACCACGTCCACCGAGCGGCACGTGGCGGCGAATTTGCGTCGGCGCCAAGCCGAATCGTCCGCGGGTTCGCCGAGTCGCCGCGGCTTGCGCACATAGATGGCATCGTCCACGTCGAACACCCGGCGCCTGCTCAACGCGGCAACCAAGCGCGCTTCGACGCCGCTCAACTTGATTTGGTGGAGCACGAGGACGTGCGCCCAGCCCAGGAGCTCGCGACGTTCCCAACTGCGTAGGCCGTATCGCCCCTTCGGGAAGCGCTCTGGTCGCACCTGCCAACCGGCCGCCTCCAGGGTTCCGGCGAGGGTCTGCATGCGATGCCGAAACGACGGTTGGTTCGGATCGTAGCCCAGCAACACTACATTCGGCATGATGCTCTCTCGGGTCCCGCTATGTGGATTCGATAAGCTTACCGATCGCACGCACCGCGATGTCGGCGCCGTCGGCGAGCTGGAGACCGGCTGCGCGCCGCGCCAATTCCGCGCGAGCCCGCTCATCGCCCAACAGCGCGGTTGCCCTCGCCGCGATGTGGTGGGCATCGAGCCTGGCCTCGACCGCGACGCCCAAATCCACGCAGCGCCGGATGCGCAAGACCTGATCACGCGCGATGGGCACCGCAACGCAGGCCGCGCCGCACGCCAGTGCCTGCAGTAGCGTCGACCCGCCGTTCGCGACAATGAGGCGCGCATGGCGCATGAGTTCCAACAAATCCTGCTGCGGCAGTACGCCCAGGGGTCGGAAATTAGGTTCGGCCGCAGCTTGCGCCGCATCCGAGGCGGCAGGTCCCACGAACGCGGTCACGACGCCGCTCGCCGCAATCGTGCGGCCGGCCTCGAGAAATTGCGCCGTCGCGCCGAGCGCGCCCGGGTGCCCGGTACCGCCTCCCGGTGCCACCAACACAAAGCGCTGCGCCTCCAGACCCGCCCGCGACAACACCGCCGCCAGGGTCCCCGGCGCGGCGCGCGAAAAGATCGCATCGAGATAGCGCACATGGGGGCCGCGCACCAGCTTGAGCTTCAATCGCTCCAGGAAGCCCAGCTTGCCGGCAAGGAACTCGGGGTAGGCGATCCAGTGCTCGTCGATCAAGGGCATCCAACGCCAGCTGAACGCCTTGCGCCGCTGGCGTTGCCGCGCGCTGATGTAGATCACATGCGCGCCCGACCGTCGCGCCGCCCTGAGCTGAGCGGCGCGCCCGGCATTGTCGAAGATCACCACGTGCGGCCGCCAGGTGCGGATAATATCGATGACAGTCGCGGAATGAAACGTGGGCGACGACGGCACCAGAGTCGCGGGGAACGACGCTTGGGCGGCGTACGGCGCCGCGCGACTCAGCACGAAGCGTATCTCTGCGTTCGTCCAGCGCTGGCGCACGGCGCCCGCAATCGCCGACGAGCGCGCGTATTCCCCCATGCCGTACTGCCCCGACACCGGCACGAATAAAATACGCGGATTGAGCTCAGTCAAAGGCGGTGAACCAACGATCGAGCACCAGCAGCGACCACGCTCTGCGAAACTCGCTGCCCACCGGACGCTTGAGCACACCGCGCGCCATGAGCCGCCCCACCGCGTCCTGCAACAGCTTGGGATGGCGCATGAGCCAGCGATGCACCGGCAGCCCGAACCCGGACTTGGGCCGATCCAAGTGCCCCGCCGGCAACCGTGGCCCCATGAGTTCGCGCACCAGCAGCTTGCCGCGTCGCCGGTGCTCATCGACCAGCAGGGCGGGGTCCACGCTCAGCATGAACTCGACCAAGCGATGATCGAGCAGCGGCGGCCGCACCTCGAGCGATTGCGCCATGCTGGTCCGGTCCACCTTGGTCAACAGCCCTTCGGCCAGATCCGTATTGAGATCCAACCACCGCAGCTGCACCAGAGGGTTCAAATCCTCGCGCCAAAACTGCCGGTAGAACCACAGATAATCGTAGTCGGGCTCGCGCCACCGGCTCGCCAGCAAGGCGTCGATCTGAACGGCCGTCATACCGCCGAGCGCGGCCGCAAACGCGGGCAGTCCGACGTAGGCGTGACGCTGCATCGAGGAGGCAAAGCGCGACAGCGGCGGCAAAAGCCGTGCAAGCGATCTGTTCAATGCATTCGAACGCGCGCCGATGCTCGACCAATAGCGCGGATAACCGCAAAAAATTTCATCGCCGCCCTCGCCGCTGAGCGCCACCGTGACCTCGCGGCGCGCACATTGAGCGATCAGGTAATTCGACCACGCGCCGCTGTCGCCGAACGGCTCATCGAACAGCCCCGGCATCGCATCGAGTGCCTGCGAAAAATTCGCGGCCTGCGCCGTCATTTCAGTATGCACCGTGTTCAAGTGGGTCGCCGCTCTGCGCGCGGCGTCGAGCTCGGATCGATCCCGCGCCTCGAACCCGAGACTATAGGTGCGCGGCGCATCCAGATAATAGGCGGTAAGCGCCGAATCCATGCCGCCGCTCAAGAAAACACCCACCGGCACGTCCGACAACGTATGGGCGGGTACGACCTCGCGCAATATATCGTCGAGCCGGCGCAAGGTGTCCTCCGCCGTCCTGACCTCGATGGCGGTCGACGGCCGCCAATACCGTTCGATTTGCACGTGCCCCTCAGCCCAGGTCAGGGTGTGGCCGGCCGGCAGCTTGGCGATTCCGCGATAGATCGTCTTCGGGGCGGGAACATAGCCGTGAAAAAGGAAATCGCGCACGGCGCTCGGATCGATCTGCGGCTTGCCCAGGACCAACAGCGCCTTCAGCTCGGAGGCAAATGCGATGCCGTCCGGCAATATCTGGTAATACAGGGGCTTGATGCCGAGCCGGTCCCGCGCCAGCAATAGGCGCCGCGAACTCGAATCCCAACTCGCAAACGCAAACATGCCGATCAGCTGTTCGAGACAGGCGCTGCCGCGCCGGGCCAGAAGGTGCAGCAGCACTTCCGTATCGCCGCTGGAGCGCCATGGCCCGGGCAGTTCGCCGCGCAGCCGCTCGTGGTTGTACATCTCGCCGTTGTACGTCAGCACCTGCGGGCCGAGCACCATCGGTTGATGCCCGGCCGGCGAGAGATCCAATATGGCCAATCGGCGGTGGCCCAAGACCGCGCCGGGCTCGCTCCATACGCCGTCGCCGTCCGGTCCCCGATGCCGCAGGCGCTGCGTCATGAGACTGACGGTCTCAACGCTGGCTCGCGAACCAATGATCCCGGCGATTCCGCACATGGCCGGCAGTCTAACGCGACGTTAGGGGACGAGGTACCGCTAGCCATCGGCCGGCGGTTCGTTTAGGGTGCAGCCTGGAACTCGACCCATGGCAACACCCGCCGACCAACGCCTGCTGGAACTATTGGAAAAGTGGCTCAAGAGCCTTGAGCTGCACTTGAGGTATTCGTCCCTCGACGCCGATAGCTACTCGAGGATTCAGCCCTGGCCTGAGCATCAACGCCCGAGCCGGTGGATCATCGAATTGGCCACGCAGAAGGCCTTGGCGTTGCGCGCCCAGGTGCAGGAGCGGGTCAAAATGGGCGATGTGAAGTTTTCGGACTCGCTGGAACTCATGACTTTTCTCGCGAATCTGATCGGTTCGGAACACATCGAGCGCTTCATTCCGTTGGCCGATCCCGAGAACGAACGCGCGCTTGCACCCGCGCAACCCGCGCCGGATGCCGCACCTACTACCGCCACAACGGCCACGCGCGAAATGCCGCAATTCGTCGCGACCAAACGTCCAGCCCCCGCGCCCGTGGCCACCGCGCAAGTCGCCCGCACGGAGCGCAAACCGATCGCCGCCAAGCCGGCACCGAAAACCGCGCCCAAGCAACCTGCTAAACTCCATGCGCCCGCAAGGCACCCCGCCGCCAAGCCGACCGCACATCCGAAGCAACCGGATGGCGCAGACGCATCGGCCGACGCCGCGCGCGAGCAGGTCATCGCCGATGCGGCGCGGTTGGTGCAGTGGGGACGCAAATGGTTCGAGCTCGCCGAACTCATCGCACGCATGGCCGATCGGCCGCCGTTACCCGAAGTGCGACGTATACTAAAGGACAACAAGACCGCCATTGAAAAGAAGGCCGGGCGCGGCTGAAGTGTAAGACGGATGCCACCCCTTGGGCCGACCGGCGGCTCACGGTTGAGTCTGCCCGGCATTCGCGGTAAAAATTTATGGAACCTCTTTCGCTCAAATTCGCTCAAAGGCGGCCATGATCACGACGAAGAACCTGTCGAAGCGCTACGGCGGCAAACTTGCCGTGGATGACCTCACCTTCTCGGTGTCACCCGGCGAAGTGCTGGGCTTTCTAGGGGCCAACGGCGCGGGAAAATCCACCACCATGCGAATGATCGCCGGATTCGTCGCCCCGTCCGCCGGAACGGTCACGGTGTGCGGTCACGACATCGAGCGAGAACCGGTTGCGGCCAAGGCCTGCATGGGTTACTTGCCCGAGGGCGCCCCAAGCTACGGCGAAATGACGGTCGACGAATTTCTGGATTTCGTCGCCGATATCCGCGGCTTGACGGGGGCGCGGCGCCGCGAACGACGCGCCATCGTGATCGAACGCCTGGCGCTCGCACCGGTGATCGAGCAAGTGATCGAAACGCTCTCCAAGGGCTTCAGGCGTCGCGTCGGCCTGGCCCAGGCGCTCATCCACGACCCGCAGGTTCTGATCCTCGATGAGCCGACCGACGGGCTCGACCCCAATCAAAAGCATGAAGTGCGTCGGCTCATCAACGAGCTCAGCAAGGACAAGCTCGTCATCGTCTCCACCCACATTTTGGAAGAGGTTCACGAGGTGTGCACCCGCGCCATCATCATCGCGGACGGGCGCATCGTGGCGGACGAGACGCCAGGCGCGCTCGAATCGCGCTCGCGATACCATCACGCCGTCAGCCTGCGTTTTGAAAGACCCGAACAACTGGCCGAAGCGCGGCGCGAAATCGCGGCCCTGCCCGAAGTGGCGGAAGTCGAATCGGACGAGCGCGAGCTGCGGCTCACCGCGGTCCCGCGCGCGGGGAAGAATGCATTGCCGGGTGTGAGCGCAATCATCGTCAGACACGATTGGCAGGTGCCCGAACTGCATCTCGAGTCGGGGCGCCTGGATGAGGTGTTCCGCACGTTGACGCAGCCGCCGGTGCGCGCCACCGCGGGCGTCGCGGCCGGCGCCGCCGCCAACATCGGAGGGACGCAGCCTTGAGCAAGACCATGGTGGTGTTCCGCCGCGAGCTTAGGAGCTACTTCGCGACGCCGTTGGCCTACGTGTTCATCGTGATTTTCCTGGTTCTGGCCGCCGTATTCACTTTTCAGCTGGGCGGGCTGCTGGAGCGCGGACAGGCCGATCTTCAGCCGTTCTTCCGCTGGCACCCCTGGCTGTACCTGGTGCTCATACCCGCCATTTCGATGCGGCTGTGGGCGGAGGAGCGCAATAGCGGCAGCATCGAGCTGCTCATGACGCTGCCGATTACCCTGTGGCAGGCGGTGGTCGGCAAATTCCTGGCCGCGTGGTGCTTCGCCGGCGTCGCCTTGGCGTTGACGTTCCCGATCTGGATAACGATCAACTATTTGGGCAAGCCTGACAACGGCGCGATCATCGCCGCCTATTTGGGCAGCTTTCTGATGGCCGGCGGGTTTCTCTCGATCGGCATGTGCCTGTCCGCGGCCACACGCAATCAGGTCATTGCGTTCATCACGGCGGCGTTGGTCGGATTCGTATTCCTGCTCGCCGGATTTCCGGTGGTACTGGACTTCGTGCGCGGTGTGCTGCCGCAGGCCCTGGTCGATGGGATCGCATCGCTGAGTTTCTTCACGCACTTCGAGGCGATATCCAAGGGCGTCATCGATCTGCGCGACTTGGTTTACTTCGCGGCCTTGATCGGCTTTTGGTTGGCGGCAACGGCCCTGGTGCTCGACATGAAAAAGGCGGAATAGGTGAACGCTAATCGTTGGGAAAGAACCGGCTTTGGCTTGGGCGGCTTGGCCGCGCTCGCCGTGCTTTTTTTGGGAATCGTCATGTTGTCGAATCTCGGACTGCGCGGCATGCGCCTCGATTTGACGCAGAATCGTTTGTATACCTTGAGCCCGGGCACACAGCAGGTTCTCGGCGAGCTCAAGGAACCCGTCAATCTGTATTTCTATTTCTCGCGCGACACGGCGGCAAAGCACGCGCCGCTAATCATGCCGTATGCGTCCCGCGTGCGTGAATTTCTCGAGGAGATCGCGGCGCGCTCCGGCGGCAAGATTCTTCTTCGAGTCATCGATCCGCAACCGTTCACGGAGGACGAAGACCATGCGGCTGAGGCGGGCTTGCAGTCGATCCCGGTCGGCGCGGGCTCGGAATCCATTTATTTCGGATTGGCCGGCACCAATTCCACCGACGGCCGTGCGGCACTCCCGAGCTTTCAGCCCGACCGGGAGGAATTCCTGGAATACGATGTGGCGAAGCTCATTCACGAGCTGGCGGCACCGAAAAAGCCGCTGATCGGCCTGTTGAGCTCGCTTCCCATGCAGGGGCAATTCAACCCGATGACCGGGCAGATGGGTGATCAGTGGCCGATCCTGTCGCAGATCGAGCAGCTGTTCACCGTACGCACCCTGACCACCGACGTCGATCACATCGACAAGGACGTCGATGTGCTGATGGTCGTGCATCCGAAACAGCTGCCCCCGAAGACCCTGTACGCCATCGACCAATTCGTCATGCGCGGCGGCCGAATGCTGCTTTTCGTCGATCCGGACAGTGGCGCCGACACCAGCGGACAGGACCCGTCGAATCCGTTCGCGGGCGCGATGTCGAACCATTCTTCGAACTTGCAGCCGCTGCTGTCCGCATGGGGCATCGACTACGATCCGACCAAGGTGGTCGGGGATCTGACCCTGGGGCTCAATGTGCGCTCGAGCATGCAAGCGCAGCCGACCCGCCACATCGGCATTCTCGGTTTGCGCCGGGACGACATGGATCCGAAGGACATCGTTACCTCCTCGCTCGACGTGATCAACGTCGCAACCGCCGGATTCTTGTCGGCGCGCCCCGGCACCAAGGCCACGATCGAGCCGCTGCTGCGATCTTCCGCGAGCGCTGCGCCGATTCCCGCCCAACGCTTCAATGCGCTGAGCGACCCCTCGAGCCTGCGCGACGGATTCAAGTCAACCGGCACCCGCTACGCGCTGGCGGTGCGCCTTACCGGCCCTCTGCCATCGGCGTTCCCCCAAGGCGCTCCGCCCGATCAAAAGCCGGCCGCGGGTCCGCCGGCGCCGCATTTGTCCCAGTCGGCGGTGCCCGCCAATATCGTCGTGGTCGCCGACACCGACATACTGATGGATTACATGTGGGTGCAGACGCACGAAGTGATGGGACAGAGAGTCGCGCAGGCATTCGCCAATAACGGCGACTTCGTCGCCAACGTGCTCGACAATCTGAGCGGCAGCAGCGCCTTGATCAGCATACGCGGCCGGGCCACTTTCGCACGCCCGTTCGAGCGCGTGGAGGCGCTCAAGCGCCGGGCCGACGACCGTTTGCGTAGCAAGGCGCTCGAACTGCAGTCCGAGCTGCAGCAAACCGAGGCGAAACTTACGGAGTTGCAAGCCAAGAGAAACGATCAGTCGTCGCTCATGCTGACTCCGGAACAGGAGCAGGAACTCAAGCGGTTCACCTCCGAGAAGGCACGGGTGCGCAAGGAATTGCGTGAAACGCAGCGCGGCCTCGATGTCGACATCGATCGATTGGGCACCTGGGTGAAGGTGCTCAACATCGCGGTCGCCCCGCTCGCGGTCGCCGTTGCCGGCGTGATCGTCCTGTCGCTGCGGCGCCGGCGCAAATCGAGCGGAGCGAGCTCGACATGACCCACCGGCGCTTCACATCGCTGCTGATCGGGGCGCTCGCCGTCATATTGGGCGCGCTGTATTTGAACGCCAATCGCAATCCGCCCCCTCCCGATGCGCACGGCCTGCCATTGCTCCCGTCGCTCGCCGGCGAACTCGACACCGTGACGGCACTTACCGTGCGCAAGGGCGGCACCGCGCCGATCGTGACCGTGCACAAAGTGGCCGGACAGTGGGCGGTGGCCGAGCGAAATGACTATCCGGCGGATGTCGCGAAACTGCGCAAAGTGCTGCGCGCGCTCGGCGATGCCAAGACCGTGGAAGAAAAGACCTCGAGTCCGGCCAACTTCTCGATCATCGGGGTCGAGGATCCCACCCAGCCCGGCGCAATGAGCGTGCAAGTCACGGTGGCCGCTCGCGACGGTGAGCGCTCGGTGATCGTCGGCAAGCCCTCCGGCCCGGGGTACTTCGCGCGCCGCGCAGGCCAGAATCAGAGCTACCTCGTCGAACCGCCAATGTCGTTGGAAACGGAGCCCCGGTATTGGATCGATTCACGGCTGATCGATGTGCCGACGAAGTCGATCCAAAGCGTCGAGATCAAGCCCGCGGCCGGCGCGGGATATGTCGTTCACCGCCTCAAGCCCGCCGAGGAGGGATTTGGTCTCGACGGGACGCCGGCGGGCCGCAAAGCCGTCGATGCGAGCGCCCTGGCGCCCTCGGCGACCCTGCTCAGCGGCCTCAATGCCGAGGATGTGGCGGCGGCGAAGGGCATGGATTTCAGCAATGCCACCCGAGCGATCATCACCTTGACGGATGGCGATGTGATCACCCTGGTCGGCATGCCGATCGCCGATAAGCATTGGATTGAAGTGACGGCAAGCAAGGACGCCGCGCTGGCCGCGAAGGCAAAGGATCGCGCCTTTGAAGTGGCGAGTTACCGCTACGACGCCATTTTCCGCCCGCTGGAACAGCTTCTGGTGCCGAAGGAGTCGAAGGCGACAGGAAAGGCGGCGGCGGGCCGCGGACCCAAACCGCCGCCCGAGCATAAGCCCAAGCCTGCCCCGGGGCCGTGATCAGCGGCACGAGCGCCGGGTTCGGTCGCCGCCTTGCGGCGCTGCTCTACGACAGCCTGTTGCTCGCGGCACTGCTCACCATTTACACCGCGGCATTGGTGTTCGCACGACACGGCGCGCTCACCAAACAGAGCGCCGGCGCCTGGTGGTATGCGTACCGGGCCGGGGAGCTCGTGCTGGTCGGCGGTTACTACGTGCTCAATTGGACGCGCAGCGGCCAAACCTTGGGGATGCGTGCCTGGCGTTTGCGCGTCGTCAGCGAGTCGGGCAGGCGCCTCGACTTCGCATCGGCGCTGCTCCGATTTGTCTGCGGTTTGCTCGCGTGGGCGCCGGCGGCGCTCGGGGTGCTATGGCTGTATGTCGATTCCGAACGTCTGGCTTTGCACGATCGGTTATCGAAGACTCGCGTGCTGCGCCTAACGGGTTCTTGAGATCGCGAAAACCGTACACAAGCCGACCATTCCGGTCGGCAGCCAACCGACCAGCGCTGGATTCAAGCCGAAGAGCTGCCCGCCGTTCTCGATGGTGCGCGTCACGAGAAAAAAAATGATGCCCAGCATCACGCCGATCACTGTCCGCGTGCCGGCGCCCGTGGTGCGCAGCGGCCCGAACACGAAGGGCAGCGATAACAGCGTGACGATAATGACCGCGAACATACGCGCGATACGCGACCAATAACCGATTTCATAGGATTCGGTCCCCAGGTTGTTGCGTCGCAGATGGTCGATATAGCCCTTAAGGCCGCGCAACGTCAGTAAATCCGGATCGGTCGCCGCCAGGCTCAAGAAGTCCGGATCGACCGTCGAGCGCATATCGACTTGTTTGAGCACTTCGCTATCGACGTGATCCGCGCCAAAGCGCGTGGTCGCGACATTTTGCATGCGCCAATGACCGGGGTCGGCCACCGATATGCGCTCCGCCCGTTGGATCGAACGCAATCGGTTGGAGCCATCGAGTTCGAAAAGCGACACGCCGCCGAACGCCTGGTCGACTTCACCGGTCTGCACCCGCAGGATGAGATTGCCGTCCTTCACCCACGCGCCGCTGGTACCGGCAAAACTGACGTCCGCCAGCTTGCTCGTGGTCTTTTCGCGATTCGCGAATTGCGCGAGCGGCGGCGCCACATATTCGCCGATCCCGTACATGAGCACGGCGAGGGTGAGGCCCGCGAGACCCACCGGCCAGGCAACGCGCCAGACGGACACACCCGAGGCCCGTGTCACCACCAATTCGCTTCCCGCCGCGAGATTGCCGAGCCCCATCAGCGCGCCGATCATGGCGCCGATCGGCAACAACTCGAAGGCCTGCTGCGGAAGGTTCATGAAGGTGAATACAAAGGCGTCCGCCGCACCGTAATCGCCAATCCCGATGTCGCTCTGCTGGCTGATGAACAAAAAGAGGCCGCCGAGCGTGAGCAGCACTCCCATCACCATCGAGGTGTACAGGATCACGGTGCGGTACAAGTACCGATCGAGCAAGTTCACGCGGTGCGCGCCTCCCTAAATACCAGATACAGGCCGAGCGCCAAGATGCCGATATGCACCCACCAGGGGCCGATCGCCGGCGACAGATCACCCTTCTCCACCCACACTTTGGCTGCCGAGAGCAAATTCGCGTACACGAAGTACACGACGATGGCGAAGCCGACTCGCGCGTATCGCCCTTGCCGCGGGCGCAAGCGGCTCAAGGGAACCGCGACCAGCGTCAATATGAGCGCCATGATCGGACTCGATGCCCTGGACTGCAGCTGAGCGATGTCGGAGGGGTCGCTCGAGCCGAATAATGCGCGGCTGGGCTTGGTGTCCGGATCCTGCGTGCTGCCGACCGTATCGTCTGGCGCGGCGATCGGGATGCCATGCTCGGCAAACTCGATAACGCGAAAGTCGCGTTGTCCCGGCGTCCCTTCGTAGCGCCGGCCGGTGAACAGCGTGACGAAATGCCCGCCGTTGGAGGCGTCTTTCGTATATGCCGCCGTGTCGGCCACCACCACCTCGATGCGATCCGCCGATTCGCGCCGCACGAACACATTGTGCAGCAGCCCTTCCGCATCGACGCGCTCCGCATAAAATACTCCGTTGCCGCCGCCGCTGACGAAGGAGCGGAAGCGGCCCGCGTCGAGTTGTCCGAACTGCGCCTCTTTCTGCGCCGATTGGCGCAGCAGCTGCGCCTGCAGGTCCGCTCGCGGCACCTGGACGAACGCAAGCCATCCCAATCCGAGCGCAATCACCGCGGCGAAGCCAAACAGCGGCGCGAGCAGGCGCGCGGGCGCGAAACCGCAGGCAAGCAGCGCCGCCATCTCGCTGTCGTGGTAAAGGCGGCCGAGAGCGAGCACGATGGCGAGCAATAGGCCGACGGGAACGATCACCGACAGGTTCATGATGGCGCCGAGCGCAATCAGGTCGAGTACCACGTGCCGCCCGTAATTGTCGGCCGCCGCTCGGCCGAGCACCCGGGACAGCTGATTCGAGACCAAAATGGCCACCAGAACCCCGGTGACGGCAAGCCAGGTCTGGATCACCTCGCGCAGTACATACCGTTGTATGGTCCATTTCATGCCATCGAGCTTAGAGCCTTGCCGTTAATCTAGTAAACTATTTAATTTACGCGAGTCGGCGGCTCGTAAAGCAAGAACGGAGTGCGGGACATGGAATTCAAGGCGATCATCGATGCCAAAACGCGCGCACCCTCGGACTGCGCCGTCGTCGGCGTCTACGAGAACGGCGATCTCGGCGCCGCCGCTCGCAATATCGACGCGCAAACCGGCGGGCTGATCAAGCAGCTGCATACCGGGGGAGATTTCGCCGCCAAGACGGGCGACACCCTATTGTTGCCGCGGCCGGCCGGTGCGGCATCGGCCAGGGTGCTGTTGGTGGGACTCGGTTCGCGTGCCGGATTCGATCGTAAGCAGTATCGCAAGGCATTGCTATCGAGCGCTCAAGCGCTCGCCAAGACCGGTGCCGCCAACGCCGTGGTGTACTTGGCGCTGGAAGCGATCGCCGGCGTCGACGTGCAATACCGCGCCCGCACCGTGGCCGAAATCTTCAGCGCACAGGGCTACAAGATTCCCGACCTCAAGTCCGGTGCGAAGCCGAAGCCGGCCAAGCTCTCGGGCGTCAGCGTGGCCGCGGAGAATGCGCGCGCGGTCAAGGCGGCCGCCGTGGGCCTCGAGATCGGCGCCGCAATCGGCAGTGCGATGGCCATGTCGCGCGATTTGGCGAATCTGCCGCCCAACATCTGTACCCCCACCTATATCGGACAGCGCGCCGAAAGCCTCGCCAAGGAGTGGCCGCGCATCAAGACCAAGGTAATCGACGAGAACGGCATCAAGGCCTTGAAAATGGGTGCATTCCTCGCGGTCGCGCAAGGCTCGGCGCAGCCGCCGCGGCTGATCGTGTGTGAGTATCACGGCGCCAAGAAGGCGAGCGCGCCGATCTGCCTGCTCGGCAAGGGGATCACCTTCGATTCGGGCGGAATTTCACTCAAAGAGCCCCCCGCCATGGACGAAATGAAGTTCGACATGAGCGGCGCGGCCATCGTGCTCGGCGCAATGCGCGCGGCAGCCGAGCTGGCGCTGCCCATCAACCTCGTGGTCATCATCGCCGCCTGCGAAAATATGCCGAGCGGCGGCGCGATAAAGCCCTCGGATATCGTCACGACCATGTCCGGGCAGACGGTGGAGATTCTCAACACCGACGCGGAGGGCCGGCTGGTTCTGTGCGATGCGATCACCTATGGCCGCCGTTTCAAGCCGGGCGCGGTGATCGACGTGGCCACCTTGACGGGCGCCTGTGTGGTGGCGCTCGGCCACCACTTGAGCGGCTTGATGAGCAACGACGAAGCGCTGGCCGCCGAGCTCGCCGCGGCGGGCATCCGCGCCGACGATCGCGCTTGGCGCATGCCGATCGCGGATGAATATGTCGATCAGCTGAAGAGCAATTTTGCTGATTTGGCCAATGTCGGCGGACGCGAGGGCGGTGCGTGCACCGCCGCCTCGTTCCTGTCGAAATTCGCCGCCAATCTCGCCTGGGCCCATCTGGATGTCGCCGGTACCGCGTGGCTCGGCGGCTCGCAAAAAGGCAGCACCGGCAGACCGATTCCCTTGCTGGTCGATTTCCTGGTCAATCGCGCACGACCGAGGTGACCGCCGCTCGACATGACCGACAGGGTTGATTTCTACGTATTGAACACTCCGACGCCGAGAGAGCGCTTCACTTTCGCTTGCCGGCTCATCGAGAAGGCGTATTTGCAGGGTCTGCGTGTGGTCGTCTTGAGCGAAGGCGCCGCCGATGCGGCGGCGCTCGATGACTTGCTGTGGACCTTCAATGACCGGTCCTTCGTTCCGCACCGCTTGTGCCCTGACACGGAGTCCATGAGCGCGGACACGCCGGTGCACCTGTCCACCGCGCTCGATGCCGCCGCGGCGGCCGATTTGCTGGTCAATCTCAGCGACCGTCTGCCCACGGGGCTGGAGCGCTTCGCGCGCATAGCCGAAATCATCGACGCCGACCCCGAGCGACGGCGCCTGGGCCGCGAGCGCTTCAAGTCGTACCGCGAGCATAAGCTCACGCCCAAGACGCACCAGATGGGCGGCACCGGGGATATTTGAA
>Ga0209048_10001597_pt1 | contig 23069 bp, 20 predicted proteins | sample FrelakmetCRP12CR_FD_187146 | JGI IMG/M metagenome (GOLD analysis project Ga0209048, IMG submission 187146) | Freshwater lake sediment microbial communities from the University of Notre Dame, USA, for methane emissions studies - CRP12 CR (SPAdes)... | ecosystem: Environmental > Aquatic >... | reverse complement strand
CGAGGATCCGGGCCGCGACGGGTTGCGGCGCACCCCGACGCGGGTGGCGGAGATGTACGCGGAGATCCTCGCCGGCCTCGACGACGATCCCGCCCGGCACCTCGAGGTGACGTTCGACATCCACCACGACGAGTTGATCATGGAGCGGGACATCGCGCTGCAGTCGCTGTGCGAGCACCACCTGCTGCCGTTCATCGGCCGGGCCCACGTCGCCTACATCCCGGGCGACGACGGCCGCATCACGGGCCTGTCCAAGCTCGCCCGCCTGGTCGACGGCTACAGCCGTCGGCTCCAGGTCCAGGAGCGCCTGACCTCCCAGGTCGCCGACACCCTCGCCCGGGTCCTCCAGCCCCGGGGCGTCCTCGTCGTGATCGAGGCCGAGCACCTCTGCATGAGCATGCGGGGGGTGCAGAAGCCGGGTGCCCTCACCGTGACCTCGGCCGTCCGGGGCCTGTTCCGCGAGTCGGCGGCCACCCGGGCCGAGGCCATGGCGTTCATCCACGGCGGCCGGGTGTGACCGGGCCGTGAGGCCGACGGGCCGGCGGTGCGAAGGGCCCGACACGGCCGGCCACGCCCTGCCGGGCCGGCCACGACCTGCAGGGTGGCCCCGGCGGGATGGCCTGGAGCGCCGCCGGGGTCACCCTGGTGGTACGTGATGCAGACCGGGCAGGCCCCCCTGAACCCGGTTGGTTCTGCGTCACTAGCAGTAGTCCTTTGACCGCGGGCTGTCAATACCCGATCGATCGTTGGCGCCGGTCCCGGTGCTCGCGAACCGGCCGGGCGGCCCGCGATGGGAAAATGTCCTGCCCAAGGTCGCGGGGCGGGCCCGCGGCCCCCGGTAGGCTACGGAGGTGCGTCCCCTCGTGATGGGCGTGCTCAACGTCACGCCGGACTCGTTCTCGGACGGTGGTCGCTACCTCGATCCCGAGGCGGCCGTCACCCACGGCCTCCAGCTCGCCGCCGAGGGCGCCGACGTCGTCGACGTGGGCGGCGAGAGCACCCGACCCGGCGCGTCCGAGGTGCCGGCCGACGTCGAGCTGCGGCGGGTCGTGCCGGTCATCGAGGCTCTCGCCCCGCACGTGCGGGTCTCCGTCGACACCCGCAAGCGGGCGGTGGCCGAGGCGGCCGTCACCGCCGGCGCGACGCTCGTCAACGACGTCTCCGCCAGCCTGTGGCCGGTGGCGGCCGGGGCCGGCGTGGGCTGGATCGCCATGCACATGCGTGGCAGCCCCGGCACGATGCAGCACGACCCCCGCTACGAGGACGTGGTGGCCGAGGTCGGGCGGTTCCTCGCCGACCGGGCTGCCGAGGCCCTGGCCGGCGGCGTCGGGGAGGTGTGGATCGACCCGGGGATCGGGTTCGGCAAGACCCTCGAGCACAACCTCGCCCTGCTCTGCAACCTCGGATCGCTGGTCGGGCTCGGCCACCCGGTCCTCGTGGGCACGAGTCGCAAGGCCTTCCTCGGCACCCTGCTCGGGCAGGTCCCGCCCCCCGACCGCGTCGAGGGGTCCGTGGCCACCGCCGTCTGGGCCATGACCCAGGGGGCCGCCATGGTCCGGGTCCACGACGTCGCCGCCACGGTGCAGGCGGCGCGCCTGGTCGGCGATCCGGTCGAGGGCGACCTGCGGGAGGCTTCGTGAGGCGGGCGCCGTGAGGGGCAAGTGGGCCGCGGGGATCGCTCCGCGCAACTTCGTCTGGGTCATCAAGGAGCGGATCGCCATCTCCGAGCGGCCGGGTGGCTACGCCCGCAACCATCGCAAGGTCCGCCGCCAGGAGGAGATCATCTGGCTCCGGGAGCAGGGCTTCACCCGGGTCGTGTCGCTCCTGCCCTCTCCCCACAACCTCCACGCCTACGACGAGCTCGGCATGACGTGGTCGCACCTGCCCTTTGCCCCGACCGACGACGCCAGGGCGGTGCTGAAGGAGCTCTACGCCCGGTTCCAGGAGTGGCAGGTGGCGGGTGAGCGGGTGCTCGTGCACCAGGAGGAGCTGAGCGACCGCCTCATGGGAACCGTCGGCGGGTATCTCCTGGCCACGCATCGGCTCGAGTCCCCGCCCCAGACGGTGATGATCATGGAGCGCCTCACCGGCAAGCAGATGGGCCCGGTGGGCCGGGAGCTGATCGCCCTGGCCGCCGACCTGTGACACCCGACGCGGCGGGGCTCGCCGGGTGAACGGTCGGGGGGGCGACCGGGTGGAGCTGCGCGGCCTGCGGGTCGTCGGCACCCACGGCGTCCTGCCCGAGGAGCGGACGCGCGCCCAGCCCTTCGAGGTGGACCTGGAGCTGGAGGCCGACCTTCATCCGGCGGGTGCGTCCGATGACCTGGCGGACACCATCGACTACGGTGGCCTCGCCCTTCGGGTGGCCGGCGTGGTGAGCGGAGAGCGCCACGCCCTGCTCGAACGGCTCGCCACCCGCATCGCCGAGACCGCCCTCGACGACGGGCGGGTCACCTCGGTGACGGTGACGGTGCGCAAGCTGCGCCCGCCGGTGCCCCTCGACCTGGCATCGGCGGGCGTGCGCGTGGTCCGACCATGAGCTCCCGGCCCGCCCGGCCGGGTGGCGGCGAGGGCGGGGCCGCGTCCCGGGCCGAGTCGTGAGCACCGCGTCGTCGGCGGGCGAGCAGCCCCTGTCGCACCGCGCCTTCCTGGGCATGGGGTCCAACGAGGGCGACCGCCGCCGGTACCTCGCCGACGCCATCGAGTCGCTCGCGGGTGTGGTGGCCGTGAGCCCCCTGTACGAGACGGACCCCGTGGGCGGCCCCCCGCAGGGGCCGTACCTCAACGTGGTCGTCGAGCTGGCCACCAGCCTCACCCCCCGCCAGCTGCTCGGCGTCGCCCACCGGCTCGAGTCGGCCGCCGGCCGGGTCCGCACGGAGCGCTGGGGGCCGCGCACCCTCGACGTCGACGTGCTGCTGGTCGGTGACCTCCGGGTCGACGACCAGGACCTGGTCGTGCCCCACCCCCGCATGTGGGAGCGAAGGTTCGTGCTGGCGCCCCTCGCCGACCTCGCGCCTGAGCTCGTGCCCGAGCGCCTGCTGGCCCAGGCCGACGGGCATGTCACGGTCGTCGGCCACCTCGACCTGTCCCGGCGCACCCGCCGGGCGTAGCCCCTGCACCCGGCGGGCCGAGCCCCGGTCCCGGCCCGGCCCCCGGGTCGACGGGACGACCCGGTCCCGCTACCCTTTCCCTCGTACGAACGGCACCCCGCGCGGGGCCGGAACGTCGAAGGGATCTGCGTGCCCACCATGCGCATCGTCGGCCCGGGCAGGGCCGGCTCCTCACTGGCCGACGCCCTGGCCGCACGTGGCTGGACGGTCGCCGACCCCGTGTCCCGCCACGACGACCCGTCGGGTGCCGCCGCCGGCGTGGACCTGTGCGTCGTCTCGACCCCGGACGCGATCGTCGCCGCCGTCGCGGCGAGGATCCGGCCGGTGCCCACCACCGTGGTCGCCCACCTGGCCGGCTCCCTCGGGGCTGGGGCCCTGGTCCCCCACCCGCGGCGGGCCGCCCTGCATCCCCTCGCCACCCTCCCCGACCGGGCCACCGGGGCCCGCACGCTGCTCGCCGGCGGCTGGTGGGCGGTCGAGGGGGACCCCCTCGCCGTCCGGGTGGTGGCCGACCTCGGGGGCCGGACCCTCGACCTCGGCGGCGACCCGGCGACGCGGGCCGCGTACCACGCGGCCGCCTGCATCGCCGCCAACCACCTGGTCACCCTGCTCGCCCAGGTCGAGCGGGTGGCGGCCGGGGCCGGCCTCCCGGCGGAGCCGTTCTACGACCTGGCCACCGCCGCCCTGGCCAACGCCCGGGCCGGGGGCGCGCCGGCCGCGCTGACCGGGCCGGCGTCCCGCGGTGACGAGGCGACGCTCGCACGCCACCTCGCGGTGCTCGACGCCGGGGAACGGGGCCTCTACCAGGCCCTGGCCACCGCCGCCGCGTCCCTGGCCCGACGGCCGCCGACCCTCGGCGGGACGGCGCCGCGCGAGGAGGTGGCCGCGTGCAGGTGATCGACACGATCGAGGCATGGCGCAAGGCCCTCGACGGCGAGCGGGCCGCCGGCCACCGGGTGGGGCTGGTGCCGACCATGGGGGCCCTCCACGCCGGGCACGCCTCCCTCGTCGGGCGAGCCGTCGCCGAGTGCGAGACGGTGGGGGTGAGCGTGTTCGTGAACCCCCTCCAGTTCGGGGCCCACGAGGACCTCGACGCCTACCCCCGCACCCTCGAGGCCGATGTCGAGCTGGCCCGCGCCCACGGTGCGGCCTACGTCTTCGCCCCCGGCACGGCCGAGATGTACCCCCGGCCGATCGCCACGGCCGTCACCGTGTCGGGCGTGACGGCCCGCTGGGAGGGCGCGAGCCGCCCCGGCCACTTCGACGGGCTCGCCGCGGTCGTCACCAAGCTGTTCGCCCAGGCCGGGCCCTGCCGGGCCTACTTCGGGGAGAAGGACTACCAGCAGCTCTGCGTCGTCCGGCGGCTGGCCGCCGACCTCGACCTGCCCGTCGAGATCGTCGGGTGCCCCACCGTCCGGGAGCCGGACGGGCTGGCCCTCTCCAGCCGCAACGTGTACCTGACGGGCGAGGAGCGCGCCGTCGCCCCGACGCTCCACCGGGCCCTCCAGGCGGGTGCCGCGGCCCTGGCGGCCGGCACGCCGCCGGACGAGGCCCGCCGGGCCATGCACGCCACCGTTGCCGCCGAGCCCCGGTTCTCGCTCCAGTACGCCGAGCCCGTCGACCCCGACTCGCTCGAACCGCTCACCGCCGCGCTGGCCCCGGGGGCCACCGCCCGACTGCTGATCGCCGCCCACCTCGGCCGGACCCGCCTCATCGACAACCTCGGAGTGACCCGCTGATGCGCCGCCGCATGATGAAGTCCAAGATCCACCGGATGACCGTGACCGACGCCAACCTCAACTACGTGGGCTCGATCACCCTGGACCCCGACCTCCTCGACGCCGCGGACGTCCGCGAGTGGGAGCAGGTGGCGGTCGTCGACGTCGACAACGGTGCCCGATTCGAGACCTACGTGATCCTCGGCGAGCGGGGACGGGGCGACTGCTGCCTCAACGGGGCCGCCGCCCGCCTGGTGCACCCCGGCGACAAGGTGATCATCATCACCTACGCCGACTACGAGGACGCCGAGCTCGACGGCTACGAGCCGAAGGTCGTCCATGTGGACGGCGCCAACCGGGCCATCAGCGAGGAGCTCGCCCTCCTCCAGGCCCGCATCGACTCGGTCTGACGGCGCCCGCCCGTGCCCGACCTCGACCTGATCGTGTGCGGCTCGGGTGTCGCCGGCCTGACCGCCGCGGTGCGGGCCACGGCCGCCGGCCTGCGGGTCGGCGTGGTGACCAAGGGCGAGCTCGAGCAGGCCACGACCCGGTGGGCCCAGGGCGGGGTGGCGGCGGTGCTGGGCGGCGACGAGGACTCCCCGGACGACCACCTCGCCGACACGCTCGTGGCCGGGGCGGGGCTGTGCGATCCCGACGCGGTGCGGTTCCTCGTGAGCGAGGGCCCCGAGCGGGTCTACGAGCTCATCGCCCTCGGCGCCCAGTTCGATCGGGACCCTGACGGGGGCCTGGCCCTCGCCCGGGAAGGCGGCCACTCCCACGCCCGGGTGGTGCACGCCGGCGGGGTGGCCACCGGCGCCGAGATCGAGCGGGCCCTGGTGGCCGCGGTGCGGGCGACCGCCGCGGTCCTGATGGAGCGGTGCTTCCTCGAGGACCTGATCGCCGACGGCGGCCGGTGTCGGGGGGTGCGCGTCGCCCTCGCCGGCGACTCGTCCGAGCTGCGGGCCGCCCACGTCCTGCTGGCGACCGGTGGCGCCGGGCAGCTGTTCGCGGTGACGACGAACCCGACGGAGTGCACGGGCGACGGGGTGGCCGCCGGCCTGCGGGCGGGGGCGGCGGTCGCCGACCTCGAGTTCATGCAGTTCCACCCCACGGCCCTGCACCAGCCGGCGATGCCCCGACCCCTCCTGTCGGAGGCCCTGCGGGGCCACGGGGCCGTCATCCGCGACGCCCGCGGCGAGCGGTTCGTGGACGAGCTGTTGCCCCGCGACCAGGTGGCCCGGGCGATCACGGCCCGCATCCTCGAGCAGGGGGTCGACCACTGCTGGCTCGACTGCACGGGGCTGGAGCGCTTCGCCGAGCGGTTCCCGACCATCGCCGCGTCCCTCGGCGAGGTCGGGCTCGACCCGGCCACCGACTGGCTCCCCATCGCCCCCGCCGCCCACTACCTGGCGGGCGGCGTCCTCACCGACCTCGACGGGGCCAGCTCCCTGCCCGGGCTGTGGGCGGCTGGGGAGGTGGCGTGCAGCGGGGTCCACGGTGCCAACCGGCTGGCGTCGAACTCGCTCCTGGAGGGCATGGTGTTCGGTGCCGCCGTGGTCGATGCCATCCTCGACGGGAGCAGCGGGCCCCGTCCCACGGGCGCCATGCGGGCCCTGCTCGACGGCGCCAGCGGCGGGGGCGGGGGTGCGGGTGGCCCGTTCCCGGGGGGCGCGATCCGGGGGCGCCTGCTGCCACGGCCTCCGGCGCCCAAGCCGGGCCCACCCTCGGTCGAGGACCCGGTCAAGCTGCGCACCGGCCTCCAGCGGGCCATGACCTCGGGCGCCGGCGTCCTGCGCTCGGCGGGATCGCTCGCCGGGTCCCTCGCGGTCGCCGACGCCCTCGCCGCCAGCCTGCCGGCGCGCTCGGGGCCGGCGTGGGGGCCCCTCGCCAACCTCGTCGAGGTCGCCAGGGCGCTCGCGACCGCCGCCCTCGCCCGGGAGGAGAGCCGCGGCAACCACACGCGGACCGACTTCCCGGTCACCCGAGAGGAGTTCCGGTGCCGACTGGTGCTGACCCCCAGCTGATCGCTGTCGACCCGCCCCGCAGCGCCGTGGCCGACGCCGTCGCCCGGGCGCTCGCCGAGGACCTGCTGCCCCTGGGCGACCTCACGGCCGCCCTCGTCCCCGCCGGCCGGACGGTCACCGCCACCTTCGCCGCCCGGGAGGCCGGCGTCGTCGCCGGCCGGGCCTGCGTCGTCGAGACCTTCGCCCAGGTCGAGCCGGCCGTCACCGTCGACTGGCTCCTGCCCGACGGGTCGTGGTTCGAGCCCGGCGCCCGGATCGCCACCGTCAGCGGCCCGCTCGCCCCGATCCTGTCCGGCGAGCGGACCGCCCTCAACTTCCTGCGCCACCTGTCGGGCGTGGCGTCGCTCACCCGCCGCTTCGTGGCCCTCGCCACCGAGGCCAGCGGCGGGCGGACCCGCATCCTCGACACCCGCAAGACCACCCCCGGGCTGCGTGCGCTCGAGAAGGCGGCCGTGCGGGCGGGTGGTGGCTGCAACCACCGGGCGAACCTCTCCGACGCCGTGATGGTGAAGGACAACCACCTCGCCGGGCTCACCATCGCCGAGGCGGTTGCCGCCGCCCGGCAGGCCTGGCCGGGCCGGCCGGTCCACGTCGAGTGCGACACCCTCGACCAGCTCGAGGAGATCCTGGAGGCCGGGGCCGATCGGGCCATGGTCGACAACTTCACCCCGGACCATGTCGCGGCCGCGGTCGAGCGGGTCGCCCGAGCGTCCGCCGGAGGCCGCCGCACCGAGCTGGAGGTGACCGGTGGCGTGGGCCTCCCGAGCGTCGGCGCCTACGCCGCCGCCCGTCCGGACTTCATCTCCGTCGGCGCCCTCACCCACTCGGCCGGTGTGGTGGACATCGGCCTGGACATCGAACCCGCCTGACCAGCGACCCACGAGGACGCCCCGTGCTGCTCACCATCGACGTCGGCAACACCCAGACCGTGCTCGGGCTCTTCGAGGAGACCGAGCTGCTGCACCACTGGCGCATCGCCACCAACGCCGAGCGCACGTCCGACGAGCTGGCGCTGCTGGTCTCGGAGCTGCTCCGCCTCCGGGGGGTGGAGTTCCACCCCGAGGCGCTGGGGATCGCCGTCTCGTCGGTGGTGCCGAGCCTGACCGCGGCGCTGCGCCAGATGACCGAGGAGTGGTTCGGCGTGGAGGCGGTCGTGGTCGAGCCCGGCACCAAGACGGGCATGCCCATCCTCTACGACAACCCCAAGGAGGTCGGGGCCGACCGCATCGCCAACTCGGTCGGCGCCTACGACGTCTACGGGGGCCCCAGCATCGTCGTCGACTTCGGGACGGCGACGACCTTCGACGCCATCTCGGCGAAGGGGGAGTACCTCGGCGGGGCCATCATCCCCGGCATCGAGATCAGCCTGGACGCCCTGTTCGGCCGGGCGGCCGCGCTGCGCCGGGTCGAGCTGGTCGAGCCCCGCCACGTGATCGGGAAGAACACGGTCGAGTCCATCCAGTCTGGCGCCGTGTACGGCTTCGCCGCCCAGGTCGACGGTCTCTGCACCCGGATGGAGGCCGAGCTGGGGGAGTGCTCGGTGGTCGCCACGGGAGGGCTGGCCGGGCTCATCACCCCGCTCAGCGCCAAGATCCAGTACCACGAGCCCTGGATCACCCTGCTCGGGCTGCGGCTCATCTGGGAGCGCAACCGGTAGGAGGTCCGTGGGCGCGGGGGCGGGTGGTCATCGGGTCCCCCACTGGTAGGTCTCCTTGTGGGTCCGCAGGTAGATGAACGTCTCGGTGGCCTGGACCCCCCGGATCCGGCGGATCTTCGCGTTCAGCAGCTCGAGCAGGCGCTCGTCGTCCTCCACGACCACCTCGACGAGCAGGTCGAGTCCGCCGGCGACGACGACGACGTACTCGACCTCGGGGAGGGCGGCCATCGCGTCGGCGACCTTCATGACGTCACCTCCGACCTTGATCCCGATCATCGCCTGGCGGAGGAAGCCGACGCTGGCCGGGTCGGTGACGGCGACGATCTGCATGACGCCGGCGTCGATCAGGCGCTGCACCCGCTGGCGCACGGCCGCCTCCGACAGTCCGACGTTGGGGGCGATGTGGGTGTAGGGGCGGCGCCCGTCCTGCTGGAGCTGCTCGATGATCGCCTTGTCGACATCGTCGAGCACGGCGCGGACGGCGGGGCTCACCGCTTCACCCGCCCCCGCTGGCGCGAGGTGCAACTGATTCCGTCGTGGGACCAGGGCATGGCGACGAGCCTCCTTGTGGACGTGACCTCGGAATGCGAATCTTGCCTCGTGGCGCCCACCTCCCGCGCTCCGCTCACGGGCACCTATCAGGAGCGGCCGTACTGGTGGGACGGTGCGGTCTTCCCGGACAGCCCCGCCGACGAGCTGCCGGCCGAGGTCGACGTGGCCGTCGTCGGCGCCGGCTACACCGGACTGGCCACGGCCCTCGAGCTGGCCCGGCGCGGCCGCCACGTCGTGGTGCTCGAACGGGAGACGTTGGCCTCGGGCGCGAGCAGCCGCAACGGCGGCATGGTGCAGACGGGCGGCAAGCACCCGCTCGACGAGATCCTGGCCATGCCCGACGGGCTCGCCCTCTGGGAGGTCACGGTCAAGGCCTTCGAGGGGGTGGCCGCCCTGGTCGAGGGCCTCGGCATCGACTGCGCGTGGCGGCGCAGCGGCCACCTCGAGCTCGCCCACCACGAGCGGTCGGTCGCGCATCTCCGCCGGGCCTACGAGGCCCACCGGGCGATCGGCGAGGAGGCCCGGCTGCTCGACCGGGGGGAGCTGCGGGACGAGATCGGCTCCAGCGCCTACCACGGGGCGCTGCTCGTCGAGCGCAGCGGCGCGATCGACCCGGCGCGCTTCGCCGCGGGGTTGGCCCGGGCCGCGCTCGAGGCGGGGGCCGAGCTGCGCGAGCGGACCGAGGTCCTCGGGATCGAGCGGGTGGGTGCCGGGTCGGTGGTCCGCACCCGGCGGGGCGCCGTGCGCGCCGGCGAGGTGGTGGTCGCCACCAACGGCTACACCACGGACCTCGTCCCCTGGCTCGGGCGGCGCATCCTCCCCGTCGGCAGCTACCTCATCGCCACCGAGCCCGTCGCGCCCGAGCTGGCGGCCTCCGTCAGCCCCCGGGACCGGATGTTCTTCGACACGAAGAACTTCCTCTGCTACTGGCGCCTGTCCCCCGACGGCACGCGGGTGCTCTTCGGCGGCCGGACCTCGTTCGCGCCCACCACCGTGGCGCGGTCCCGCGACCTGCTCCACACGGCGATGGTCCGCGTCCACCCGCAGCTCGCCGGCGTCGCCGTCGACCGCGCGTGGGGCGGCAACGTGGCGCTCACCGTGGACCGGATGCCGCATGTGGGCCGCCATCCCGACAGCGGCGTGGTCTACGCCATGGGCTACTGCGGCACCGGGGTGGCGATGGCCACCCACCTCGGCGGGGTGATCGGTCGCTGGCTGACCGGGGCCGGCGGGCTGGCGCCCTACGCCGGACGGCGATGGCCGGCGGTGCCCCTGCCCGCCCGTCACCCGCGGCTGCTCCCGGTCGGCGGCTGGTGGTACCAGGCCAAGGACCGCCTGGGGGCCTGAAGCCGTCCGGCCGAGCCGGGGCCGCCTCAGGCCGGCGGGATCACGCGACCGCAGCGCAGAAGGCCTCGAACACCTCGACGAAGCGATCCACGTGGGCGTCGACGTGCTGGACCGACAGCGTCCACTGCTCCTCGTTGCCGGGGGTCATGAAGATGCCGCGGTTGACCAGCCACGCCCACGACGCGTCGAACAGGTCGGCGTTGGTCTCCAGGAAGTCCCGGTAGTTGGTGAGCGGGGTCGGCCGGAACGACACGCAGCCTTTGCAGCCCAGGTCGACGACGTGGGCGGGGATCCCGTGCGCCGCGATCGCCGCCCGGCATCCGTCGGCGAGGCGGGTGCCGATGGCGTCGAAGTGGGCGTAGGCGTCGGGCGTGAGGACCTCGGTGAGGGCGGCCAGGCCGGCCGCCGACACGAGCGGGTTGCCGTTGAAGGTCCCCTGTTGGGCGATGCCGGCGCCGATCTGGTCCATGAGGTCCGCCCGCCCGCCGAAGGCGCCGACCGGCAGGCCGCCGCCGATGGCCTTGGCGAAGCAGGCCAGGTCGGGCTGGACGCCGAAGCGCTCGACGGCACCGCCCGCGGCGATCGTCGCCCCGCACTTCACCTCGTCGAAGATCAGCACGACCCCGTGCCGGGCGCAGAGCGACTTCAGGCCCTCGAGGTAGCCCGGCTGGGGCAGGACGATCCCGATGTTCATCATCACCGGCTCGATGATGAGGCACGCGATCTCGGCGCCGCGGGCCTCGAAGAGGGTCTCGGCGGCGGCGAGGTCGTTGAACGGCACGGCCAGCGTCCACTTGGCCATCTCCACGGGGATGCCTTTCGACATCGGCGTGGAGTTGACGGCGGCCGCGTCGTCGATCACCTTCTCGCCGGGGACCACGGAGAACATCACCGCGTCGTGGTGGCCGTGGTAGGAGCCCTCGATCTTGCAGATGACGTCGCGGCCCGTGGCGCCGCGCGCCACCCGGATGGCGTCCATGGTCGACTCGGTCCCGGAGTTGGTGAACCGGACCCGGTCCAGCCGGAAGCGGCGGCACAGCTCCTCGGCCAGGGCGACGGTGGGCTCGGTGGTCACCGCGAAATGGGTGCCGGTGCGGGCGGCCCGCTCGATCGCCTCGACGATCCTCGGGTGGGCGTGTCCCACCGCCATCGTCCCGAAGCCGTTGTGGAAATCGAGGTAGCGGTCGCCGTCCACGTCCCAGACCTCGGCGCCCTGCCCGCCGACCAGGTAGGTCGGGTACGGGTCGGCCGCCTGGAAGGTCGAGGCGACGCCCAGCGGCATCGACCGCCGGGCGCGCTCGAACAGTGCCCGTGACGCTGGCGTGCGCCTGAGGAGCTCGGCCTGCTCCCGGGCGAAGACCTCCCTGGCCTTCGCCGTCACGGCGTCGGCGTGTTCGGTCACGGCGCTCACCACTTCACCATCACGTGCTTGGCCTCGGTGTAGGCCTCGATCGCGTACATCGACATGTCCTTCCCGTAGCCTGACTGCTTGAAGCCGCCGTGCGGCATCTCCGACACCAGCGGGAGATGGTCGTTGATCCACACCGTCCCGAACCGCAGGGCCGCCGCCGTCCGCATGGCCCGCCCGACGTCGGCGGTCCAGACGCTCGCCGCCAGGCCGTAGTCGACGTCGTTGGCGAGGGCGACCGCCTCGTCCTCGCTCCCGGCCCGCTGCACGGTCACGACCGGCCCGAACACCTCGCGCTGCACGATCTCGTCGTGCTGGCCGACGCCGAAGACGACGGACGGCTCGTAGAACCATCCGGCACCGCCGCCGGGCCGACCACCGGTGCTCACCGTCGCCCCCGCGGACACGGCACGCTCCACGAACCCGGCGACCCTCGCCCGCTGCTCGGCCGAGACCAGTGGGCCCAGCTCGGTCGCCCCGTCGCCCGGCGTGCCGACGACGAGGGAGCGGGCGACCTCGGTCAGGGCCGCGACGGCGTCGTCGTGGATCCGGGGGCCGGCGATGACCCGGCAGGCCGCCGTGCAGTCCTGGCCGGCGTTGGCGTACCCGCCGACCTTGATGCCGGCGGCGACCGCCTCGAGGTCGGCGTCGTCGAACACGACGACCGGGGCCTTGCCGCCCAGCTCGAGGTGCACGCGCTTGAGGGACTCGCTGGCCGCCCGGGCGATGGCCTTCCCGGTGGGGACCGAGCCGGTCAGCGAGACCATGTCGACGCCCGGGTGGGCGACCAGGCCGGCGCCGACGTCGCCGCCGCCCGTGACCACGTTGAGGACCCCCGGCGGGAGGACGTCGGCGGCCAGCTCGGCCAGCTTCAGGGTCGTGAGCGGGGTGAGCTCGGACGGCTTGATGACGACCGTGCACCCGGCCGCCAGCGCCGGCCCGATCTTCCACGCGGCCATCATCAGCGGGTAGTTCCACGGCGCGACGGAGGCGACCACGCCGACGGGATCCCGCCGCAGCATCGACGTGTAGCCGGCCAGGTACTCGCCGGCGGCGCGGCCCTCGAGCAGGCGTGCCCCCCCGGCGAAGAACCGGAGGTTGTCGACGGCGAAGGCCAGCTCCTCGGGGACGGCGGCGATCGGCTTGCCGACGTTCAAGGACTCAAGGCGGCACAGCTCCTCGGCGCTCGCCTCGATGCGGTCGGCCAGGGCCAGCAGGGCGGCGCTGCGCTCGCCGGGCGTGGCGGTGCCCCAGCCGGCGAAGGCGCGGGAGGCGGCGGCCACGGCCGCGTCGACGTCATCGGGCCCGGAGGCGCGCACCTCGGCGATCACGTCGCCGCTCGCCGGGTCGATCACGGCGTCCACGCCGCCCCGGGGGACGGTGAAGGTGCCGTCGACGTAGTTCGCCAGCGTCAGCTCCGCGCCAGCAATGGTGACCATCGTGTCCCTGCCCTTCGGCTCGTCCGGGTGTCCGCGACGATCTTCGCGGTGCTTGACCCGACGTGCAAGGGGATCGGCGCGTCCTTGACGGTGGGACGACGAATCGACTTGCACCCGGCACCGGTTCCTGCGAATCTCTCTCCACTCGAGCTCCCGGGGGGGATGGATGTCGACAGGCGGCGTGGTGGCCGAGACGCCGGGCGGGGTGGGGAGCAAAGGCCTGAAGGTGGGTGCCCTGGGGCTGGTGTCCACGACCGTCATCGGCGTGGCGTCCACGGCGCCGGGCTACAGCCTGGCGGCCTCCCTCGGGCTGGTGGCGGCGGCCGTCGGGCTGCAGTCGCCCTCGATCATGATCGTGGCGTTCCTGCCCATGCTCTTCATCGCCGCGGCCTACTACTACCTCAACCGGGCGGACCCCGACTGCGGCACCACCTTCACGTGGGTCACGCGAGCGATGGGCCCGACCCCCGGATGGCTGGCGGGCTGGGGGATCCTCATGACCGACCTGGTCGTGATGCCGAGCCTCGCCCAGATCGCCGGGAAGTACACCTTCCTCCTCTTCGGCGCCGACGGGCTCGCCAACAGCACCTTCTGGGTGACGGTCCTCGGCCTCATCTGGCTCGGCGTGATGGTGTGGATCTGCGTCGTCGGCATCGAGCTGTCCGCCCGCACCCAGGTCGTGCTCCTCGGCACCGAGCTCGTCACCCTGATCCTGTTCTCGATCGTGGCGCTCGTCCGCGTCTACGCCGGAAACCCCTTGGGTGCGGTCACGCCCAGCCTCTCGTGGCTCAACCCGTTCAACATCGGGTCGAGCGCGGCGCTGGCCACCGGCGTGCTGACCGCCGTCTTCATCTACTGGGGCTGGGACACGGCGGTCACGGTCAACGAGGAGGCCAAGGACGCCACCCGCACCCCGGGCGTGGCCGCCGTCCTCTCCACGCTGATCCTCGTCGGCATCTACCTGATCGTGACCGTCGCCGCCCAGGCCTTCCACGGCCCCGAGTTCCTCACCAAGCACAGCGACGACGTGCTCGGGGCTCTCGGCACCGACGTCCTGGGCTCGCCGCTCGACAAGCTGCTCATCATCGCGGTCCTGAGCTCGGCGGCGGCGTCGACGCAGACGACCATCCTGCCGGCCGCCCGCTCCGCGCTGTCCATGGCCGTCCATCGGGCGGCGCCGCGCAAGTTCGCCCAGATCGACCCCCGCTACCTCACCCCGGCGTTCGCCACCATCGCCTTCGGCGTGCTGTCGGGGGTGTGGTACGTGGGCCTGTCGCTCATCAGCACGAACGTGCTCGCCGACTCGATCCTGGCCCTCGGCTTCGGCATCGCCTTCTACTACGCCCTGACCGGCTTCGCCTGCGTCGTCTACTACCGACGGCACCTGTTCTCGAGCATCCGCAACTTCCTGCTCGTCGGCGTGGCACCGCTCCTCGGCGGGATCGGGCTCACCTGGGCCTTCTTCAAGTCGGTGTTCGTCTACTCCAACCCGGCCAACTCGTCGACGGGCGACACCGCCTGGCTGAAGTTCATCCACTTCGACTTCACCGTGGGCGGCTTCCACTTCCACGCCGACGGCCTCGGCCCCCCACTCGTCATCGGTGTCGGCCTGCTCCTGCTCGGGATCCCGCTCATGCTCCTGTGGCGGGTGGGGCGCCCGGAGTTCTTCAAGCGGCCGCTCGAGGTCGCCGACACGCTCGACGGCCCCGCCCCGCCGCTCACCCCGGCCGCCCATGGGGGCCCCGACCATGGCGGGTGACATCGTCCTCGGCTACGACGGCTCCGAGGGCTCGCACGCGGCGCTCCGGGTGGCGGTCACCGTCGCCCGGGCGTTCGACGCCGACCTGGTCATCGCCTTCGGCTACGAGGTCAGCCCGGTCGGCGGGGAGACGGCCGACTACCGGGCCCGGGTCGAGGCCTTCGGCAACGGGGTCGTCGCTCAAGGGGTGGCGGCGGCGGCCGAGCTCGACCCCGACCTGCGGGTCGAGGGGCTCGTGGTGGACGACCGGCCGGTGGAGGCGCTGCTCGACGTCGTGGCCGCCCGCGACGCACGGATGATCGTCGTCGGCGGCAACGAGTCGGGGCCGCTCATGGGCGCGGTCCTCGGCGCCGTGCCGCACAAGCTCCTCCACCGCTCGACCGTGCCGGTGCTGGTCGTGCCGGCCTCCGGGGACTGACCGGGCCGGGAGCGGGCGCTCAGGCCAGGAGCCGCACGACCGCGACGAGCCCGACGGCGACGATGACGGCCCGCAGCAGCCGGGGGTCGAGCCGGCGACCCACGGTGGCTCCGATCTGGCCGCCGATGATCGAACCGGCGGCGATGAGGCCGACCACCTTCCAGTCGACCTGGGTGGCGAGGACGAACACGACCGACGCGGTGGCGTTGACCAGCAGGGCCAACACGTTCTTGGTGGCGTTGAGGCGCTGGAGGTCGTCGACCAGGAAGATGGACAGCAGCGCGATGAGCATGATCCCCTGGGCCGCCCCGAAGTAGCCCCCGTAGACGCCGGTGGCGAAGACCAGTCCGAACAGCACCGGGCTGAGACCGGGGTCGGCACCGCCCCGCCGGTGCGCGAGGCGGCGGGCCAGGCGGGGCCCGATGACGACGAGCACCAGGGCGATCAGGATGAGGACGGGGACGACGGCAGCGAAGACGCTCCCCGGGAGGGTGAGCAGGAGGACCGCGCCGCACAGGCCCCCGCCGACGGACGCGACGCCGAGCCGGCTGATCCGCGGCCGCTGGCCCTCGAGCTCGCGACGGTACCCGTAGGCACCGCTGAACGAGCCGGGCACCAGTCCGATGTTGTTGGACACGTTGGCCAGCACGGGTGGGTAGCCGAGGGCGAGGAGGGTCGGGAAGGTGATCAGCGATCCCGACCCGACGACGGTGTTGATCGTCCCGGCGGCCGTGCCGGCCGCGAAGATCGCGAGGGCGTCGAAGGGCGACATGGGTCAGGTCCGGGAGGGCGCCCGGGTCACGTCCGGGCTTGCGCCCGACGGCGGGTGGGGACCGGCCGGTCGCCCGAGGGCGCGAGGCAGCGTAGCGGCCCACCCCGGCCCGGGGGTCCCCCGCGCCCGTGGAGCCGGGGCCTCCGCGCCCGTGGGGCCGGGGCCTAGGCGCCGGCGGAGAAGGTGACGATGGCGACCGCGTAGCCCGGCAGGCTCAGGCTCACCGCGCCCTGCGAGCCCAGGTCGGCCACGACCGGGCCCTGCGCGAGGTCGGTGTCGCCGTCGATCACCAGGACCTTGGCGTCCGTCGGGGTCATCCCCGCCGGATGCAGGGTCAGCGCGGCCGGCGCGCCGAGCCCGGGGCTCGCCCCGGTCCTGCGGTTGACGACCAGCACGGAGAGCGAGGCCGATCCGGGCTGTTGGACGGCCAGGACGTCGACGCCGGCGGGCACGCCCGTGACCTGTGCGACCCGGCTCCCGGGTGGGAAGAGGCGGTTGATCCACTGCAGCGCCCAGTACTCGAGGTTCGGCTCCCCGGCCTTGACGTTCAGGCATGACGGCTGCGGATAGCAGGTGCCGGGCGCGTCCTGGCCGGCGATGAGCGTCCAGGTGTTGCCCTGCTGCGCCTCGAACTGGAAGAGCTCGCTCAGCTGGGGTGCCCGGCTGCACCAGGCGGCGAACGAGTGCCCGATCCAGGCCGAGCCGAGCTGGGTCATCTCGCGGTAGTCGGTCGCATCCAGCCAGCCGGCTTCGAGATTGGTCTCGCTCAGCCACGCCGGTGTCGACCCCACCGCGGTCGCGTCGGTGCCCTGGAAGTCGGAGATCGCCTGATCGACGCCCTGGAAGTAGCCGGCGTCGGTGTCCTGGCTGCCCCTGAAGCCGCCGTAACCGTGGAAGCTGATCACGTCGGGTCTCGGTGAGGCCCCCGCCATCAGCGTGGGGATGTAGTCCGCCGTGTTGCGGTAGGACGTGTCGCCCGGGTCCGAGGTGACCACGTGCGTGTTGACATCGACGTTGGCCAGTGAGATCGGGTTGCTGATCGTGGGACCGACGAGCTTCACCGTGGGGTCGGCGGCCTTCATCGCGGGCGCCACCACGTTCCACATCCGCGTGTACTCGTTCGCTCGCCACACCTGGAAGCCGGCGGTGTCGTCGGTCGCGGGAAGGCCGCCGGACGGGCCGACCTTCCCATCGTCGGTCCACGTGAAGCCTCCGGGTGCATCTCGTCCGACCACGACCATCGCCTGTTCGGAGCCCGGCCGCCGTCCGTAGAGCCGGTAGGCGAAGGGGGAGAGACCGAGGTTCGTGGTCGGTGCCCACGCGACCTGGATCGCATTGGCTCCCGCAGGCAGCCAGACGGCGACCTCGGGACCGGGTGTCGACTCGGTCGCCCCGACGCTCATCGAGGTGAGCCGATAGGCATAGGTGGCCCCGGGAACGAGGGTGCCCCCCGGGACGTTGACGGGGGTGAGCACCGGCGTCGGCGGCGGGAGGCTCGGCGACGTTCGGGGGAACGACCAGTTCGAGAGGTCGGACTCGTTGAACAGCTCGAAGTACCGGACATCTCCGACGCTCGGGGGACGGGGCCACGGCGTGGCGAACGACGGGCTCGAGACCGGCGGGAAGATCCACGCGAGGTTGTACGCAGCACCTATGGGAGGGGCGCCGTTCGGCCACGCCAGCGTGACCGTGTGGCCATCGGCGCTGACGCCTGTGATGGTGGCGGTCTCCCACCGGCGGAACCCGTTGGCGTCCGGGATGGTGGCGGTCACGGCGAAGTAACCGGCGCCGAAGGTGGCGAGGTTGCGGTTGGTGTCGGTCATCCGGTTGGGCCCGTAGGTCACCGAGGGCCCGGCGTCGCTCGCCAGCATGGGGGCACGGAAGTACTGCTCGACACCCACCATGTAGCTGGCCAGCTGCTGGTAGCTCTGATCGGCGATCGTGCCCGCTGTAGGGCTGCCCCCGTAGAGCGGCCCGGAGTTGGTCCAGAGGACATCGGGGGGCCGGGTGATGTCGAGCAGGCGTGGCACCCCGACCGGGCCGTTGGACAGCACGCGGTCGAGGATCGAGAAGTCCCAGGCGCTGACCGAGTTGCCGTTGGTGCTCGTGTACGGGGACGGGAACGGTATCGAATTGGCGCTCGCGCCGGCGTCGTCCACCGCCTGCACCCGCCACACCCCGAGCCCGAGGTCATCGACGCGCCGCTGGGGAGTGGGCGCGCCCGATGCCGGTGCGGTGCCGTCAAAGGACCCGGCGTAGACGTCCTGGCTGCCCCACTGCGTCCTGCACGTGGCCCCGGTGGCCGGGACGGCGATGGTGACGTCGGAGCTCGGCGTCGGGGAGCAGTAGGTCACGGTCGCCATGACTCCGCCGAGAAGGATCACCCGACGAATGCTCAATCTCGGGAACGCCATGGGTCCCACCGCATCTCTCGAATCGCTCGACAGCCGCCCTGAGGGACCCTAACGCCGCCCGGCTTGACCGTCGAGAACGACCTGAGCCATTGGGGCGGAATGGGCGGTATCTGGTAAATACGTTGATAGGCCTGACCGGTTGATGCCCCTGCGGGCGGTTCACGCCACGTGCCCTCGGACCGTCGACATGATTGGGATCAATGGATCGATTGCGCCGATCGCCGCGGGTCGTCGCGTCCGTTGGGCGGCACCTCGGTCGCACGGCACCTCGGTCGCACGGCACCTCGGTCGCCGACATCGGACGCGTCCGGCCCGGTCCACGTCACGGTCGACGATCGCCGGCGCCCGCCCGGCCCCGGTCAGTCCTTCCGGGCGATGGCGAAGAAGCCGACACCGTCGGCGTGGGGAGCCACGAGCCACGGGTCCTGGCCCGCCCGCTGCGACCAGTCGTGCACCACGCGGTTGTAGTCGACGTCGTCGACGAGCACGAAGCCTCCAGCGGGGAGCGCCGGCCAGATCCGGTCGAGCTCGAACCTGAGGTTCCGAGCGGTGTGCATGCTGTCGTGCACGAAGAACTCGACGGTGCCGAGGTCATCGACGAGGGCGGGAAGGCACCGGCGGCTTGACCCGGCGATGAACGTCCACGCGACGCGACAGCGTTCATCGACGGCCGCGCCGGTCTCCTCCGCCAGATCCAGGTCGATCAGCGGGGCGAGGTCGATGCTCCACAGATGCCCCTGCCCGCTGCGGATCAACCCTTCGAGCATGCAGCGGCTGGTCAGTCCCCGGGCCACGCCCGTCTCGACGACCCGCTGGGGTCTCAGGTGGGAGACGATGCACCACGCCGCCCGGGCGAACGACGGATCCCCGTCGTTCCACCCCCCGAACGCACCCGGCCCGAGGCGCAGACCGCGCTCGCGCAACGCGGTCGTCACGCGGTCCCAGAGCGGCTCGAACTCGTCCGCCATGCTGCACGGCCACGGGACGCCGAGCGCGGCGTGAAGGCGAGCCTCCCAGTCGGGTGTCGCTCCGTACCGCGGGACCGGGGTGCGCAGATCACGCCGCTCCGCCAGGCGCTCGCGCACCCGGTCGATGCCTTCGTGGGGGTCGCGGACGATCGCAGCGGTCGCCCGTGCCGCGTACGACGCGCGCGCCGTCAGTTCCATGCGGAGGATCCAATCACGGAATGCGGGCTCGGTGAAGGGCGGCCTCGGGGCTTCCGGCCGTTCACCCGCGTTCGGCGAGGAGCGAGTCGAACACGTCGAGGTAGGTCGCGCGCTGCGTCGCCCATCCGTGGGTCTCATGGGCGATCTGTCCGTTACGCGCCAGCTCCGCTCGTCGCTCGGGGTCGTCGTGGAGCCGTCGGATGGCGCGGGCGAGCGAGGAGGGATCGCCTGCCTGGTAGTACTCGATCACGGTGTCGTCGTACAGCTCGGAGACCGAGCGCAGCCGGCTGGCGATGACCGGAAGCCCGAAGATCCAGTAGTCCACCATCTTGTTCGTGTGGACCAGGTGGGAGTAGGGCGACGCCTTCTGGGCCACGATGCCGACATCGGCCCCGTGGAGCAGATCGTTGAGTCGTTCCGGGGCCACCCAGCCCTCGAAGCGGATGATGTCCCCCAACCCGGCCCGATCGATGGCAGCGAGCATGTCCGGAACGCGCGAGCCGCGGCCGGTGAGGACCACACGCAGGTCGGGCAGGTCGTCTCGGAGCAGGCGGACGGCTTCGATGATCGTGTCCTGGCCGTAGCGATCTTCGATCGTCCCGTGGCAGACGAGGGTGAAGGCCGGTTCGGATTCGACCGGCCCGGGCGACCAGCCGTCGAGCATGTTCTTCGGCGCGACGCAGTTCAGGACGACCGTGATGCGATCGGCCCGTGCACCCCGCTCCACATAGCGCTGCTTGAGCTGCTCGGTCACGGTCACCGACGCATCGGCGAATCGGAGGGAGGCCTGCTCGATCATCGCGAGGACGCGGGCGATGCGAGCCGAACCGAGCACGGTCTCGGCCAGTTCGGGCGTGGGCTCGTGCATGTAGGCGAGCACCCGGCTGCCGAGCAGCTTCGGCACGACGGCCGCGAACACGAGGAAGTCCGGCATCGTGTTGACCTGCACGAAGGCGTACGGGCGGCGAAGCTGGCGGACGGCGAGGGTTCCGGTCACCAGGGCGAAGAACCAGACGTAGTCGAGGGCGTATCGAACCTCGCTGCCCTTCCGGCGGGAGGACGGGAGGCTGGTGACCTTCACGCCGTTGATCGTCTCGAGACGAGGGCGCCCGGGTCGGCGCATGCAGAGCACCTCGACGTCGTAGCCGGCGTCGACGAGGGCTTCCGCCTCCCGCTGGATCATCGGCTCGTACATGTCGTTCTGGCGGACGATGCAGACCCGCGGGCGGGGCGAGCGGGGTCTCCAGGCGCGTCGTCGCGCCGCGCCGACCGTTGTGGATCCGGGCGACGTCGTGGTCGGGGGGACCGCCGTTCCCGGGCGGAACCGGCGCGCCGCGGCGCCGATGCTGAGCGGGAGCTCGAGGATGGCGGGGAGCGGATCGTCCCAGGCGGCGATCGGACCTTCGAGTGGGGGACGCAGGGACCGCAGATAGGGAACGAGAGCCATCCGGCCGGCGGCGATCTCGAGGGCCGCGGTCGGGACATCGGTGGACAGCCGGGCCCAGCGCACCCCCGGTCGGGCGTGGAGCGCCGGCAGCGGATCGCCGATCGCCGTGCGCCAGGCCAGGTACGCGAAGTCCACCCCGGCCGCCTCGCCGATGGAGTGCCATCCCCACGCTCGGGGGTTGACATCCAGGAGCTTGAACCGCCCGTCGCGGTGGTCCCGCTGGAACTCGACCTCGACGAGGCCGTCGAGTGCCAGATCCTCGAGCAGCCGGCTCGCCGGCTCGACGATCCCGGGGTCGTCGATGGTCTCGACGAAGGTGCTCGCCCGGCCGAAGTCCACGGGGTACTGGCGCGTGCGACGGGCGACGACGGCGGCGAGTGGACGGCCGTCGCGGCAGACAGCGGCGAACGAGAAGCGGGCTTCACCCCCACCGGGGATGAGCTCCTGCACCATGATCTGCTCCGGGTCCATGAAGGCGCAGGCCTGCGCGTAGCGGGCGAGGAGATCGTCCCGGGTGTCCACCCGCCATGCCTTGTCATCGGAAAGTGGGTTGTGCCCCACCTTGATCGCCGGTTTGAGGATGACCGGGAAGCGGACGTCCAGTGTCCCGAGCTCCTGTCGACCGGCCGGGTGGAAGGTCCCCGGGTGGTCGATGCCCAGAGCCGTCGCCCGCTCGTAGGCCAGGCGCTTGTCGGCGGCGAACTGCTGCAGCTTCCACGGCGAGACGGTGTGGCGGAACCGGCCGGCGAGCATGGCGTGCGCCCGGCCGACCGCCTCCGCCGTCACGTCCGCCGTGGGGAACAGCACCCACCCGTCGAGCCCGTGCTCCTCGGCGAGGCGCAGGAGGTAGCGGGCCGGTTCGTCCCCGGGAGCGGACGGCCACTGCACACGGCGCTCCACGTAGCGGGACCGGCCTGCCAGAACGTGCTCGTCCAGGGCCACCCACACGCGAATCCCACGCCGGCCGAGGCTGCGGACGATGCCGAGCGCGCGGTAGTCGCCCCCGACGACGAGCGCGCCCGGGAGGGTCAAGCCCCGACGCCCTGGGCGAGCGCCCGGGCGGCGAAGTCACTGCCGGCGACGAACCGCATGAGCGGGCCGAAGCTCCAGGCTGCCGGGGCGCCGAGGATGTGCAGCCCGGGCACCGAGGTCTCGAACCCGCTCGACAGTCGCGGGTACCCACCGACGCAGTCGATCCGCCGGACGAGATCGGCGGGGAGGAAGGCGTAACGGGCGAGGTCCACCCGGTAGCCGGTGGCGAGCAGCGCGTGGTCGACGGTCTGCTCGGAGGCGTCGTTGAGCCGAAGCCGAAGCCGGCCCTCCACGGGTGTCGCCTCCCTGACCTCGGTGCCGACCCGGAGCGCGACGTCCGCCAGCCGTGGGATCAGCCAGCGCGCGCCGGCGGGTCGCACGACGCGGGGGCCCCAGACGTCCTGGACCTTCCGCGGCAGCCTCCGGTACAGGCCCGGTCGGGCGACGATCTGGCTGACCCCGGCCGGGCCCACGTCGGGCGGTGCGTAGAGGATCGCGCCGACTGGCTGGGTGTCGTGCATCCACGGCCGGGCCCGCAGCCAGTAGATGTCCGCGGCGCGTATGAGCACGTCCACATCGGCGCCCGCCTCATGGAGGAGCGCGGCGGATTCGAGTGCGCTCTGGCCACCGCCGACGACGCTGACGCGCGTGCCGGCGAACGATGCGAGATCCCGATGGTCGAGGAGGTGCGACGCGAGACCGGGGTCGAGACCCTCGAACTGCGGCGGTCGCCAGCCGAGGACACCGACCCCGGCGGCGACGACCACCCGTCGAGCCTCGATCGGGATCTCGCATCGTTCGCCGGC
>Ga0209048_10001596_pt1 | contig 23073 bp, 21 predicted proteins | sample FrelakmetCRP12CR_FD_187146 | JGI IMG/M metagenome (GOLD analysis project Ga0209048, IMG submission 187146) | Freshwater lake sediment microbial communities from the University of Notre Dame, USA, for methane emissions studies - CRP12 CR (SPAdes)... | ecosystem: Environmental > Aquatic >... | reverse complement strand
AGATGCACTTCTCGCATGCTTTTCCTTATGCTCTCAGGGTTGCCCTTTGGCAAAGGTGGAAGCCCAGAGGTTTCTCTCTTCCTCACTCTCAATTCTGGAATCTTGTAGGCATATCCCGATTCAAGGATGCTTGCACATTGTTCCTTGAAAACCTGCGGAATGTGACCTTGTTCCGCTGCAAGGTTTCTCAGCACGCGTATGACGCTGGCAACCTCGACGTCCTGTGGGCAACGGTCTGTACATGTGAAGCACGATGCACAAAGCCACAGAGAATCACTGTTCAGCACTCTGTCCTTCAGGCCAAGCTGGGTCATGCGAATGATCTGCCTTGGTCTGTAAGTGTCACTGAACCTCGCGATCGGACAGTCTGAAGTGCATGTTCCACACTGGTAGCACCGCATCAGCTTTTCGCCGCCGTGCATTTTCGAGATTTCATACTTGAATCTGGGGTCAATCTCCGATGATTTTATCGTCTTCTTCACTGTCTCCGCCATCAAGCCTTAACCTCCTTGCTCGCCAACGGGTTTGGTCCAAGCCTCTTTATCTCACTCACCATATCGCGCACCACAGTGGCAAACTTGTCTCCTTCGCTTGCAGAAATCCACTCTAACCGAACTCGTTCTGGTTCAATGCCGAACTGCTTCAGAACCTTTTTCAGTAGGTTTATTCTGCGCATGGCCTTGAAGTTACCGCTGATGTAGTGACAGTCCGAGGGTAAGTGGCAACCAGCAACGAGCACTCCATCGGCGCCGTCCTTGAAAGCTTCAAGGATAAAAGCTGGATCTATTCTGCCGCTGCACATTACACGAATAATTATTATGTTTGGAGGATACTGAATTCTGCTTACTCCAGCGAGGTCTGCGCCCGCGTAGCTACACCAGTTGCAGAGGAAACCAATTATCTTCGGTTCAAACCCGTTCTTTTCGCTCATTCTCTCGCCTCACACAATGCGGCTTCAATCTGGGCAAGTATCTCCTCCGTTGTGAAGTGCCCCATGGCAATGGCTTTAGTTGGACAAGCCGTACCGCAAGCACCACAGCCTTTGCACAGTGCCTCAAGCACATGTGCGATGGTTTTGCCGTCCTTGTCCTTCATTTCAACTGCACTGTATGGACACAGATATTCACAAACTCTGCAACCACTACATAAATCTTCGTTCACGCTTGCGACGATTCCTTCCATCTCAAGCGTTTTTCTCGAAAGTATGGTTGTCGCTCTTGCAGCAGCGGCACAAGCCTGAGCAATGCTCTCCTCTATGTACTTCGGCGAGTGAGCCATGCCGCAGAGGAAAACGCCTTCGGTTGCAAAGTCTACGGGTCTAAGCTTCATGTGTGCCTCCAAGAAGAAGCCGTCCTTCGTCAATGGCACTTTGAGCATTTCAGCTACGTGCTTGTTGTCAGGATTAGGGATAGTTGCTGCACTCAGAACCACAGCGTCTGGCTCGATCTCAACCTCTTCCTTGATCACTGGCTCCCAGAAAGTGACCTTTAGCCTTCCGTTTTCCATCGCAACCTGTGGCTTTCTCTCATCACCGTAATTGATGAACAAGACCCCTTTTGTAGCTGCTTCACGGTAGTAGTCTTCCTTGAAGCCGTACGCCCTCATGTCCTTGTACAAGACGTAGACTTCTGTTTCCGGATTTGTCTCCTTGATTTTCAACGCGTTCTTTATGGCTTGGCCACAGCATATTCGTGCACAGTTTGGCCTTTCCTCGTTCCTGGCGCCGACACACTGAATCATCACAACACTTTTGGCCTTGAACTCGCCTTTAGCCAGCTTTTCTTCGAGTTCATGTTGCGTCATGATTCTCGAGTCACTGCCATATAGGTACTCAGTAGGTCTGTATTCAACAGCGCCAGTAGCCACTATGACTATGCCGTGCTCGATTTCCATCAGCTTGCGCTTTGGCTGTTTTATCTTCGACTTGAAGTTGCCCACGAAACCGTAGATGTCAACAACCTCTGCACCAGTGTAAACGTGTATCTTGTCGTTTTCCTTGACCGCCTTGATCAAAGCGTCAAGCTTCTCTTTTGGATCCGCACTGTCTCCAAGCAGGTAGTGGATCGAACGCAGATGTCCGCCCAATTGCTTCTCTTTCTCAACAAGATGAACCTCGAACCCTTGCCTGGCAAGTTCTAGGGCTGCAGTCATACCGGATACGCCGCCACCGATAACGAGACCTACTCGTGTGACGTTTATGAGCGGTTTCTGCAGAGGCTTCAGAAGCTTGGCCTTCGCGACGATCGATCGCACGAGGTCTTTGGCTTTTTCTGTTGCTTCCGTAGGCTCGTGCATGTGGACCCAGCTGCATTGGTCACGAATGTTGGTCATCTCAAACAAGTAGGGGTTCAATCCAGCCTCTTGAACCGTTTCCTTGAACAAGGGCTCATGAGTTCGCGGCGTGCATGAAGCTACGATGACGCGGTTCAGCTTGTTCTGTACGATCTTTTCTCTGATGAGCTTCTGCGTGTCCTGTGAGCACGTGTAAACGTTTGCTTCGGCATAGACCACGTTAGGCAGAGTCCTAGCGTATTCCACAACTTCTGGGACATTCACTACTCCTCCAATATTGATTCCGCAGTGACACACGAAAACGCCAATACGGGGTTCTTCTTGGCTCACGTCCCTTTGAGGCGGATACTCTTTCGCTGTGACCAGCGTTCCCCTTTCAGTCGCGATCACGCTCATTGCTTTCACAGCTGCGCCGCTTGCCTGTGCAACACTTTCAGGAATGTCCTTCGGAGCTGAGAACGCGCCACACACAAATATCCCGGACTTCGACGTCTCCATAGGTGAGAAAGTTTCTGTTTCACAGAATTTGTACTTGTTAAGCTTCACCCCGAGATTCTCGGCCAGTTTCTCGATGTTTTTCGGTGGCTGCATTCCAGTTGACAGGATGACCATGTCGAATTCTTCTGTCTTGGGGTTCTCGTCCTCGACGTAGTGGACAAAGAGACTGTTTGTTTTCGGGTCTTCGGTCACGCCAGCTACTCTCGACCTGACGAACTGTATGCCCCATTCTCCTTGAGCACGTTCGTAGTAAGCGTCAAACTCCTTTCCATAGGAGCGCATGTCCATGAAGAAGATTTTGGCATCCAGCTTTGAAGGCGTGTGTTCCTTTGCTATTACTGCCTCTTTGATGCCATACATGCAACATGCAGCAGAACAATAGTTGTTGCCGAGCTGCAGATCTCTCGAACCAACGCACTGAATGAAAGCTATCTTCTTCGGAATCTCACCATCTGACGGCCTGAGAACCACCCCACCGTACGGTCCTGAAGCACTGAGGATACGTTCGAACTCTATGCTTGTCACCACGTTCGGGTAGCGGCCGTAGCCGTATTCGCTTTTCAATCTTGCATCGAAAGGCTCGAATCCAGGCGCCAGTATTATTGAGCCTACTCTCAGTTTGACTTCGCTGTCCTTCTGGTCGTATTGAATGGCGCGTGCTTGGCAGATCTCGTCGCATGTCCCGCACCCGATGCATTTCTCACGGTCGATCACATACTTTAGTGGAACCGCTTGGGGGTAATCCACGTATATCGCGCCTCTTTGGCCCAGTCCCTCATTGAACGAATCAACTACTTCGATCGGGCATTTCTGTGCGCAGACGCCGCAACCGTTGCATTTTTCCTCGATAATGTAGCGGCTTCTCCTTCGAAGCTTGACTTCGAAATTCCCAGCTTTTCCATTCAACCCAGTGATTTCCGCGTTTGTCAGGATCGTGATGTTCGGGTGTCTTCCGGTCGCCACAAGTTTGGGCGAGAGAATACACATTGAACAGTCGTTCGTCGGAAATGTCTTGTCGAGCTGAGCCATCACTCCGCCGATGCTTGACCCCTGATCAACCAGATACACTTTGAACCCTGAATCCGCCAAGTCGAGAGAGGCCTGTATGCCTGCGACGCCGCCGCCGACAACCATGACTGCACCGATTTTCTCATTTCCCATTTCAACCAACCTCCAGAGCCTTGAAGAATGGAGTAGTCCCTTCAACGTGATCCATCGTAATCATGTTTCTCCTGCGCATGGCTACTATCTGCTTAAGAACCTCAGCAGGCTTCAACTCAGTTGCTTCTGCTAAAGCCTTGACTGGGAGCGGCCTGTCTCTTGTCAGGAGATGAATCTTGTGTCGGATGAACTCAGCTTCAACTGCTGAGTCAAGAACAGCATCGAATTCCTCTTGGGGAATCTTCTCCTCATAGACGTTGTTTTTCTCAGTAAGCTCTCTTTCCCTGCCAACCAAGACTCTCAGCCTAAAATCTGAAGCTGCGTTCTTTGCCGCCTGAAGATTTTCAAGAACCTTCAGGTCAGGATTCTTCCCCGACACGGGTGAAGGCCCTAGCTTCTTTATCTGATCCGTAAATTCGGTCACCATTTGGGCAAACCTCTGGCCTTCTGATGCTGAAACCCATTCGAGTTCCAGCCGATCCGATCCGACGCCTGTCAAAGCCAGCAGTTTCTTGAGCATCTTGATTTTTCTTTCCTCGTACAGGTTTCCTTCTGAGTAGTGGCAGTCGCCGGGATGGCATCCCAAGATGATCACTCCATCAGCGCCTTTGACAAAGACTTCAAGCGGGATTACTGGATCTATTCTTCCGCTGCACATGACTCTAACGACTCGTATGTTAGACGGATATTGGAGTCTGCTCACACCTGCCAAGTCTGCACCAGCATAGCTACACCAGTTGCAGAGAAAACCGATTATTTTAGGTTCAAACTCGCTCACTTTCATGATCCTCCTAAGGCGGCTGTTGCTTCAGCAAGCACTTGAGCATCGCTGAAGTGTCGCATGTTTATGGCTTTTTCGGGGCAACTTGCAGCGCACACGCCGCAGCCCTTGCACAGAACGTCATTCACTCTTGCGATTCCCTCATCGTCTTTTCTTATGGCGTTGTAAGGACACAGCTTGACACATGTTCCGCAGCTAGTGCACAGATCCTCGTCAACGAAAGCGGTTATGGCTTCAGTTCTGACTCGGCCTAGGGCCATGGGGATTCCTGCTCTCGAGGCCGCTGCGTATGCTTGTGCGATGCTTTCGGCGATCGTTTTTGGACTGTGAGCGGCTCCGCACACGAATATACCGTCTGTAGCGAAGTCCACAGGTCTGAGTTTGACGTGTGCTTCTAAGAAGAAACCTTCAGCCCCTAACGGAACCTTCAGGAGCTTGGAGAGTTCCTTCGCGTCTTCCCATTGAACGAGCGGGGTGGATAAGACCACGAGGTCAGCGTCAAGCTCAAGCGTGGCATTTACTAGAATATCATGCACTTTCACAGAGAGTCCACCGTCTGGTCTGGTGCAGACCTCGGGCGGGTTCTCAAAATCATATCTTATGAATTGAACGAAGTTTCCTCTAGCTTTCTGGTATTGTTCTTCGAATTCTTTGCCGTAGGTCTGCATGTCCCTATACAAGATCGAGACCTCAGCCCCAGGAAACAGCTCTTTTATCTGGAGAGCATTCTTGACGGCGACGGCGCAGCATATTCTGGAGCAGTAGTTTCTTCCGCCCTCTCTCTCTTCCCTTGCTCCAACGCACTGAATCATTACGACGCTCTTGGGTTCCCCAAGCTTGTTTTCCTTCATGAGTCTTTCAAGCTCAAGCTGGGTGATGACGTTCTTGTTCTCGCCATAACAGTACATGCCACGTGGCTTGAAAACGTCTGCTCCTGTGGCGACGATTATGGTGCCAGCGTTGAGTTTCTGTTCCCTGCCTTCATGGTTGATCGACGCTTCAAAGTTTCCTATAAAGCCTTCAATCTGCTTCACGGTTGATGAAGTGTAGACTTTGATGTTTGGGTTTGAGCACACGGATTGGACATACTCGTCCAGAATCTCTGAGCTGGGTTTGTCGTTTGGGTAAAGCTTGTAAAGCTCTTTGAGTTTTCCGCCAAGCTCCTTTTCTTTCTCTATCAGGTAAACCTTGAATTGCTGGTTGGCGAGGCTGAGAGCTGCGGTCATGCCAGATACTCCACCACCAATCACGACCGCTGAGCCTTGAACATCAATCTCAGGCTCTGCTTGCGGTTCGAGCAGGGCTGCCTTGGCCACAGCCATTCTGACTGTTTCTTTGGCTTTCTCTGTGGCTTTCCTAGGTTCTTTAGCGTGGACCCAACTGCATTGTTCGCGGATGTTAGCCATGTGAAACAAGTACTTGTTCAGACCTGCTTCTTCGCACGCGCTTCTGAACAGAGGTTCATGCGTTCTTGGCGTGCATGATGCGACGACGATTCTGTTGAGCTGGTGTTTCTTGATGGCTTCTTTTATCTTGCTCAGTCCTTCAGATGAACAGGTGTAGAGGTTTTCTTCTGCGTACGATACGTTGGGGAGAGTCTTAGCGCATTCCACGACTTCGGGAACGTTGACTATGCTGCCTATGTTGACTCCGCAGTGGCAGACGAAGACGCCGATGCGCGGTTTGTCTTTCTCGTTCATCGTTTGGCCTCCTTTGTTGCGCAGGCTATTGTTTCTGCTGCTCGGGCTGCTGCGCCGCTGGCTTGTGCTACGCTTTCAGGTATGTCTTTTGGGCATTGGCAGTAGCCGCAAATGTATATTCCCGGGACATTCGTGTCCATGGGGGCAGTGAGCAGGTTCTTGGATTTGAAGAAGCCGAATTCGTCAACCTCCAAATTCATTGCTCGGGCGAGCTTCTTGTTATCTGCTTTCGGAATCAACGCGGGACATAGCACGACCATGTCGGCGTCAAGAGTTTTCATTTCGCCAGTCTTCATGTCCTCGTAGTGGATCTGCAGGTTTTTCGTGGTTGGGTCTTCGGTTATTCCGCCAGGATGTGCTTTGATGTATTTCACGCCGTATTCTTTCTTGGCTCTGTCGACAAATTCTTGAAAGCCTTTTCCAACCGCTCTCATGTCAATGTACATGATATAGACTTGGGTTTCTGGAGCGTGTTCTCTTATGAGGATTGATTCTTTTGTGGCGTAGACGCAGCAGACGCTTGAGCAAAATGGAAAGTCGCCATGTTGGCTTCTTGAACCTACACACTGGACGAAAACTACGCTTTTCGGTTCTTTCCCATCTGAAGGTCGGACTAGGTGTCCATCGGTCGGGCCAGATGCGCATATTATTCTTTCAAATTCCATTGAGTGAACTACGTTTTTGAATCTTCCATACCCGTATTCACTCATGCGTGAAGGGTCGAACACGTCGAAACCCGTAGCTAGAATTATTGAAGAAACGTTCAACTCGATTTCTTCTGGTTTCTGTTCATAATTGATAGCGTTTGACGGGCAGACTTTCTGGCAAATCTTGCAAACGCCTTTTGTGAAGTACAGGCAGCGCTCTGGATCGATGGCTGCAACCAGTGGGACTGCCTGTTTGAATGGCATGTAAACGGCCTTTCTGTTTCCCAATCCCATGTCAAACTCGCTTGGAACTTTGATGGGACATTTCTCAATGCATGTGCCGCAGCCAGTGCACTTCACAGCGTCTACATAGCGAGGTTTCTTCAGGATTTTCACGGTGAAGTTACCTGCTTGACCTTTGACTTCGCCAAGTTCCGAGTACGTCAGGAGGTTGACGTTAGGGTGTCTGAAGCATTCTATCATTTTTGGTGCAAGTATGCAGATTGAGCAGTCCAGTGTCGGAAAGGTTTTGTCAAGTTGTGCCATGCGTCCACCTATGCTTGGAGTTTTCTCAACAAGATGGACTTTGGTTCCGCGGTTGGCCAAGTCTAATGAGGCTTGGATCCCTGCTATCCCGCCTCCGACGACTAAAACTGATTTAGACATGGAATGGGGTCCCTTTCTTTCTCTTGGATGAATGACTGACTGAAAGAAGCTAAATAATCTTTACGTTTACAAAGCTTGGTTTTAATGATTATGTAGTTGGCTTTATGGGTGATGAACATAGCGTCTTTGCTTCCTTCAACATATGACATACGTCATATTAGGTCAAAAGAACCAGTACGTCTAATAAAGCTTCTCATGTTCAAGCATTGGTTCGAATGAGTAAGCATTCTATTCCGAGATCGCTTCTGCCTCTCTCTGATTTCCCTTCTCCATTTCGGATGGCTGGGTTTGGATACGTGGCTCTTCAGCAACTTTTGGCTCAGGACATACGCCAGATTCTTCCTCTCTGAGATCTAACGTTCCTTTAACGTTGCCGTCGTCCATAGACGTGATTACGAAGCCCATTGTCCTCATCAAGTTGACAGCTCGGAAATTCTCTGACAACATTATAGCGTAGACTGTTTCGATTTTCATGTCTTTGCAAATCTCTAGTACATAGTCAACCATTTTCGTGCCAAGACCTAGGCCTTGCCATGGATCGGCCACGATGAATGCGATTTCACCTGTTTTACTGTCAGGCTCGAATCCTACTCTTGCAACGCCCAAGATCCTTTTTCGTCCATTTTCAGTCAGTTCAGCCACTATGGCTATTTCTCGGTCATAGTCGATATTGCAGTAACGGACTCTTGTTTCGTGCGGAGTATCCTTGAGAATCTGGAAGAATCGGAAGCGTATTGATTCTTCTGAGAAGTTTTGGAACATTTCTAGCCACAGTGGTTCATCCTCGGGTTTTATTGGTCTCAGAACTACTGTGCGGCCATCGCGCAAAGTCCAAATGGTTTCGTACTTCTTTGGATAGGGTGTTATGACGAGGTGTTCGTGGGGTTCAGGCTTTTGGAAGACTTGCTCTCTGTCTAGTACGATTCGGGCGTCAATGGCGAGGGCATCCTGCTCATTTATGAAGAGCGGATTTATGTCAACTTCCCTAAGTTGTGGAAAGTCCACTAGCAGCTGCGAGAAAAGCACCATCACTTCTTCCAGAAGCTTGATATTTGCTGGTGGAACGTTTCTGTAGCCCTTCAGAAGCTGGTAGACTTTTGTTTCTTCCATCATTCTTCTGACCAAAGTTTGGTTCAAGGGTGGAAGTCCCAACGCGAAGTCTTTGAAGAGTTCAACGCCGACGCCTCCCATTCCGAACAAGATAACTGGTCCGAACAACGGGTCCCTTTTTGCTCCGATTATGACTTCATAGCCCGTTCTCTTGATCATTTTTTGGACGATGACCCCTTGTATTTCAGCATTCGGATTGTACTGCTTGGCTCTTTGCACTATTCGGTCGAATGCTTCACGAACCTCAGCTTCATTGTTCAAATCGAGGACAACCCCTCCAGCTTCGGTCTTGTGAATAATTTGGGGTGAGAGGATTTTGAGAACTACTGGGTAACCTATCTGGGCAGCTAGGCGTATGGCTTCATCCGCGGTCTGAGCTACTGCGGTCTTCACTACTGGGAAGTTGTAGTATTCAAGGAATCTTTTTGCCTCAGCTTCTGTGAGATTTTCCCGGTTGGCGGCAGCCACGTTCCGCAGTATGACCATGAGTGGACGCTTGGGCGCCATTACGTCTACGGGTATCTCTTCAGGCGTCTCATAAAGAAGTTCAAGATTGCGCTTGTACTGATACATGTAAAGATACGTTTTGATGGCCTGCTCCGGCGTTGAGTAGGTTGGGATACTGTTCGCGCAGAGTACGCGATTTGCTTCTTCGACCGCGCCGTATCCCATGAAGCTTGTTAATATAGTCTTGTTATGGTAGGTTCTGTTCTTTACGAGCTCAGTTATGCTCTTGGCGATTTCAACGGGCTCAGATACTGCTTGAGCAGTATAGATTACGAGCAATCCATCGACGTTTTCATCATCTAAGCAGGCTTCAAGCACAGCTTTGTAACGGTCAGCGTGAGCATCTCCTAGAATATCGATAGGATTGCCTCGACTCCAAAAAGGAGGCAATACGCTGTTGAGAGTTTCCATGGTCTTTGGACTGAGCTTGGCAACCTTTCCGCCCTTAGCAATGAGAGCATCCGTTGCCATCACCCCCGGGCCGCCTGCATTGGTGATTATTGCCAAGTTCGGACCCTTTGGAAGAGGCTGCGTACCAAGGACTCCGGCGCAGTTGAACAAGTCAGCAATCTCGTCCACGCGCACTACACCAGCGCGTTTGAAAGCTGCATCATAGATGTTGTCCTCACCTGTAAGCGAGCCTGTGTGTGAAGCTGCGGCTTTTGCGCTTTCGCTGAATTTTCCAGCCTTGACAACGATGATGGGTTTTGTCCTTGCAAAGTGTCTTGCAGCGCTCATAAACTTGCGTGCATCGGAAAGACCCTCAACGTACATTAGTATGCTCTTTGTCTTGGGGTCAGTTCCGAAATAGTCTATCAGGTCACCGAAGTCTACATCAATCATGGAGCCAATCGACACGAAGTTGCTGAATCCAATGTTCTCATGCAACGCCCAATCAAGGATTGCTGTGCCGAGTGCGCCACTTTGACTTATGAAGGCTATGTTGCCTGGCTTGGGCATCTTACTAATGAAAGTGGCATTGAGGCGGCTGCTTGGCCGTATGACTCCTAGGCAGTTTGGCCCTATTATTCTCAAATCGTATTCTTTTTTTAATCGTGTGATTCTTTCCTCGAGAGCCTTACCTTCTGCGCCTATTTCTTTGAAACCTGCACTGATGATTATGAGGCCTTTTATTCCTGTTTTCCCACATTGCTCTACGACGTCAGGAACGGTTCGAGCGGGTGTGGCGATGACAGCGAGATCCACTGTCTCCGGGATGTGCCCAACACTGGGGTAAGCTTGCAAACCGAAGACTTCGCTTTTGCGTATGTTTACCGGGTAAAGTCTTCCTTCGAAGCCCAGTTCCCTGAAATTCTTCATTAGGGCGCAGCCGACGGTGCCTTCTTCATCAGATGCGCCAATTATGGCTATGCTCTTAGGGTTGAAAATTTTGTCAAGATTCAAGGTAACCATTACGGATAACCCTTCTTGTGGATTGGTGATTCTGTGGCGCAGATTAAAACCTTGCGACATACAGATACAGTTCCGCACATTGCCAACGATTCAAGGCAAAGCGGCGTTGAGCTTCCAGTCGTTGCTTCGATAAGCATGAAGAGATAGGATAATTGTGCTTTGACAGATCACAAATCATGAGAAAAGTTATAATCGACTGAATCCCTAGTGTATTCTATGCCAGACAAGGTTCATTGTGCCCATATTCTGGTCAAAACAGAAACAGAAGCCAAAACCATATTGGAACGTATAAAGAAAGGCGAGAAATTTGCAAACATAGCCAAAGAAGTTTCACTATGCCCTTCGGGAAAGAATGGCGGAGACCTCGGGACTTTCGGCAGAGGAAAAATGGTCAAGGAATTTGAAAATGTCGCTTTTGCCATTAACAAAGGAGAGATTTCAGGCATAGTGAAAACGAAGTTTGGATACCACATAGTGAGACGACTAGAATAGATTTTGTAGCGCGCGCATGATCAAGCCGAAGTTTTGAAGCCCCAAGATCCAAAACCTGTAAGCCGAGCCTCTTCTAGACTTCGAAAATTATTAAAGCACTATTACGCATATCATACCTTCTGGGAACATAAATGCCGAAAAAAGAAAAACCGTTAACTAAGAAAGAGCGAGACGAGAAAAGGAAAAAACATAAGGAAAAGCAAAGCAAAACACAGAATTCTTAAGCCCCAAGAAAGAGCTTTGCAAAACTCTTTTTTCTCTTTTTACCATAAAGTTGGCTTCTTTAATGAAATGAAAGAAAGACGCGTCAGTTTTGGATATTATTGGCTTCCTCCATTAATGCGAAGGAAATATATTTTAGCTTGTTTATTTATCGTTAATTTGTAGCTGAGATTTATGCCGAGTGTAGTGAAACGTAAACAAAAGAATACTCAAATCGCACAACAGAAAAAGATAGAACGGGATAAAGAAGCGAAAAAGAAACAGTTGAGACAGCAACTTCCTGCCAAGGGCAAGAAACGTTAAAGCCACTAAAGGAGCTATGGTAACCATCTAGCGCGCGCGTGGTTGTGGGCGCTGACTGTTTTGAAAAGGGCGAAATTGTCATAGATTCTCGGGAAGGGGTAGTCTTCAGCTTCCAGACAACTATCGGGACTGGGAGCTCGCCGTATCTTAGCGCACTGGATAACCAAACTTTTCTTAGTGTTACCACATAGTCAAACGACTAGAATGACATCAGAGCAGAAAGCAGGACTTACATACACAATTTCTTGAAGCGGACAGCTTAAAGAATCAGGGTTCTTATGGCTTCCATGCTCTCAGAAGCATCGAGTTTCCAACAACCGTGATATCGCTGAGTATCATCGAAGCCGCAGCTGCTTCGGGCGGGATGAGTACGCCTAGGAACGGCTGTAGGACGCCTGCTGCCAGAGGTATCATTATTAGGTTGTAGAAGAATGCCCAAAACAGGTTCTGCTTTATCTTACCTAATGTTTTCTTGCTCAGTTTTATGCTGGTGGCGACGTCACGCGGGTCGTCTTTGAGCAGAACGATGTCCCCTGAATCAACAGCGACGTCTGTTCCGCTTCCAATAGCTATTCCCACGTTCGCCTGTTTGATGGCGGGTGCGTCGTTTATTCCGTCTCCTACCATGGCTACGAAACGTCCTTTGCCTTGTAGTTTCTTGATTTCCTCAACCTTCTGAGCTGGCACGACTTCTGCGAGGACTTCGTCGACGCCCAGTTGCTTGGCTATTGCTTCAGCAGTTCTCTTTGTGTCACCTGTGAGCATAACGACCTTTAACCCCATCTTTTGAAGCGTGTTTACTGCTTCTCTTGAATGCTCTTTAACCGTGTCAGATACAGCAAGGGCTCCTACTGCTTTTCCGTCTACGGCTAGTATGAGAACAGTCTTGCCTTCGGCTTCCAGCCTTTCTATTTCGCTTTCAAGATGATCAATTTGTACGTTGTTGTTTCGCATCAGAGCGCGGTTTCCAATCAGTGCTTTCTTGCCTTTGACTTTTGCAGTTACGCCGAGGCCTGGCAGCGCATCGAAAGACTCGGGTTCAGCAACGGTGCTTCCCTCGCTCTCAGCCTTTCTGACAATCGCTTGCCCGATAGGATGCTCGGACCATTTCTCAGCAACAGCAGCAATGTCGAGAACGCTTTTCTTGTCGTCGGCGACTATGTCAGTGACATCGAGTTTGCCCTTGGTCAACGTGCCTGTTTTGTCGAAAACAACCGTGTCGAGGTTCTTCACCACTTCAAGCACTGCACTGTTTTTTATGAGAACACCGTTCTCGGCTCCCTTGCCTACACCGATCATTATCGCGGCGGGCGTCGCAATGCCCAATGCACAGGGACACGAAATAGCCAAGACTGCAACCATCGTGGTCAAAGCCAAGCCTTGATTACCAAAGACGAAGAACCAGACAGCGAACGTTAAGATCGATATCGACACGACGACGGGGACAAAGACGTTGACGACTTTGTCGGCAAGCCTCTGGATCGGAGCTTTGCTTGCCTGTACTTCCCGAGCCAAACGCACTATCTGAGCCAGAGTTGTTTCCAAGCCAACTTTTTCCGCTTCAAACTTGAGAGAGCCAGTCTTGTTGATTGTGCCGCTGAAGACCGTGTCGCCTATTTTCTTTTCAACGGGAACTGACTCTCCGGTTATCATCGACTCGTCGATGAACGTGTGGCCTTCAGTGACGGTTCCGTCAACCGGAATCCTGTCTCCTGGTTTGACGACTACTGTGTCGCCGATCTGAACTTCGTCGACCGATATTTCCTTCTCTTGGCCTTCTTGTATCACAGTAGCGGTTTTAGGCTGAAGCCCCATGAGCTTCTTTATCGCGTCTCCGGTTCGTTCAACGGCCATGTCTTCAAGCAGCATGCCTAGCGTTATCGTTGTTATGACAACGGCTGAAGCGTCGAAGAATCCCATGCCGTCGGGCACGAAGAACGTGATGTAGGCTGAATAGACGTAGGCAACTGAGGAGCTGAGTGCAACGAGTACGTTCATGTCTGCGAAGCGGTTTCTGATTGATGCGTAGGCGGCTTTGTAGAAGTGCCAGCCAACGATGAACTGTATGGGCGTTGCCAAAGCCAGAAGCACGTAGTTCTTCTCTGGAAGCATTGTGAGAAAGGTGATGACCGCTATGGGAATTGTGAGAGCTAGGCCGAGGGAAAAGAGCAGCATTTTGCCTCTTACTTCTTTTCTTCGTTTCTCGCTTACGTCTTCAATTCGCTCAACGGCTTCGTATCCGCCTCTCTTGACTGAGGCCTTGATCTTTTCTAGGGTGACTTTGTCCTCGTCGAACTTGACGATGGCTTCTTTGGTTGCGAAGTTCACTCTTGCGTCTGTCACGCCGTCGAGTCTTTTCAGTCCGGATTCGATTCCTGTTGCACATGCGGTGCAGTGCATTCCAAGTATCTGAAGGATTACCTCTTTTTCTTTCAAGAACAAGCCTCTGCTCGTTTCATTGCGCTAACTTTGGCGAGCGCCAAGAAGCACCTGCTCCAAGAACATGTTCTCAGGCACTGCTCCTATGAACTCGACCTTTTCATTCACCACTATTTTCGGAACGCCCATGACTCCATATTTGAGGGCAAGCTGTGAAAACTCGTTCGCATCGACCACGTCAGCCCGTATCAATTCGTTTTCGACGGCGAACTTGTGAGCCATCGCTGCGGCAGCGGGACAGTGCGGACATGTAAGTGTGACAAAAACTTGAATGTGTACTGGAGTGTTGATTGCGTGAAGCTTGGCTTTAGTCTCTTCTGACAGGTCTGTTTTTCCTTGGGAAACCGCTGCCAAGGTTGACATTAGAGTTTGAAATTCATAGCCATACGGAAGCCCGTAGATCCTAACGCCGTAGTCTTTCTGCCCCAAAATGACGATTGCTGGGATTTTGTCTACTCCATACTGCTTGGCGAGGTCTGCGTCTGCTACAAAATCGCGGACTTCTGCCAGTATTTTGTCATTCAGCCCGGCGAGTTCTGTTATGAGTTGTTTGGTTTGTGCGCAGAACTGGCATTCCAGCTCTTGCGTGAACATGATCAATCGTACAGGGTTGACTAGAGCTTCAGCTAGTTGATTCTTTATTTGTTCTCTGTGTTCGTCTGGTATTAGACTCGTTTCGAATCACCATCCAGATTTTTGGTTTAGTCTTTCAGTTTTTCCAAAATCAACGCGGGACAGATTTGCCTTACGCCATCCATTTTTCCAATCTTCTCAGATATTAGATTGTTCAGTTCTTTCCCGTTCTTCGCCCAGACTTCGAGCATTATCATGTGGTCTCCGCTGGATGTTGCCACGCATTTCACGTCTTTGAAATCACACAGTTTTTGTGCGATCTCAAGCATTTTGTCTGAGTCAACGTTGATGCCTACGATGGCTACAGTGTTTAGGCCCAGCTTCGCGTGGTCAACTTTGATAGTGAATTTCTTTATTATGCCTTCTTTCTGCAGTGCTGAGACCCGTTTCCTGATTGATGACTCGCTGATTTTCAGTTTTTCAGCCATTTCTGTGAAGGATCTTCTTGCGTCCTCTTCCAGGAGTTCAAGTATTCTTGTGTTGATTTCGTCTAGATTGAACATTTTTTCTCTTTCCGATTTTAGTGCGTTTGTGTGCGTTTTTCGGTTGATTTTGGACGAAAATCATATAAGATTGTTCGAAAATAAAAGTCTTATGTGTCAAATAGAGTGAACAGAAGGTGTGAAATATGAGGAAGGTTGAAACAAAACAATCACGCTTAAGGTCAATTGAGATTGTATATGGTCTTGGAGGCAAATGAGATTGACGGAGCTTCACGTAAGAGCAAAGGTGGTTGAGAACTTCAGAGTCGATGTTGACGACCAGAGGGCACATGTAGTGGCTTTGGACTGGCCTCTTCCTGACGGATTGGACATGGGATCGTCACCGCTTGAACTGTGTCTAATGAGTTTCGCTGGATGTTACGCTTCCATTTTTGTTTTGACGGCAAAGAAGATGAGGTTTAGTTTGAAGGACTTTGAAGTCAAAGTTGACGCAGTAAAGTCTGAAGAAGCTGGAACAATCACCGAAGCAAACGTTGACATCTTGGTTGACGCAAACGTAGCGAAGGACAGGATTCAGAGAGCGCATGAATTGACAGTGAAGAGTTGCCCTGTTGGCGTGCTCTTCGAAAAAGCAGGCGTCAAGATAAGGTACAACCTGAGAACCGCAAAGGAATAGCGTTCCCCAACTCTCTTTTTTGTGCGTTCTAGCTTGGGAATGGGCAGTTTTGTGTTGGGCATCCGCCCGCGTACTCTGATGCTAGAGACACGAATTTGCCTTTTTCGGTTTTTATTTCGCCGATGTAGAGCACTTGTTCGGGTTTGCTGCCGTATCTGAAGACGGTTACGCCTTTGCATTTGAGCTTCCAAGCTAACTCGTAGATGTTCCTGACGTCGTCAGCGGTTGCCTCGGTTGGTAGATTGACGGTTTTTGAGACGGCGTTGTCGGTGTGCTTTTGGAAGGCAGCTTGCATCTTGATGTGCCATTCGGGTTTGATGTCGAGCGCTGTGACGAAGAGTCTTTTGATGTCATCTGGGACTCCTTCGGTCTTCTGGACGGAGCCTGTTCGGGCTATTTCTTCGAGAAGCTTGGCGCTGTAGAAGCCTCTGTCTTTTGACATCGCCTCAAACAGCGGGTTGGTTTCGAACAGCCTGGTTCCGCTTAGCACGTTTCTTATGAATGAGATGGCGAAGATGGGTTCGATTCCTGACGAGCAACCTGCGATGATGCTTATGGTTCCCGTTGGCGCAACGGTTGTGACTGTAGCGTTTCTCATGGCTGGATACTTGTCTTTCCAGATGCTTCCGTCGAAATTGGGGAATGATCCTCGTTCCTCGCCTAATTCGACAGACTTCTTGAGTGCCTCTTCTTCGATGAACTTCATTATCTTCTCGCCTATGCTCAAAGCCTCTTCAGAATCATAGGGGATGCCAAGCTTGATGAGCATGTCAGCAAAACCCATCACGCCTAGACCAATTTTCCTGTTTGCTCTCGTTATCTCATCAATCTCTTTCATGGGATACTTATTCTCGTCAACGACGTTGTCAAGGAAATGAACTCCGTTTCTCACTGTTTGTCTCAGTTTTTCCCAGTCTATTCTTCTCTCTTCGATCATTTGTGAAAGGTTGATAGAGCCCAAGTTGCAGGACTCGTAAGGAAGCAGTGGCAATTCGCCGCAGGGGTTGGTTGACTCTATTTTTCCGAGCTGTGGGGTTGGATTGTGACGGTTGATTTCGTCTATGAAAACGATTCCAGGGTCTCCGCTTTGCCACGCGGATTTTGCCATGAGGTTCCAGACGTCTTTTGCGATGAGTTTTCCTGTTTTCTCGCTGTTTCTGGGGTTGACGAGCCAGTATTCGCCGTCTTCTTCTAGGGCTTTCATGAAATCGTCGGTTACGGCGACTGAGATGTTGAAGTTGGAGAGGAAGCCGGGTTGTTGCTTGGATGTGATGAATTCGAGGACGTCTGGGTGGTCGACTCTGAGTATGGCCATCATGGCGCCGCGTCTTTTTCCTCCGGCTTTTATGATTTCGGTGGATGTGTCGAAGACGCGCATGAAGCTTACTGGGCCTGATGCTACGCCTTTGGTTGATTTGACGATGTCTCCTTTTGGCCTGAGTCGGGAGAAGTTGAAGCCTACTCCGCCGCCTGTCTGCTCGATTAGGGCCATGTTTTTGACCGAGGTAAAAATGCCGTCTAGAGAGTCCTCGACAGGAAGTACGAAACAAGCGGACAATTGGCCCAGTGCGGTTCCAGCGTTGAAGAGGGTTGGGGAGTTGGGGATGAACTCGAGTTTAGTCATCATGCTGTAGAAGGTTTCTTCGCTCTTCTTCGGGTCTCCGCCGTATTTGTCTTCAGGTTTGGCTATGGCTTTGGCGATTCTCTTGAACATCTGGGTTGGCGTCTCGATTATTCTCTCATTCAAATCCTTCAGGAGGTATCTCTGTCTCAAGACTTCGAGAGCGTTGACGGTTAGTTTTGGTTCTTCTATGCCCAGCTTCTCTCTTAGGCTTCTTATTTCGTCCTTCTTCTTTCGGTAAGCCTGGTACTCATCTGCAACTCTCCCATAGCCCTCTTTCCTCAAGACCTCTATGACAGCATCCTGTGCATCCTCAACGGACGGTATCTCAATCTTGAACCGATCTTCTAACCGCTTAACGATCTCGCTTGTCAGAGCTTCTGCTCTTTCGCCGTCTCCCAGTTCTACGGCAATCAAAGCCTTATGAATAGCATCTTGGATTCGGATCGGGTTAAAATCGACGATTCGCCCGTCTCTCTTCCTTATCTTGGTGATGGGCATAACTGGTCAAACCGAACTTAGCCTAATGCCGTATTAAAGTCTTGAGAAAAACAGTTTCCCATTGCTGCTTACTCTTTCTTGACGAACTGATCCTTACCAGCACCGCAGACTGGACAGACCCAATCTTCGGGCAAAGCCTCGAATGGTATTCCAGCTTTCACGCCGTGTTCTGGATCGCCCACTGCAGGATCATAAACGTAACCACAAATAGTGCATTCCCACTTCTCCAAACCAATCACCACTTCAAAGAATCGTGGCAATTCGCCCTATTTAAGATTAAGTAGCCAGACCCGACTTCAAATGTTTCCAAAACGACGGATCCAGCTTTTGTTTTTGATCTCATTGGAGCAACGCGCACACTTACCGACCATGCCGCCGAGAGGAAGACTCATAAATGTTTACTTCAGGCCTGACAAGGTTTGGTGCGACCACTGCCAATCGGACAACTGCAACCACGTAAGGTTCGCCCTAGACCTACCGGAAGTCCAGAAAGTCCATGCACGAGCTAAGAGAAGAATCAGCGATTCAAAACAAGACGGAGAGCAACAATTCACGCTTATTTTCCAACACGTATCTTTCCGACCAAACAGCTGAAATTGACTTGCCCTGGGCAACCTTTTTCTTCCTCTTCACAAGCAGTCACCCTTATCAATTCAGAACCCGCTATTCCAATTGGGCTAGCTGTTATCGTTACGTCTTTTCGCATGAGATAGCACCGCCACTCAATGATATTTTCCCCCCTCCCCTTGAATAGGCTGTTCTTTTTTCTGACTTGAGATACTTGGATGCTGGTTTGAGTCTTCTCTTTCAACGTCTTAAGCAAAATCTGGCGTCCAAAGACGCGAAAAGGCGTCTTCTGGGAGAAGTCCTCTCAGATGTCTTGTCAATGCAGCTCTAAATCCGCGACTTTCCAATTTATCACATTGTATGCTCTTGGCTAACAGATCAAGCATCTTTTCTAAGCAATCAGGTTTGTAGAAGTACGTTTTGCAAGCCAAATTACATGATGAATCAGAACAAAAATGGGTTTACAACGAGATAGAAAAGTGGAAGAAACTGGGTAAATTTGTAGGTTTTGAAGACTAAACCTTTTCAATATAGATTTTGCCGTTATCCTCAATGAACACAATCTTTCCTTTTGCTGTATCAATGCTAAGTGCGGCTTTAACCTCTTTGGGCAAATTCATTGTTCCGTTACTGAATGATGCTAACGCTAAGATTTTCATGAATTCCCACACATATAGCAAAAGTAATAATTACTACTTTTAAAGGTACTTCCTAATAAAACTATAAATATTAGAATTCCCATAATACTAATTGTTCCAACAAAAGAAGGAAAAAAGAATGAAGTCAAAAACTTTAAGTTAAAGTGGGTCAAAAGTGTGATATTGAGATGATAGAACCGAAACCGTTCATTAAGTGGGCTGGTGGAAAAAGACAGCTAATAAGTCAACTATTACGATATTCCCCAACAAAATTCGCTGAATATTATGAACCTTTCTTGGGAGGTGGCGCACTTTTCTTTAAACTTTCAGGTCTTGACAAGATTAAACATGCGCATCTAAACGATAGTAATAAAGTTTTGATTGATGCCTATAAAACAATCAAAGAAAAACCCAAAGACCTTATTGCCGAGATGAAAAGCGGCAAATACAAAAATGATGAAGAAGTCTTTTATGAAATAAGAACAGAACAACCTACTGATTTAGTCAAAGCAACCGCATGCCTTATTTACCTGAATAAAACTGCGTTCAATGGATTATATAGAGTCAATTCAAAAGGCGAATTTAATGTTCCTTATGGTAAATACAAGAACCCTAAGATTCTTGATGAACAGAACATTTTAGCGGTAAGCAAAGCACTACAAAAAGACGAGTTAACCAACATTGATTTTGAGGAAGCGGTAAATTCCGCAAAAGAAAGTGACTTTATTTATTTTGACCCACCATATTATCCGTTAAGTAAGACATCCAGCTTTACAGGATATACAAAAGAGGATTTTACAGAAAAAGACCAAGTGAGATTAGCGAAAAAGTTTATGGAATTAGATAGAAGAGGTTGCTTTGTTATGCTCAGTAATTCTTATGCTCCGCTAATACGTGACTTGTACAAAGACTTCATTATTCAAACGGTAAAAGCAACAAGAATGATAAATTGCAAAGCCGAAGGTAGGGGAAAAATAAGCGAAGTCATAATAACAAACTACAGATGCTATGAACCTCTGTAAGTTGCCTTTTGAACAATCTGGAAAATTTCCGCACCGCTATACAAAGCATCAAGAACGCCCTTAAACATGAAAGCATCACGGTCACCAGTTTTTTCTTCAATCATCATAAGTTCAATCACATGTCCAATAAACTCAACTGGATACTTGCCATATTTGTCTAATTCTTCAAACTTCTTTAAGTCGTTAGGACTAGTAAGGTTTAGTTCGCATTTCTGTTGTTCGGATTTAGAAGTGAAAGGTTGCACCTTTTCCCACATGTCACGCAAATATTTGATAAACTCTAAAGGCAATTCGGGATTATGCTCTTTCTTAATGAGCAAATCAATAGCCCAATGAATATGCGCTGGCGTTCTTACTCTTTTACCCCTCTCTTGATATTTCACAATTATGTCAAGGTCAGGACAGCTTCCATAACTGCCTTGAAAAACACCAATGACAGTTCCATTCTTTAGTTTGAATTCCTTAATAGCGGTTAGTTTGGTTGTTTCTCCACTTTTAGTCTTGACCGAACACCACATTACCATAGATTGAACAAATGGCCCATCCTTTTAAGTTTTTGACTTTTAGAATTTTGCCTATTTTACGCAAAGGGCTATTGATTGCCGCACTAACGGCTTTTTCAATCTCTCTCAAACCTCTTTATCAAAACTTTTTAAAAAACCGATTCTAAATCCGTTTCAAAAATCGTGTAAAAACCTTCAATAATTCCCGTTTTTGCTACATAAAATAATCCAGAAAATTTCCGTCAAAAATTCTTAACTCAAAACCCCGTATGTATGATTTCTGTAGCCCAGTACCCAAAAAACCTCAACATATCAGTTAGGGAGTTCACGAAGACTATCAAGGGAAAAACAGTTGAAAGCGTTTCCCGCAGAGGAAAATGGCTTTTCACAAAGCTGGATCACGGGTATTTTCTGCTCATCAACCTCGGCATGGGAGCCGAACTACTGCACTTCAAACCAAACCAGAAACTCCCAGCATTCTTGGGAAGCTCGTCAGAATTCTTGGACTTCGGGCTTTAGCGCATGCGTTCCAATGTTCATGCCAAAGAGACAAGGCATCGAGTCACGGTTTTTTGTGCGTTAAAGATAAGAATGAACGCCGTATTACTATCTGGAGTTCGGAGGAGGCGAGTCTTGTCTGAGGAGCGCCGAAGAACGAAGTACGACATCTACGCGGACATCATAGAAATTATCGTTAGAAAAAGCCTTTGTTCGTTGACAAGAATCTCCTATGGCGCCAACATGCCAGTCGACCGAGCCAAGAAAGAAGTGAATTTTCTCGTGACCCACGGCTTCATCAGTGAAGTAATTGTTAATGATTCGAGGAAATACCGGGCCACCAAGTGGGGTTTGGAGTATTTGGAGATATTTAAGCATATGCAGAAGTTCTTCGCGGCTCTAGAACAGCCGGAATAGTCTCAATTTGTGAGTGCAAACAGTGTTCTCTGCACGTGCGTCGCCTTTTAAGGAAACCAACGGCCTAATCATATTCAAGAAAATTGAGGTGGTAAATATGGCACGTCAAATCAAAAGTGAATTAAAATCGGAAAAGAATGAAACAAGACTGAGCTCCGCAGGCTTGATAAACAACGGACTAAGAGCGAAGTTCTCAAGATGGATGACCCTGCACTCAGCAGACTCGACAATAGTTACCAACGTCGTGACGACCGAGGTTGAACCTAGGAACGTGGCTGCTAGGGACGTTCTGCTTAAGAGGGTGCGGATTCTTTGATGAACTCACGACTGAGGTCAGTCACGAATTGTGAGTCCCCCTTTTAAGAACGAGTAACAGTTGGTAAGGAGTGTTGAAGAAAATGGGTGATGAAATGTCTGTACCCGCAAGAAGCACGATAACGTTGGACGTTGTCAACGGAGACCTGACAGTTGGCGAACACGCCATAGTGAAAGGTACAGGAACGCCTTCCGCCATCAAGGTCAACGGCGCGATCCACTGTGAAGGACACGACAGATTCGAATGCAACGTGACTGCTGAAAGCCTTGAAGCAGAAGACAACGTGACAGTTCACGGAGACTTGGAAATCAGAGACAACGTCGAAGTTGAGGACGGCAGTCTAGAAGTCTACGGCAACATGAATGCCGGCGACATCGATGTGGACGACAAGCTCTCTGTAAGCATGGATCTCAGCGCTGAAAACATCGAAATAGGCGGCAGCCTACATGTTGACGGTAGCGTGAAAGCAGAAGACATCGACGTAGGCGGAGCATTTGAAACGAAGGGCGAATTGACGGCCAAAAGCATCGACGTAGGCGGAGCAATCTCAGCCGAAGCCAAAGTCAATATCGAAAAACTCGATGTCGGAGGCACAGCCAAGGTTGCAGGTGGCAGAATCCTAGAAATCGATGTTGGCGGCAGCTTCGAATCGACAGGACCGCTGGAATTCGAAACCATCGATGTTGGCGGAGTCGTCAATATCAAAGGCAACAGCAAGGGCGAAGAGATCGAAGTCGGCGGCTCATTCAAAGCCGAAGGAGACCTAGAATTCACGAATATAGACGTAGGGGGAAGAGTTGAGATAACCGGAGCAGCTACAGGTAGCGAACTGGAAGTAGGTGGAAGAGCGGAAGTTGGTTCGCTCAGGCTTTCCCACACTCTTGAGGTCGGAGGAAGAATCTCCTCAAACAGTGAAATAATCGCTAGAAACATAGAAGTCGGCGGTTCACTAGAAGCAAGAAAAGCAACGGCTGAAGAGCACGCAGAAGTCGGAGGGTCCGTCACTA
>Ga0209048_10001595_pt1 | contig 23080 bp, 22 predicted proteins | sample FrelakmetCRP12CR_FD_187146 | JGI IMG/M metagenome (GOLD analysis project Ga0209048, IMG submission 187146) | Freshwater lake sediment microbial communities from the University of Notre Dame, USA, for methane emissions studies - CRP12 CR (SPAdes)... | ecosystem: Environmental > Aquatic >... | reverse complement strand
GAAAGCGGCGCCGGCCGCCAAGGCGACCAAGCCGGCCAGGAAGACGGCAGCGCCGGAATACAAGCTGGTGGTCGAGCCGCGGGCGATGGACTTGCTGAGGGCCGTCAGCGCCAGGCTCGCCGCGGCGAAGTCGATGTCGTTCACCGCGACCGTCGGCTACGAGTATCCGAGCAAGCTCGGGCCGCCGATCGTCTACACGACGCGTTTCGACGTCACGATGCAGCGGCCCGACAAGCTCAGGATCCTGATGCCCGGCGACGGCCCGGCGTCGGAGTTCTACTACGACGGCAAGACCATGGTCGCCTATGCGCCCGCGGAGAACCTGGCGGCGGTCGCCGATGCACCACCGACCATCGCCGAGGCGCTGGTTGCCGCGTTCAAGTCGGCGTCGATCTACTTCCCCTTCTCCGACATGCTCGTCGCGGATCCGTACGCGGCGTTGACCGATGGCGTGAAGCTCGCCTTCTACGTCGGTCCGTCCACGGTGGTCGGCGGCACGAAGACCGACATGATGGTCTGGGCCAACAACGACGTCTTCGTGCAGATCTGGATCGGTGCCGACGACAAGCTGCCGCGTCGGATGCGCGCGGTCTTCGCGGGGGATCCGCTGGGACTGCGCCATGACATGGAGTTCTCCAACTGGCAGCTCGACCCGGTGGTGGCGCCCGAGACGTTCGCCTCCGCGAAGGCACAGGCAGCGGGGCGCATGGCGTTCAAGGCGCCGGGGCCGCCGCCGCGCGGCGCCAAGCCGATCATCAAGGGCGCGGCCCCGGCGTCGCAGCCGGCGAAGGCCGCGCCCAAGGCGAATTGAGCAGAGGAGCAACGATGAGAACGATCGTCGCGGGAGTGGTCGCGCTGCTGGCGGCCGGTGTTTGGACAGGTGAAGCGCACGCGTGGGCGAGCGCCAATCGCGCCGGGGGCAGCACCAGCCACAGCGCAGGCTCGACCAGCCACGAGAACCGTTATGGCGGAAGCACAAGCCATGAGGCAGGCGAGGGTACCGAGCACACGAATGCGTATGGCGGCAGCACGGCGCATGCCTATGGCGGCGGCACCGAGCACACCAACACGTACGGCGGCAGCACGTACGGCGCTTACGGCAGTGGTGCGTACCACACGTACCCCTCCGGCGCGACGGCCTATCACCCGCCGGGGTATCCGGCCTATCCGACGTACCCCGCCTATCACCCGCCCGTCGCCGTGCCCTACTATGCGTCGGGCTGCTCCGGCTGCGCGGCGGCCGCGGGTGCGGTCGTCGGCATGGCAGCGGGTGCGGCAGTGGCCTCCGCCAATACCCAGGCCGCAACGTCAAGCGCGTACGCCGCGGGGGTGGCGACGGGAAGCGCAACCACAGCGGCGGCCACCGCATCTGCCTACAACGCCGGCGTGGCCACAGGTGCGGCGATGGCGAGCACCCCCGCGTCCGGCACGTTTGTCATGGGCATGAGCTACGCGACACTTCCAGGCGGCTCCATGAGCATCAACAAGAACGGCGCCACCTATTACCTGAACGGCAACACCTGGTTCCAGCCGGCCTATGGCGCGAACGGCGTCCACTACATCGTCGTGCAGGCGCCGTGACGGGTGTCGCGAGACGGATGGCGCCGCTGGACTAATGACCTTCAACCCCTACTGGCCCACGACATGAACAACTCTTCCATGGTCAAAGGTGGATTCCTTGTCCTTGCGCTCGCCGCGGGTGCGAGCGTTCCCGGTACCTCCGCTGCCCAGACCACGCAGGCCTGGGACACCGGCAAGTGGCAATACAGCGCGATGATCTACGGGTATCTGCCGACGATCGGCGGCACGATGGCCTTTTCGACCGCTTCGGGGAGCCCCAGCATCAACGTCGACGCCAACACGCTCCTCGAACATCTCAATTTCACGTTCATGGGGACGTTCGACGCCCACAACGGCCGTTGGGGCTTGTTCACCGACGTGCTTTACCTCGACCTCGGAGGCTCCAAGGACAGGACCCGCGATTTCTCGCTCGGCAACGTCGGGCTACCCGCATCGGTCAACGCCAACCTCGATCTGAACCTCAAGGGCGTGATCTGGACGCTCGCCGGCGAGTACCGGATCGTCGCCGATGGCGCGTGGACGGCGGACGCCCTCGCCGGCGCGCGCTATTTCGGTGTCAAGCCGACGCTCTCGTGGGGATTCAACGGCGACATCTCGGGGCTGCCGCTTCCGGGCCGTGGCGGGAGCAAGGAGATCAGCACGGGCCAGTGGGACGGCATCGTCGGGCTCAAGGGGGGGTACCGGTTCGGCCAGGACCGCGAGTGGTACCTGCCGTTCTACGTCGACGTCGGGACCGGCCAGTCGCAGCTGACGTGGCAGATCGCAGCCGGCATCGGCTACTCGTTCAAGTGGGGCGACGTGCTCGCGATGTGGCGCTACCTGGACTACAACTTCAAGTCCGACAGCCCGATCAAGGACCTGAACATGAACGGCCCGATGTTCGGGGTCGCATTCCACTGGTAGGTCGGGCTCGAGACGGCCTCAGTGCGGAACCTTTTCCGCGCGCCAGGCGGCGATAGCGGTCTGCAGGTCGAGCAGCTCCTCGCAGGGCAGCAGGCAGATTTCGCGCAGCGCGGCAAGATGGCGCTCCGCAGCCGGGAGGTCGCCGATGATCAGGTACGTCTCGCCGATGTACTCGTGTGCGCCGCGGTGGCGCGGGTCCAGCGCGATGGCCCGACGGTAGTGTCCAAGCGCCGCGTCGTACCGGCCGAGGTTGCGATAGGCGTATCCAAGATAGTTGTGGAGGTCCGCGTTGTCGGGATAGCGACGCTCCGCCTGCTCCAGTCGCTGCACGGCAACCGTCCAGTTGCGCGTCTCGATCGCCTGCCGGCCCGCAGCGTAGTCGGCATCGAGCGCGCTGACTTCGGCGGTGTCCGCCGGGTCGGCCCGTGCGGGCGCCGTCGCGGCGCCGAGCGTAAGGGCCAGCGCGGCGAGCACTGCTCCGGCCAAGCGGCGCGCGGCTTCGCGGCGCGGTTCGATCATCGCTGCGCGAGATACGCCTTCGCCTGCACCAGCTCCGGCCGCGTGCCGTCCGCGCTGCGCGAGAGTGCGACGAGCGCGGTGTAATAGCGCACCGCCTTGTCGCGCTGGCCGGCGGCAGCGGCCGCCCGCGCCGCGCCGTAGTATCCACGGAAACGATTGGGCTCGCGCGTCTGCGACGCCTCGTATTCGGCGAGCGCGGCCACCGGCTGCCCCAACTCGAGCAGCATGTCGCCGAGAAGCTCGCGCGCGGGAAGGACCCGCCCCGGCGTGACGATGTGCTTCTCGTTGCGGTCCTCGAGGTCGGCGGCGGCGCGCATGAACTTTAGTGCGTCGGCGCTGTTTTTCTGCGCCAGCGCGATCCATCCGGCCAGCGCAAGCCGCTGGATTTCCACCTCCGTAGCCCAGTAGGTGTTCTTCGCGTCCTGGAGCGATCTGTGCACGACGGCGAGCTGCCCGGCGTCCGTTTCCGCGGCGGCGACGTCGCCGGTGCGGGCGGCACCGAGGCCGCGCGCGAAGTACGTGATCGCGTCGGTGTATGCGAACCGGGTGGTCTGCGGCGGGAGCTTCGCCGCCTCGGCCCACGCGCCGCGTTCGACGGCGTAGCGCGCGGGCATTGCCGCCGCGGCATACGGCATGGTGTTCCGCGCCGGGTTGGAGCCGGCCACCTTCATCGCCGCCGAGATCGTGCGGAGCGCTTCCGCGTCGCGCGCGAGCTGCAGATCGGCGTAGACGGCGTAATCGCTCGCGTGGTACGCCTCGTCGGGCTCGTTGCCGGCAACTGCCACCGCGAACGAGCGCTGGTTGGTCGCGACCGAGTCTTCCCAGGCGCCGACACGGGTGAAGATGTGCGACGGCATGTGCAGCGCGTGTGGCGCATCGGGCGCGATGCTCGCGTACTTGCGCGCGGCGGGGAGGCCGTCCTTCGCGATCGGCGGCGCGTCGTAGCTGTGGATCAGGTAGTGCGCAACGCCCGGATGGTCGGGGTACTTGACGAACTGCTTCTCCAGCACCGCGGCGGCCTTCAGGTAGGCGGCGTAGGTCTGGTCGGCCGGCGATTGCGTCGCCGCCAGATAGAGCGCAGCGAAGATCTGGGCTTCGTCGTCGTCGGGATAGCGGGCGGCGAGCGCCGCGAACGCGTTGGCGCGCGACTCCTGGCGCGCCCGTTCCGAGCGGCCGGCGAAGTCGTCGTAATAGGCGGCGACCGCGTCGATGTAGTCGCGCTCGCGCTGCGTCTTCGCGCCGGTCTTCCGTCCCTGCGCGATGGCCGCCTGCGCGATTTCGGCGCCCTTCGGCGAAGCACCGAGGCCCGCGAGCGGATTGGACATCAGGATTGCCGCGATGCCCCAGTTCGCGATCGCGCAGTCGGGGTCCTTCGCCAGCACGTCGCGGAAGGTGGCCTCGCCGGCGCTGTACCAGAACGAATGCAGCATTGCCACGCCCCGGTCGAATGCAGACTGCACGGCGGGATTGCACGAAGTCGCGAAACTTACTTTGCCGAGATGGCCTTTCGCCGCGTCCTCGTCGTGCGCCTGTACGTCAGCGCCGACGAAAGCCAGCGTCGCGGCGGCATACATCAGGATGCTTTGGCTCTTCATGGCAACTCCCTTCCAGGACGGGTGGGCGCGGGAGGCAACTCGGGCGGTTCGGAACCCCCAAACCGGGTTCGAGGGCGCGAAGGCGCGACGCTAGCACGTCTGTTCGCCCATTCGCAATTGCGGGCGGGGATGCCGCTCGGCTCGCGGCCGAAGCGGACGCGACGACGTGCCGCGCCGTCGCCGGCGGCCTGGAGCCCGGGCGCGATCGCGCGCACCGCAGCGCGGACGATAAACGCTGCGGATGACGTCCGCGCCGGACCGCGCGCATAATCGAGACTTTCCGTTCACTCCACGAAGATCCCATGAGCACAATCAACAAGCTCGGCGTCATCGGCGCCGGAACGATGGGCAACGGCATCGCGCAGGCGTGCGCGGTCTCGGGCCTAGAGGTCGTGATGGTGGATGTCGCCGAAGCCGCGGTCCTGCGCGGGCTCGCGACGATCACGACGAGCCTCGACCGTCTGCACAAGAAGGAGAAGATTTCTGCGGCGGACAAGGACGCGGCGCTGAAGCGCGTCCACGGCACGACGGGCTACGATGCGTTGAAGAGCTGCGACCTCGTGATCGAGGCGGCGACCGAGAACGAGGACCTCAAGATCAGGATCCTGAAGCAGATCGACGCGCTGGCGCGCCCCGAGGTGATTCTCGCGACGAACACGTCGTCGATCTCGATCACGCGCCTCGCCGCGGTCACGTCGCGTCCGGGGAAGTTCATCGGCATGCACTTCTTCAACCCGGTGCCGATGATGACGCTGGTCGAGCTGGTCCGCGGCCTGCAGACCGACGACGCTACGGTCGCCGCCGTGGACGCGCTGGCGAAGCGCCTGGGCAAAACGCCGATCGTCGTGAAGAACAGCCCCGGCTTCGTCGTCAACCGGATCCTCTGCCCGATGATCAACGAGGCGGTGTTCGCGCTGCAGGAAGGCCTCGCGACGGCGGAGGAGATCGACAACGGCATGAAGCTCGGCTGCAGCCATCCGATCGGGCCGCTCGCGCTTGCCGACCTCGTCGGCCTCGACGTGATGCTCGCGGTGATGGAGGTCCTCTACCGCGACTTCAACGACCCGAAGTACCGCCCGGCGCTGCTGCTGAAGGAGATGGTCGCGGCGGGTCGCCTCGGCCGCAAGACCGGGCGCGGCTTCTACACCTATTCGTGACGGCGGCGCCGAGATGAGCTACGAATCGATCCTGCTCGCCCAGCCGGAGCCCGGCATCTGGCTCCTGACGATCAACCGGCCGAAGGCGCTGAACGCGCTGTCGCCGCAGGTTCTCTACGAGGTCGCGACCGCGGTCGCGCACGTCAATGCCGATGCCGGCGCGCGCGTCCTGCTCGTCACCGGCGCCGGCGACAAGGCGTTCGTCGCCGGGGCCGACATCGCGGCGATGAGCTCCATGACCGCGATGGAGGGCCGCGAGTTCGCGTTGAAGGGGCACGCGGCGCTGCGTTCGCTCGAGCTCTCGCCGTTTCCGGTGATCGCGCTCGTCAACGGTTTCGCGCTGGGCGGCGGCTGCGAGCTCGCGCTCGCCTGCGACTGGACAATCGCCTCCGAGAAAGCCGTGTTCGGTCAGCCCGAGGTCAACCTCGGGATCTGCCCGGGCTTCGGCGGCACGCAGCGGCTCGCCCGGCTCGTGGGCAAGGCGATGGCGCTCGAGATCATCTGCACCGGCCGGCAGGTCAAGGCCGACGAGGCGCAGCGGATCGGCCTCGTCAATCACGTCGTTCCGCACGAGAAGCTGCACGAGGAAGGGCTGAAGCTCGCGCGCATGGTCGCGGCGAAGGGGCCGGTCGCCGTCAAGATGAGCAAGCACCTGGTGCAGCGCGGCCAGGATCTCGATCTCGCGAATGCCAACGCGATGGAGGCCGACGTGTTCGGCTTCCTGTGCGCGACCGAGGACCGCCACGAAGGCATGGCGGCGTTCCTCGGCAAGCGCGCGCCGCAGTTCAAGGGGCGGTAGCGGCGCGAGCCGGGGAGCAGGGGCCCCCGAGCGGAGCGAGTGGGGATGCGACCGGGGCGAGTCGACGCTGCGGCCGACGGTTCAACGCGCCGAACGGCTGCGGCGGTGCGGAGGCAGCGGCTTTAGCGGTGGCCGTGCGCGGGCTCGGTCGGGCGCGTCGTAACGTAAACGGTGCCGGTGAAGCTCGACAGCAGCGCGCCGTCGCCGCGCTGGACGTCGACGCGATAGACGGCGATCCTCCGTGCGCGCGAGACCTCGACCGCCGTGGCCGTGAGCGTGTCGCCGTGCATTGCGGCGACGTGGTATGTGATGTGCGCGTCGATACCCACCGCGATCATTCCGTGCGAGTTCGACGCGAGGCCGAAGGCCGTGTCGGCGAGCGCGAAGATCACGCCGCCGTGGCAGGCGCCGTTGAAGTTCAGGTGCTTGTCGCCGACGGTGAGCGTCGCCACCGCCCGGCCCGGCCCGGCATCGGTGCAGTGGATGCCGAGCGCGCGCGCGAGCGGGTCGCGCGCTCCGAGCCGCTTCGCGCGCTCCGCAGCCTGCCGCTTCTGGTCGGTCGGCATGGGCCGGTTCAGCGCCCGCCCGGCCGCCCGAAGGGCGCTGTGCTCCCCCTCGGGGGGCAGCGAACGCAGTGAGCGTGGGGGTCGTTCATCTCAAACGACGGCCTGCACGTGGCCGAATCCCATTTCGCGCCGGAGCGTGCCGCAGATCTCGCCGTGCGTGCAACCGGCCTCGGCCGCACCGACCACTTCGGCGAACACGTTGGCGCGGGGATCGTTCGCCGCGCGCGCGAGGGCGTCGAGCGCTTTCCCGAAGGCTTCCTGCGAGCGCGCCGCCTTGTACGCGCGGAAGGCCGCGATGTGCTCCTGCATCTTCCGCGGATCGGGCTTCGGCTGCGACGGCCGCGCGGTGCGGTCCTCGTCCACCCGGTAGGCGTTGACGCCGACGACGGTCTGTCGGCCGGACTCGACGTCGTCCTGGAACCGGCGCGCGGACTCGCCGATGGCCTTCTGCACGATTCCGGCCGAAACCGCGGCGTACATCCCGCCGGCGTCCTGGACGAGTTGCAGCGTGCGCAGGATCTCCGCCTCCATCCGGTCGGTCAGCGTCTCGACGTAATAGCTGCCGCCCAGCGGATCGATCACGTCGGTCAGGTGCGCTTCCTCGCGCAGGATGTTCTGCGTGGCCACCGCGATCCGCGCGCCGAACTCGGTCGGGCAGGACAGCGCCTCGTCGAACGCGTCGGTGTGCAGCGACTGCAGGCCGCCGAGAATGCCGGCCATCGCCTGCACGGTGACGCGCGCGATGTTGTTCTGCGGCTGCTGCCGCGTGAGGTCGACGCCCGAGGTCTGTGCGTGGAACTTGAAGCGCCAGCTGCGCGGGTCCCTGGCGCCGTAGCGCTCGCGCGTCAGCCGGGCCCAGATGCGGCGCCCGGCGCGGAACCGCGCGACTTCCTCGAAGAACGACAGCGAGATGTCGAAGAAGAACGTGAACCGGGGCAGGAACAGGTCCGGATCCATGCCGCGGGCGACGCAGTCGTCGGCATTCTGCAGCGCGGAGGCGAACGTGAACGCCATCGCCTCGGCGGGCGTCGCGCCGGCCTGCTGCATGTGCTGGCCGACGATGGACATCGGGTTCCACTTCGGCACGTGCCGGTTGCAGAAATCGATGTGGTCGGCGAGGATCCGCCGCGCGCCGGGCAGCGCGATGCGGAAGAACATGTGGTTCGCGACGTAGTGGCTCAGGTAGTCGCTCTGGTTCGACGTCCCGCTGACCGCGCTCCAGGGAACCCCGCGGCGCCGCGCGACGGCAAGCAGGAACGCGAGCAGCGTGAACGGCGACGGATCGTTCATCGCGCAGGACATCGAGCGCAGGTCGACGCCCGCGAGACAGGCGTCCATGTGCTCGGCCGTGTCGACGACGACGCCGCAGGTGCCGAGGAGCTCCGCGTGCACCTCGTCCATGTCGTAGCCGCGGTAGACCGAATTGCAGGGGATCAGCGATACTGCGGTGGCGCCCTGCGCGATGATCGCGGACAGCCGTGCGTTGTAATCCGCCGGCGTGCCGAGCCCGATCAGCTGGCGCTGCGTCCACGTGCGGCCCCGGTGCATCGTTGCGTAGATGCCGCGCGTGTGCGGCGGCTGGCCCGGATAGCCGACGTCGTCCTCGTAGCGTTCGCCGTTCCAGTCGCGCGGCGTGTAGAGCGGCTTGATCGGCACGCCCGAGCGGTTGCGCACCGCATCGTCGGCGCCGATCTGCTCGTCGTACTCCTGCTGCCACCGCGCTTCGCCCGCAGGCCGCAGCGACGTCTTGTCGACAGGCTCGTTCACGAAGGGCTCCTCATGCGCCGGCGCGCTGGGCGCGGATGCGCGCCGTGATGTCGTGGATGTACTGCGCGATCTCGGCGAGCGCCGTCCCGGGATGGAACACTCGCGCGACGCCGGCCGCGAGCAGTACGTCCTCGTCGTCGTCGGGCACGATCCCGCCGACGACGACCGCGACGTCGGAGAGTCCCGCGGCGCGCAGCGCGTCCATCAGCTTGGGCACGATCAGGTGGTCGGTCGCGAGCGAGGAGATCCCGATGACGTCGACGTCCTCCTCGGTGGCGAGCTTGACGACGACGGGAATCTCCTGCCAGGGCGGCGTGTAGATCACCTCCATGCCGGCATCGCGCAGGTACGCGGCGACGACACGGCTGCCGCGGTCGTGGCCGTCGAGGCCGATCTTGGTGACGAGCACTTTGGGGCGGATGTCCATGGTTACCCGCGTTCGCGCGGTGCGCGCAGGAAGCTCACGAAATGCCGGGCGATCGAGCGCGGATCGTCGGCGCCCTGCCGGTACCACGTCTGCGACCAGTTGAGCGCCCCGAGCAGCATCAGCCGCAGGGTGCGCCGGTCGACGTCGCTTTCGACCGGCAGCTGCGCGACGAGGTCGGCGAAGAGGCGCTCGTAGCCGTCGCGCAGCAGGACGAGGCGCGCGGCCACCGACGGCACGTCGGCGGGGCGGACGCGGATCACGACCTGCGCATAGCCGCTCTCCTCGAGCAGCGCCTCGAGATGGGCCATGCAGGCGGCCTCGAGCCGCTCCCACGCATCGGTCCTTTCGGCGATCGCCGCCTGCACGCGTTCGGAGATCCTTCGCACGCCTTCGGCATAGACGGCGGTGAGCAGGTCTTCCTTGGTGGCGAAGTGGTAATAGAGGGAGCCGGGCAGCATGTCGACGGCGCCGACGATGTCGCGGACCGACGTTCCGTGAAAGCCCTGCGCGCCGAAGAGCCTCGCGGCTTCGTCGAGAAGCAGCGACAGGCGGTTGTCGGCGCGCGGTGGGCGCAGCATGCGGGACATGGGGGATCGAACTAGAGCAAACAAACGTTCGTCTATTATCGCCGCGCGCCCGGCGATGTCAACGTGCCTGCGCGGGCGCTCCGAGCACGGCGCTGTTGCCCCACCGGCAGGGGGCGCCGACCGCCCCGTATCGGCGTCGCAGGCGATTCTATAGAATCGGTCCGACAATACTCCGGCCCGCCGCAGGCCGGACACCCGTCAGGAGGGGTCAGCCGGTGTCAGCCACGTCCGCGCCATCGTCACTGGACACGTTTCCGCGCCTGCTGCTGCACCACGCCGCGGTCCGCGGCGCTCATCCGGCCACCCGCGAAAAGGACCTCGGCATCTGGCAGACGTGGACGTGGTCGCAGGTGGCCGACGAGGTGCGCGCGCTCGCGTGCGGGCTCGCGGCGCAGGGCTTCAAGCGCGGGATGAATCTCGCGATCATCGGCGACAACCGCCCGCGCCTGTACTGGACGATGGCCGCGGTGCAGTCGCTGGGCGGCGTGGCGGTTCCGCTGTACCAGGATGCGGTGGCCGAGGAGATGGTCTACGTGCTGAACGACGCCGACATCCACTTCGCCGTCGTCGAGGACCAGGAGCAGGTCGACAAGGTGATGGAGATCCGCGACCGCTGCCGGAATCTCGCGCACATCATCTTCGACGACCCGCGCGGGCTGCGCCATTACACGCAGGATTTCCTGCACAGCTTCGAGGGCATCCAGGCGCTGGGCCGCGCGCACCACGAAGCGCACCCCGATTTCTTCCTTTCCGAGGTTGCCGAGAACAAGTCCGACGACGTCGCGGTCATGATCTACACGTCCGGTACCACCGGCAAGCCGAAGGGCGTCTGCCTCACCCACAGCGCGCTGGTAACCGCGGCCCGCGGTGGTGTCGAGTTCGACCGGCTGACGCCCGACGAGGACGTGCTCTCGTACCTGCCGATGGCGTGGATCGGCGACCACCTGTTCTCGTACTGCGAGGCGCTGGTCGCGGGCTTCACGATCAACTGTCCGGAATCCGGCGACACGGTGATGACCGATCTGCGCGAGATCGGGCCGACGTTCTACTTCGCGCCGCCGCGCGTCTTCGAGAACCTGCTGACGCAGGTGATGATCCGCATGGAGGACGCGGGAGCGCCGAAGCGCGCCGCGTTTCACTACTTCATGGACGTGGCCCGCCGCTGCGGCGCCGAGATCCTCGACGGCAAGCCGGGCATCCCGCTCACCGACCGCCTGCTCTACGCGCTCGGCAACGTGCTGATCTACGGCCCGCTGCGCAACGTGCTCGGCATGAGCCGGATTCGCGTGGCGTACACGGCCGGCGCGGCCATCGGCCCCGACCTGTTCCGCTTCTATCGCTCGATCGGCATCAACATGAAGCAACTGTACGGCTCGACCGAAACCTGCGCGTACGTCTGCCTGCAGCCGGACGGCGACATCAAGCTCGACTCGGTGGGCAAGCCGGCGCCGGGCGTCGAAGTCAGGATCGCCGAGAACGGCGAGGTGCTCGTGCGGAGCGGCGCGATGCTGAAGGAGTACTACCGGCGGCCGGACGCGACCGCCGAGGCGATCGACAGCGACGGCTATTTCCACACGGGTGACGCCGGGCTCTTCGACGCGGACGGGCACGTCAAGATCATCGACCGGGCCAAGGACGTCGGGAAGCTCGCGAACGGCGCGCTGTTCGCGCCCAACTACGTCGAGAACAAGCTCAAGTTCTTCTCGTACATCAAGGAAGCCGTGGCGTTCGGGCACGGGCGCGACCAGGTCTGCGCGTTCATCAACATCGACATGTCGGCGGTCGGCAACTGGGCCGAGCGGCGCGGCATCCCGTATTCCGGATACACCGATCTGGCGGGCCGGGAAGAGGTCTGCGACCTCGTCCAGGGCTGCGTCGAGAAGGTCAACGCCGAGCTCGCGCGCGACCCCGTGCTGTGCCACTCGCAGGTGCGCCGTTTCCTGGTCCTGCACAAGGAGCTCGATCCCGACGACGACGAGCTGACGCGCACGCGCAAGGTGCGCCGCGGCTTCATCGCGGAGAAGTACGCGGTGCTGATCGAGGCGCTCTATTCCGACAGGAAGCACCAGTTCATCGAGACGCAGGTCAAGTTCGAGGACGGGCGCACCGGGGCGATCAGCGCCGACCTCCGCATCCGCGAAGCTGCCGTCTACGACGCCGTCGCGGCGGCGGCCTGAGGGCCCCCGGGACGCGAGCGGCGAACGCCCCGGCGACCAGCGCACCCACCCCAGACCCGACATGGCCGACCGGACAATCCAGGACCGCGTCATCCTGCACGAGGATATCGGCGCGATGGAGGCCGATTTCACGGGAATGTCGTTCACGGCCGAGAGCGAGGTCGACGCGTTCTACGACGAGGCGGACCGGCGGATGGAAGCCACCGGCAGGCGGTGGTACTTCCTCGTCATCTACACGGATTGCTTCATCGCGCCGGAGGTCTGGGACCGTTTCGCGGCGCGCGGCAAGAGCACCAACATCAAGTACGGTCTCGGCACGGTCCGCGTCGGCACCAGCGCCGGCACGCGCGAGACCATCCGCCAGCGCGCGCAGCGCGAGATGTTCCGCGCGAACATCTACGAGTCGCGCGACCAGGCGATCCTCGCGCTCGGTGAGATGCGCAAGCGGCGCGAGACGCTCGGCGGAGCCGGGGCCGAAGGCGAGTGCATCGTCCGCGTCGACGACATCCATCTCAGCTTCGGCGGCGTCAAGGCCATCTCGGGCGTCGGCTTCGAGGTGAACCGCGGCGAGATCTCGTCGATCATCGGGCCCAACGGCGCCGGCAAGAGCTCGATGCTCAACGTGATCAGCGGCTTCTACCGTCCGTCGCGCGGCCGGATCTTCTTCGAGGGCAGGGACCGCACGCACCTCCATGCGCACGAGGTGGCGCGGCTGGGCTTCGCGCGCACGTTCCAGAACATCGCGCTGTTCAAGGGCATGTCGACGCTCGACAACATCATGACCGGGCGCTCGCTCAAGATCCGCAGCAATTTCCTCACCGACGCGCTGTACTGGGGCTTCGCGCAGAAGGAGGAGACGGCGCAGCGCGAGCGCGTCGAGAAGATCATCGACTTCCTCGAGATCCAGGCGATCCGGAAGACGCCCGTGGGCAAGCTCCCGTACGGGTTGCAGAAGCGCGTGGAGCTCGCGCGGGCGCTGGCGATGGAGCCCAAGGTGCTGCTGCTCGACGAGCCGATGGCGGGGATGAACGTCGAGGAGAAGGAGGACATGGTCCGCTTCATCCTCGACGTCAACGACCAGTGGGGGACGACGATCATCCTGATCGAGCACGACATGGGAGTGGTGATGGACATCTCGCACTACGTCGTCGTGATGGACCACGGCGGGAAGATCGCCGAAGGGACGCCGGGCGAAGTGAAGGCCGATCCGGTCGTCATCCGCGCGTACCTGGGCGCACACTGAAGGCAGGCAATGAACTGGCAATTCTTCGTCGAAGTCCTGATCGGCGGCCTGCTCGCCGGCGTGATGTACTCGCTGGTCGCGCTGGGCTTCGTGCTGATCTACAAGGCGTCCGGCGTCTTCAACTTCGCGCAGGGCGCGATGGTGTTCTTCGCGGCGCTGACGTTCGTCTCGCTCATGGAGCGCTACGGCATGAACTTCTGGGTCGCCATCGCGGTTACGCTGGCGATCATGGTCGTGCTCGGCATCGCGATCGAGCGGCTGGTGCTGCGGCCGCTCGTCAATCAGCCGCAGATCACGCTGTTCATGGCGACGATCGGCCTCGCGTTCGTGCTCGAGGGTCTCTCCCAGCTCTTCTGGGGCGCGCAGCCGCACGGCCTCGAGCTCGGAATCCCCGACGAGCCGATGCAGTGGCTTTCGGAGAACGTCGGCATCAACATCAGCCAGTTCGACGTGTTCGCGGCGGTGGTCGCGGGCATCCTCGTGGCCGCGCTGGCCGTGTTCTTCCAGACGACGCGGATCGGCCGCGCGCTGCGCGCGGTGGCGGACGACCACCAGGCCGCGCTCGCGGTCGGCATCCCGCTGCGGCAGATCTGGGCGATCGTGTGGACGGTCGCGGGCTTCGTCGCGCTGGTCGCGGGCCTCATGTGGGGGGCGCGCAACGGCGTGCAGTTTTCCCTGACGTTCATTGCACTCAAGGCCCTGCCGGTGCTGATCCTGGGCGGGTTCGAGTCCGTCGCCGGCGCCATCGTAGGCGGGCTCATCATCGGCGCCTCGGAGAAGCTCGCCGAGGTCTACCTCGGGCCGTTCGTCGGCGGCGGTCTCGAGTCCTGGTTCCCCTACGTGCTGGCGCTCGCCTTCCTGCTGATCCGGCCCGAAGGCCTGTTCGGCGAGAAGCGCATCGAGCGCATCTAGAAGCGACCGGCCGTGATCTACCGCGAAGCAGGTCAGTTCAAGACCACCTACCCGGCGGACCAGCAGGTCTTCCCGATCCGGCAGGACCGCATCGCGGTCGCCATCCTGCTGGTCGTCGCGTTCGTCGTGGTGCCGCTCGTCGCCAACCAGTACTGGCTCTCGGCCATCCTGACGCCGTTCCTGATCCTGGCGCTCGCCACGCTGGGGCTGAACATCCTGACCGGCTACGCGGGTCAGCTTTCGCTGGGAACCGCGGCGTTCATGGCGGTGGGCGCGTTCATGGCCTACAACTTCGAGCTGCGGATGCCGTGGCTCCCGACGCTCGTGTCGTTCGCGCTGGCTGGCCTGTGCGCGGCTGCCGTCGGCATCGTGTTCGGCCTGCCGTCGCTGCGCATCAAGGGCTTCTATCTTGCCGTCGCGACGCTGGCCTGCCAGTTCTTCGTGCTGTGGGCGCTGCAGCGCATCGGGTGGTTCACCAATCACAGCGCCTCCGGCGTGATCACCGCGCAGAAGATCGCGATCCTCGGCTACACGTTCGATTCGCCGGCGGACAAGTACATGCTCACCCTTTGCGTCGTCGCCGTGCTCGCGGTGCTGGCCAAGAACATGCTGCGCAGCGAGACCGGGCGCAGGTTCATGGCGGTGCGCGACATGGACCTTGCGGCCGAGGTGATCGGCATCCGCATGATGCAGACCAAGCTGCTCGCATTCGCGATCAGCTCGTTCTACTGCGGCGTCGCGGGCGCCCTGTATGCGTACACCTACCTTGGCACCGTCGAGCCGGAGGCGTTCAACCTGGACCTTTCCTTCCGGATCCTGTTCATGGTGATCATCGGCGGCGTGGGCAGCATCCTCGGCTCGTTCATGGGCGCCGCCTTCATCGTGCTGCTGCCGATCTTCCTCAATACCGTGGCCGGCCCCCTCGAGCATCTGCTCGGCGTCACGCTGCCGGCGGGGCTCATGTCCAACCTCGAGCTGATCGTGTTCGGCGCGCTCATCATCTTCTTCCTGATCGTGGAGCCGCACGGACTCGCGCGCCTCTGGCAGATCGGCAAGGAGAAGCTGCGCCTGTGGCCGTTCCCGCACTGATGGTGCGATGCAACATGATTCCGGGCCGTGCACTGCCGCGCGCTGTTTTCTTGAGTCTGGTCATTGACACGTGGCGGCGTCTCGCCAATCCTGTGCAGGTTCGGATGATCGGTCGACCTGTCCGAGTGCTTTATTTTCCAGGAGGAAAGCCATGAAGTACCTCAAGTCCGCCCTGCTGGGTGTCGCATTGCTGGGCATCGCGGCGACAGGGCAAGCGCAGAACGAGCAGTTCATTCCGATGGCCGGCTACTGGGTCGGGCCTTATGCGGCCGGCGGGTCCGGGATCTACGGCGGCTTCATCGACTACGTCAACATGATCAACGCGCGCGACGGCGGCGTGAACGGGGTCAAGCTCACGTACGAGAAATGCGAGACCGAATACAACAACGCCCGCGGCGTCGAATGCTACGAGCGACTCAAGAACAAGGGGCCGACCGGGGCCTCCGTTTTCCACATGCTGTCGACCGGCATCACGTACTCGATCATCGAAAAGGCGACCGCCGACAAGATCCCGGTCATCTCGATCGGCTACGGCCGCACCGACGCGTCCGACGGCCGGGTGTTCCCCTACATCTTCCCGCTGGTGACCAACTACTGGTCGCAGAACACCGCCAAGATCAAGTTCATCGGCATGAAGGAAGGCGGGATGGACAAGCTGAAGGGCAAGAAGATCGTGAACATCTATCACGACTCGGCCTACGGCAAGGAAACGATCCCGATCCTCGACGCGCAGGCGAAGCTGTACGGGTTCACCGTCACGCACATCCCGGTGCCGCATCCGGGCAACGAACAGGGCGCGCAGTGGCTGCAGATCCGGCAGATCAAGCCCGACTGGGTGATCCTGCGCGGCTGGGGCGTGATGAGCGCCACGGCGCTCAAGGCCGCGGCCAAGGTCGGTTTCCCGCGCGATCGCATGATCGGCGTCTGGTGGTCGGGTGCGGAAGAAGACACGATTCCCGCGGGCGATGCGGCGAAGGGCTTCATCGCCGCCGGCTTCAACGTGGCCGGCGCCAACTTCCCGGTGGTCCAGGAAATCAAGAAGTACGTGTACGCGAAGGGCAAGGGGGAAATGGAGGACCAGACCCGCATCGGCTCGGTCTACTACAATCGCGGCGTGGTCCACGGCATCATCACCGTCGAGGCGATCCGCACGGCGCAGGGCAAGTATGGCAAGAAGCCGCTGACGCCGGACCAGATCCGCTGGGGTATCGAGAACCTCAACATCACCGAGGCGCGGCTGAAGGAACTGGGCGCCGTCGGTTTCATGCAGCCGCTGAAGGTGAGCTGCTCGGACCATGAGGGCGGCGGCGCGGTCAAGTTCCAGCAATGGGACGGCACGAAGTGGAACGTGATCACCGACTGGATCCAGCCGGACAGGCAGCTGGTGCGCAAGATGATCGAGGAGTCGGCGGCGGGCTACGCGAAGGAAAAGAACATCACGCCGCGCGATTGCAGCAAGGAGTCGTAGGAGCGACACAGCGGTCCGACCCCTCCCTCTTCGCATGCCGGAGAGGGAGCGGGCGAGGGCGCGGCGCGTCCCGGTACAACGAGGCTTTTCCCGCATTCATACCAGCCAGCATGAACCCTGCCGCCGCCAGCGCCGCGCAGCAATCCGACGCCGCCAGCGCTTACCTCGCGATCAACAACATCGAGGTCATCTACGACCACGTGATCCTGGTGCTGAAGGGCGTCTCGCTGCACGTGCCGGAAGGCAAGATCGTTGCGCTTCTCGGCGCGAACGGCGCGGGGAAGACGACGACGCTCAAGGCCATTTCGAACCTGCTGCGCGCCGAGCGCGGCGACGTGACCAAGGGCACGATCGAGTTTCTCGGCCAGCGCGTCGACCGGCTCACCCCCAACGAGCTCGTGCGCATGGGCGTATGCCAGGTCATGGAAGGCCGCCACTGCTTCCAGCACCTGACGGTCGAGGAGAACCTGCTGACCGGGGCCTTCACCCGCAAGGTCGGTCGGGCCGAGCTGAAGCGCGACCTCGAGCTCGTCTACACGTATTTCCCCCGCCTCAAGGAACGGCGCGGGAGCCAGGCCGGATACACGTCGGGCGGCGAGCAGCAGATGACCGCGCTCGGCCGCGCGCTCATGGCGCGGCCGAAGATGATCCTGCTCGACGAGCCGTCGATGGGTCTCGCGCCGCAGCTCGTCGAGGAGATCTTCGAGATCGTCCGCGACCTGAACGTCAAGGAGCGCGTGTCTTTCCTCCTCGCCGAGCAGAATACGATGGTCGCGCTGCGCTTCGCCGATTACGGCTACATCCTGGAGAACGGGCGCGTCGTGATGGATGGCGCGGCGAAGGAGCTCGCCCAGAACGAGGACGTGAAGGAGTTCTATCTCGGCCTGTCGACGGCGGGGCGAAAGTCGTTCCGCGACGTCAAGCATTACCGCCGCCGCAAACGCTGGCTCGCCTGATCAACCGTTGATCGACTTCGCACACGAGCGCATGGCGGCGTTGCTGCGCGGCTTTCGATGCTCGCGTATGTCCATATACGCTCCGCTCGAAATCCGCTCGCGCCTTGCCCTGCACTCGTCTGCTCGTCGCTGAACGGTTGATCTCTGCCATGCACTTGCCATCATTTTGCGCGGACTCGCCCGACGCTTTGCGGCCGCACGGATTCGCGTCGCTGAACGTTTGATCGCTACCCGACCCTGCCGCCGATGAACCTCGACTCGCTCCGCAAGTTCTGCGCGACGCTGCCGGGCGCGACGCGCGACGTCAAGTGGGGTGCCGACGAGGTCTATTCGGTCGGCGGAAGGATGTTCGCGGTGTTCTGGGTCGACGGCGGCAAGGCGAAGACCGCGTCGTTCAAGTGCGACCCCGGGCGCTTCCTCGAGCTCACCGACCAGGCCGGGATCGTCCCGGCGCCGTATCTCGCCCGCGCCCACTGGGTCCAGGTGCGCGATCCGAAGGCGCTCCCGGACGCCGTGGCCCGCGACCTGCTGTCCCGCTCGCGCGCGCTGGTGTTCGCGAAGCTCACCCGAAAGGAACAGGCGGCGATCGCCGGAGGTCCGGCACCGCCGCCGCGGAAAGCCACCCATGCCTGACCATTTCGACCTGCTGGAAACCCGGAATCCGGAGCGGCGCGAGCGCGAGCAGCTGGCACGGCTGCCGCGGCAGATCGCGCACGCGATCGCCAATGCGCCGGCGTTCGCGCGGATCCTGGCCGGCGTGGATCCCGCCGCGATCACGACGCGCGAGGCCCTTGCGCAGTTGCCGGTCACGCGCAAGTCCGAGCTTCTGGACCGGCAGAAGGCGGGCCGGCCGTTCGGCGGCTTCGCGGCGACGCGATGGGGCGAGGCCCGGCGCGTGTTCGCGTCTCCCGGCCCGATCTACGAGCCCGAGGGCGCGTGTCCCGACTACTGGCGGCTCGCGCGGCCACTGTTCGCCGCCGGTTTCCGGAAGGGTGATCTCGTCCACAACTGCTTCTCCTATCACTTCACGCCCGCGGGCTCGATGCTCGAGACCGGCGCGCACGCGCTCGGCTGCACGGTGTTTCCCGGCGGCACCGGCCAGACGGAGCAGCAGGTGCAGGCGATGGCGGAGCTCGAGCCGGACGGCTACGTCGGTACGCCGTCGTTCCTGAAGATCATCGTCGACAAGGCCGACGAGATGGGCGTGAAGCTCACCGGCCTCCGCAAGGCGCTCCTCTCCGGCGAAGCCTTCCCGCCGAGCCTGCGCGATGCGCTGCTCGCGCGCGGGATCGCCGGCTATCAGGCGTACGCGACGGCCGACGTCGGCACGATCGCCTACGAGACCGAGGCGCGCGAGGGGCTGGTGATCGACGAAGGCGTGCTGGTCGAGATCGTGCGTCCGGGCACGGGCGACCCCGTCGGGCCGGGCGAGGTCGGCGAGGTCATCGTGACCACGCTGTTCAACACCGATTACCCGCTGATCCGCTTCGGCACCGGCGACCTCTCGGCGGTCATGCCGGGCACGAGCCGCTGCGGCCGCACGAACCTGAGGATCAAGGGCTGGCTCGGTCGCGCCGACCAGACGACCAAGGTGAAGGGAATGTTCGTGCACCCGTCGCAGGTCGCGGCCATCGTCGGCCGTCACCCGGAGATCGGGAAGGCGCGCCTCGTCGTCGACAACGCCGAAGGCGGCGACCGCATGACGCTGCACGCGGAGGTCGCGGCCAACCGGTCGTCCAGCGCCGAGGCCGTCATTGCCTCGATCCGCGAGATCACGAAGCTGCGCGGCGAGGTCACGTTTCGCGCGCCCGGCGAGCTGCCGAACGACGGCAAGGTGATCGACGACGTGCGGAGATACGAGTAGCAGAGTCGGTCGCGCGGCTCCCGCAGGCGCCTACCGGTCGATCCCGCCGAAACAGACGTACTTCACTTCGACGAACTCCTCGATCCCGTACTTCGATCCCTCGCGGCCCAGGCCCGACTGCTTGACGCCGCCGAACGGCGCGACCTCCGTCGTGATGAGCCCGGTGTTGACGCCGACCATCCCGTATTCGAGCGCCTCGGCGACGCGCCAGATCCGCCCGATGTCGCGCGAGTAGAAGTACGAGGCGAGCCCGTACTCGGTGCGGTTCGCGAGCTCGATCACCTCGGCGTCGGTGCGAAAGCGGATGAGCGGCGCGACCGGGCCGAAGGTCTCCTCGCTGAAGATCTTCATCGCGGCCGTGACGCCCGACAGCACCGTGGGCTCGAAAAACGTCCCGCCGAGCGCGTGGCGCCTGCCGCCGATGACGACGCTCGCCCCCTGCGCGGTGGCGTCGGCGATGTGCTCCTCGACCTTGGCGAGCGCGGCGGCATCGATCAGCGGTCCCTGCGTGACGCCCGCGTCGGTTCCCGGCCCGACCTTGAGCGCCTTCACCTTCGCGGCGAGCTTCGCGGCGAAGGCGTCGTGCACGCGGTCGTGCACGAAGAAGCGGTTCGCGCACACGCAGGTCTGGCCGGTGTTGCGGTACTTGGAGACGATGGCGCCGTCGGCCGCGGCGTCGAGGTCGGCGTCGTCGAAGACGATGAACGGTGCGTTCCCGCCGAGCTCGAGCGAGATCTTCTTGATCGTCGGCGCGACCTGCTTCATCAGCAGGCGGCCGATCTCGGTCGAGCCCGTGAATGAGAGCTTGCGCACGACCGGGTTCGCGCACATCTCGCCGCCGATGGCGGGCGCATCCCCGGTGATCACGTTGAGCACGCCCGGCGGGAACCCCGCACGCTGTGCGAGCTCGGCCAGCGCCAGCGCGGAGTAGGGCGTCGCCTCGGCCGGCTTGATGACGACCGTGCAGCCCGCGGCCAGCGCCGGCGCGACCTTGCGCGTGATCATCGACGACGGGAAGTTCCACGGCGTGATCGCGGCGCAGACGCCGACCGGCTCCTTGATCACGACGAGGCGCCGGTCGTTGCCGATCGTGGGAATGACGTCGCCGTAGATCCGGCGCGCCTCCTCGGCGAACCACTCGACGTACGCGGCGCCGATGATGACCTCGCCGCGCGCCTCGGCGAGCGGCTTGCCCTGCTCGCTCGTGAGGATCAGCGCGAGGTCGTCGACGTTCGCCATCATCAGCTCGAACCACCGGCGCAGGATCCCGCTGCGCTCCTTCGGGGTCTTCGCGCGCCATGCCGGCCACGCCGTCGCCGCGGCTTCGATCGCCCGTCGGGCCTCGGTCGCGCCCATCAGTGGCGCCGTGCCGAGCTTCGCGCGGGTCGCGGGATTCACGACCGCCATCGTCGCGCCCGACACGGCGTCGGCCCAGCCGCCGTCGATGTAGCACTGCTGCCTCTGCAGCGCCGGATCGTTGAGTGGAAGCGGGGACTTCGGCTGGGGGATGTCGTCGGGTGCCATGCGAGTCTCCGGAAGGAATTGCGTGTGCGCGATCGCGCGGAAAAAAGCGCCTGCATCGACATCATTGTAGCGAACAAGCGCGGCGCGACGAGCGCGGCGATGCAACGCTGCGCGTCACGATCCTGACGAATTTCGTCACATTCGGCCGCGCGCCGGCAAGCAATGACCGGCTTGGGAATCGCGCGGCCCCGACTGGGACAGCGTGAACGGACGACGCCGATCAGAGGTTTCGCGCCGCTCGTCCGCGTTTGCCTCCGGCGCTATGACAACGGCATACGACTTGCGTCATCGGGTGTGCGGCGGGAGATCGCCGTGGCGCAGGGACGGTATTCCATCGTCATCGAATTCACGTCTCGGCGCGATCAACATGTACCTCACAGGCAGCATCGGGGATCTCGTGCGCAAGTTTGAAGCAGCTATGGACCGGACGCGCAAGGCGCTCTTCGGCAACGACATCGGGGGGCGCACACGCGGCTCGCGGCAGCGCGGCTTCACGGCGCTCGAGCTCGTCACCACCGTCGCAGTCGTCGCGATCCTCTCGAGCATTGCGCTCCCGAGCTACGTCGACTACATGCGGCGCTCGCGGCTGACGGACGGCTTTCAGGCGATGGCGCAGTTCCGCACGCGCATGGAGCAGGCATTCCAGGACAGCGGCAACTACGGCGTTACCGGCGGCCCCTGCGCGGTCGCGGTTCCCGCCACATCGGCCTACTTCAGCTTCGGCTGCACGCTTGGCGCGGGCGGCGCGTCGTTCACGATGACGGCAACGGGAACCGGGTTCATGAGCGGTTACGCGTACACCGTCGACGATGCCGGCAACCAGACGACGACGGCGTTTCCGGGTGCGGTGGTGCCCGTCGCGTGCTGGCTGACCCGGTCGGGAGAGTGCTGATGAAACAACGCGGATTCACCCTGGTCGAGCTGATGGTCGCGCTGACCGTCATGCTCCTGCTACTGCTGTCGGGGATGCCGATGCTCGGCACTTACGTCAGCAACGTCAGGCTGCGCGTCGGGTCGGAAGGCATGCTCGACGGGCTCGCGCTCGCGCGCAACGAGGCGATACGGCGCAATACCACGGTGCTGTACCGGTACACCGGCGCCGAGTGGTTCGTCGTCCTCCCCGGAGCCAACGGCGGGACGGACAGCACGCTCGTGCGTCGTGCGGCGGCCGCGAACACCGCGCTGACGTTGAGTCCTGCCGCAGGCCAGGTGGCATTTTCCGGCAGCGGCCGGACGTTCCCGGCGGGCACGGCACTGACGATCCAGTTGACGAGTCCGGCTGCAGGCGCATGCCGTGCCGCTGGCGGCGAGGTGATGTGCCTGCGGATCGACCTGCCGGCATCGGGTGAGCCGCGCCTGTGCGACCCCGCAGCCGCGACCGGCACCCCGAAGGCCTGCTGACGAGGAGACGCTGTGATGCATCCACCCATCCGGCAACGGGGTTTTGCGCTTCTCGACGCGCTCGTCTCCATCGCGATCTTCGGGCTCGGCATCACCGGGCTCGCCGGATTGCAGGCGACGCTGCTCGCGCAGAACACGCAGTCGAGCTACCGCGTTCAGGCAGCGGCCTACGCCAACTCGCTCGTGGGCATCGCTCTCGCCGACACGGCGAACCTCAGCTGCTATGCCGCCGCGACCGGCTGTCACAGCAGCGTGGCGAGCGCCGCACTCGACGCCTGGCAGCTGGAGGTCGCCGCCGGACTCCCCGGCGCGGCCGACGCGCCACCGCAGCTCGAGCTCGGCAACGACGGCATCTTCACGGTCCGCCTGTTCTGGAAGCTGCCGCGCGAGGACGTCACCCACAACTACGTGCTGGTGACGCAGGCGCCGACGGGGACGTAGGCGATGGCGGCATCGCGAAACCAGCGGGGGATGACCATCGTCGAGCTGATGGTGGCGATCGTCGTCGGCATGCTCGTCGTCCTCGCCGCCACCGGTACGCTGAG
>Ga0209048_10001594_pt1 | contig 23088 bp, 17 predicted proteins | sample FrelakmetCRP12CR_FD_187146 | JGI IMG/M metagenome (GOLD analysis project Ga0209048, IMG submission 187146) | Freshwater lake sediment microbial communities from the University of Notre Dame, USA, for methane emissions studies - CRP12 CR (SPAdes)... | ecosystem: Environmental > Aquatic >... | reverse complement strand
GTTGTCGAGGGCGTGATCGTCGAGGAGAATTCGGTGCTCGGCATGGGCGTGTTCATCGGCCAGAGCACCAAGATCTACAACCGCGCGACCGGCGAGGTCGCGTACGGGCGCGTGCCCGCGGGTTCTGTCGTAGTCGCCGGAAGCCTGCCTTCCGGCCAGGGCCAGTGCCACCTCTATTGCGCGGTCATCGTCAAGCAGGTCGACGCCAGAACGCGCGCGAAGACGAGCATTAACGAGCTGCTCCGGACCTGATGGAGCTGCGCGAGCTCCCGGCGCCCGGTCAGCCGCGCGTGAGTCGTGCGAGCGCCCCGGGCCCGCAGGACGGCGCCCGCGTCCGTGACCGACTCCCCCACGCCTGACGCCCATACCATGTCCGTCAATCTCAAGACGCCCGACGACATCGAGAAGATGCGCGTGGCCGGCCGTCTCGCGTCCGAACTGCTCGATCATCTTGCCCCGCACGTGCAGCCGGGCGTGTCGACCGGCGAGCTCGACCGCATCGCCCACGACTACCAGGTCAACGTCCAGAAGGTCGTGCCGGCGACCCTCAACTATGCCCCACCCGGGCACCGCCCGTATCCCGCGTCGATCTGCACGTCGGTCAATCACGTCGTCTGCCACGGCATCCCCGGGGACAAGAAGCTCAAGCCCGGCGACATCCTCAACATAGACGTCACCGTGATCAAGGACGGCTGGCATGGCGATTCGAGCCGGATGTTCTACGTCGGGGCTCCGTCGATCCAGGCAAGGCGCCTGGTCGAGATCACGTACGAGGCGATGTGGCGCGGCATCCGCGCGATCCGGCCGGGCGGCCACCTGGGCGACGTCGGTCACACGATCCAGAAGTTCGCGGAGGGCCACCATTGCTCGGTGGTCCGCGAGTTCTGCGGCCACGGCATCGGTCGCCAGTTCCACGAGGAGCCGCAGGTGCTGCATTACGGCCGGCCGGGCACCGGCCTCAAGCTCGAGCCGGGGATGATCTTCACGATCGAACCGATGATCAACGCGGGCCGCGCCGCGATCCGCGCGCTCGCCGACGGCTGGACGATCGTCACCGCGGACCATTCGCTGTCGGCCCAATGGGAGCACACGGTGTTGGTCACGCCCGAAGGCCACGAGGTGCTCACGGTTTCTCCCGGAGCGCCGGCGCCGCCCGCACCCTGAGGCGGCCATCCCCGCTCCAACGCCGCCGACGGGACGGCGCCCACGCCATGACCACCGACGCCGCCGCCGCGCGTGAATCCGCAGGCGCACCTGGCGCTGTCGCGCAACGTTGGCGCGGCGAGCTCAAGGCCGGCCGCGCTGCGCTGCAGGCGGCGTTCCGCGCGCGTGCCGACACGCCGCGCCTCCTGCGCGAATCCGCCCGGCTCACGGACCGCGTGATTGCCGGCGTGTGGAGCGACCTCCACGCGCCGGCCGCGGCTGCGCTGGTTGCCGTCGGCGGTTACGGCCGGGGCCAGATCTTTCCGCACTCGGATGTCGACGTGCTGATCCTGCTTCCGCACGCGCTGGACGCGACGGGCACCGGGTTCGTCGAGCGCTTCATCGGGGTCCTGTGGGACGTCGGGCTCGAGATCGGCCACAGCGTGCGCACGATCGCCGAGTGCCTGGTCGAGATGGCGGCCGACGCCACGATCAAGACGAGCCTGCTCGAGCACAGGTTCGTCGCGGGATCGCGGCCGCTGCATCGCGGGTTCGGCAGCGCGTTCGCGACGGCGATGGACGTTCCGCTGTTCTACGAGGAAAAGATGCTCGAGCAGCAGCAGCGGCATCTGAAGTTCCACGATACCGCCTACAACCTCGAGCCGAACGTCAAGGAGAGCCCGGGCGGCCTGCGCGACCTCCAGACGGTCCTCTGGATCGCCCGCGCGGCAGGTCTCGGACGAAGCTGGCGGGAACTCGCGCAAGCGGGGCTCATCACGATGCACGAGGCGCGGACGGTGTCGCGCCAGGAGCGGCTGATCGGCGCGCTGCGTGTGCGGCTCCACTACCTCGCCGGACGGCGCGAGGATCGGCTGGTGTTCGACCTGCAGACCGCGTTGGCGCGCGAGATCGGCCTCGCGGACACCGGAACGAAGCGCGCGAGCGAGCAGCTGATGCAGCGGTACTACCGCGCGGCGAAGCTCGTGCGCCAGGTCAACGTCATTCTGCTGCAGAACCTGCACGCGCGACTTTTCCCCGTCTCGGCGGAACCCGTCCCGGTCGACCACGATTTCCTCGCGGTCGACGAACTCCTGCACGTACGCGACGAGGCACTGTTCGAGCACCGGCCGTCCGCCATGCTCGATGCTTTCCTCGCGATGCAGCGCCACCCGGAGCTCAAGGGGATGTCGGCGTGGACGCTCCGCGCAATCTGGCGCAATCGCCGCCGCGTCGACGCCCGGTTTCGCCGCGACCCGGAAAACCGCGCCCGTCTCATCCGCCTGTTCCGCGAACCGCGGGGAATCACGCACGAGCTGCGCCGTATGAACCTCTACGGAATCCTCGGGCAAATGGTGCCCGCGTTCGGCCGCATCGTGGGCCAGATGCAGCACGACCTCTTCCACGTCTACACGGTGGACGAGCACATCCTCATGGTGATCCGGAACCTGCGCCGCTTCACCGAGCCGCAGCACGCGCACGAATACCCGTTGTGCTCGCGGCTGATCGGCGACTTCGAACGCAGGGAAGTGCTGTATCTCGCAGGGTTGTTCCACGACATCGCCAAGGGCCGCGGGGGCGACCATTCGACGCTCGGCGCGGCGGAGGCGCGGCGCTTCTGCAGGGCGCACGGGCTGCCGCGCGAGGACGTCGAGCTCGTCTCCTGGCTGGTCGCCAACCACCTGGCGATGTCCTCGACGGCGCAGAAGCAGGACATCTCCGACCCCAACGTGGTCGCCGCTTTCGCGCAACGCGTGCACACGGAGCGCGGGCTCGTCGCGCTCTATCTGCTGACCGTCGCGGACATCCGCGGCACGAGTCCGAAGGTGTGGAACGCGTGGAAGGCGCAGCTTCTCGAGGACCTTTTCCACGCCGCGCGGGCGCGGCTCGCCGGCTTGGCGGGCGGCGTCACGCTTGCCGACAGCCTCGTCGCCAGGCAGCGCGAGGCGCAGCGGCTGCTGCGGCTCTACGCGGTGGCCGACGAGGCCGAGCGCGCGCTCTGGTCGAAGCTCGATGGCGTCTACTTCCAGCGCCATACGGCCGACGAGATCGCGTGGCACGCGCGGCATCTCCATTGGCGGGTCGACGGCAGGGCGCCGGTGGTGCGGGCGCGGCTCTCCCGCGCCGAGGCCGGGCTGCAGGTCGTGGCCTACCTGCCGGACCAGAAGCACCTGTTCGCACGGATCAGCGGGTTCTTCGGGCGCCGGGGACTGTCGATCCTCGAAGCGAAGATCCACACGACGCGGCACGGTTATGCGCTCGACACGTTTACCGTCCACGATCCCGCCGACCCGGACGCGTCCTACCGGGACGCGATCCAGCTCGTCGAATTCGAGCTCGCGAAAGTCCTCACCGAACAACCGCCGCTCGAGCCGCCCGCCATGGGCCGCCCGAGCCGGCACCTGCGGCATTTTCCGCTGACGCCCGAGGTGCGCATCTTCCCCGACGACCAGGGGACGCACTACATCCTCGAGATCGTCGCCGGCGACCGGCCGGGGCTGCTGGCGACGATCGCCTACACGCTGGCGCAGGCGAACATCAATATCGTGAGCGCGCGGATCAACACGCTGGGCGAGCGCGCGGAGGACGCCTTTCTGATAGACGGCGCGCGGCTGCACGACGAGCAGGCGCTGCTCCGCCTCGAAACCGCGCTCTACGAAAACCTGCGGCTGCAGTGAACCGGCGCGGCGGGATCGCCATCGCCGGAGCGGCGTCAGTCCTCGTCGGCAGCGCTGTCCGGAAAGAGGATCTCGGTGTACCCGAACCGGGAAAGGTCGCGCATCCGCATCGGATAGAGGATGCCGAGCAGATGGTCGCACTCGTGCTGGACCACGCGGGCGTGGAATCCGGTCACGTCGCGCCGGATCGGCGCGCCGCGCGGGTCGAACCCCTCGTAGCGCAGGTGGCGGTACCGCGGCACGACGCCGCGCAGCCCGGGCACCGACAGGCAGCCTTCCCAGTCCTCGTCCCGTTCGTCGGACAGCGGCGTGAGGACGGGGTTGATAAGCTCGGTGTAGGGTACGGGCTCGGCATCCGGATAGCGCGGGTTGCGCTCGACGCCGAAGATGACGACCTGCAGCGGCACCGCTATCTGCGGCGCCGCGAGCCCGGCTCCGCGCATCGCGGCCATCGTCTCGCGCAGGTCCTGGAGCAGCGCGTCGAGCTCGGCCGTACGGAATGCGGCAACCGGCGAGGAACGCTGGAGGAGTCTGGGATCCCCCATGCGCAGGACTTCGCGGATCACGTCGTCGCTCCTGCCGGCCCTAGATCAGGGGCGCGACGTGCTCGAGCAGCGCACGGACCTTGTCCATCGCCGTCTCCAGCACCTTCGCGATGCCGTCCATCGAAACGTGTTCGGACGAGTCGCCCCGCCCCGCCGCGTGGTTGACCACCACCGCGATGGCCGCGTACGGGAGCAGCAGCTCGCGGGCGAGCGCCGCTTCCGGCATCCCGGTCATTCCGACGAGCGTGGCGCCATCGCGCTCCATCCGGTCGATCTCGGCCGCGGTCTCGAGCCGCGGGCCCGACACCGCACCGTAGATGCCGCCGTCCGCCAGCGCAATCCCGGCCGCGCCCGCCGCGGCGAGGCACTTGGTGCGGAGCGTCGGCGTGTACGGATGCGTGAAGTCCACGTGCTCGACGCGCTGGTCCCCGCCGTCGAAGAACGTCGATTCGCGGTCGTGCGTGTAATCGATGAGCTGGTGCGGCAGCACGAGCTCGCCCGGAGCCGCGTCGCGGATGCACCCGACCGAGGCCACGGCCAGCACCGCCGTGGCGCCTCGATCCCTCAGGGCCCACAGGTTGGCCCGGTAGTTCACCCGGTGCGGGGGGATCGTGTGGCCGTGCCCGTGGCGGGCGAGAAAGACGACATGGCAGGCTGCGACCTGTCCGAACAGCAGCGCCGACGAGGGCTCGCCATAAGGCGTGCGCACCACCTCCCGGTGCGCAACGGCGAGGGTCGAGAGCCGGGTGAGGCCGCTGCCGCCGATGATCGCGAGCATGGAGCTTTCCGGTTTTTCCTGCGGGGAAGCGGTGGATGGGAGCGGGGCAGGTCTGTTGCGAAACCGGGTAACCGGCGGCCCTAGATCGGGGCGGCCGGCAGCGGAACTGGAACTCGCCGTGATTTCATGACATTATCATCCCGTATCCAGGCCGCCGGCCGAAACCGGCGCATTTATTCATTGTAGCCCCGGGGGCGCTCGACATGTATCTCGACGGAATGTTCAAGATCATGGCGGATCGGAAGGCATCCGACCTGTTCATTTCCTGTGGCGCGCCCATCAGCATCAAGGTCAACGGCGTTGTCGCCCCGCTCGCGGACCGTCCGATGGACATCGATACCGTCCAACGCGTCGCTCACGAATTGATGACGGAGGAGCAGGCGCGCACGTTCGAGCGCGAGCACGAGATGAACCTCTCGCACCTCGACAAGGACGTCGGGAACTTCCGGATCAACATCTTCCGTCAACGCGGCACGACCTCGCTGGTGATCCGTTACGTGCGCAGCGACATACCCTCGTTCGACGAGCTCAAGCTGCCGCCGGTCCTGCTCGACCTGGTCATGGAAAAGCGTGGCCTCATCCTCGTCTCCGGCGCGACCGGATCCGGGAAGTCGACGACGCTGGCGGCGATGATCGACCATCGCAATGCGAACCGGTCGGGGCACATCCTGACGATCGAGGACCCGATCGAGTACCTGTTCCGGCACAAGAAGAGCATCGTGAACCAGCGCGAGCTCTACGTCGACACGCAGACCTACGCGAACGCACTCGCCAACGCGCTGCGTGAGGCGCCCGACCTCATCATGATCGGCGAAATCCGCGATCGCGAGACGATGCAGAGCGCACTGCTGCACACGCTGTCCGGGCACCTGTGTCTCGCCACGCTGCACGCGAACAACAGCTACCACGCGATGTCGCGGATCATCAACATGTTCCCGTACGACGCCCGCTCCGGCGTCCTCTCCGACCTTTCTATCGGGCTGCGCGCCATCGTGTCGCAGCGGCTCGTGCGTAACAAGGAGGGGGGCCGCCAACCTGCCGTGGAGATCCTCCTCAATACGTCGCTGATCGCCGAGCTCGTCAAGAACGGCGAGATCACGCAGATCAAGGAGGCGATGGAGAAATCGCTGTACCCGGGGTCACAGACGTTCGAGCAGGCGCTCTGCCGGCTCTACGTGGACAACGTGATCACCTACGAGGAGGCGATGACCGCGTCCGATTCGTCGACCAACCTCGCGTGGCTGATCAATCAGAATGCCCCGACCGCGCGGGTCGAAGCCATGGCGCTCAAGGACGACGAGAAGGCCTCGGAGAAGCGCACGCACAGTGACTTTACCGCGCTGCAGATCGAGCCGGAGATGCTCGACCGGCCGCATTAGCGCACGCCGTCGGCGCGGTGGCCGCCGGCCCCGGACGCGCGCTGCGAATTCGGGTCCGGCGCCGCATCTGCTACCATTCCCGCATGGACCTCGTTGCCGTTCGCGCCGCGGAACGCTCGTTCACCGACACACTCGCGCTGACCCGCGCGCTGATCGAGCGGCGTTCGCTGACGCCGGACGACGCGGGCTGCCAGGAAATGATCGCCGCACGCCTGTCGCGCGTCGGTTTTCGCGCCGAGACGATCATGGCGAACGGCGTCACGAACGTCTGGCTGCGCCGCGGGACGGCGCGCCCGCTGGTCTGCCTCGCGGGTCACACGGACGTCGTGCCGCCGGGCCCGCTCGCGCAGTGGACGTCGGACCCCTTCGCGGCGACCGAGCGCGACGGCTGGCTGTACGGGCGCGGTGCCGCCGACATGAAGGGATCGCTGGCCGCCTTCGTCACGGCGATCGAGGCGTTTGTCGCGGCCCATCCCGCGGCCGGCGGGTCGATCGCGATGCTCGTCACGTCCGACGAAGAAGGCCCGTCGGTCGACGGCACCGCGCGCGTCGTCGAGAGACTCGCCGCGGCGGGCGAGTCGATCGATTTCTGCATCGTGGGCGAACCGACGTCGGTGGACCGGCTGGGCGACATGATCAAGAACGGCCGCCGCGGCACGCTGTCGGGAACGCTGACCGTCAGGGGCGTCCAGGGCCACGTCGCATATCCGCACCTCGCGCAAAACCCGATCCATCTCGCGGCGCCCGCGCTCGCCGAACTCGCGGCAACCCGCTGGGATGAGGGCAACGAATACTTTCCGCCGACGACCTGGCAGTGCTCGAACATCCACGGCGGCACCGGGGCGACCAACGTGATCCCGGGAACGCTCGAGGTGATGTTCAATTTCCGGTTCTGCCCCGTCAGCAGCCGCGAGTCGCTCGTGCAGCGCCTCGAAGCGGTCCTGGCAAGGCACGGGCTCGACTTCGACATCGTGTGGACGGGATCGGGCAAGCCCTATCTGACCGGCCGCGGAAAGCTGGTCGCCGCCGTGACCGACGCCGTGCGCGAGATCGCCGGTATCGTTCCCGAGCTCTCCTGCACCGGCGGCACCTCGGACGGGCGCTTCATCGCCGAGATCTGCCCGGAAATCGTCGAGCTCGGCCCGGTCAACGCGTCGATCCACAAGCTCGACGAGCGCGTCCGGGTTGTCGATCTCGCGACGCTCTCGGCGATCTATCGCGGCATACTCGAGCGGCTCCTCATCGGAAGCCCGCGCACATGAGCGCGCCGGGCCGCCCCAAGCGCGAAAGCTCCCCCTCGGGGGGACGGCGCGAAGCGCCAAGGGGGCTCCCATGACCACGGCCGCGCACGATCTCGCGACGCTGCGTGACTGGTTGCGCTACGCGGTTTCGCGCTTCGGCGAAGCCAGGCTCGCCTTCGGCCACGGCACGACCAACGCCTACGACGAGGCGGCGTATCTGCTCCTGCACGCATTGCACCTGCCGCTCGACCGTCTCGAGCCCTTCCTGGATGCCCGGCTCACGCAGAACGAGCGCGCACGCGTGGCGCAGCTTCTGGACCGCCGGATCGAGCAGCGCGTACCGGCCGCCTACCTCACCCACGAAGCGTGGCTCGGCGAATTCCGCTTCTACGTCGACGAGCGCGTGCTGATTCCGCGTTCCTACATCGCCGAGCTCCTGCCCGAAGGCATTGCGCCCTTCGTCGGCCCGGCGGAGGCCGTGGGAACCGCGCTCGACCTCGGCACCGGTTCGGGCTGCCTGGCAATACTGCTCGCGCACACCTACCCCGGCGCGGACATCGATGCCGTGGACATCTCGACCGACGCGCTCACGGTGGCGCAACACAACGTCGCCGACTACGGCCTTGCCGACAGGATCAACCTCATCCGCTCCGATCTGTTCGGAAACCTCGCCGGAAAAACCTACGACCTCATCGTCAGCAACCCGCCCTACGTCCCCGCGCTTTCGATGACGGACCTGCCGCCCGAGTACCGGCACGAGCCCGCGCTCGCGCTCGCCGGCGGCGAAGACGGACTCGATGCGGTGCGCACGATCCTCGCCGAGGCGCCGCGGTTCCTGAATCCCGCCGGGACGCTGGTCGTCGAGGTCGGCGGCAACCGTACCGCAGCCGAACTTGCATTCCCAAAGCTGCCGTTCGTCTGGCTGGAGACGCAGACCTCCTCCGACAGCGTCTTTCTGCTCAAGCGCGAAGACCTGATCGCCGGCCGCTAGGAGATCGCGAAGAACCCCTTGATGCGGCGGACGAGGTCCGCCTTGCGGCCGACTGCCTGCCGGGCACGGGCCTCGGCCGACAGCGACTCCAGCCGCGCATCGTTGGCCGCCTGCCTCGTCGCGACGACCTGCGACAGCGGCTCGACCAGCTCGGGCCGCGACCTGAGGATCGCGTCGAAGCCATCCTTGTCGAGCCGGTAGCAGAGCACTTCGGACTCGGCGACCACGGTCGCGCCGCGCGCCTGCCCGGTCAGGAGCCCCATCTCGCCGAAGTATGCGGGCGCCGCCAGCACTGCCAGCCGATGGCGCACGCCGGTGCCGCCGGCGCCGTCGTCCAGCACGGCGACGCGGCCGCGGGCGAGGATGAAAAGCGATTCGGCAGGCTCGCCCTGCCGCGTGATCACGTCGTCCGCGACGTACAGGCAATCCGACAGGTCGGCGGCGAGCGCCTGCCGCTCGGCATCGGTCAGCGGCACGAACAGATCGAGCTGCGACAACGACGCGACGCGGGCCGCGAGCTCGCGCGTTCCGCCCGCACCGGGCGTGCGTCCCCGGATCAGCACGCGATGCGGATAGGGGATCTCCATCCTGTGACGCGCGAGCGTTGCCGCGACGTGCAGGCGTACCTGCGAGTCGGTCCACAGATCCTGCACGAGGTCGTTGAGCCAGTAGCGCACGAGGTAGTGATACGCGCTGTCGCCGAAATTGGTGCAGAGGACCTCCGGGCGGGGGTCCTTCGCGACATGGGGGATCTCGGCGCGTGACAGCATCGTGTCGACCGCCGTGATGACCTGCGACGGCGGCGTGTCGTAGGACACCGAGAACTCGACGTCGCGGCGCCACGGAATCCGCTGGTCCCCGCGTCGCGCGAGCAGGACGACGCGGCTCTTGCTCAGCACCCCGTTCGGAATGATGACGGTCTCGCCGTAGTTGGTCGCGATCGCCACGTAGCGCCAGCGGATGCCGACCACCTGCCCCATCAGGTTGTCCATGCGGATCCAGTCGCCGATCCGGCAGGTGTTGTCGAGCTGCAGCTGGATGCCGCCCCACAGGTTTCCCAGCGTCTCCTGCAGCGAGAAGGCGATGACGCCGGTGACCACCGCCGACGTCGTGACGATCCCGGCGAGGTTCACGCCGACGGCGCTCATCCGGTAGACGGCGAAGACGATCAGCACGAGCGCCATCAGGACTTCGCCGAGTATCTGCGGCATCGTGACCTTCGCGCCGAGGGCCTGGAACGCGAACACGACGGCGATCCGCGCGACGCCCACCGCGAGAACGAGCAACGCCAGCTCGCGCATGATTCCGGCGATCGGGCCGTCGCCCCGCCCGGCGCCGAGCCATGCGAGGAGCCCCACGCCGCCGAGACCGGCGAGCATGACCACCACCATGTGCGCCGTGCTCCGGCGCAGATCGCGGCGCAGCCAGACCGTCACGAGCGCGAGCACCAGCCCGGCAGCCACGAACATCGCGGCGTCGTTGAACAGGTCGGAGGTCGGCATCTCGGGGGCGGAATGGACGGGCAGCAGGGGTGGGATGTCCGGTCCCTGGCGACGCGGACTCGATCGGATTATAGAATGGGCGCTGCCCCGGCCGGCCGCAAATCGCGGCGGCGGCGCTCCGGAGGTTCCCATGGCCCAAGCCCGCACCGGCGGCGAGATTCTCGTCGCGAACCTCCTCGCGCAGGGCACCGCGCAGGCATTCTGCGTCCCGGGCGAGAGCTACCTGCCCGTGCTGGACGCGCTCTACGATGTCCGCGATCGGCTGCAATTGGTGATCTGCCGGCAGGAAGGCGGCGCGGCCTACATGGCCGAGGCCTGCGGCAAGCTGACCGGGCGCCCCGGCGTCGCCTTCGTCACGCGGGGACCGGGTGCGTCGAATGCCGCGGTCGGCATCCACACGGCGGCGCAGGACTCGACACCGATGATCGTGTTCGTGGGCCAGGTCGGCGGTGACTTCGCCGAGCGCGACGCCTTCCAGGAGGTCGATTACCGGAGGATGTACGGCAGCGTGGCCAAATGGGCGGCGCAGATCGACCGTGCCGACCGCATCCCCGAGTATGTCGCCCACGCCTTCCGCATTGCGATGTCCGGCCGGCCGGGCCCGGTGGTGCTCGCCCTGCCCGAGGACATGCTGCAGGCGCGCGCGGAGTGCACCGACGCGCCGCGGGTCGAGCCGATCGAGGCCGCGCCCGACGGGGCGCAGGTCGCGGCCGCACGTGCGCTGCTCGCCGGCGCACGGCGTCCGCTCGCGCTGGTCGGCGGCAGCCGATGGGATGCGGACGCCTGTGCCGCCCTGCAACGCTTCGCCGAGGCGCACGGACTCCCGGTGGCCTGTGCATTCCGGAACCAGCACCTGTTCGACAATCGCCACCCGAACTATGCCGGCGACGTGGGCATCGGCATCAATCCGAAGCTCGCCGCACGCGTGCGCGAGGCCGATGTCCTGCTGGTCGTCGGCGAGCGGCTGGGAGAAACGACCACGTCGGGCTACACGCTGCTCCAGGCGCCGACGCCGGTGCAGAAGCTCATCCACGTGCACCCGGGGGCCGACGAGCTGGGCCGCGTCTACCAGCCGGCGCTGGCGATCGCGGCAACGCCGGGCGCATTCCTTGCCGCGATGAACCGCGAACCCGCGCTCGACGCATCGGCATGGCGCCGGACCGCGGGCGAAGCCCATGACGATGTCACGGCGTGGCGCGCGCCACGGCAGGTGCCCGGCTCGCTCGACATGTGGCAGATCGTATCCTGGCTCGACGCGCGACTGCCCGACGACGCGATCGTGGCGAACGGCGCGGGCAACTTTGCGACCTGGCTGTCCCGCATCTACCGTTACCGCGGCTTTCGCACGCAGCTGGCACCGTACTCGGGCTCGATGGGCTACGGCGTGCCGGCGGCGGTCGCGGCGAAGCTGCTGCAGCGCGAGCGCATCGTCGTCTCCTGGAACGGCGACGGCTGCTTTCTGATGAACGGCCAGGAGCTCGCCACGGCGGTCCAATACGACCTCGGCGTCATCTTCGTGGTCGTCGACAACGGCATGTACGGGACGATACGGATGCACCAGGAGCGAACCTACCCGGCGCGCGTGTCGGGAACCGAGCTCGTCAACCCGGACTTCGCGGCGCTGGCCCGCGCGTACGACGCGCACGGCGAGACCGTGCGGCGGACGGACGAATTCGCGCCGGCGTTCGAGCGCGCGCTGGCAAGCGCCAAGCCTGCGCTGCTGCACCTGAAGCTCGACCCGCAGGCGCTCACGCCGAGCGCATCGCTCGACGCGCTGCGGGCGCAGGGGCTCGCCGCACGGGGACACCAGACTGCGGCGTGAGCACAGGGGTGACAAGGATCCGCATGACCCTCACGGCGATCGCCCGATTCGCGCACCCGCAATCGCTGCTGCTGCGCGCGGACGAGGTGATACAGTGACCCCGCGCGAAACCCTGCCTGCGATGTCCGCCGAAACGCCTTCCGCCCCCGTTGCCGCGGCTCCTGCGCGGGCGCACCGCGGCCGGCTGTTCCGCAAGTATCTCGTCCTGATCCTCACGCTCGTCACGACCGCCCTGCTCGCATCGGGCGGGATCAGCGTCTACTTTTCCTACCAGGAGAACAAGGCGGCGCTGGCGAGCCTGCAGCACGAGAAGGCGCTCGCCGCCGCCTCCCGGATCGAGCAGTACATCCGGCAGATCGAGCAGCAACTCGCCTACGCCGCGCTGCCCCAGCTCGACGCCGGCGACATCGAACTGCGCCGCATCGAATTCCTGAAGCTCCTGCGCCAGGCGCCGGAGGTGACCGACATCGCGCAGATCGACGCCGCCGGTCGCGAGCAGATCGCGGTCTCGCGCCTGGGGATGGACGTTCCCGGCTCGGGCAAGGACCGCTCGCAGGAGCCCGCGTTCCGCAATGCCCGGCGAGGGAAACCGTGGTTCGGGCCCGTCTACTTCCGCAAGGAGACCGAACCCTACCTCACGATCGCCATCCGTTCGGGCGGGGACAACGGCCCGGTGACCGTCGCCGACGTCAACCTCAAGTTCATCTACGACGTGGTGTCGCGGATCAAGATCGGCGAAGAAGGCAAGGCCTACGTCGTCGACGGCAACGGCTTCCTCGTCGCGGATCCGGACATCGGCCTGGTGCTCCGCAAGACCGATCTGTCGCACCTCGCGCACGTGAAGGCGGCCGGCGGAGCGCAGGACCCCGACGAGCCGGCGATGCTCTCGAAGAACCTGGCCGACAAGAAGGTCCTGACGGCGTTCGCCACGATCGACTCGCTCAACTGGAAGGTGTTCGTCGAGCAGCCGGTGGGCGAGGTGTACGCGAGGCTGGAGGCCTCGATGTGGCGTGCCGGCCTGCTGCTGCTTGCCGGCCTCGTCATTTCGGCGTTCGGTGCGCTCGCGCTCGCGCGCGGCATGGTGCGGCCCATCCGCACGCTCGACGAAGGAGCGCGGCGCATCGGTGCGGGCGAGCTCGAGCAGAAGATCGAGATCCGCACCGGCGACGAGCTCGAGGGGCTCGCCGACCAGTTCAACCGGATGTCGGCGCAGCTGCGCGAGTCCTACGCCGGCCTCGAGCGCAAGGTCGACGAGCGCACAGCCGAGCTGTCCGAGGCGCTGGAGCAGCAGAAGGCATCGGCCGAAGTGCTGCGCGTGATCAGCAGCTCGATTTCGGACGCCAAGCCCGTCTTCGACAAAATACTGCAGAGCTGCCAGCGGCTGTTCGACGGGCACATCGTCGGCGTGGTCCTTGTCGGCGACGACGGGATGCTCCATGATGCCGGCAACACCGGCGCGGCGGCCCCGGAACGATATCGGGGGATGTTTCCGATGGTGATGAGCCGCGAATCCGGTTCCGGCAGCGCGATTCTCGAGCGGCGGATCATGCACTATCCGGACACCGCGAGCAGCGAGGCGCCGCCCGGGGTCAGGCGCGGGGTGTTGGCGTTCGGCTTCCACTCGGCGCTGTTCGCGCCGCTGCTGCTCGAGGGCCGGGCGCTGGGCGTGCTGTGGGTCGGGCGCGCGGTGCAGGCACCCTTCAGCGAAAAGCAGATCGGGATACTGAAGACGTTCGCCGACCAGGCGGTGATCGCGATCGAGAACGCGCGGCTGTTCAACGAGACCAAGGAAGCGCTCGAGCAGCAGACGGCGATCAGCGAGATCCTGCGCGTGATCTCGGGCTCACCCACCGACGTGCAGCCGGTGCTCGACGCGATCGCCGAGCGCGCCGCGCGCCTCTGCGACGCAGCGGCGGCGTCCATGTACCTGACCGACGGCAACGTGCTGCGGCACCTCGCTTCCAAGGGGCCGTCCCCCGATCCCGTGGGCAGCGTCGAGGCGCTGCCCATCAATCGCGATTCCATTTCGGGCCGGGCGCTGCTCGAGGGCAAGACGATCCAGGTCGGCGACATGCAGGCCGAGGGGGCCGATTACCCGCTGAGCCACGAGATCGCGCAGCGCTTAGGCCACCGCACGGTGGTCGTGACGCCGCTCTACCGCGAGGGCCAGCCGTTCGGCACGATTCTCCTCCGCCGCGAGGAGGTGCGGCCGTTCACCGACCGGGAAATCGCCCTGCTGCGCACCTTCGGCGACCAGGCGGCGATCGCCCTCGAGAACGTGCGCCTGTTCAACGAGACGAAGGATGCGCTCGAGCAGCAGCGCGCGTCCGGCGAGGTGCTGACCGCGATCAGCAGCTCCATCGCCGACACGAAGCCCGTGTTCGACGTCATTCTCCAGAGCTGCCAGCGACTCTTCGCCGGCGACATTGTCGGCGTGATGCTCGTCCGCGACGACAACCTGCTCGACGTCGCGTCGTACGCCGGACAGGGCCTCGACGAGCTCAGGAAGATCTTCCCGCTGCCCCTGGCCGAAGCGTCCGTCTCGGGCCGCGCAATCGTCGAGCAGCGCGTTGTCGCATATCCCGACGTCGACGCTCCCGATACGCCGACGCTGACGCGCAAGCTCGCCGGGATCGTGGGCTTCCGCTCCATCGTCGCCGCGCCCATGATCTTCGAGGGCCGCGGCATTGGCGCGCTGTGGGTGGGCCGCTCGTTCCCGGGAGCCTTCACCGACAAGCACCTCGCGCTCCTCAGGACATTCGCGGAACAGGCGGTGATCGCCATCCAGAACGCGCGGCTGTTCCGCGAGATCCAGGACAAGAGCCGGCAGCTCGAGGTCGCGAACCAGCACAAGTCCGAGTTCCTCGCGAACATGTCGCATGAGCTGCGCACGCCGCTCAACGCCATCATCGGCTTCTCGGAGGTGCTGCTCGAGCGCCTGTTCGGGGAGCTCAACGAAAAGCAGGACGACTACCTGAAGGACATCCATTCCTCCGGCAGGCACCTGCTGCAGCTCATCAACGACATCCTCGACCTGTCGAAAGTCGAGGCCGGCCGCATGGATCTCGATATCGCGACGTTCGACCTGCCCTCCGCCATCTCGAACGCGATGACGCTGATCCGCGAGCGCGCGCAGCGGCACGGCATCGCGCTCGGCCTGGACGCGGACGCGCAGCTGGGCGAGATCGTCGCCGACGAGCGCAAGTTCAAGCAGATCCTGCTCAACCTGCTCACGAACGCGGTCAAGTTCACGCCCGACGGCGGACGGATCGACGTCCGGGCGCGCCGCGACGCGGAGAACGTCACCGTCGGGGTGCACGACACGGGCATCGGGATTGCCCCCGAGGACCAGGAGGCCGTGTTCGAGGAGTTCCGCCAGGTCGGACGCAGCTATACGAGCAAGCAGGAGGGCACGGGCCTCGGGCTCACGCTGACGCGCAAGTTCGTCGAGCTGCACGGCGGCCGCATCTGGCTGGAGAGTGAGCCCGGCAAGGGCTCGACGTTCACGTTCACCATTCCGGTAAGGCGATGAATCTCATACTGATCGTGGAAGACAACGAAAAGAACATGAAGCTCGTCCGCGACGTGCTCCAGGCAAAGGGCTACGCCACGGTCGAGGCGGTCACGGGGGAGGACGGCGTCCGCCTCGCCGCCGAGCGCAAGCCGGATCTGATTCTCATGGACATTCAGCTTCCGGGCATCAGCGGCATCGAGGCGCTGCGCCGGCTGCGTGCGAACGCCGAAACCGCGGCGATCCCCGCGGTCGCGGTCACCGCCTCGGTGATGCAGCAGGATCGCAACCAGATCACCGAGGCCGGCTTCGACGGCTACATCGGAAAGCCGATCAACCTCCGGGAGTTCCTCGAGACCGTCCGCAGCATGCTGGAGAAGAAGCAGCCGTGACGACGCCGCGAAGGCCCGGGCGCGGCAGGGAGGCCGCACAATGACGACACCCGCCAAGGTGCTGGTGGTCGACGACACGCCACACAACGTCAAGCTGCTCGCCGATCTCCTCGCCGTGAAGGGCTACGAGGTCGCGACGGCCGTGAACGGCGAGGAGGCGCTCGCCAAGGTTGCATCCGAAGCGCCGGATCTCATCCTGCTCGACGTGATGATGCCCGGCCTCTCCGGCTACGACGTCTGCCGGCGGTTGCGCGCCGACCCGCAAACCGCGCTGCTCCCCGTCGTCCTCGTCACGTCGCTCGACCCGCAGGGGGAGCGCGTCAAAGGGATCGAGGCCGGCGCCGATGATTTCCTGCCGAAGCCGATCAACCAGGCGGAGCTCTTCGCGCGGGTGCGCTCGCTGCTGCGCGTGAAGTCGCTGCAGGACGAGGTGAAGCGCCAGGCGGAAGCGCTGAAGGAGTGGAACCTGAAGCTCGAGGAGCGCGTCGCGGTGCAGGTCGCGCAACTCAAGGGAATGGACGAGCTCAAGCGCTTCTTCGCGCCGGCGGTCGCCGATGCGATCCTGTCGACCGGCGGGAAGTCGATCCTCGCGCCGCACCGCCGCGAGATCTGCTACGTGTTCGTCGACCTGCGCGGCTTCACCGCGTTCACGGACTCGGCGGAGCCCGAGGAAGTCGAGTCGGTGCTCCAGCTCTACCACGCGACGATGGGGGCGCTCATCGTCGAATACGAGGGCACGGTCGACCGCTTTGCCGGCGACGGCATCCTCATCTTCTTCAACGACCCGCTGCCGGTGCCGGACGCCGCGCGCCGCGCGACGAGCATGGCGCTGCGGATGCAGCAGCAGTTCCATCCGCTGCGGGCGCAGTGGTCGAAGCTGGGCTACGAGCTGGACCTCGGCATCGGCATCGCGCAGGGCTATGCGACGCTCGGCGCGTTCGGCTACGAGGGCCGCGTCGACTACACGGCGATCGGCGGCGTCGTCAATCTCGCGAGCCGGTTGTCCGACGAAGCAGGTCCGGGAGAGATCCTGATCGACCGGAAGACGCGCGCAGCGCTGGACGATGCCGTGAGCGTGGAGACCCTCGGGCCGCTGGCGCTGGAAGGCTACGCGCAGCCGGTGCCCGTGTTCCGGCTGGCGAACGCCCGCTGACTCGTGCCCGGGCCGACCGGGCGCGCCGGCTGGCGGCGCGTCGCGTCAGAGCTTGCGAACCAGCCCGACCATGACTCCGAAGATCTCGAGCGCGCCTTCCGGACGGATCACCGGATAGGCCTTGTTCTCGGGCTTGAGGACAAACTGCCCGCGCTCGACGTCGAGCCGCTTCAGCGTGAACTGGCCGTCGACGATCGCGACAACGACGTCGCCGCGCTTGGCCGAAGCGGCCTTTTCGACCACGACCAGATCGCCCTCGAGGATGCCGGCGTCCATCATCGAATCGCCCTTGACGCGGATCAGGACCGTCTGCGACGGGTGCTCGATCAGGTAGTCGTCGATCGTCAGCGCGTCGGCGTGCGCGTCCTCGACCGGATTCGGCAGGCCCGCCTGCACCGGCGACTCGGCGAGCGGCCGCGCGAAGAACCGTCCCGTCGGCGCGAGCCGCTTGTCGGGCGTGGAATCGAGGTATCCCGCGAGCTTCAGGCGTGCGACCATCGCGGCGACCGACGACTTGGACTTGAGGCCGAGCAACTGGCCGATCGACGCGTACGAAGGCAACGCGCGGTGCTGCGCGTAGTAATCCTGCAAGAGCGCCAGATAAGAACGATCGTTCGACATGAAGGTACAATAGCGAACGAACGTTCTGCCGTCAAGCCCCCCGGTGATTGCACCCGATAACGCCCCGTCGCCCGCGATGCGCCTGTTCGCCCCGAGCCTCGCCTTCGTCGATCTCGAAACCACGGGAACCGGGGCGGCTGCCGACGCGATCACGGAAATTGGCATCGTCCGGGTCGAGGCCGACCCGTCGGGCCTGGCCGCCCCCGCCGTCACCGAGTGGAGCACGCTCGTCAATCCGGGCGTGCCGATCCCGCCCGAGATTCAGGCGCTGACGGGGATTACCGATGCGATGGTCCGCGACGCCCCCTCCTTCGGCCAGGTTGCCGACGAGGTCGCCGCGCGGACCGCCGGTGCCCTGTTCGTCGCGCACAACGCCCGCTTCGACTACGGTTTCCTGAAACACGCGTTCTCCCGGCACGGACGCACGTTCAGCGCGCGCGTCCTGTGCACCGTCCGGCTGTCGCGGCGACTGTTTCCGGACGCGCCCCGCCACAACCTCGACAGTGTGATTGCGCGGCACGGGCTTGCGGTCGACGGGCGCCACCGGGCGCTCGGCGACGCGCGCGTCCTCTGGGCGTTCGTCCAGGCGCTCTACCGCGATGTGCCGCCCGACACCATCGAGCAGGCGGCGAAGCGGGTCCTGAAGACGCCGAGCCTTCCGCCGCAACTCGCCCCCGACGCGCTCGACGCGCTGCCGGAGGCGCCCGGCGTCTATCTGTTCTACGGCCTCAACGCGCTGCCGCTCTACATCGGCAAGAGCAGGAACCTGCGCGAGCGCGTCGGCGCGCACTTCTCGTCGGATTACCGCTCGGCGACCGACCTCCGACTCTCCGCGGAGATACGGCGGATCGCGTTCGAGGAGACCGCGGGCGAGATCGGCGCGCTGCTGCGCGAATCCTCGCTCGTCAAGTCGATGCTCCCGGCGCACAACCACGCGCTCCGCCGCAAGATCGAAGCGGGCGTGCTCGAGCTGCCCGATGCGCCGGGGCCGCCGGGCTTCGTTCCGGCGGCGGGCGTCGAGCCGCGGGACCTCGCCGGTCGCTTCGGTCCCTTTTCGTCGAAGCGACAGGCGCGCGAGACGCTGCGTTCGCTGGCGGCCGAGCACGCGCTGTGCTGGAAGGCCCTCGCGCTGGAAAAGCGGCAGGGGCCTTGCTTTGCGCGCCAGGTGAAGCGCTGCGCCGGCGCGTGCGTCGGCGCGGAATCTTCCGAGGCGCACCATGCGCGGCTCGCCGCGGCCCTCGCGCCGCACGCGGTGCCGCGCTGGCCGTTTGCCGGGCTCGCCGCGATCCGCGAGCGCTCGCTGCTCGGCGATCGCACCGATCTGCACGTGATCCGCGACTGGTGCTGGCTCGGCACGGCGCGCGACGACGGCGAGCTCGGCCGCCTGCTCGACGCGCCGCCGCGCCCGGTGTTCGATGCCGACATCGCGCGGCTCCTGATCCGCACGCTCGCGCGCGGGAAGCACGACGTGCTGCCGCTCTCCGGCGAAGCGGATGCGCGCGTCGACGCCTAGGTACCACGCGCCGCGTGCGCCGCCATAATCGAGGCCACGCACGCGGTCAGCTTCGTCGCATAGGGGATGTGAAGGAACTCGTTGGGGCCGTGCGCATTCGACTTGGGGCCGAGCACCCCGGTGATCAGGAACTGCGCGGCAGGAAAATGCTTGCCCAGCATCGCCATGAACGGGATCGTGCCGCCCTCGCCCATCGCCGCCGGTGCCTTGCCGTAGAACGTGCGCGAGGCCGCGTCGAGCGCGCCTTCGAGCCAGGGCGCGGTGGCGGGCGCATTCCAGCCGGTCGCGCCCTGATCGGCCTCGAAACGCACCGTCGCGCCGTGCGGCGGATCCGCTTCCAGCACCTTCTTCATCACCCGGGTCGCCGCCTCGCCATCGACCGTCGGCGGAATGCGCAACGAGAGCTTGAGCGACGTGCGCGGCCGCAGCACGTTGCCGGCGTCGGCGATCGGCGGCAGGCCGTCGGCACCGACGACGGACAGCGCCGGCCGCCACGTGCGGTTCAGCACCGCCTCGGCGTGGTCCGCCACCATCGGCTGCGTTCCTCCGGCAAACGGGTATTTGCTTGTCACGGTGCCGCCCATGATCTGCGCCGCCTGCTTCGCCTGTCGCGCGCGCTCGTCGGGGATCACCGCGTGGAATGCCTCGGGCAGCACGCGGCCGGTCGCGGCGTCCTCGAGCCGGTCGAGGACCTTGCGCGCGATGCGGAATGACGACGGCACGATGCCGCTCGCGTCGCCGGAGTGGACGCCCTCCGTCAGCACGTCGACCGTCAGCGTGCCGGCCGCGATGCCGCGCAGCGACGTGGTCGCCCACAGCCGCTCGTAATCGCCGCAGCCGGAATCGAGCCCGATGACGAAATCCACGCGACCCATTCGCGGCGCGAGCAGGTCGAGATACGCGGGCAGGTCGTAACTGCCGCTCTCCTCGCAGGCTTCGATCATGCCGACGCAATGCGCGTGCGGGATCCCCTGGGCCTGCAGCGCCGCGATCGCCGCCAGTGACGCGAACACCGCGTAGCCGTCGTCCGCGCCGCCGCGGCCGTAGAGCCTGCCGTCCTCGATGACCGGCTCCCACGGCCCCAGGCCCTCGCGCCACCCCGTCATCTCCGGCTGCTTGTCGAGGTGCCCGTACAGCAGCACGGTGCGCTCGCCCACTCCGGGAACGTCGAAATACAGGAGCGGCGTGCGCCCGGGCAGGCGGACGATCTCCAGCGCGAGACCGCGCACCGGTTGCTGCCGCACCCAGGCCTCGGCGAGGCGGACGACGCGCTCGATGTGGCCGTTCGCCTCCCATTGGGGATCGAAGTGCGGCGATTTCGCCGGAATGCGGATGTAATCGACGAGCTGGGGGACGATCGAATCGTTCCAGCTGCGGGAAATCGCTGCGGCGAGGTCGGAGGTGTTCATCGTTGTCCGGTGGGCATGCGGGAAAGTTTGCGAACGGTTTGCCGGTCGGAGTCCCCGACGGGCTCGCGACCGCGCGGGCCCCGACGGCCTCCCGCGCGCCGGTGCGCGCAGCTCAGGCGGGCTTCCACTCGCTCGCGAGCGTCTCCGCCTCCGCGATCTGCGCCGGCGTCATCATCTTTTCCACCAGGTGGCGGTTCCTGGCCGCGAGCCTGCGGTTCGCTTCCTCCGCGGCGGGGAAGCGCAGAACGGCCAGCTTGAACCAGCGGTACGCCTCGACGTAATCGACCGGCACGCCGCGCCCCTGGCAGTAAAGGTTGCCGAGATTGAACTGGGCCGCCGCGTCGCCCTGGTCGGCCGCCTTGCGATACCACGTCGCGGCCTCCGCGTAGTCCTGCGGCACACCGCGGCCGTACTCACAGGCGCGCCCCAGGTTGAACCGGGCTGCGGCCACGCCCTTGTATGCGGCCTTGCGAAACCAGTTTGCCGCCTCCGCAAGATCCTGCGGCACACCGCGGCCGTCCTCGTGCATGCGACCGATATTGTTCTGCGCCTTCGCGTTACCCTGATCGGCCGCCTTGCGATACCACATCAACGCGAGGTCGTAGTCCACGGGAACGCCGTTCCCGGTGTCGTACTGGAGCGCCAGCGTGAACTGCGCTGCGGCGAGGCCCTGCTCGGCCGCCTTCTGGTACCACTTCGCGGCCTCGGCATGATCCTGTGCGACACCGCGCCCCGTCTCGTACATCACGGCCAGGTTGTTCTGTGCGTACGGATTGCCCTGGTCGGCGGCCATGCGATACCAACGCACGGCCTCGGCGTGGTCCTTCGGCACGCCCTGCCCGTTGCCGAACAGGCAGGCCAGGTTGTACTGGGCGCGCGCATCGCCCTGCTCGGCGGCCTTGCGGTACCACTTGGCCGCTTCCGCGTAGTCCTGCGGCGCACCGCGACCGCTCTCGTGCATGACGCCCAGTTCGTACTGCGCGCCGGCGTCGCCCCGGTCGGCGAGCACCACGTGCATGGGCGGGAAGCTCGCCTTCCAGCGCTCCTTGGTCACGGTCGTGGCCTTTGCATGCGTGTCCATCATTGCCATTCCTCCGCCTTCTGCTCAGTAGCCTACACACGGCCCCCTATTATTCGCCTTTCCGGTCGCAACGGCATTCCCCGGATCGTGCATACGCCGCGGCGCCCCGGCCGGAGCCCCCCGTTCCCGCACGGGCTGTCGCTTGGCATCCCTCGCCGGCGCGCCCGGTTCGATGCGTTAAGCTTCGGAGCTGCGCGGTGCGGACCCGGTCTGGCCGCCGCGCGAGGGTCCGTGGCGTGCCCAGGCCCCCGGAAGGAACCGGATGACGTTTCTGTGGCCCGAGATGCTCCTGCTGCTGCTGGCCGTGCCGGTGCTCGTCGCCGCGTACGTGCTGTTGCTCCGGCGAAGGAGGAAGAGCGCGATCCGGTACGCGAGCCTCAGCCTGATGAAGGACGCGATCGGACCGGGCCGGCGGTTCCGGCGGCACGTCCCGCCGCTCCTCTTTCTGCTCGCGGTGATTGCCGCCGTCGTCGCGATCGCGCGGCCGACGGCAGTCATCACCCTTCCGTCCCAGCAGCAGACCATCGTGCTCGCGATGGACGTCTCGCTCAGCATGGGCGCCAAGGACGTGCAGCCGGACCGGATCACGGCGGCGCAGGCTGCCGCCAAGGCGTTCGTCGAAGAGCACCCGCCCAACGCCCGCATCGCCATCGTCGCTTTCGGTGCGACCGCATCGCTCGTGCAGACGCCGACCCAGGATCGGGAGGAGCTCCTCGCCGCGATCGACCGGTTCCAGCTGCAGCGCGGCACCGCGACCGGCAGCGCGCTCTACGTCGCGCTCGCGACGCTCTTTCCGGATGCCGGCATCGATCTCGAGTCGCTGGTCTTCAAGGGCGGCTTGTCCCGGAACGCCGCTCCGGCTCCCCGCCTGGATTCGGCTCCCAAGATGGAGAAGAAAGAATGGAAGCCGATGGCGCCGGGCTCGTACCCGTCGGGCGTGATCATCCTGCTCTCCGACGGCCGGCGGACGACGGGCCCCGATCCCCTCGAGGCCGCCAAGATGGCTGCCGACCACGGCGTCCGGGTCTTCACCGTGGGCTTCGGCACGGTGGAGGGCGGCACCATCGGGTTCGAGGGCTGGTCCGTGTACGTGCGCCTCGACGAGGAGACGCTGAAAGCCATCGCCGACGTCACGCGCGGCGAATACTTCCATGCCGGCACCGCGGCCGATCTCAGGAAGGTGTACGAGACGCTGAACGCGCGGCTGGTGCTCGAACGGAAGGAGACGGAGATCACGTTCCTGTGGAGCGCGGCGGCGGCGCTCCTTCTGGCTGCGTCCGCGCTGCTCTCGCTCCTGTGGTTCCACCGGATCGGATGAGCGCGGGGCCGGCG
>Ga0209048_10001593_pt1 | contig 23095 bp, 21 predicted proteins | sample FrelakmetCRP12CR_FD_187146 | JGI IMG/M metagenome (GOLD analysis project Ga0209048, IMG submission 187146) | Freshwater lake sediment microbial communities from the University of Notre Dame, USA, for methane emissions studies - CRP12 CR (SPAdes)... | ecosystem: Environmental > Aquatic >... | reverse complement strand
TAACTACATTTAACTATACAAATACTGGCTTTTTTGACGGGAATAGCAGTTCTCGATAGTCAGCTATCATCGTGCAGCGGACCGGGCCGGCATCCTTTGCCGTAATGATGTTCTGGTCTTCATCGACCCATACAATACATAAACGATTTCTCTGCCCGCGTCTGTCGCTTAAATAGGAATAGTTCCTAAGTATCAAGCAAAAAATTTTATCGTTTCTGCTTGCGCCTGCACTCCTTGCAGTAGCCGTAGTATTCAAACCGCATTCCCACAGGCTTGAAACCTGTTTTATCTTCTACCGTTGTTGAAAAAAAGGGCACATCGCCCGGAAAATCCTCGATCTTGCCGCACCTTTTGCAGATAAGATTGATATGGTTCGACACATTGATATCATAACGGTTGTCTTGGTCGTAAAATTCAAGCTCGTGTATCAATTCCTCTTTTTTCAGCATGTCCAGGGTGTAATACACCGTTGACATGCTGATCTGCGGCGCTTTTTTTCTGACTCTTTTTAAAATATCCATGGCGCCGGGGTGCGTCCTATCCTTCGATAACAGGCTGATAATCTCAAGCCTCTGAGGGGTCAACTTATACCCCTTTTCCCTGAGACTCATTATGAGCTTTTTCTCGATTTCTTCTGAAATTGCAGATTGTTTCATAATAGGAATGATTCCTAAATGGAAATTATTATAAAGCCTGTCGTCTTTATTGTCAAGTGTCCTTTTGAAGATTTCGGGAAAATTCTGATCAACTATTATTACTCAGGCCGAAAGATGAGTGAGAAGCTATTCAAGATTGTATTGAAGTACTATCGATATCTCGGTAAATAGTCAGAAATCCTGTTATTGCGAACGAGGTGAGGAATCTTGTTCCGAGTTCCTTTGCTGCGCTTAGGACCGCTACACTCCACGTAATCGTAATGACAGGCCGGGCAGCTTATACCAAGCCATCCTTAGAGAATGCCCCGGCTCATGAATCAAAGTTTTACATCTCTCAAGTACTTTGCGGCGTTCTCGGGTAGTGTGGGGTTGATATAAAAACCCGACCCCCACTCGAACCCCGCCATCCGGGTCAGTCGCGGCGTGATCTCAAGGTGCCAGTGAAAATCGTCGTTCAGCGTGTGCCAATGGCCGCGGCGCGGCACCCGGTTCGGGGCAGTGTAAAGCATGAAGTTGTACGGCGGATTGTTCAGCACCTTTCCGAGCCGACTGAGCGTGCTCTTGAGTGTCCTGGAAAAATCCATGATCTCATCCTTGGTGACGTCCACGTAGGAGCACAGGTGCTTTTTGGGATAGATCCATACCTCGAAGGGAAAACGAGGCGCAAAAGGCGCCATAACAAGGAAGTGCCGTGTCTCCTCGACGACCCGCTCCGGAGAAGCGAGCTCCTGTCTGATAATATCGCAGAAGATGCACCGTTCTTTATAGTCAAAGTATGACTTGGCTCCGTCCAGCTTTTCCTTAACGAACTTCGGAATGATCGGAGTGGCGATGATCTGGGAATGCGCATGGTTCAAGAGCGAACCGGCCGTCCAGCCCTGGTTTTTGAACACGAGTACGTATCGGAGACGGCTGTCCCGCTCGAGGTCCAGGATGCGGTCTCGGTATGCCCAGAGAACCTTCTCGACCTGGCTCTCAGGCAAGTCCTCGAGCCTGAGAGCGTGCTCGGGGCTCTCGATAATGACCTCGTGTGCGCCGATGCCGTTCATCCAGTCGTAGATGCCGCTCCCCTCCCGCTCGAGGTTCCCCTCGATGTGGAGCACGGGAAACTTGCTCGGAACCACGCGCACCCACCAGCCTGCGGTATTCGGAAGGGTCTTCTCAGGGCGGAATGAGGCAAGCTCCGGCGGGGTTTTCAACTCATTGCCGCCGCAGAACGGACACTCCGTTGGTGTCACGTCATCTTCCGGCTCTTCAAAGGAATATTCTTCGGGTTTTTTCGGATGCTCGGTGGAGACGATGATCCACCGGCCGACGATAGGATCCTTCCGCAGTCGTGACATCAGTTCCCCGACCTCGCCTTCTGTTCCGTCAGAACTTTATGCACGATGCGTTTCAGCTCTTTAATGCGGATGGGTTTGTTGATGTATTCAGCGGCTCCCAGGCTCATGGCCTTGAGGTAGCTTTCCACTTCGCCGTACGCCGTAACCATGATCACGTCTGTCTTTGAGCCGGTCTTCCGGATCTCCTGCAGCAGCTGGAGGCCGTCCATCGTCGGCATCTTGATGTCCGTAATCATGAGGTTGAATTGGTCGTTTTTGAACAGGACCAGCGCTTCCTCGCCGCTGTTTGCCAGGGCAACGTCATAACCTTCGTCGCTTAGTATAATGTTGAATAGTTCGCGTGCACCCTCTTCGTCATCAACAACAAGGATCTTCATCTATTCTCCCAAAAAACGGTCATACAGCATAAATATCATAAAATAGTCCAACCGTCAAGGTTGCACCAGGGAATTCATTTGGTCGATTATTTGCAACTATGTTGGTATGTAAGGTGTTTGTAATCTTCGATACTTCAACGATTTATTTCGTATAAAAGGCGCAGGCCTATAAGGGTGAGGTGAGGTATAACTTCTTGTATGGATTTTGTTTCCGATGATACCAGTTCGGCCAGTCCGCCGGTAGCCACCACTCTGGCATGGGGCGAAAGTTCTTTTTTCATCCGCTCCACGATGCCGTCCACGAGACCGGCATAGCCGTAGATAATCCCCGCCTGCATTGCGCTGATGGTATCGGCGCCGATGATCTTCGGAGGCTTCGTGAGCTCCACCCGGGGCAGCTTGGATGCCTGCTGGAAAAGCGCCTCGGCCGAGATCTTCACGCCCGGCGTGATTGCTCCGCCCAGATACTCTCCCTTGTGAGTCACGGCGCAAAACGTCGTTGCTGTGCCGAAATCAACAATAATGATCGGACCGCCGTAGAGCTTGTACGCAGCCGCTGCGTTCACAATCCGATCCGCGCCTATTTCTTTAGGGTTGTCATAGCGGATGGTGATCCCGGTCTTGATTTCGTGCGTAACCACCATCGGCTCGATGCGGAAATATTTCCGTGACATCTCGGTCATTACCGGCAGGAGCGGCGGCACGACGGTCGAGATAATGACGCCCTTCATTTGCTTAAACTCAATGCCCGCGAAGTTAAACAGATCCTTGAATATCATCGCGTACTCGTCGGGAGTGATCTGTGTATTGGTGCCTACGCGCCAGTTTTCGACGAGCTTATCCTTTTTGAACACACCAAGGACCACATTCGTATTACCGATGTCGATGGCTAAGAGCATCACGCCCTCCGGAAAAGGAATCCAAATATCGAACCAAGCTCAAACGACTATGGACAGACATTTAACTAATAACCTAAATCCCTCAATGGAGTTAGACAGCACATCAAACCATAAGGAGATTCACTGTATTCCATGACGCATGACAAATATACCACAGACAAAAGACAAAAAAAAGTTTAAAGATAAGCCGTTGTATCGGTTTGTAATTACTCTCCTTATCTAATCCTTACGAATTAGCAGGACTTTTTCTCCGCATAATTTACAATATAAAAAGGTTTAAGCTAATAAAAATAGTTTGAATAGGCGGCCCCTTTTTAACTGATTTTTAAACATGTTCGGCTAATTCCGGCACTGTCTTTGGTGATACATGCTGCAACAAATATTCAATTTATCCTGCTATACCCTAAATCCTCTCGCAATTCCCTTACTGATCGTTGCCTTCCTTTCTTTCTGTTCTTCGCTTAACGTCCTCATTCGGGAAGATTTTAAGGTTAGCATTGGTTTTTTTTGCTGGGAATTGCAATCTCAATATGGCTCACGTCTTATTTCTTCCTGTACTGCTCTTCCGACGCAAAAACGGCTTTATGGTGGACAAAGGCAGCATATGTCGGTATACCCTTTATCCCGGCGGCATTATATCACTTCACCGTATCTATCTTGCAAGCTCATCAGCGATATCAAAAGAGCGTATGGGTCGCATGGATGCTTTCTGCGCTCTTTGCTTATGTGATCGTAAAGACCGACTTGATCATCGGAGGAGTAAAGCATTTTTGGTGGGGTTATTATGCACAATATACGCCACTGAGCATGCTGTATCTGCTCTTTGCTGTCGGCTTTCAAGGGCTGAGCTTGCTACGCCTTTTCCAGGCATACCAGAGGACAGCGCCGGGAAGTACCAGTAACCTGCGCAACAAATCATTGCTGATCGCCTTTAGCATCGCCTCTATCGGGTATGTTGATTATCTGCCAAAATTCGACATATCGGTGTACCCTTTCGGATACATTCCGGTCCTTGCTTTCATCATATTAGTTCACAGGGTCATTCGACACTATCGTCTCGTTGATATCACGCCGCGATTTGCATCGCAAACAATAATTGATATGATGAGGGATTCTTTGCTGGTACTCGATGCAGAGAGTGTCATCCGGCTTGTGAACAAGGCGACTGTACAACTCCTCGGGTATCCTGAGCAGGAACTCGTTGGAAGACATATATCCGTGATATTCAACAATTCGTTATTTCTTGATCATATTGTTACTATTGTTGATGAAGGCAAGATCGAAAACCTTGAGCTTACCTATGCCCATCCGAACGGTCTGGCATACGTTCTCGACCTTTCTACATCTATTATGAAAGATGAACGGGATCGATCTCTCGCGTATGTATTCATTGCGAGGGATATCACGAGTATCAAGCAAACGGAAACTGAACTCATCAGGGCCCGCGATGAGCTGGAGTTGCGTGTTGAGGAACGCTCATCAGACCTTAGAAAAGCAAATGAACAATTGATACAGGAAAAGGCGTTCTCCGATACGATCATTGACGGTCTTCCCGGCATCTTTTACATTTGCGATGAAGGAGGGCGGCTCGTGCGCTGGAACAATAATGAGAAGGAAGTGACCGGATACTCCCAGCAGGAGCTTTTACAGATGAACGTCCTTCAGTTGTTTCATCACGATCGGGAGTCGGTAGCAGGCAAAATGGCTGAGGTCTTTGAAGCCGGTCAGTCCGCGGTTGAGGCATCACTGGTGACCAAAAGCGGAATGTCCGTTCCCTTCTATCTGACGGGATTCCGCATGGTGGTCAAGGACAAACGGTATCTTGTCGGCGTGGGCATCAATATCTCAGAACGCAACCGTTTGGAGCAGCAGCTTAATCAATCTCAGAAAATGGAAGCTGTTGGCGTCCTCGCAGGCGGCGTTGCACATGATTTTAACAATATCCTGTCCGCGATCGTCGGCTATGCAACTCTCTTAAACATGAAGATGGGTCCCGATGATTCCCTGCGTCACAATGTGGATCAGATACTGCTCTCCGCAGATAGGGCCGCGGCCCTGACACAGAGCCTCCTGGCATTCAGCAGAAAACAGCTCATAAACCTGCAAACGCTCAACGTCAACAATATCATCTCCGGCTTTTATGAAATCCTGGTACGACTGATCGGTGAGGACATTGAGGTTAATCTTAGCCTGGCCCCGGGCAAAGTACTGGTCAAGGCGGACAAGGGTCAGCTTGAGCAGGTATTGATGAACCTTGCAACGAATGCCCGGGACGCCATGCCGAAGGGAGGGAAGCTGTCCATCACCACTGAGACTGCCGTCCTGTATAAAGACAGGGGGGAGATCAAGTGCGGATCATATGCCGTCATTTCCGTATCCGATACCGGCACAGGCATGGACAGGGAGACGCTGGAGCATATCTTTGAGCCCTTCTATACAACCAAGGAGGTTGGAAAAGGAACCGGACTGGGGCTCGCCATCATATATGGAATCGTCAAGAAACATGACGGCGTCATTACAGTGCACAGCGAACCCGACAGAGGGACCACGTTTAACATATATCGTCCATTGGAACAGTCCATGATCAGGGAGGACAAGGCAGAAGATCAAGCACTCATGCTGCAGGGAACAGAGACGGTTCTCTTGGTCGAGGACGATGCGCCGGTGAGACGGGTTACAAAAGCCATTCTTGAAGAGTACGGTTATGGCGTATTGGAAGCAGTTGATGGTGATGACGCAATACAGGTGTTTCGGGAGAACCATGATAAGATTCGCCTTGTTTTGTGCGATCTCATCATGCCCAAAAAGAACGGTAACGAAACGCATGATGACTTAATGAAGATCCGACCGGACATTAAAACGATCTTTGCAAGCGGTTATACTGCAGACATTCTGGCTCAAAAAGGATTGCAGGAGGACGATCTTCACTTTATTTCAAAGCCGTTTAACCCGACTAAATTGTTGGTGAAAATGAGAGCGGTCTTAAATACACCGTGACCGTATGCTCACTGGATCAATGGCCGTCATTCTCCCTTCTTCGTTGAGCCGGCATAGGATGCTCATAGGTGGTAGGTGGGATGAAGCATTTGATCAAGATAGTTCACGCTTGCCGTCAGAATGTCTATGCATGATCCGTTCAAACATGCGAACGAGTCCGGTGCCGAGCGTAAAGAGCGATTCAATAGAAAGGTTTTTCTCCGCCGTATCGTCGAAAAAACAGTAAAGCTGCGATTCCATATCTTCTTCCGGCTTCCAGTAGCAGATCAGGATCGGCACCCTGGGAAAGGGATACAACACCACGGAAATATCGGAGTCGAAATTATTGAACGACGATGTGCCGCTGAACATGCTTACCACGTCCTCAAAAAGCTCGTTATGAGTATCGGCGATCTTTTTGAGCGGTTTTTCGCATCTCTTCTCGAAAAGGGGGTTCCACGTTCTTCCATGCTCCAACTCCCTGAAAGGGACCCACCTGCCGGCAATATCCTCTCCCTTGCTGAAAAGAATATAATCAAGCAGCGGCAGGGAGAACCAGGCGTGAGTATGGCATTCCGACACGACATTCCCGTGCGCGTCGATCTCGAAGTCCTTGCCGAGACACTTGATGACGATCGTTTCGCCGTTATTCCTGGCCCCCAGGAGCTCGGCCCGCGAACAGATGTCGATTTTGGATATCTTCTTCTTCAGTTCCTTCAGCTGTTCTTCCTGGATGCCCTCCATATTGGGCGGCCGGTCTATCTTGTCTTTATACCGGGATATCGTGCCTTGGTCAAGACAAGGGCAGTCAGCGAGCCTTTTTTCCTGTTTTATGACAGCGGCTGCAAATGCCAGACAGGTCGTGATCCGGCATTTCCCGCAATTGGATTTCGGCAGAAATTTGTATATCTCAAGCGGGGTGGTGATCTTGGACATTCAATATTATACCAGTTTCACCGATAGAAGCAATTAAGGTTCATGTATAAGTTCCCCGTAGAGAAAATTAGTTCCGAAGTCTGACCCCTGTTAGTCCGGCATCGTACTGAAGATTTTCCGGTCCGGGTAACGTGGAAAGGGTCGCCGGACACCATGCATCACCAGCGTATCCTAAGCCCTGAAGCGTGGCTGGTGCAATAAAGAACTGACATCGAAACCGAATGTAACTACGGCAATAGTAGGGCTATCGCTTACTCAAAAAAAATCGACGAGAAAAGATTCCTTTTCTCGTCGATGGGCGTTGCTTTTTCGATAAACCGGCGCCTTGTCATGGGTGACCCCATACATACCATACGTACATATGCACTCTCTCCCGCCTGACATAGCTCCGGCCTCATACATTAATGCTTGGAAATGTAATTCACCAGATGATCGGCTACCTCCTGTGCAGCGCCTTTGATGTCTGAACCCTGGCGATCAAAATGTCTGAACTTAGCAATCGTCTTGTTGCTTTGGTCCCGCAAGATCATTTCGATCCCGATGCCCGCCTGCATCTGGTGCCCCCCCGCATAGGGTATCCATGCCTTGCCTGGAGAAAAATTCTGTACTTCGTAGATGCACAGCTCAGCAGTCAGCGTACCCTTGGACCCTTTCAGATCGCCAAAAGAATGCTTTAATATGGAATCGACCGACTCAACCATCGATTTACTGTGGCTGTCTGACTTGTTTTTTATGCTTCCTACCTTTACCTTGTAGCCGGAGAGCTTTGTTGAGGGGCTGACCCAGACCCAGTCAACCCGGTCTCCTTCGACCATGTCCTTGTAATCAGTGATAATGCCCTTATGAAAATCCTTGTCCTTGTACTCATTGCTGTCGACAAGCCGCTCCGTTTTACACAAGCCTGACGCGGGAAATAAAACAGCCAATGCAAAAATAAGGCAGATGCACCGAACGAGTAACCTGTACAATCCCTTGCTTCCGAACGCTATGCCTGAAACCTGCGTTGTCATATTGTTCTCCTTTCGCTCTTTTGATTGTGCGCCGTGCGCCTATTCCCCGATTATGCACCATCGGGGTAACCGATTCGTAATGGCGGGCCATGAAAAAAGAATATCAGACGCATATGTTAAAGTCAAACAGTAAGGTCCATGTGATGTTCTGAGGAAATTCGACCAATGGAGAAGAGATAAGTCTTCAGTTGCATTCATCACGAAAGAGAGCGAAAATGTGCCTGGAGTCTGACAGCAAAGGCATTATTGCACCCAACCCCATTCATGAGCGATATGCAATCCGGGAGATGGCGGAAATGTTTCAAAAATATCTTCATTCGCTTTTTCTTCCAAAATTCGACTGGATTCAGGTTGAAGTGACCTCGTTCTGCAACGCCGCGTGCATCTATTGCCCCCACACTATTTACCGTGATCGCTGGATGAACAGACACATGACGCTCGAAACCTTCGGGCATCTCACCTCTGCGTTCAAAAATACTAAACTTATTTACCTTCAGGGATGGGGGGAGCCCTTCCTGAACCCACACTTTTTCCCTATGGCCGAACAGGCGAAAAAGGCCGGCTGTCACGTGGGGACGACGACAAACGGGATTGCCCTTGATAGTCAGATGATTGAAAGAATCATTCAATCCGGGGTGGACATCCTCTCATTCTCTCTGGCGCAGACGGACCCTCGTAATGATTATGTGAGACAGGGCGCCCGTCTCGTAGATGTCCTCGACAGGATACGCGAAGTGTCCTCGGAAAAGAAAAAGGCCCGAACGGACAAACCCGCCATACACGTGGCGTATTTGCTGCTCCAATCGAACCGGGACGATGTGAAAAAACTTCCTTCACTGCTGAAGGGACTTGGTGTCAACCAGGTGGTTGTCAGTACGCTTGACTTTATCCCGTCGCCTGAGCTCAGAAAAGAGGAACTATTGCCGCAGACCGAGGATGAGTATGAGAGTCTCAGTTCATATCTGGAAAACGTGCGTGCTGAAGGAGAACGGATGCGAGTGCCGATCCACTATCAGATCGGCAATGCCAGGCGCCGAAGATTGCTCTGCAGTGAGAATATCCAAAAAGCACTCGTTATTTCAGCAACAGGAGAAGTGTCACCTTGCGTTTTTACGAATATGCCGGTATCAACAGAGCAGGGACGAACAGAAGGGACTGAGCCGGTTGAACGGTTCATATTCGGGAATATCAATGAACAGCCTCTCGAAAAAATCTGGCGAGACGAATGCTATACAAGCTTCAGGCGTTCCTTTTACCGGGACCACCTCGCTTCTCAGTGTATGCACTGTTCGAAGCTATACCTCACTTAAGACGCAACGTTCTCTGACGTTTTTTACGTTGACAGGTACTTGGCCATTGGGGAGGTGTCTCGGCTATATTGACACAGAGACATCCTATCGATGAAAATATAATGCTTTGGGCAACAGCCCGCTGTTTTTTGACATCAACCTTTTCCCCCCTACCTCATCACCAGCGAAATCGCCTCTGTACTGCATGCTCTTCGACAGAGACCGCAGCCGAAACACTTGTGCGGATCGATGTGCGCAAGAGAATTTCCATTGTGCCGGTGACTCTCTATCGCCTTGAAATGACACACAGCATCGCACAGCCCGCATCCGGTGCAGCGCACTTCATCCACCCTCGCTACGAACTCGGCCCGCTCCATGGTCTCGACCCGGGTGCGGGACAGGGTCATCAGGGCAAGACATTCCTCGGGTGAGCAGTTGCAGATCGCACCGATGAACGGGGTCATCATGGTCCAGATAGTATGGACTACTTTGCCGGCCTCCATGGCCGTCATCTGCTCGATGGCCGCGTCAGGCGTGAGCGGCTCCAAGCCTTCGTCCGATGCCTTGCCGAAGTACGCCATGTCGATGCCTTGGTACCACGCCTCGGGGCCATAGCTCACGGCGTAGCAGCAGCGCTCTTCCTTCTTCCCGATGTTCCACCGGCAGGCGCAAGGCATACGTACCACGGTCCTGGCCTGCCTCACCACTTCGCTGATCTCTTCGATGGGCAGGACCTGGCCGAAATGCTCCGCCTTTGCCTTGGCTACCATGGCGGCTGTGACCGCGGCGGGCAGCTTGCCTTTCTTCCTGTATATCGTCTCGAGCCTGCCGAGCGTTGCGAATCCCTCGCTGAAGGCCGTGGTCAGGAAGTTCTCAATATAGCGGCGGCGCTGGAGATCGGACAGGAGGTCCTGGCCGTAGTTCGCCGCGTTCTTGTACCAGATCTTCCCTTCGCCGTGTTTGGTGCAGAATTCACACATAGGTACCCTTGGTGAACGTATGATAGTAGTCGGACGCCGGAAGGCGCCTCAAGTCCTTCGCGGGCGCCCGCGGCCATTCGGTAAGACCGGGCCTGACGATGCGAGCTACAAAGCCGTTCCCGGTGCTACGGAGAGATAATCGATGAAGGTCTTGATCAATGCCGTATCATGCTCCGTCAGGCCGGTGAACTCCACGCCGGTCTCATAGAGTGGCTGCCCCGTCGCTTCGACCTTAATGCAGGATGCGATCCGGCCGATGCAATTGACCGTGTGGTCGGCGTCCAGCGACAGCACCATGGGGATGCTGCTGTTGATGTCCAGCGATAGTTCCGATTGGACGAGCATCCCGCCCAGGCTGATCACCTTCACACTGAACTGGGTAGGGGAACTCAGGGTCAACTCGCGGGAAGCGGTAATCTGGAATCGGATACTCAGCCGCCGGTCATCCGCCATGGGCACGGTCTCTGCTTCCGGCTTCTCTAACGATTTCAAAATACCGGCGATCTTCTCGGTCTGGTTTTCCTTGAACATGATCCCGACGGTATAGATCAAGACCTGTCCCCCATCGTCCCGAATTTCACTGCCGGTCACTTCGGCACGCACAACAAAACCCTTGACCATTGTGGCGTTACCGCTGTCTCCCAGCGTTATCATATATTCCTTGCCGATATTCAGCCTGCTGTCCGCCTTGATGCGGACGCCGCCCGAGCTGATGTCGATGATTTCCACTTTGTCGGCCCACGTCATCTTGCCTTGAATTTCGTGGTGATCTACTCTATATCGCTGATGCCGCCGCTTGTCTTTCATGAGAGCATTCTCCGACGTTCCTGTTTCCCGGAAACCGGCCGATGGGGTATTCCACTCAGTTCATGCTGTAAGTATAGCAAAAAACTTGATTCGGCTCGCATTTATCGTGCGGCAAGCCCGTCCGATACCTGGGATCGCATCTTGCCCGGTCGAATGTTGATCAGAATATTTTCGATAAATGCTGTAACTGTATCCGATGTATCTTTTAAGCTACGCACTTGATGAGAAGGACACGTTGCTCTTCAGTACTAACATTCAGGGTCAAGGATCATGGGCCAAGGGTCAAGTAAACCGGCAGCTGATGCCTGACGAAGAACCCATTTCCCAACCCAAATGCTCTCGTGCTTAGAGGAAAGGAAACAATTCGCGAATAAATTATATCTGATTATATATCTCGTGCGTTTTTTGTCAAGAAGTTAGACGGGGTATTTTAAGGGGATGGCTCGATTGGGAGGGCGCCCCGATTAAAAGTAGCCGCTGTCCAGAGAGATCGTTCGTTGGTATGGACGTTCCCTGTGCATGAAGGCAGGCGATGATCGCGGTGTAGCGTTCCGCTGTGAATGTAGCCTGTGCAGAGTTTACTTCATCTTCCTTAGCCGCACTTCGATGTCTTTATTGTTCTTGAGCAAAACATTGATGCGGGACACATCCGTATCGCCGTAATGATAAGGATACAGCACTTTCGGTTTGAACGCCTGCGACGCGTCCGCGACCATCTCGGGGGTCATGGTGTAGGGCAGGTTCATCGGCAAGAAAGCAATATCTATGTTCCTCAATGCCTTCATCTCGGGCGTATTCTCCGTATCACCGGCGATATAAATTCGTTTATCTCCGAAGGTCAGCACATAGCCGTTGCCCTGGCCTTTTGGATGAAAATGCTGTCCATTCTCGCGCTTATGCACCAGGTTGTATGCCGGCACGGCTTCGATCTTGATCCCTATCACGGTCTGCACATCACCGTTCTTCATAACAGTCCCACCTGACAGCTTCTCTGCGCTTTTCTCGGTCAGCGCCACCTTGGTGTCCTTGGTCCTGATCCGGTCGATGGCCGCTGAATCGAGATGATCCTGATGCTCGTGGGTGATGAGGAGCAGATCGGCCTTCGGTAGTATCGAGTAATCCGCAAGCTTGCTGTAGGGGTCGATATGAATGATCTTGTTGCCGAACTTCATCATGAGCGAAGCATGGCCGATGAACGTGATCTCAAGATCACCGGCGGATGTCTTGATCACGTCCTTTTCAAATGCTTCCTGGGCTAAGGCCGGAAGGGTAAAAAGCGCGAACACCATTAAGGGCAGGATGAATTTCATGGAAAGACCTCCTCAAGTATTGAATTCACAGGTGTGATTTGTCCTTTTACATTTAGAATAAATCTTCAAAAAAGGCCGGCAGAGATTTCTCCCCTGCCGGCCTCGTGGCTTCATTTCCTCGTGAACTGCAACATCTTCATATCTCTTAGTACATTCCGCCCATTCCGCCCATGCCGCCCATGCCGCCCATGCCGGCCGGTCCTTCAGCCTTTTCTTCAGGCAGGTCCGTGATCATCACCTCGGTGGTGAGCATGAGGCTCGCCACGCTCGATGCGTTCTGAAGCGCGTAGCGCGTCACCTTGGTCGGGTCGATGATACCAGCCTGGAGCATGTCTACATATTCTTCCTTCTGAGCATCGAAACCGTAGTTCTGCTTATCGGATAGCTTAATCTTGTCCACAATCACCGACGACTCCAGCCCGGCGTTGTTCACGATCTGGCGGATCGGCTCTTCGAGCGCCTTCTTAACGATGCTCACGCCGATCGCCTCGTCTCCCGAGAGTTTGAGCTTGTCGAGCGCCGGAATGCAGCGCAGGAGCGCCACGCCGCCGCCGGGTACGATACCTTCTTCCATGGCCGCGCGGGTTGCATGGAGCGCGTCCTCCACGCGTGCCTTTTTCTCCTTCATCTCGGTCTCAGTCGCGGCGCCCACATTAATCACGGCAACGCCGCCGACGATCTTGGCAAGCCGCTCCTGGAGTTTTTCTTTATCGTAATCCGAGGTTGTCTCAGCGACCTGTGCCTTAATCTGCTTGACCCGTCCCTGGATATTAGCGGAATCCCCGGCGCCTTCGACGATGGTGGTATTGTCCTTGTCCAGTGTGATTTTCTTGGCCCTGCCGAGGTCCGTAAGTTTTACGTTCTCGAGTTTGAGTCCGATGTCTTCAGAGATCACCTGGCCGCCGGTGAGGACCGCGATGTCTTCGAGCATGGCCTTGCGTCGGTCGCCGAATCCCGGCGCCTTGACCGCGCAGACCTTCAGGGTGCCGCGCAGCTTATTCACGACCAGGGTCGCGAGCGCCTCGCCTTCCACATCCTCAGCAATGATGAGGAGCGCTTTGTCCATCTTGGCTGTCTGTTCGAGGATCGGAAGCAGGTCTTTCATGCTCGAGATCTTCTTCTCAGACAGAAGGATAAAGGCTTCTTCGAGCACGGCCGTCATCTTTTCCGCGTTGGTCACGAAATACGGTGAGATATACCCGCGGTCGAACTGCATACCCTCGACCACATCCAGACTCGTTGTCATGCTCTTGGCTTCTTCCACGGTAATCACGCCATCCTTGCCGACCTTGTCCACAGCCTCGGCAATGAGGTCGCCTACGGTCATATCGCTGTTCGCTGAGATGCTGCCGACTTGGGCGATCTCCTTCTTGTCGACCACCAGCTTGGACATCTTCTTGAGGTTCTCGATCACCATCGTTACGGCCTTCTCAATGCCGCGCTTTATGTCCATGGGGTTCGCGCCCGCGGTGACGTTCTTCATGCCCTCGCGGTAGATGGCCTGGGCAAGTACCGTCGCTGTGGTCGTGCCGTCGCCCGCCACGTCCGAGGTCTTGCTCGCCACTTCTCGCACGAGTTGGGCGCCCATGTTCTCATAGTTGTCCTTCAGCTCGATTTCCTTGGCCACGGTCACACCGTCCTTGGTTATGGTCGGCGCGCCGAATTTCTTGTCGATCATCACGTTGCGGCCCTTGGGACCCAACGTTGCCTTCACGGCATCCGTCAAGATATTTACACCCTTCAGGATGCTCGCCCTTGCATCTTGGTTGAACCTAAGTTGCTTTGCCATATCTATTTTCCTCCTCAGGAATTCATTTCAGAATTGAAGCCCTTTGTAACGCTCCTGAAACACCGGATCTTAGCTCAAAATGCCGAGCACATCTTCTTCTTTAACGATTAAGTACTCGACATTGTCGATGTTGATTTTGGAGCCCGAGTAGCGGTCAAAGAGAATTTTGTCTCCAACCTTGAGGGACTTCACCTCATCTCCAACAGCCTCCACTTTGCCGCTCTGCGGCTTCTCTTTCGCGGTGTCCGGAATATAAAGACCGCCTGCCGTCTTCTCCAACTCCGCCGTGTAGCTCACGAATACCCTGTCTTTCAATGGCTTGAATTTAACGCTCATATGCTCTTTACTCCTTTCTTTGAGGTAATTTATAGTATACCAGAATCTTAGCACTCGTATGAGGCGAGTGCTAATATATTTCCGGAATGAAAAAAAAGCAAACCCGATTTTCAGCTATTATTAGCATTTTATGGCAATTTTAGTCGATTTTAAGCGGAAATTGTTTATATTATGATTGTTTCTATAAAAAAGAAAAGCAGGGATGAAATCCCTGCTTTTCCAATGCGTTACATATATAATTATTGCTATTTTTCTTTTTTAGCCGCGACCGGGATATTTTTGAATACGTCTTCAGCCTTCACTGCCGGTTTAAGGATCTCAATCGCCTTCTGCATCTGAAGATCATCCTTTTCATCCTTCGGCATAACCTCCATGTCAAACTCTTCTTCCGACGCAGGCTGTTGCTTTTTCTTCTCCTCTTTAACCGACTCGTTCTTCAGGTGGCGATCGAGGTCCTTCTCGCGGATGACCAGGTGAGCCGGCTCACCCTCCTTCGGCTCCTTTAGTGTCGGCAGCTTCACCTCAATGTCGGGGGTAATGCCTACATTCTGGATCGAGCGACCGCTCGGTGTGTAATACTTGGCCGTCGTCAACCGGAGACCGCCGCCGTCCTCAAGCGGAAATACAGTCTGGACTGAGCCTTTTCCGAATGTCTGCGTTCCCAGGATCACCGCGCGCTTTGAATCCTGAAGCGCCCCTGCGACAATTTCCGACGCGCTCGCGCTGCCGGTGTTTACGAGTACGACCATGGGGAACTCCCGGAGAGCGGCGGCGCTGGTGGTAAGGAAGTCTTTCCGGTCCGTGACCTGCCTGCCCTGGAGGTAAACAACCAGTTTGTCCTTGGGTAAAAATCTGCCGCACACGTCCACCGATGCATCGAGGAGACCGCCCGGGTCATTGCGCAAATCGAGGACCAGTTTTTTTACGCCCTTGGCTTCCAGGTTTTTCAAGGCCTTTTCGAGCTCGTCAGCTGTCTGTCCCTGGAACTGTATGATCTTAACGTATCCGATCTCGCTATCGAGCATCTTGGACTTCACGCTCATTACCTTGATCACATCACGAATGATTTTAAACTCCTTGGGTTTGTCCCATCCGTCGCGAATGATCAGGAGGCGCACCGCTGTGCCGCGGGGACCGCGCATTTTGTCCACTGCCTGCTCGATCGTCATGTCCTTGGTCCACTCGTCGTTGATCTTCAATATCTTGTCGCCTGCAGCGAGTCCTGCCCGGAAACCGGGAGTGTCCTCAATAGGGGCGATGACGGTAAGCTGCTGGTTTTTGACCCCGATCTGGATGCCCACGCCCTGGAATTCGCCCTTTATGTCCATATTCATCTCTTTGAACTGCCGTTCGGTCATGAACGACGAGTGCGGATCGAGACTCGAAATCATTCCCCGGATAGCTCCCTGGATCAGCACCCTCGTTTCCGGGTTCTCGACATAGTTACGCTTCACAAGCTCGAGCGCCTGGGTAAAGGCTTTAAGCTCTTCATAGGTGTCGGGCTTTGCTTGCACCAGTTCCTGGCCGATCAAGATGCCTGTCAGCAGGATGATCAGCGCAGCGATTAAAAATTTCTTTTTGTTGATCCTTATCATGTCATCGTCCTCCGAATAGATTTCCATACAGAATCTCCGCCTTTAGTTATATTCCATTGCATAGCGCAGATCGCGTAGTACATAACGTTAAACCCTGCACTATGCCCTTTGCTCTCTGCTGCTTCTCTACACTACTTCTTCGCCAACCAGGCGAGCGGGTCCTTCGCTTCACCTTTCCGGCGGATTTCGAAATAGAGTTTCGAACCCTTCATACTCCCCGTGTCTCCTGCCAGTCCGATTACCTGGCCCTTGGCCACACGATCGCCCTTGTTCAGATCCAAACGAGAGAGGTTGCCGTAAAGTGTATAGAAGTCGTTGCCATGGTCCAGGATGATCAGTTTACCGTACCCCTTGTACCAGTCCGCGTAGGCAACCTGTCCATTGCTGACTGCATGGACGCCTTCTCCATCACGCGCCTCGATCTCGATCCCCCTGCGGAAGACCATTGTGCCGAACTGGGGATGGCGCTGCATGCCGAACCGACTCAGCACATGCCCCTCCACCGGCCAGGGGAGCTTGGCCCCATGGGCCTGTAGTGAGCCGCCCATCGTACCTGAGGAAGGGGTAGTTGCATTCACTGTCTCTTTTTCCTGCTCAGACCTTTTAATCATGGCCCAGAGGCTCGTGGATGATTCCTCAAGTTCACGCAGCGTCTGTTCGTACAAACTCTTCTCTTTCCTCACGCTTGCAAGGAGCTCGGCCTTCTTCCGTCTTCGCGCCTCGAGCTCCGCTTTCTTGACTTCGATCGTCCGCTTGCGCGAAAAAATGTCTTCTTTTTTCTCTGCAATCTCGGCCTGCTGCACCACAAGCCGGTCGAGTGCGTTGCTATACTTCCTCATGACTGTGTTGTCCCGCTCGGCGATTATACTGAGATACTTGACCCGCTTGAGAGCGCTGCTCAAACTGTCCGTCGAGACAACAGCGGCATTTCCGGTCCTGGTCATCTTATAGAGCGCTCGAAGCCGCTGACCATACATTCGCTTCAGCCGGGTAAGTTCGCGACTGATCTCCGTGTTGTTCTGTTCGACCTCCCGGAGACCGACCTCGGCTTCGCGGAGCCACTGCCGCTGGTCTGCCAGCTCGGAGGTCCCGGCCTGAATGTCACGGTCGATCGTATCGAGATCGAAAAGGATTGAACGCTCTTTTCTGTTGGCCCGCTTGATCTCTTTTTTTTTCTCGCGCATCTCGCGTTTGATGCGCTGGAGTCTTTCTTTATCGGCGCCCTTTTCATCGCCATAGGCGGACGAGCTGTACGAACCCATGCACAGCACAAGCGCGACAGCGAGCATGAAAACGGGGTAACCTTTCATAATCATTCTCTATATCTGTTCATGGAACCGGTCATGTGAAATAGCGGTCCCCATGCCGGATGGCTGTTCCTGCTATCGGGCTATCTGTGGCGAACAAGGCTACTCCAGAAACTTGTTCACGGAAACGATCCCTCCGGCCAACCCCAGAATACCGCCGCCGATAATGATATATGTTATCACCGATGGCGGTAAAAAGTCCAGCCCATTTGGCCGCGACAGGAAGAGAACGACTTCCTGCGGCAGCGAATAAAACGCGGCCGCCAGGATACCGACAGCAAGTGCGGAGCCGAGCATGGCAAGCATCATGCCTTCGATAAGGAACGGTCCTTGGATAAAACCACGCGTGGCGCCGATCCACTGCATGAGCTCGATCTCCTGCCCGCGGGAGTAAAGCGCAAGTCGGACCGAGTTGGATATGATAAAGACGATGGAAATGCCGAGCAGGACCGCCAGCGCTATTCCACCGTAGGTGATCAGTTTGTATAACGCTGTCAGCACTTCCGCCCCTTGCTTCCCGTAGGACACGTCCTCAACGCCCGGATAGCCGGAAAACTTCTTTGCCATCGCCTCAAGCCGCTCCGGTTCGGCATACCGTCGGGCGATGCTGATCTCATAGGAATCAGGCAGGGGGTTCTCACCCAGCCCCTGAATCAGCGCTTCCTGGCTCTTCAACTCTTTCTTGAGCAGTGTTAACGCTTCCGCCTTGGAGAGATAGGTTACCTTCTTCACGCCCGGCTCGGCCTTGAGCCTGATCAGGAGAAAATCTTTCTCATGCTGTGTGATGCCGTCCTTTAAGTACGCGGACATATCGAGCCGGTCGCCCAGTGAGTTCACCGCGGTCTGGACGTTGAAAAATACCAGCAAAAAAAACCCGGCAATGAGCATGGCCATGCTGGTCGTGCCCACGGCGAGAACGTTCACGACACTATTGGCGCGGAGTCCTCGAAACGCCTCCGCAATATAGTAGAAGAGGCCGTACCCTTTCATATGGTTGCCTTATTCGTCAATGTAATCTCAAACAGCTATGGTTGCGGTGCCCGTTTCGCTCACCGGTTATGTGGTTCGTGGTTTTACCGTTTCCGCTCGACGTCTTCCGATACGGGCTTCGTTTCCGTCAAACAGGCATTACGATTCCCCCGTCCGCTTCACAGGCTGTCTGCCGTCATCAATGACTCTGCCGTGATCCATGGTAATGATTCGCCGCTGCATTTTCCTCACCATTTCCCAATCGTGCGTTGCAACGAGGACAGTCGTGCCTTTCATATTGATGTCCTTGAACAAACGGAAAACGTCCTGGCCGCTCTGCTGGTCCAAGTTGCCTGTGGGTTCGTCGGCGAGCAGAACCTGCGGCTCGTTCACCAGAGCGCGTGATATGGCGATCTTCTGCTGCTCACCGCCCGAGAGCTTCGGCGGCGTCAGGTGCTGCTTCTCTTCCATACCTACCTTCTTGAGCACCTGATACACACGCCGCTCGATTTCACCGTACGGCGCGCCTACCACTTTGAGCGCAAGCGCAATGTTTTCGAAAACGGTCTTGTGCGGGAGGAGTTTGTAGTCCTGGAACACAAACCCCATATTGCGCCGGAGGTAGGGAATGTTCGATGAGGTGAGCCGGAAGGCGTTTACTCCCTGGATGATAATCTGCCCTTCGTCTGCGCGCTCTGCACAAAAGAGAATCTTGAGAAGAGTGGTCTTGCCTGCGCCGCTCGGCCCGGTAACAAAAACGAACTCGCCTTTGTCCACGGCAAAGCTGACCTCACGCAAAGCCGAAACGCCTTCGTAATATTTCGTAACTCCGTAAAGCTGGATCATACGCTGTGCTGAAACCCCAAATCACAAGCACTAAATCCCAAATAAATTCCAAATCGCAATGTCCCAATTTCAAAACGGATCGGAGCTTGGTGTTTTGATATTATTGGTGATTTGCTATTCAGGTTTTGTTGCTTACCGTGTGATTCACGTTCTTTTTTTCTTAATGACCTCTTTCACGGCAGCAGCAATATCACCCGCCGACATGCCATAGTGCTTGAGGAGCCCTTCGTGATCGCCGGAAGTCCCGAACATGTCTTTGATGCCGATACGCACCATGGGTACCGGCGCAGATTCAGCGAGCGATTCCGCCACGGCGCCCCCCAGACCGCCGATGATCGAGTGTTCCTCCGCAGTCACGATTGCGCCGCACCGCTGAGCCGCGGCGACCACGACATCGGTATCGAGCGGCTTGATCGTCGGCATGTTGATCACGCCCGCGTCGATCCCCTCGGCCTTGAGCAGGTCCCGCGCCTTGAGCGCTTCGGCGACCATGATGCCTATTGCAATGATAGCCGCGTCTTTCCCCTCGTTGAACACATGGGCCTTGCCGATTTTAAATTTATAGTCATCACTGAAAAGTGTCGGCACTTTGTTCCGCCCAACCCGCACGTAGCAGGGACCTTTGTACTCTGCCACCGCCTCGATGGCCTGCAAGGTCTCCGGCCCGTCGGCAGGGACAATCACGGTCATATGTGGAATTACCCTCATTACGGCAATGTCCTCGACCGACTGATGCGAACCGCCGTCCTCGCCTACCGTGATGCCCGCATGGCTCGCCACAATTTTCACGTTCAGATTCGGGTAGCAGATAGACTGCCGCACCTGTTCCCAGGCCCTGCCGGTGGCAAAGACCGCAAAGGTACTTACGAATGGCAGTTTGCCGGCAACTGCTAATCCGGCCGCGGTGCCCATCATATCCTGTTCTGCGATGCCGATATTGAAAAACCGATCCGGAAACGACTTGGCGAACTTAGACGTCTTGGTAGAACCCGACAGGTCCGCGTCCAGCACAACAACATCATGCCGTTTTTTTCCGAGGCCTACCAGTGCGTCCCCGTATGCGTCTCTTGTCGCAATCTTCTGTGTCACGATCCCCCCGCGTAAAAACAAATTCGAAATGATAAATACTAAATCCTAACCGTATAAATACTTTAAATTTGAATTTGTTTAGTATTTCGTAATTCGGATTTAGCGCTTCTTCCTTACCGTGTTCATCTGTGGTTAAAAAACGATTTCATTTACACACCGTCTCTTCAGACAATTCCTTCAACGCGATCTCGAGCTCTTCCTTCGATGGCGTAGTGCCGTGGAACTCCACCTTGCCCTCGAATACCGTCGATCCTTTCCCTTTGACCGTGCGGCAGACGATAGCCGTCGGCTTGAGCTTCACGGTCTCCGCCCTGTCGAGCGCGGTAACGATCTTTGCCATATCGTGGCCGTCGATGTCGAACACTTCCCAGCCGAAGGCGCGCCACTTGTCCGTGATCGGCTCCACACCCATCACCTTTGCCACCGGCCCGTCGATCTGCAGCCCATTGTTATCAATGAGCGCGCAGAGGTTGTCGAGCTTGTAATGAGCCGCTGTCATGGCCGCCTCCCAGACCTGTCCCTCCTGGAGTTCGCCATCGCCGAGCAGCGCATACACGCGGTTTGGGGCCTTGTCGAGCTTGTGCGCAAGCGCGATCCCGTTCGCCACGGACAGCCCCTGTCCGAGTGAGCCGGTTGATATTTCGACGCCAGGCAGGCACTTGCTGTCGGGATGACCCTGGAGACGGGAGCCGAGCTTGCGGAGCGTGCACAGTTCGGCATGGTCGAGGAAACCGGCGTGGGCGAGCACAGTGTATAAGAGCGGCGCAGCATGGCCTTTGGATAGAATAAAATAGTCTCGCCCTTTCCAGTCCGGCTTTTTAGGGTCATACTTCATCTTATAGAAATAGAGCGCCGTTGCAATATCTGCAGCGGACAGGCTGCCGCCCGTATGGCCCGAACCACTCTCGGTCAGCATCTTCAGGATATCGATCCGGATCCTCCGGGCCTTGTCCGCAAGTGTCTTCAGTTGATCTACAGTTACCGCCATGCAATAATCCTCCTACTTCTATTTCGTTTATTTCTGCCGCAAACTTACAGGAATTAAAAAAACAATACTCTTTGGATGCAGATTCACGCAGAAAAAGCGGGCCAGAATATTAACAAATCGTTGTTATCCGTAAAAAATCCGAACCAAAATACTTATAGTGTTCTCCTGCTTCAGGATTTTTCATTCGTGTTCGTTCGCGTAGATTCGTGGATGAGATATCACTTCTTCTGACTCCGTTCCTTTTGCTCCTGCGCAAGAAAGTTGAGGATGATCTCGTCTAGGCTTATCTCCTTTGTTGCTTCCTCGGGCGCTGGAGGTGCGGGCTTTGCGGAAGGCGTTGCCTCTTTGACCGGTGCAGTCTTCGATATCGGTGCGGGCTGGTAGGTCGACTCGTGAGGGGCATTTTTGATGTCGAGTTTGCCATGCATCAGGTCGCGGATCATCCGCTTGTGCTGATCCATCATGAGCTCTCGCACGACTTCTTCGAGACAATCCGCTTTGAGAATATCTTCGTAACTCGTCTTGCGTGAGGCGAGTATCTCCCCCTGATGGTACAAGAGAGAGGTTATAAAAGGACTGCTTGCCCCGCCGTCCTCTGTTTGCACGTGGTAGATCTTCCCCTGGAATTTGAAATCAGTATTGTAACCCGTGAGCATAATTATTTATTTATTATACAAAGCCATTCAGGAAGATGCAAGCCTTTTTACTTGACAGAGAATTTGGGTTAGTGTAAGTTTTATTCCGTGCCGGCGTGGTGAAACTGGTAGACGCAGAGGACTCAAAATCCTCCGGGGGCGACTCCATGTCGGTTCGATTCCGACCGCCGGCACCAATAAAAAGATCGGTTCTCTTACCGGTCTTTTTTGTTTTTGCGGTGGCAGAAATCGAACAAGGGGGCTGGCCCCTTCGTGAAGCAAAGCGCATGAGATTCTGCCGCCGGCACCAGTCAAATCTATTTCATAACTGCTGATCCTTCCCCGCAATATCCTTGCAAGACTCTGTTGACAATTGTATAAGAAAAGAATAGATTACCTGACACAGTTTGATTGTTTGGATTGATAAATAGTGTAGACTACAGCCGGAAATCCATCGGTGGAGTATATGAAATTTATTATCGTATTCTCGATATTGTTTCAATTTGCTACTGTTTTCTGGTCATTAAGGCTGATTGGAATTACCGGGGGCCGGATATCCTGGATACTTATTGCAATTGCCACTTTTCTTATGGCAGTGCGCCGTTGCCTGACATTGTATTATGTCATAAGTGGAGCTCCGTTAGCCGAAATTGATCTGCTGTTTGAATTAGTTGGTCTTTTCGCGTCTGTTTTCATGTTTTTAGGCGTGGTATTTGTAACTCCTCTATTCAAGTCAATAAAACAATCTGAGGGGGAACAGAAAAAGCTTGTTGGCGAACTTCAGAAAGCTCTTTCTGATGTCAATAAGTTGAGTGGTATGTTGCCTATTTGTTCTTCCTGCAAGAAAATACGAGATGATAAAGGCTATTGGAATCAGATCGATGTGTATGTCAGTGAACATTCAGAAGCTGAATTTAGTCACGGAATATGTCCTGAATGCGCAAGAAAACTATATCCC
>Ga0209048_10001592_pt1 | contig 23127 bp, 24 predicted proteins | sample FrelakmetCRP12CR_FD_187146 | JGI IMG/M metagenome (GOLD analysis project Ga0209048, IMG submission 187146) | Freshwater lake sediment microbial communities from the University of Notre Dame, USA, for methane emissions studies - CRP12 CR (SPAdes)... | ecosystem: Environmental > Aquatic >... | reverse complement strand
AGGATTCCACCACTGTACTTTCATGGATCCTGACCTGGTTGAGGTGACCAACCTGAACAGGCAGGTCCTTTTCTACGATGCCTTTGGGCAGAGTAAAGCAGAGACCTTGGCCAGGAGACTGAAAGACTTCTTTGGGATGGACAATGTAGCTCAGGTTGCATACTTTCGAAGGGACTCTGACCTTTCACCCTATGACGTTGTTTTCGACTGTGTTGACAACTTCGAAAGCCGGATAGTGCTGAGTGAGCAATGTAAGGATCAGGGCAAGACGCTGATAAGTGGGGGAACCAGTGCAGATGCAGGCCAGGTTGTAGTTTACAATCCCGTGAGAAAAGGGGTCACTCCCGCAGAATTGTTGGGATTGTACGCGATTGTCAGCAATCGAACCGTTGAAATTCCTCTCCGAGAAAGAGCCTCCTGCACCTACCAGCCTGACCCCTCCGTGATCATGACAAATCAAATTATCGCCGGCTTTATGGTGGATTCATACAGGATGCTGTTGGATGGTCAAGAAGTCGGAAACATCTTCTATGACTCAACCAGCAGCAGGAGGATCTAGACCAAAGGGTAAAGAATAGTGATGCCGCCTTCCACGGCGGCGATTCTCCTGAGGAGGAAATGAAAGATGGTGGACGCTGAGCTGAGGAAAGCTCTGGAAACACAAGAGATGCAACAACTGCTCCCCCTTGTTGTCGAGATTTTGCCGGGGCAGGCGGCCGAAGGATTAATAGACATTTATGAACCTGGGACTTACGAGGGCAAAACACTGCGGAAGCTTTGCGACAAGACCTTGAGCAAAAAGAAATGGACCATAGAGGAACAACTCATCATAGAGGATATCAACAGGCAGCTCGAAGGTGGGAAACTGCTGTGTCGGGGGCAGGAAATAGAAGGTGCGGCCATGGAGTACGCAGTGTCTGAACAAACAGAGGCCGGTGAGAAATACCTCTATGTGCCCGTTCGTGCCATTAGACCCCAAGAAGGTGGACTCTGGCAGGTGATGGAAGGAACAATTGACCGTGCTGCAACTGTTTCACTCTGAGCTCGAACTGCTGGTGCAATCGGGGTTCATCTATGTGCCACTCTTGTTTGATCCTGATATTGCAAGAGAAATCCAACACCGGTCCGATCCCGAAGGGCTGCCGGATGATTTGGCCTCAGGCGGCTCAAAAACTGTGGTGGAATTACGGGGGAGACAGTTTATCAGATCTGTAAATATTCAATCCGTCCTGGCGAACTACCAAAGAATCGACAAGGAATACTATGATCAACTGAAAAGGGATTACCTGCAGAAATCTTCAAATTTTTCGGGCCTATCGTCAATATTACCGAGTGGAAAACTCCAGACCATAATTCTAAAAATAATGCCCTACTTCGTTCGAAAAAGCAGAGTGCTCGAAAGAAGACAGCTCAGTGATGAAGATCTACTGGACCTGGTCTATAGCAAACTCGATATTCCACAGAGTTTTTTTGAACGGGTCGACAAGGTCCTCGATTCCAAGCCCTTGCTGCGAAGATTGAACGATCTGGACAAACTGGAACAAACAATAGAAATGCCTCCGGAGGGTCCTGTGACTGGTGAAGCTCTCGGTCAGTGGCTCTACAAGGCTCTGGAATCGCAAATAGTGAACCGGGAGAGATGCCGCCTCGATCAAGAGCTTCGGGAAAGAGAAGAAACCAGCGAGTCTAAAAGGAACCATATTGCGACGCTGCTGTATATCGCGGAGAAAGGATCGTTCGAGTTAGACGGGTTTGGTTTTTCCAGGATAGGCTCCAGGGACGACTACCTGATTTACAAGCGCACGGGAGAATACATCCTGAAAGACTACTACGCTCGAAGCTACCGGTTTCCTGACTGTAGAGTGGCCGTTTCCTCTATCGGAGCTTTGAGACCCTTGGTGGTGGAGTCTTACAAGCATCCATTTCTGATCGGTCACGCTCCAGGTCAAGAGATTTGTATCAGTGGATACAACTGGCCACAGGAGTTCACCGCAGACAACATCATCAGGCTGCTGGAAGAAGGCATCAATGCCTTGCTTTATGGCTACGATGCTCGGCGTCGCAATGGTTATCACAGTCTTGATCCAACGCTCTATTATGTCAAGACCATCGAATTCGTCGACTACCGGGTCCAAAGGGATGATCGCCCAGTTGCCTCAGTGTAATTTTAGACGGCGGAGGACTTCATTGTCGGTATGGATCTAGCACAAAACCTAAGAAGTGATCGGGCTCGACAGAAAAGAAAACAGCCTCATGGAAGAAAGGTTTTCAATACAGTAAGCTGTATCGTTAGAGAGTATAAGCTCGGTGAGGACTTTCTGAAATTGATTGACAATACCGATGGCTATTTTTCCCAGAGAAGAATGGATCTCCGCCAAGTCAAAGGGAAAAAGGTGCTTGAGCTTCCCCCGTTTTCTCTGGTCTCACAGGATGAATATCGGATCGCTATGGCCATAACAGGCAAGCTAGACAATCCTTACCTGCAGTTTGCGCACTCACCGGAAGAGATGCTCTTATCTGCACGGCTGTACGAAGCCAATCCTTCACTCACATCTCAGGACCTGCTGCGCCATGATTTTGGAACACTTCTACTTTGCCAACGGGCCAAAGAGGAGCTTGCGGACCTGGTGAAGGGGTTAGGGAAGATCATTTGAAAATAAGGAGGTCCAATTGGAATGATCGATAAATACGGTGGCGTATCAGAGGAAAGCCGGCAGCGCATAAAGGATAAAATAGAGCTCCTTAAAGAAGAGCAAACATCCAAAGCAGTGCAGGAGATTATCGAGTTTGACAAGACCCCGGCTCAACTCAAAGCGGCTATGGACGGCTTCATAATCGGGCAGGAAAAAGGGAAAAAAGTCATTTCCACCGCCGTCGCCTTTCATTACAAGAGGCTAGGCGGGGCGTTGAAAAAGGCGCTGGCCGAAAACGACGGCGATATCGACCTTGCCTTGCGTAACACCAGAACTCCCAAAGCCAACATTTTAATGATCGGTCCCAGCGGGTGTGGTAAGACCTACACCAGTCAAACAACGTCTCGGCTTGCAGGGGTGCCTTTCGTACACGAAGATATGACCAGGTTCAGTGAGGTGGGCTACGTCGGCCAGGACGCCGCTGATATACTGGTTGATCTTCTCTTGGCTGCCAACGGAAACCCTCGGGTGGCGCAGATGGGGATCGTCTATTTGGACGAGATTGACAAAATCGCCACGGAAATAGTTGCATACAAGGATGTGTCGGGGAGGGGCGTTCAAAAGGGACTCCTCCATTTGGTCGATGGCGCGGACAACACAGTTCACATTGGCAAGGAAAGAATCTCGCTGTCAACCAAACACGTGCTTTTCATTGCCGGAGGTTCTTTTGAAAATCTCGAAACGTTGGTCAGAAAACGTATGACCAGGCAGGGCTTTCAAGGGATTTGGACAGATCATCTTCTGACAGATGATTTGGTTGCCTTTGGTATGGAAAGGCAACTCATGGGACGATTCCCCGTGAAGGTGGTTTACGATCAGCTGACGATCCAGGACCTCAAGGACATTATGACTCGAAGTGGAGACAGTGTGCTGCTGGCCTACACCAACGACCTCAAAGAATGGGCTGTCGACCTTGAATTCACCGATGGCGCCCTGACAGAGGTTGCCCGGCATGCTGAACGGGAGGGAACTGGGGCTCGAGGCTTGATAAGTATTGTCCACCGGGTGTTGTTGGAAGACATGTACCGACTGCCTGGAAGCTATACTGGTAGATTCGTCGTGGATGCGAAGGACGTGAAAGAGAGATTGGGATGAGATTCAAGAGCCTCTCGGAACTCAAGCGCCCCGAGCTCAGAGAAATCTCGCTGGCAACCTTGCCCCAAAGCATAACCATGGCGCATTACGCCAGAGAGAAGGCCTTTAGGATCAATCAATTGGTTCTCACTGTTTACGAAAAAAGTCTTGAATGGTATGGCTTCACTCTGGGGACCACAGGCAAACCTGATCTCATAACAGACATAGGCTTGCCGCGTAACGACCTGAACCTTCAAGACTATACGACCCTAGGTTCCGAAAGGATCGCTGAGTTCCAGGAAACGCTGCCGGAAGATACTATTATTAATGGATGGATTCACTCTCACGGGGCCCTCATGTACAGGCATTTCTCCAACACTGATGAGAAAAACCACCTGGTTGTCTTGGATTTTGTCGCCGCCAGCTTGAGAAGACCGGTGGCAAAGAGAGAGATAGCCATAAAAGATCTCGTTTTCCTGCAGGAAGACCAGTTTGTTGAGGAGGATTTGGCAGCTGGTAGCGTATGTCTCATTACCGATGTCCCCATCACGGCGGCCACGATAATGGAAACTATCTACGGCAGCTTTTGCTACGCCATTGTTATTGGAGACGAAGGCTGGCACGAACAACAGATTCATTACAGGGAAAATGGAGTACTCTCAGGCCACACCACTCTGAGCAGTAGAAAGGCGGAAATTATATTGGTGGATACGGGAAAGGTCTTTACCCGGCTTGATATCAGTGCTTTGAGGGACGAGGTGGAGGAAAAAATTCAGCCAAACACCAATCCGCCGGTGGAGATGATGGAAAGAATGTAGAGGAGCAAGGTATGGAAGGGTCTCAAGAGTTGGCGCCAAAACTCAAGAAGAAGTACCCCATGTTGCAGTACTTCACAGATCGGTCTTTCGGAGTGGAAATCGAGTTTTATGGCTTGGACTACTACATCTTGCCTCCAGATAACGGCATTATCAAACCTTACAACATCCATTCGAAAGCCAGAGACGACAGGAGCTTCCTTCAATTACTGATGGATTACGGATTAAAACTTGGCACGGACAAGGATTCCTGGCATCTAGAGGAAGACTCTTCCATAGTTCACAGAGGTGGTGTGGAGCTTGTAAGCCCGATACTTCGTGGATTTGAAGGATTGATTGAAGCATATGGCTTCTTTCAGTTGCTCGGCCAAATCCGTGGAGCACGAATAGACGAATCATGTGGATTTCACGTTCATCACGGCGTGGATGGTGAATTTTACAAGTGCACACATTTGAAAGAACTCGTAAGAGTTGTCTATGCAATGGAGGACTATCTTTATCTCCTTATCGCCGGGGGCCGGATCGCTAAAGATACTTGCCGCCCAATGGATCTGGATGCCGAGGCCTTGCTTAAAGTTGCTTGCGAGAATGGATGCAAGAAGCGTGGATGCCAGCTCAAAGAGCTTTGGTATTCTCATGAGAATAGATATGACGCGGACTGCAAGAGAGCTGAAAGATATGACATGACGCGCTATCATGGGTTGAATCTGCATTCATATTGGTATCGATCCACCATTGAGTTCCGATATCACTCTGCAGTTCTCCAGAAGATAGATGAAGCAATGCAGTGGATCATCTTCACCCAGTTCTTGGTTGAACTGAGCGATGGGCGTATACCGCTGGTAGATTATCACTCGAAGGCAAATAAGTGGATGCAAACCATATATAAGATCTATCTTGCATTCGGCCACATGAATCGTATCAACGGATGGCGAACGAACAAGTCTGTTGTGTTACAGAAGGTTGCGGGACCATAGCGGGGTTGAAGCTGCGGGGGCTTTCAGCAGGCATATAAAAAGAAGGGGAAATCTGAAATCTGAATCGAGTCAATGAACTTCCATATCCGTGTCATGACTCATACAATCCCAGACGCCCTTGGGATCGCAGTCCCGGCAATGGTAGTGCTCACCGTAAAGCAACCTGTGCTCGTAACGAACTGCCTCCTCCCGACTCACCCGAGCCTCACAGTGTGCACATGTCACATATTGAATGTTCTCTTTTTCCATCATTGAACGGATAACCATTGATGTTTAGGCTGCCTGAAGCCTCACTGGGGCGGCGCTTTGCTTTGCTCTGAAAAGCTGTGGTGAGTTGAGCTAGCTTCAACAATTCAGCTCATTCCTGGCGTTCTTTAGGTTTGTGCATGGGCAACCCGTACAGGGTATCAATGTAAAATAAGCAGTTGTCAGGTCCCAATTCTTCCACTTCTCGGCGGAATTTCCTGCAAATCTCCAGCCCTTTTTCCCGCGCACCCTCGGGAAAACCCTCCTCATCGGACAAGTACCGCTTCTCTATTTGGTCGAGTTTCTTCATGTACTCTTCATAACTGATTTCCTCGAGCGCCACTTGACCTCCTCTGCTGAAGATCTAGAATCACTCGGATTCTTTCATTTTGTTCTCAAACTCGCTAACGGCTTTTCTGGCATCTGCAATTAAGTTATAGAAAGCCTCCGATTGATGATGATCTACACCACCACATCCCATGTCACCGGTCTTGTCAAAAACATACTCTTTATCAATGTAGCTTACTAGAGCTTTTGCAGCCTCATACAGTTTCAAAGACTCATCGTTCATTTGTCTCAGTTCCTCAGAGTTTACCACCCGCCATTGGGCTACGGTCAGATTTGAAATGACAGTCCATGCAGCGGACCTATGCATCTTGAGCTGGATCAGGCCGGTTTGGGTTCTTGTTTTCCTCTTTCAATCTCACTCTTGAATCTTTCGAGAAACTCGGTCCTGAAGGCTTCGATTTTCATGGCCTCGTCAGACCTGCCCAGAAAGTACAAGGCCATGCCCTTGAAAACCTGGGCTTCCTGGAGTTCCGGGTTCTTCGCCAGGACCTCATCAAAGTAAGGCAGGCTTTCTGTGTATTTCTGCAAACCCAGCAAGGCATGACCCTTAGCTGTCAGGGCGTAGACATTGTCGCGTTGCCGGGCCAGAATCCGGTCTAAAATTTCTATGGCCTCTTCACACCGGCCCATGTCGTTTAGCGCAAAAGCCTTCAACTGCATCGCCTGCAAACTCTCCGGTCTGAGGGCCAGCTCTTTATCACAGCAAAATACAACCTCTTCCAAGAGCCCTTTTCCGGCCAGTCGCCTCGCCCCTTCCATCCAGGATATTTTGTCTTCCGGACCCACATCTATGATTTTCATCATCACGCCTTCGTAAGTTTCTTCGACGGTGCGCTTGCCGGTGACAGCTACGGGGACACCATGGCCCGGAAGTACGTGAACGATGTCCTTTTTCATCAACTGTTTGAGCCCGTACAAATAGTGGTCAAACCTCCCTCCACCAGTCTTGTCGGCCTCCGCCATGGCATTGGGCAGTACACTGTCGCCGGAAATGACCGTCCTGGTCGGTTCATGATACAGGCATATACCGTCAATGGTGTGTCCGGGCGTGTGGATCACTTCCCATTCAAAACCGCTCAGCTCAAGGGTTTCCCCACCCGCCAGCTCGGTTGGAGAGAATCCGGCCTCTGTGATCATCCTTTTGAACTCCAACGGACCTCCCGCATGGATGATGATCTCGACTTCTTTTTTTTCCATAACAGAGGGGAATCTCAACATTTCGAATACGCCCATGCAATGGTCGCGGTGTCCGTGGGTGAGCACCACCTTTTTTATATCCGAAAGATTATATCCCAGTTTTTCAAGCTCACCAAAAATAGTGTAATCATTTCCCGGGTCCACCAGGGTCAGATAATCGCCTGCGAGTAAATAGACATTGCTGGAATGATGATATCCGATAAGAAACTTGCTGTTTTCAAAGACAGGATGCGACACTTTTAAAATCTCGCCAATGGACAGCCAGCCCGGGTGATCCGGTTCTTCCTCCGGCAGTTCTTCGTCTTCTGTGAGAGGCTTAGGCTCTTGGTCCAATTCCTGCGTATCCTCATCTTTCGCTTTCTTGGTCATCTCAATTCCTCAATGAACGCTTGATGTTTTGATTTTATAACTTAGCAGCACATCTGGGATTACACTAGTATACCAAGGCAAAAATAACAAGGCCGCTTGGGTGTCACATCATAAATCATAAAAAATCCCCCTTCCGGACAAACCAAGAAGGGGGATTGCGGATTCGAATCTGCCTCTCCCCTGCGAGCAGGGGAGAGGGCGTCGATGTCATGGGTTTGTGATGGCTACCCTTGGTAATCCAGTGTAAAGGCCATTTTCATCTTGTCATCCGGCCACCACTTTTTACTGATCCGTTCTTCGCCGGGATACACTTCTTTGTGATCAATCTGGTCGATCATCAACTCGATGAAATGAAATTCCGTGAGCTTGTGCTTCTTGATGACCTCAGCCGGCAGCAGGACCACAAGACCGGTCTCTTTGGCACATTCCCATTCAAACGGCTCGCTGGGAGCCGCTACCTCTTGACCGGTTTTACCCGAGTAGATCTTAAGCAGCTTGCCGTGAACCTTCATTCTCGGCTGCATGCTAAATTCCTGGTACAGCTCGTCGGATATATGCCACCAACACGCTCTCGCGTTAGCAGCAGTGTATGCTTTCACGAGCATGGGGTCAAAACCGCAGACCACCACACGGCATTTCTCTGGCATGTCAAACCTCCTTCTTGCTTTCGTTGGTTTCCACTTCCATCAACTGGCGGCGAAGCTCTTCAACCTGGCCGTAGCAGTAGATCATGAACTCTTTGGCCTCGGAGGCGCTGATGTGGTTCGTCTCAAACAACCTCCTGACATAGGGATAAAGGTTCATCTGAATCTCTTCGGTGAATTCCAGAATCACATGATCATTATCCCCGTCGGGGGATGCCCAGCTCAAAAAACCTGTCTTCCAGTTGTGCAACATCCCCCTGAGAGCATCGAGCTCCTTGCTGACATTTTCTTCCATGCTAGGCTTTCTTCTTCGCATCATAAGCGTAGCACTTCTTAACCACGTTGAAATCGGCTACGCACCAGTAATGGGGCCAGTGGATCTTCTTGCACCAGCCGATAATGTCTGCGGGTGGGAACTTGGAGCCCTTAAGGACCGGCTTCAAGTGTTTGCACTGCCAGCATACATGGTCACTCTCCTTTTCCGGGATCAGTACAGTATCCAGGAATTCTTCAGGCGTTAAATGCGAATACGGCATGCATCACTCCTTTCTCAAGCTACCAGTCTTTGACTTCGCCTGCTGCGAGCTTCTTCTGATATTCCTCCCAGACCTCCGGCGACAGTTTCTGAATATCCCAGTTGAAACCGAAGCTTCCGGCCAAACCGGCGGACGGCGGTTGGGGACGCCATCCGCGAACGGGCCGTCCACGGATGCTGAATTTCACCATGTCGGCAACACCCAGCAATTCTTTTCTGGGCTTGCACTCGTAAGGTCTGGTCCGGCCCTCGACGCCAGGTCTGTAGTTGGAATAGCCGTCAAAGGGCTTGTCGGCATAAAGGGGCATGACATCCGGCTTCTCACCGGGTTTTTCTTCAGGCCCTCTATACATGAAGCCTTGGATCATGTGAATGTAGTACACCGTACCGCACTCGGCACAGTTGATCTTGCCTTCCCAGTTCCAGAAGCAGTAGGGGTCCAGGTAGTTGATGGTGTCACATGGTTTTCCGCCCACTTCTTTTTTACACCAAATGATATCACACACAGGCGCCTCCTTTTAGATATAGGCCTTATCATACCACTCTTTGATCTTGGTCAATGGAACGCCGAGCATATCACGGTAGATCTTCTTGTTGTCGGCGCCAACCGGACGCCAGTGCCAGTTGGTCCTCCGCGGGGTTTTTTCCATATGTCCGCAGCTATACCCGGATTGGAGCACCATATCGCCGAACAGGGGATCGTCCAGCCACCTTACCGTGCCTCTCTCCCGGTAATGCGGGCTCTCGTAGACCTCCCGGTCGTTTCGAACGGGTTCGGCCAAAAGACCAGCGTCGGTCAGGATCTTGGCGACCTGGGACCTGGACTTGTCCGCGGCCCATTTTTCCAGAGCGGTGTAAATTTCCACCTGAGCTTCGCCTTCGGCCCGGTCCTTGTGAGCTTTATACTTATTATAAAGATCATTCGTGCCGGTGATGGCGCACAGTTCCTTGAAGTCGGCATCCTGGAAGGCGCTGACCATGACATAGCGGGCACAGAACTTGTCCTGTGGGTTTTCGGCATCCGGGAAGTCGGATTTGCCGCACAGGATGATACCGTGGACCGCCAGTTGGGTGTCCCAGTTGCCCCAGCGCTGACGGACGAGGCCGAACTTGCCGTACATCGTTGTGGAATGTCCGAGCATGCGGGTGGGGACCTGCACCTGGGAGAACTCGATCATGGTGCCCAGCCCGGTCTTTCTCCGATGGTGGATGGCCGCCATGATTGCGGAGGTGATCATGTTGCCGGATTGCCAGTCAATGACCCAGTTGGTGCACTTGGTCGCATGTCCGCCCATATACTCGTGCATACCGGTTATGGAAGCGAGACCGGCGTGGGCCTGGCCCAGGATGTCGTAGGAACCGCCGAAGATTTTCGGCCCGTACCCGAAACCGCCGCCCCAGACGTAGATGAACCGGGGGTTGATTTCACTCAGGTAGCGATAGCTCATTTTCCACTTGTCGAGGGTCCCCGGCCTGTAGAGCTCGGTCAGCCCATCGGATTTTTTCACCAGCCCGTAAAAGACGTCCACCATCTCGGGGACGTGGTAATCCATGGTCATATAGTACTTGTTGGGGTTGGCGTTGGTGAAACCCAGGCCGGTGCCGGTCATGGGACGGGTGTCGTGGAGCGGATACAGGTATGCCTCGTTGAACGGGGAGGTGTGCCGCATGGCATCGCCCATTCGCGGCATCTCGATCTTGATGCATTCGGCCCCCAGTTCGGCCAGGTTGGCCACCGAGTGGGGTGTGAAGATGTACATGGTGCAGCTCAGCCAGCGGATCCCTTTGAGCGCCGTGGGTTTGGTGTGCTCATTGCCCACATCGAAGGCTTTCTTGCAGAACTCCTCGTAGGGCATCTTGAACTCTTCCATTTCACCTTTGCTCTTGGGGCCTGGCAGGTCCTCTATGCTTGTTACTCTTGGATCTTTTGCCATTAGATCACCCCCTTCTGTTTCAGTGCATTCACCGCGGTCTGGGTCAAGCCAGTCCATTTCAGGTAGATTTCGTAGTTGTCATACCCCAGATCCCGACCCATCCATTTGGTTCGGAACGGAGCTCGCACCTGATAGGACCCTGGGTTGGAAGCAATCAGCAGCGGGCCATAGTCCGTCTCATGAACGTAGATCCAGGGACGGTACTTGAAGTGGGGGAACTCGCAGACCTCGTCGATGTACAGAAGCGGTCCGGCCGCAAGCTGGTACTCGAGCAGCTTGGTTTCGGCTTCGACCCGGTTGGTGTCCCTCAGCCAGCGTGTGGTCAGGGTGTAGGTCTTGATCAGGGCGTGCAGAGCGTTTCTGGCGCCCATCTCTTTGAGGAACGGGTCTTCGTGAATCAGCCGGCCGAACTGAGTATACTCGCGCTCCAGGCAAAAACCGATGTTGTACCAGAGCTTGTCGGTTTGGCCGCCGATCATCATGTACCCGTCTTTACAGGGGTTCCAGGCGTACTGGTTGAGGTTGGGGTCCCAGCCGCCGGATCGGCCCTTGATACTGGCATTGAAACCGTACCAGGTGATATCAAAGTCGATAATATCCATCAATGCCTCGGCGCCGGTGACCTCGATCATCTGGCCGGTGCCCCCGAGTTCGTCTCTCCAGTAAAGGGCAGCCAGGGCGTTAACGAATCCCTGGGTACCGGCGACGTAGTCGGCAATCCAGATACCCGATCGGGTCGGGTCTCCACCCTTGCCGCGGGGGAGCAAGTCCTGGGCCAAACCGGTGTTGTGGATCCAGGAATTGGCAGCACTCGCAAACGGCTCCAGCATCCACTGCCCGAACTTTGACTGCTTGTCCTTCCATGGACCCCACTGGCCGAGCATGCCAACCCAGACGTAGACCATCCTGGGGTTGGCTTCCTTGAGCTGCCGGTAGCCGATGCCCAGCCCATCCATGTAGCCTGGGGGCATCCCGTCGATCAAAACGTCGACGTTCCTGGCCATTTTCTTGAAGATTTCCCGACCATCCTCGGTCTCGACATCCAGGGTTACACAGTGGGTGTTCACTGTCTCGTTGACAAACTCCATGCCGCATTTTTCGCCGGTCTCCGTATTCTGCAGCATGTACTCTTCGCGACCGAACGGGGTCATCTTCCGGAGGGGATCGCCGCCAGGCGGTTCGATGGAAACGACCTCAGCCCCGGCTTCGCCGAAGGAAGAGGCGCAGAACTTGTGGCCCAGCCTGTAGAGGCCAATATCCAGAACTCTGAGCCCCGACAGCGCTTCGTCTTTCCCGTATCTTTTTTCAAATTTAAAATTGTCCTCAGCCCAATCACAAAACTCCAGCGCCTTCCTTCTTTCATAAATCGGTTTTACCTGCTCGTAGGAAGGCGGTGGTGTGACCGGGAAGGGTCTGACGTCCAGATCCATCAGGCCTATGGTGTCAGCCCGGCTTTTTATCTCGATATCTCGCTTTTCCGGCATGTCTTACCTCCACTAGTTTAGATCTAATTCCAGTATTGATCCAAAGCTATTCTTGGTTTTAGAGGAACGGCAATGATCCTCTCCAACTGGCGCTTCCCACCTCCTTTCTAGTCGAAAGTCGACCCGGATCGGCATCGAGGGTAAAATAAGATATTACGCTTACAGAATACAAACCTCTCACCTAGCCGTTGCAAGCCGCAAAATGGCATATACTTGTGAGGAGTAGTGCTCCTGCCTCCCCGGGTCGTGCCTGGACACTTACTCTTGGAGCGGCGGTCCAAAAATGAGGCAAAACTGCTAGCATCCGACGTCTCACCTCCTCTCACGTGAGGTGATCGTCAGTTCTCCCTTCGACAAACTACGAAACAGCAGCCTGTTTGGGGTTGAAGCTGGATCTACTGCGACAAGCGATGGGACGCAGTGAGCAAGGCTTGAAGCCCGTTCGAGGTTCAACAAAAGACCGAGAAAAGGAAGTATCGCAACTGGATGAAGGGTGCACTAGGTATATGCGGGATGGGAGGTTAGCAAGCAGAGTGACCGTTGTCAACAAGAAATTAGACATAAGTAGTAAACAAATGAAGTGTCCGCAAAAAACCTGATTTCACCTGAACAATCCTTTCGCCCGTGCCGGCTTTGTTTACAGATCAGTACAATCTGTGATATTCGAAATCAAAAACGTTACACTGGAGAGATATGAGAAGAACGGGTTTTCTATATGACGAAAGATTCTTCCTTCATGATACCGGGCCCGACCATCCTGAATGCGCCGACCGGATCGCGGCGGCGTTTCAGGGAATCGAAGAATCGGGCCTGCTCCACATGCTTGTTTTGATCAAGGCCAAACGAGCGGAGCAGAGGTGGATTGAGACAGTCCACAGTGTCGACCAATTACAGCGACTCGAAAAGTCTTGCCTTCTGGGGGTCACGGAATTTGACTGCCCCGATAATCAAATGTGCAGAGACACTTTTGAAACGTCAATGCTCGCTATTGGGGGCATCCTCGAAACCGCTAAGCTGCTCATGGAGGGCAAACTCGACAATGCCTTCTGCGCCGTGAGACCTCCCGGACATCATGCCGAACTCGATCAAGCCATGGGCTTCTGTTATTTCAATAACGTTGCCATTGCGGCCAAATACCTGCAGTTGGAATGGGGCATAAAGCGAGTCGGCATCATCGATTTTGACGTCCATCACGGGAATGGCACCCAGCACATCTTTGATCACGATTCCACGGTGTTTTACTACTCCATCCACGAACACCCGTCCTTCTCCTACCCAGGCACGGGCAGGGAATTTGAGAAAGGGCTGGGAGCCGGCTACGGATACACTGTGAATTCGCCAATGCTTCCCGGGTCGGGGGATGAAGAATACATGGAGGCCCTAAAGCACGACCTTCTCCCGGCATTTGAGCGGTTCCAGCCGGACTTCATTCTCCTGTCCGCTGGTTTCGATGCCCATGTTGACGATGATATGTCCAATATTAAGCTCTCAACCGAGTGCTTTTCCTGGATGATGGAAAGAATCGTTGAGATGGCTGACAAGTATTCGGAGGGAAGACTAATTTCCGTTCTCGAAGGCGGCTATTCGATCAAGCGACTGCCCGAATTGATCGGCAATCACGTCAAGGTTCTCCTGGGACTATGACTCCCGCGAAGCAGTCAGTTGCCAAAGCTTTGCACGGGAGCCGGGATGCGGCCGCCGAGGCGGATGAAGGTGTCCGCCCCGCCATGGGTGGAGACAGGGATAATCGTGGCCTCCCCAAGGAGTCCTCCAAAGAAGGCTTTATCCCCTGCCTTTTTTCCCGGAACCGGAATGAGCCGGGCGGCGGTGGCTTTGCCGTTGATCATCCCGATGGCCATCTCATCAGCGATGATTGCAGCCAGGGTTTCCGCGGAGGTATCTCCCGGCAGGGCAACCATATCCAATCCAACCGAACAGACGCAGGTAAGGGCTTCCAGTTTTTCCAAAGACAAATACCCCTTGCAGGCTGCTTCTCCGATATTGAGATCTTCACTTACGGGAATGAACGCTCCGCTCAATCCTCCGACGTATGAACTGGCGAAGATTCCCCCTTTCTTGACGGCGTCATTGAGGAGCGCCAGCACGGCGGTAGAACCGGGTACCCCGATTGCCTTAAGTCCAAGACTCTGAAAGATCTCTCCGACACTGTCCCCGACATTTGGTGTTGGCGCCAGGGAAAGATCGACCACGCCGAAAGGGACGCCGATTCTCTCCGCCACCTGTCGTCCGATGAGCTCCCCGACACGGGTGACTCTGAAAGCAGTGCGTTTGATGATTTCCGAGAGTTGCCCCAAGTCGGCGTTGGGGTTTGCGGCGCGTGCGCGGTCGATAGCTTTCTTGACAACTCCCGGGCCGCTGACGCCCACGTTGATCACCGCGTCAGGCTCACCTACGCCAAGATAAGCTCCAGCCATAAACGGAATATCCGGGGGAATATTGGCAAAGACGCAGAGTTTGGTGCAGGCAATGCCGTCCGCACCTGCGGTGAGTTCTGCAGCGCGCTTGATGGTTTTGCCCATCAGATAGACGGCGTCCATATTGATGCCGGCATTGGTCGAGGCGACGTTGACGGAGGAGCAAACCCTTTCGGTTTCGGCAAGGGCTTCCGGGATGGCTTCGATCAGGGCCCGATCACCCCCGGTAAGGCCCTTTTCCACCAGCGCCCCGAAACCACCGATAAAATCCACGCCGGTTGCTCTTGCGGCCTCATCCAAGGTTTTGGCAATTGCAACCATCCGGGGCGCGGGAAAAGCGCAGGCTACGACAGCAATGGGGCTTACGGCAATGCGCTTGTTGACGACTGGGATGCCGTATTTTATGCCGACCTCGTCGCACACTTTAACCAGGTTGTCTGCCATGCGACGGATCTTTTCACGGATGCGTAACATGAAACGCTTATAGTCCTGATCCGCACAGTCAAAGAGGCTAATTCCCAGGGTGACGGTGCGTACATCCAGGTGTTCATTCTTGAGCATTTCAAGTGTAGAGAGTATCTCGCGGTCTGTCAGCATCTTCAGAACCTACACCCTGTGAATGGTTTCAAAAATGTCCCGGTGCTGGAGACTGATATCCAGCCCCAAATCTTCCGCCCGTCGGTAAAGGGCAGTCCGGAAGGCATGCGGGTCGATTGCAGCCGGTATGTCCACTTCATAGATCATGACGTTGCGGCGTGGATCGTTGCCGCCCCTGAAGACAGCCCTGAGATTGGTAATGTTGATTCCAAACTGCGCCAGAACTTCCGTAATGCCGGCCACCAGACCAAGGCGATCAGGCCCGAGGGTGGTAATGACAAAAGGTTCACTGACAGGAGCTTGCCATTCACCGCTTTCCTGCAAGGGTTTGACGAGGACGGATAGTCCCATGGGAGCAAGCTTTTCATTCAGCCTGGAGAGTAAATCTTCATCACTTAGGGGGTCTGGTTTGGTGGCAATGAAGATGCCTACGAATTCGGTCTGTAAGGTCGTTTGGCTTACATCCTCGATGTTGCACTGGTTCTCAAAAAGGGTTTTTGAAACCGCTGCAATGATGCCCGGTCTGTCGCACCCCAGCACTGAAATTACCATCTTCTTCATCGACCATTCACCTCTTATCTATTTCGTCAGGTGAGTGAGTCGGAATCTCAAATCAACTCGTGCTTATCCCCGTACTACTCAAGAATTCCGCCACTCCGAATCCAGCCCTGCGATGCTTGTAGTAGCTGATCGTCACACGTGCCAGTGTTTCGTATTGCCTTTCCCGGCTTGATAAGAGTTGCGGATAGCATCGAGCCAGAGCCTGCTCATTGGTTTCATCAGGTCTTTGTGTAAACATCTCGCGCCACAATACCGGTCGAGGTTTCTTCATGTACGCCTCAAGCATCACCTTCCGAACCTCAATCGGTGTCGAGAGATGCACGACGATTGAGCATCTCCGAAGCTTTGTCAGTGTTTCCTCACCTGTGTAGATCACACTGCCAGTAGTATCAATAACTATGTTTTCCTCAAAATTGTCCTCACCCTTATCAAGCTCTGCAAGGATTTTGTCCATTACCTCCATTTCACAGGCAAGGTACGCGGCTTCGCGTTCTCTATAGTGTGGCTCAAAAGGGAACCCCATCCACCTGCCGACCATCGCAATGTTGCCGCGCTTGTTCCCTAACTCTGCAACCAGCCCGGCAGCAATCAAATCATCACAGCATATGCGGCGGAACCCGGACCTGGAGAGCCTTCCGGACCAAAACGATTTGCCTGAGCCCGACATGCCCACTAGTGAGAGGCGCAAGATCCGTCCTTCCTACTGATCATGCGCCCCAGAAAGCCAAACACCTTCTTTACGCCCTTCCAGAGTCTCGGAAGCAGCCAGATTGCGAGCAAAACGAACGCTGCCAGGAGACCCAGAAAAAGCCAGGGATGGTGGAGTGCAGTCCAAATCCCTCCAATGACCATCAAATCCTCGGTGATTGAGGCGGTCCAGTTTGTAAACGGTTCCGGTGAAGTGTTGATGAGCACCCTGGTGCCCGCTTTGGTAGCATGCGATAGGGTTGCCATAGCTCCGCCGAGCAAGGCTGCCGCAACTGCCAGACCGGGATTGACGGAGCCGACGGCGCCCGCTGCCAAAATTGCGCCTGCAGGGATTCGTATGAACGTGTGAATCATATCCCAGCCCGTATCTACACCGGGAACCTTGTCAGCAAAAAACTCCACGAGATACATAATAGCTGCCGCTAGCATCACAATCGGATTGGTCAGAACCTGGAGTTCGGGAGGGAGGACGATATTGCCTGTCGTGCCCAGGACGCCGAGCATGAGGATTGCTGCATAAAGGTTGAGCCCGCTGGCCCAGCCGACTCCCATGGTTAACGCTACAGTTCCTATGATCTGATTGAGTTGGTCCATGGTGTTTTCAAAACTCCCTAAAATTCAGGCTTCGTGATGGCAAGCAATGGCTGTCCAAGGATTCTCAATCCATTTCGCTCTCCCCTATGATAAATCCTTCTGAAACAACCAAGGAAATATATCATGGGATTGAGCGGATTGCATATGAACTTGATCGGGGGCTTTAGTTTCGTCTTGAACATTTCGGAGCCAAGTTCTCCAATACAAAAATGAAAGCGGGGCAAAGCCCCGCTTTCCGGAATTGAGCACGCATAGGTCAAACATGCAAGCGTTTCGACTTATCTACCGCCGTGACTAGTGTTTCACTTCAATCTTCTTCGGTTTGGACGTTTCGCTTTTTGGGACAGTTAACAGAAGCACACCATCTTTGTAAACCGCTTCGATTTCATCAGCCTTCACATCGTTTGGCAGCATGAACGCGCGGCAGAATGATCCATAGTGGCGCTCCAAACGGTGGTAGTTCTCACCCTTGTCTTCTTCCTCGTGCTTTTTCTCTCCTCGCACTGTCAGGACGTTATTGTCAGCGGGAGTCGGCCCGTGTAGTTCTTCGTTAAGATCGATGAAATCTGAGGTATTGGACGACAGAAGGCCACATCTCCTTTACTTCAGCAGCAGGGTTGGCTATAAGAAGGTCCGACGATGTTCATCTCAGGACCAAGGTTCGATTCTTCTCGTGCCCATCTCTCCCTCATTTGCAAAACTGTCGAGGAAGCATTTGGCAACGTTCGGTAACCTTGAGTGTTGTTTGGTGGTCTGGGAAAATAGTCGTAGAGTTCGGCTAGAGTGTGGTGCAGTTAACATCTCTTCAGATGAGTCGATCTGATCGTGCTTGAGTTTCCCGTTATCTTTGCAGGTTCATTTGTTCTGGCTCTTTCGGGTGCTCTCGTTCCCGGACCGCTTTTCACCATCACCATCTCGGAATCAGCCCGGTCCGGTTTCAAGGCCGGACCACTTCTCATTACCGGCCATGCACTTCTGGAACTTCTCCTGGTGATCACAGTCATTCAAGGTCTGGGGGTCTATTTGAAACTGCCGCTGGTGACGGGTATGATTGCCCTCTTGGGGGGCGTGTTTCTCATCTATTTCGGAATCGACATGGTGCGTAAAGCTGGCAATCTGTCGCTTATCGTGAATGATGAAGAAAGTCTCAAGCAGCCTCCCCATAATCCGATTCTAATGGGAATGATCACCAGCCTTATTAATCCTTACTGGGTACTGTGGTGGGCAACGGTCGGATTGGGCTACTTGGTGGCGTCCATGAGATTTGGTTATGCTGGAGTGGCGGTCTTCTTCTTGGGGCATATTGCTGGGGATTATGCCTGGTATAGCCTGGTGTCTTTTGGTGTGAGTAAGGGGCGGTCTTTTTTGAAAGACAGCGGATATCGACTTCTGATAAGGGGCTGTGGGGTTTTCCTGTTCTGTTTCGGGGCGTGGTTTTTGCTTTCCGCAAAAGCCTATCTGGGGGATACATCCTTTTAGGTGGGCCGGTTCGGTGGCAATCGAGAAAGGGAAGAGGACAACTTCCATGGATGAGAAAATCCGGCAAGCGCTATTTCGGCAGGTCGAGAGGGAACCGTTTGCGCAGAAATTTGGTCTAAAGCTTGTAGCTCTTGACGAAGGGTATTCACTGGTCGAAATGATCGTCACCCAAGATATGGAAAACATATTGGGAACTGCACACGGAGGTGCATTATTTGCCCTCATTGATGAGGCCTTTGAAACAGCATCCAACTCTCATGGAACCGTGGCTGTAGCCCTGAGTATGACCGTTAACTACATTGCCCCGCCAATGGCGGGAAGCAAACTCACTGCTGAGGCGCGGGAAATAAGCCGCACTCGAAAAACCGCGAACTACGACATCAAAGTCCATGATGAACAGCGGCAACTGATTGCTTCATGTCAAGCCCTGGTCTATCGTAAAGGCATTGCTCTTCCTTTCTTGGAAGGAGCTTCTCCCTGAAACAGGGAGTGTGGGATTAAACTGCGATCTCTCACTTGACACAAGCGCCCTAAGTGGCTACAGAATGTTCGTGCAACTAACTAACAAGCATAATGGAAAGGAGAATTCAGTGGTCCATATTTCTGAGACAGCAGAGCAGGTATTGAATGATTATTTCAAGGACAAGGAGATCACACCAATCCGTATCTTTCTGCATGCAGGCGGGTGATCCGGGCCCTCTCTGGCGATGGTTCTGGATGAACCTAAGGAAACGGACGAAGTGTTCAGGATCAATGGTTTTACTATGTTGGTAGACAAAGATCTCCATGAACAGACCAAAGAGATTACCGTAGATTACGGTATGCATGGGTGTGGACAGGGCTTCCAGTTGACTTCTAAAATACCGATAGGAGGTGCATCTGGATCGTGCTGCAGCTGCTAAGGGTCCGGAAGAAAAGAGAAGTATAGTTGAATGAGAGCAAAGAGCAGGGAGCGGGATCCGGTCCCTGCTTTTTTATGCATTCACCATTATGAGTTATTGTCGTTCTTCTTGGGAGGTTCGGGAGCAGGCTTTTGCCTGGCGTCGTGGGAAGGTTTGCCGGCAACCTTAGGCGCGGAAGGTTTGTCCTGTTCCTGCTGCTTCTTTGAAGAGCCAGCTTTCTTGAGTGTCGTCGCCTCTTCTGTTGTTGTTGAGACCTTCTTTTTGGATGCATTGGGATCTGATGCTTGAGACTTCTCAGCTGGGCTCACTTTCTTGAGCGGTGTGGTGTGCTTAGCTAAAAGGAGCTTTTGTGTGCTCTCATTAGTTCCTGTTTTCGGCTTTTTCGTGATGGAGCAGGAGTCTTCAGCGCCTGCCGTTTTCCTTGCCGGCTTGGTATGCTTGTCTGGGGTGGCAGCTTGCGGCGTTTTTGAACTGCCTTGAACCTTTCCCGAAATCCTCTGTGCTTTTGAACGTTTAAGGTGAGCGGAGCTTCCGTCCCCCGCTGGAGTTGGGGGTGCGCAAGCTAGCCGAACATGCTTTCCGTTACCGGAGGTTTGCTGCTTGGCCAGGATCTCCTCGACGGTTCCGCCATCTCTCGAATCTGAAGCCATCTTTTGAAAGCCCGCTTCCAGGAGCTTTTCAGTTTCAACAGTCCTTACCCAAGGAGCCCTTGCCCCCATTACTACGGCGATCAGGCGCACATCACCGCGCTTGGCCGTTGCCGAAAGGTTGAATCCCGAGGCGCAGACGAAACCTGTCTTGATGCCATCGACACCCGGGCAGGTCCCGAGCAGTCGATTGGCGTTGTGGTGAGAAGCGTTGTTGTAGGTGTATGAAGTCATCGAATGAATATGAAGCGCCTCTGGATAGTGTTGAATGTAAGACAAGGAAAGTTTGGCCAAATCGCGTGCCGTCGTAACCTGACCTTTGGCAGGAAGACCATTGGGGGTCATGAACTCGGAATTCCCCATTCCGAGTTCCCTCGCTTTGATATTCATCTTCGAAACGAAATTTTCGACACTCCCGGACAGATGTTCAGCAGCAGCAACGGCGCCATCGTTCCCTGAGACTACGGCGATGCCTTTGATGAGTTCCTCCAGCGGCACTTCTTTTCCTGCCTTGAGGCCCATTCTCGAACCACAGGTATTCGCGGCTCTACGGCTGATTTTCACAAGGTCCCAGGGATGAACCTGTCCCTGCTTGATCGCGTCAAAGACCAGGTAGAGGGTCAAAATCTTGGTCACGGAAGCAGGGGGTATGAGTGAGTCAGGATTCTGCTCGTAGAGCACCTGCCCATCAGCAGTATTGATCAGAATGGCGGAGCGGGCGCATACGTAAGAGGCTTCGGATTCACTAATTCTCCAAAGAAAAAAGAAAGCGACGAAAAAAAAGCACAGGGTGGCTAAACGCAGTGTTCTGAACATGTCAGTTTCCCCTCCCCTGTGTCGCTTTGGTCCCGTGCTTTTCGCCTCGGCACCTTTTCGGAGGATACCGTAGACGGCGTCTCCTAACACCACGAATCACCTACAAAAGCACTGGAAGGTGCAGATGAAATCTCGCCACCGGACATGCTCCTCGTCTCGTGGCGACCGGCGCCTAGTTCCCATAGAGTCTCATCAATCAACTCTATGTTCAGTCTTGCCGCTTTTGTCAACAAAAAATGCCTATTGGGAAAACAGTAATGAGTGATAGTGACGGGGCCCAAGGACCGGGAGGGGATATCATTCTCCTGTGTCTTATTGAATCAAGAATCGACTGAATTCCCGGGGTTCCAAGAGCCAGGAGCTAAGAGTCAACGGTGAAGCACTCTTGAGTCCACTAAAATTTTGCTGTGATATTGAAACATTTGCTATATAGATTAGCGACAAGCCAGGAGGATGATTCATAACGGCATCACACGCATCGAAGTGAGGGAAATGGTGAAATGATTGGTCGCATGTTAGAGTTCCTATCCAAAGACATGGCTATGGATCTCGGTACAGCCAATACCTTGATCTATGTCCGGGGGAAAGGTGTGGTTCTCGATGAACCATCGATAGTGGCGCTGGACAGAGAAACCAAGAAGGTGGTTGCCATTGGCAAAGAGGCCAAAGAACTCGTAGGTCGGCATGGCAAAAATATCATTAGCTGCCGCCCTCTCAAGGATGGAGTGATCAGCGATTTTGATGCGGCTTCGTATATGATCCGTTCGTTCCTGGGCAAAGTCTTTCGACGCGTGTCACTGTCTCGCCCGAAGCTGGTAGTCGCAGTTCCGGCCGGCATCACCTCTGTTGAGAAACGCGCTGTCATGGAGGCATCGGAGATGTCGGGAGCAGGAAAAATCTACTTGATTGAAGAGCCCATGGCGGCAGCGATTGGCTCTGGCCTTCCCATTGATAAGGCTATGGGACAGATGGTCGTCGACATCGGTGGGGGAACCACGGAGGTCGCTGTAATCTCAAAATTTGCCGTGGCCTGCAGCGAATCTTTGCGGGTGGCCGGGGATGAAGCTAACGAGGCGATTTGCAGATTTATCAAAAATGAGCACCAGATTACCATCAGTGACATCATGGCCGAGACCATCAAGATCAAAATTGGGTCCGCAGTCCCGCTCAAGAGGACCCTCGAACTCAAGCTTAGAGGCAAGGACCTTACCACCGGCATGCCCAAAGTCGTCACCATTAACGATGCGGATATTCGCAAGGCCATCAAAGAACCCACCATGGCTATTATTGAAGCGGTGCGCCGGGTGCTGGAGAAGATGTCACCGGACCTTGCTTCGGATGTGGCCGAAAATGGCATCTGGCTGGCCGGCGGCGGTGCTCTCTTGAAAGGCTTGAGATTACTGCTCCACCAGGCTACCGGTCTGGAGGTCAAAAAATCAGAAGATCCGCTACGATCCGTCATCAGGGGAGCTGGAGCCGCTACCGAGCATTTCAATTTTTATCGCACGGTTTTCCTCAATTGAGCACCTGGAGGCGGTATCTGTCTTATCTCATCTCGCCACCAGCAGCTCACTCTGCCAACAATAATTGATCCATGAGTGAGCACTCTTGCCCCACAACGGCAAGTCCCAATCGGAACTGCTTGATGTCGGAACTTCTTGATTGCCATTCGTAAACACATGTGTTATTGGTGCGACGCTAAGAATAGCGGGGCGTAGCGCAGACTGGTTAGCGCACCTGCCTTGGGAGCAGGGAATCATAAAAAAGCAAACCCTTATCCCACCTTAATCTACAAGACACCTATCAAAATATGCTTGCGGCCTATGCTTGCGGTTTTGTAAAAAAAGGCCATTTTACCGACCAATTCTTCCTATTCTCTGGCGCAATCCGGCACGGTGAAAGTTGGCGTTATCTTAACATCTCAGGAACTTTTAGAGTGGAGGCCGCCTGTTGGCGATATTAGATATCTGTCCTTACATCATGATCGCGATATGTGGAAGTCCAAGGCAAGCAGAGGATTTTTAGGGTTGGGGAAGGATCTCATGGTGAGAATGAGACAACCTCTATAGATG
>Ga0209048_10001591_pt1 | contig 23141 bp, 20 predicted proteins | sample FrelakmetCRP12CR_FD_187146 | JGI IMG/M metagenome (GOLD analysis project Ga0209048, IMG submission 187146) | Freshwater lake sediment microbial communities from the University of Notre Dame, USA, for methane emissions studies - CRP12 CR (SPAdes)... | ecosystem: Environmental > Aquatic >... | reverse complement strand
GTGGCTGCAGGCCAACCCGCCGCCGCCGCCGAGCGAGGCCGTGGCCTTGCTCTGCCAGGCGCTCGATGGGATGGCCTTCGCGCACGAGGCCGGTGTGGTGCACCAGGATCTGCAATTGCACCACCTGTTCGTCGACGACCGCCGCCGCGTCCGCGTAGCCGCGCTCGATATCGTCGTCGAAGCGACCCTTGCCGACACTGCCTTCGGTGGTCTGCAGCCGTACGCAGGCGCAGAGCGCGGCGGCCTGCTTACTGCGCTCGATCCGGGGCACCTGCGTGTACGCCGAAGCGCCGCCGAGCGTGACGTGCTGTCGATGGGGCTGCTGCTGCATAACCTGCTGGTTGGCAGGCCCGCGCTCGACGAGGCCGATACTGGGCTTGCGATAGCCCGCATGCCGCCCCATGGGCGCGAGACCGTCAGACTCCCGTGGGCGACGCCGCTGCCGGTGGCCGAGGCCCTGCGTGCGATCGCCAACCGGGCGACCGACCGCCAACCGCGTCAGCGCTACCTGAGCGCGCGCACGTTACTGCGTGCACTCGATGGCTGGCGACAAGCCGATGCGGAGGACGGCGCGGGCCCGCTCGCGCTACTGCTCGACCGCCTGCGCACCGTAGGCCACCTTCCCGCGCTTCCTGGTGTCGGTGAACTCGCCGCGCGCTTGTCCGGCCTCGAGGCCCAGCATGCGCAAGAGATGGCCGATCCGATCCTGCGCGACATGGCCTTGAGTTTCGAGTTGCTGCGCCAGGTCAATACGGCGCAGGTTCAGGGAACACAGGTCGCCGGCAACGGACCCGTGCTGACGATTCGGCGCTCGCTCGCGTTGGTCGGCGTCAAGGGGGTGCGTCAGGCCGTCGCCGCGCTGCGCGCCTGGCCGGGGCCGCTGAACGAGGCCGCTGCCGGGGAGCTCAAGCAGCTGATGGACCGCGTTCGCCTCGCCGGACACACCGCGCAGGCACTGCGGCCACCCGGCTATGACGCAGAGGTGATCTACCTGATCGCGTTGCTGCAGAACCTCGGTCGCCTGCTCGTGCAGTACCACTTCCCGCAGGAGGCGGCGCAAATCGCGGAGCTGATGAAGCCGGCGCCGCCGACGGATGGCGATGATGCCGGCGAGTTGCCTGGCATGAGCGAAGAGGCGGCGTCGTTCGCGGTGCTCGGCGTCGACACCGAATCACTGGGCACCGCCGTTGCACGCCATTGGGGACTGAACGGCGAAGTCATCCACATGATCCGCCGCCAATCGCCGAACCGCCCGGTGCGCAGCGCCGACGGCGATGGCGATCTGCTGCGCATGGCCGCCAGCGCCGCCAACGAAGCGGTGGACGCGGTCACCCATCTTGCGCAAGGCAAGCTCGGGCCTGCCCTTGCCACCGTGACGCAACGTTACGCGCGCAACCTGGGGTTCACGCTGCGCGATCTGACGAAGGCGCTGCAAGGAGCGCGCAATTCACTTCATGGCGGCCTGTCCGCCATGGCGCGCGTCGAACCGGAGGCAGAAGCTGCCCATACCGCGCCCGCAGGCGACACCATGCACGGCCCGATGCGGGGCGAGCCGCCTGGCGCCACGCTGTCCGCGGCCGAGTGAAGCCGTGCGCTCAATGCCCGCACCGGTCCGCCCGCCTGCGACGTCGCTGCCGGCCAGGCTAGGGCGGTTTGAACTTCGCCGCGTGCTCGGGCAGGGTGCGCAGGCGACGGTCTGGCTGGGCTACGACCCGCGGCTCGAACGCGAGGTGGCGGTCAAGCTGATGCGCCTGGGCGCCGAAGCCGCAGACGATAACCCGAGCGTGAACCAGTGGTTGCAGGAAGCGCGCAGCGTCAGTCGCCTGAACCACCCGAACATCGTGCCGGTGTTCGAAGCCGACATGCGCGGCGAGCAGCCCTACCTCGTGTTTGAATACGTCGACGGCCGGACGCTAAGCGAGACGCTGCGCGCGCGCAGCACACCGCTGCCGGTGCGCGAGGCCGTTGCTCTGATGGTCGGCGTGCTCGACGCGCTGCACGTTGCGCACTCGGCCGGCGTGGTGCACCGCGACCTCAAGCCGTCGAACATTCTGGTCGACTCGAGCGGCCGTGCCCGCGTGATGGACTTCGGCATTGCGGCGCGCGTGGCGAGGCGGCCCGAAGATGCGCTCGGCGGGCGACGCATCGTCGGAACGCCAGGCTACATGTCGCCCGAGGCTGCGCGTGGCGAGGCGCCTGCTGCGGCAATGGACATCTACGCTGCAGGCCTGGTTCTGGCCGAGATGCTCAGCGGCGCCCCGATGATCGTCGAGCGCGATCCCTACCGCGCGATCCACCGCGCAGCGCACGAAGACCTGAGCCTGCCCGCAAGAATGCCCGACGACGTCGACGACAGGCTGCGCGCCGTGATGCTGCGCGCCTTCGCTCGCGACGCCGCGCAGCGCACTCCGAGCGCCGCCCTGCTGCGCGAGGAACTGCAGAAGTGGTTGACGCCACCGCCCGTCGCCGGCGCCAAGGGTGGTACCGGAGCGCTCGACTTTCTGTTGCGCAGGATGCGTCGCAACTCGGACTTCCCGGCGCTGTCGGACTCGGTCGCGCGCATACAGCGGGTGGCAAGCTCCGACACCGAAAGCCTTGGCAGCCTCGCGGCGGAGATCCTCAAGGACGTCGCGTTGACCAACAAGCTGCTGCGAATGGTCAATACCGCCCACTATGCGCAGGCAGGAGGCGGCAGCGTCAGCACCGTCTCGCGCGCGGTGGCGCTGGTGGGATTTGCCGGCATTCGCAACATGGCGTTCAGCATGGTGCTGCTGGAGCACATGAACGACAAGCTGCATGCGAACCAGCTAAAGGAGGAGTTCCTGCGATCGTTGATGGCGGGCTCGCTGGCGATGCTGCTGTGCAGAGACTTCCTCGAGAGCGAGGAGGCCTTCATCGGCGCTATGTTCCAGAACCTGGGTCGGACGCTGACCACGTTCTACTTTTCGCAGGAGGCTCGCCAGGTGGAACTGGCGATGAAGGCGCAGACCGGCGCGCTCGACGAGGAATCAGCATCGATCCAGGCGCTTGGCATGAGCTATGAAGCACTGGGCCTGGGCGTGGCGCGCTCGTGGGGGCTTCCCGATTCGCTGCAGCGCTGCATGTGCCGGCCGCGCGGCGAGCCCCCATCGGCACCACCAGCGCGAGCCGCCGACCGGCTTCGCTGGGTTACGTTCGCCGCGAACGAGGTTGCCACGACGCTGCACAGCCTGGAGCCAGCGCAGGCCGGCGCCGGCATCGCCGCCGTCGCCGAGCGTTTCACGCACGTGCTCGGAGTCAGCACCGACGACATGGTTGCGTGCGTGCAGAGGGCGCGCAGGCAACTCGCGCAAATGGCGGGAGCGATGGGACTGGCGTTTCAGCCTGGTACGCCTGCGCATCGCCTGCTCGACCCGACGCCGAGCGAAGGCGCTGCGACGGGATTCGAGGAGACCCTGGCGTCACACGCGCTGCAGGCGACCTTGCCCGCACCCGAGGCGGAGCAGGGCGCGCGTGGCGCGCCGGCGGACCGGAGCGCGGCGGCGCGCGAGCAGGCCGTGAGCATGATGGCCGCCGGCATACAGGACATCACCAACGCCATGGTCGAGAACTGCAAGCTCAACGAAGTGTTGCGCATGATCCTCGAGACCATGCTGCGCGCGCTTCGCTTGCGCCGCGTGATGTTCTGCCTGCGCGACCCCAAGAGCGAGGTGATTAGCGCCCGCTTCGGGTTGGGCGAAGGCGTCGAGGCGATCGTGCCGGCGTTCAAGGTCGTGCTCAAGGGTGGCACGGATCTCTTTGCCCTGGTCTGCAAGAAGGGCGCCGACACCTTGATCACCGACGCTACGGCGACCCAGATCGCCGCACGGCTGCCAGACTGGTTCGTCAAGCATGTCAACGCGCCGGCGTTCCTGCTGCTGCCGCTGGCCATCAAGGGCGTTCCATTTGCGCTGATCTACGCAGACCTGGCGCAGCCAGGAGGGATCGACCTCGGCGAGAAGGAACTCTCGCTGCTGCGCATACTGCGCAACCAGGCGGTGATGGCGTTCAGGCAGGCTGGATAGCGCGACTTCGGCGGCGCGACAGCATGCAACGACCGGCATGCCAATGCCTTCGTGCCACAGGATGGCGCAATCCCGATCGCACGAGTCAAGACGACGAGGCGCGCGCCGGCCAGTGGTGCCGAAGCGGCAGGCCGCGCGGACCGCGGCGAACGGGTAGGGTGACGAGCCTGACCCCGGCACTGGTCACAACGGTTAGGGCTGCTTCGTTCCCGACCTGACCCGGTTGGCCGCGCTTCCATGCGGGGAGGCCCGTCGCGCCGGATTGTAGGTGACTCCCCTCGACGCCAGCGCGAGACCCGCACTCGTAGAATCGCCCCATGAGTTACCTCGTGCTCGCCCGCAAGTACCGGCCGCGAAATTTCGAGTCGCTAGTGGGGCAGGAGCATGTGGTGCGGGCGCTCGTCAACGCGCTGACGCAGGGGCGGCTGCACCACGCCTATCTGTTCACCGGCACGCGCGGCGTGGGCAAAACGACGGTGTCGCGCATCCTTGCCAAGTCGCTCAATTGCACCGGCGCCGACGGGTTGGGCGGCGTCACGGCAATCCCATGCGGCGTCTGCACCGCCTGTTGCGACATAGACAGCGGGCGCTTCGTCGACTACGTCGAACTCGACGCGGCGTCCAATCGCGGCGTCGAAGAGATCACGCAATTGCTCGACCAGTCGGTCTACAAGCCCGTGCTCGGGCGCTTCAAGGTCTACATGATCGACGAAGTGCACATGTTGTCCAACCACGCCTTCAACGCGATGCTCAAGACGCTGGAGGAGCCGCCCGACTATCTGAAATTCGTTCTCGCGACGACGGACCCGCAAAAGGTGCCGCCGACCGTGTTGTCGCGCTGTCTTCAGTTCAATCTGCGACCGATGGCGCCGCCGACCGTGCAGGCACACCTTGAGACGGTGCTGGCGCAGGAGGGCATAGCAGCTGAGCCTGGCGCGTTGCGTCTGCTCGCTCGCGCGGCGCAAGGTTCGATGCGCGACGCGCTGTCGCTCACCGACCAGGCCATCGCCCACGGCGCCGGCGCGGTCGCCGAAGAAGGGGTGCGCCAGATGCTCGGCGCGGTGGATCGCAGCCATGCACTGCGCCTGGTCGAGGCGCTTGCGGCGCGCGACGGAGCCGCGGTGGTGGGCGCGGTGGACGGTCTGCGGGCGCTTGGTCTTTCGGCCGCAGGAACGTTGGACGAGATGGCCGCGCTGCTGCAACAAATGGCGGTCGCACAGATCGTACCGCAGGCGCTGGACGGCCAGGATCCGGACACACCCGCGGTCCTGCGCCTGAGCGGCCTGATGGCGCCAGACGAGACGCAACTGCTCTACAGCATCGTGCTTCACGGCCGGGCCGAACTTGCCCTGGCGCCAGACGAATACAGCGGGCTGGTAATGGTGCTGCTGCGTCTGCTCGCGTTTGCACCAGCACCCGAAACCCAGCACGGCAAAACGTCGACCGCGGCACCGACGACGCCGCCAGCAGCGGTGCCGGTCGCCGGCGCGCCGGCGGGAGCGAATGGACGCGATGCCGTTCCAGCGCCGACGCGGGCCAGCGAGAGGCGCGAACCCGGTCGCTCACGCGACCCTGTGCCGGCGAAGCCCGCGGCCGCCAAGGCGTCCGAGCCACCGCCCTGGCTCGACCTCCCTCCCGAGGACGACCTGGAAGTCGCTCCGGTAGCCGCGCGCGAGCACAGCGCCGCGCCGATCTCGCAGCCGCCCGCGGCGCCGGTCGCACTGACGCGAACCGAGCTCGGTGACCGCTGGGAGCGGCAGGTGCGCGCCTTGCTCGAGCAGGCGAGCATCACCGCGATGGCCCGCGAATTGGCGCTGCAGGCGCAGTGCGTCGCGATCGACGGGCTGACGTGGAGGTTGCGCGTCGAGCGCGAGTCGCTACGTGCGCCTGCTCAGCGCGATCGGCTGCAGGCCGCGCTGCGCCAGGCGCTCGACGAGCCGGTTGTGCTGCAAGTCGAGCTTGGCGCCACGGACGATACGCCTGCCCGGCGCGAGGCGGCCGAACGCGCACGCCGTCAGCAGCAGGCCGAGAAGATCATCCACGACGACCCGCTGGTTCAGGCACTGATGCAGCAGTACGCCACGGCCCGCATTGTCCCCGGATCGATCAAACCGCACTGAATTTGGAGGAGAAGACTCATGATGAAGGGGCAACTCGCCGGCCTGATGAAGCAGGCCCAGGCCATGCAGGACAACCTCAAGCGTGCGCAGGAGGAGCTGGCGACGATCGAGGTCGAGGGCCAGTCCGGCGCTGGCCTGGTCAAGGTCACGCTGACCTGCAAGAACGACGTGCGAAGGGTCAGCATCGATCCCAGCCTTCTGGCGGAGGACAAGGACATGCTCGAAGATCTGGTTGCGGCGGCGTTCAACGACGCTGTGCGCCGAGCCGAAGCGGTCTCGGCCGAGAAGATGGGCAAGCTTACCGCGGGAATGCCGCTGCCGCCGGGTATGAAGTTGCCATTCTGACGTCAGGCGGCTGTGCGCGTCCTCGCCTCACGTGGCTGAAGTCATCATCCAGGCGCTGATCGACGCGCTGCGCCGCCTGCCCGGGGTAGGCAACAAGTCGGCGCAACGGATGGCGTTTCATCTGCTGCAACACGACCGCTCGGGGGCGCAACAGATCGCCACGGCGCTGAACGCCGCCGCCGCCGCCGTCCGCCACTGCGAGCGCTGCCACACCTTCACCGAGTCGGCGGTCTGCGCGACCTGCCTCGACGCGGCGCGCGACCCGCGCTTGCTATGCGTGGTCGAGACACCGGCCGACCAGGCAGCACTGGACCGTACAGGAAGCTATCGCGGCCTGTACTTCGTGCTGATGGGGCGCTTGAGCCCGCTCGACGGTGTGGGCGGGCACGACATCGGCCTGCCCGAATTGCTGGCTCGGGCAGGAGATGGCGTGATCGAGGAAGTGATCATTGCAACGAACTTCACCGCCGAGGGCGAAGCCACGGCGCACATCATCGCCGAGAGCCTCAAGGCACGCGGGATGCGCAGCACGAGGCTGGCTCGCGGCGTGCCGATCGGCAGCGAACTCGAGTACGTCGACCTGGGCACGATCGCGCACGCACTGCTCGATCGACGCTAGACGCGGCGGCACTCAAGAGGACATCCGGTAGATGAGGCGCAGCGACTTCCGATTCCTCGACCGTCTGCGCGTGCGCTGGGCCGAAATCGACGCCCAGAGGATCGTCTTCAACGGGCACTACCTGATGTACTTCGACACCGCCACCGCCGGCTACTGGCGTGCGATGGCGCTCCCGTATGCGCAGACGATGGAGAGCCTGGGAGGTGACCTCTACGTGCGCAAGGCCACCGTCGAGTACCATGGTTCTGCGCACTACGACGACCTGCTCGACGTCGGCATGCGCTGCGAGCGGATAGGCAGCTCATCGATCCTACTCGTTGCCGCCGTGTTCCGCCAGGACGAGTTGCTCGTTGAGGGCGAGCTCGTGTACGTGTTCGCCGACCCTGCGACGCAAACCTCACGTCCAGTGCCGGCGGATCTGCGCGCGCTGATGCAGGGGTTCGAGGCCGGCGACGCGATGGTCGACGTGCGGGTCGGCGGCTGGGACGAGCTCGGCGCGCAAGCGAAGGCGATTCGAACCGCCGTCTTCGTCGACGAACAGAGCATCCCGCTAGCCCTGGAGTGCGACGCCGCCGATGCTATGGCCGTGCATGCGCTCGCTCGCAATCGCCTCGGGCTCGCGCTGGCCACGGGACGCTTGCTCGAGCACGCTCCGGGAGTCGCGCGGATCGGCCGTATGGCGGTCGCGCAGACCTTGCGCGGCAGCGGCGTTGGTCGTGCGGTGCTCGACGCCTTGCTGCAGACGGCGCGCGAGCGAGGCTATCGCGAAGTCGTGCTGCACGCGCAATGCTCGGCGGCCGGGTTCTACCGACGCGCCGGCTTCGTCGCGACTGGTCCCGAGTTCGAGGAAGCTGGCGTTGCCCACATGGAGATGACGCGAGCGCTGTGAGGGCGCCATACAGGCGAAGGCGTGGCCGCAGCATAGGCCATCCTCCACCGGTCGCGCAGCCCACTGGCAATGCCACTGAACGATGGCCTTGGCGAATCCGTGAAGTAGTTGCCCTCGGGGTCGCTTTGGAATGGGCTCCAAGCGTGAGCCTGGACTCAATTGGACGGATGATGCACATGCAACGCAAAGTCAAGAGAATCTTACAGGTTGAGACATTCATCGTCAGCGCAGGCCAGGATCGGCCGCGCAATGCGCATCCGCGCCTGCAGCGCCCAATCGGCAGCATCCTTCGGCACGTGCAGTCAGACACCGGCGTTCGTCCGGATCGCCAAGGCGCTCGCCGCGTGCGGGCACTTCGCGGGGCGCTGAGCGACCCCGAATGTCGCTCTCGCTAAGCCGGCCGAGCATCGGTTGCAGAGCTCTGCTCCATTTCCTCGCGGTCGCGCTGGGATGGATCGGCTTCGCCTGGATGTGGGTGCTCGTCGCCAGGCGTCCGTGGGAGTCCCAAGGGCTGGTCCTGCTGATCGCCGGAGCAACGGTGGCCATGCCGCTGCTTACCTTCGCCTGGGTCGCGCACAACCGTTCCCTGCACAGGCGCAAGGGCCACCGCAGTGCGGTCGCGATCGTCGCGATGGAGTACGCCCATGACTGGCACGGTCGCTGCGTCGAAGCCGATTGGGCCCTGCTGCGGCGCAGCCGCTTGATCACTATCGGTCTGGATGGTGGACGCAAGGTGTACCGGAGCGTTGTACCTGCTACGCGCGAGCAGACTTCCGCGGCTCCTGACGTCGTCCTCCGCAGCGCGCTCGAACGAAGCGACTGCGCCAGCTCGCCCGCCGCAGACAAGGCCGGCGCGACTCAAGAGCCACGCGACTTGGAGCGGCGCACGGCATGACGCATTTCCATGCGCTGATCGTTGGCGTGCAGCACACGGCGCTCTATGTCTGCGCCCTGCTGTTCTTCGCCGCCTACCCGATCGTGACCAGCATCATGTGGATCACCACGTCGATGTTCTTCCTGCGACGCTGGGAGCGCGGCGGCGACTCACCGAGTGCGCTGGGCGACGATCTGTGGCCTGGCGTGACCGTGCTGATACCCGCGCACAACGAAGGCGCTGTCATCGCCGCGACGCTGGAGGCGGCGTGCCGCATCGACTATCCGAACTACGAGGTCATCGTCGTCGACGACGGCTCGACGGACGACACTGCGCGGCGTGTGGAACCCTTCGTGCGCTCGCGGCAGGTCAGGCTGGTGCGCAAGGCGCAGAACGAAGGCAAGGCGCTGGCGCTGAACGACGCCATGCCGCTGGTCAACGGCGAGATCGTGCTGACGCTGGACGCGGATGCCTCGCCCGAACCGGACATCCTGCATCGCATCGTGCCGCACTTTCGAAGCTCGCGCGTCGGGGCGGTAACGGGTAATCCGCGGGTGCGCAACTTCGACAGCTTCCTGGCACGCCTCCAAGCCATCGAGTTCAGCTCCATCGTGAGCCTCCTGCGCCGCTCGCAACGAATATGGGGAAGGGTGGTGACGGTGTCGGGCGTGGTCGCGGCGTTCCGGCGTAGCGCGGTGTTCGACGTCGGTGGCTTTTCGCCCAACATGCCGACCGAAGACATCGAACTGACCTGGAAGCTGCAGAAGCGCTTCTACGACGTCCGCTACGAAGCGCGGGCCATTGTCTGGATGACCGTGCCGACCACGATCGCCGGCCTGTACCGGCAACGCCTGCGCTGGGCTCGCGGCTTGATGCAGGTCTTCCACAAGCACGCCGACGTGATGGCGCACTGGAAGTACAGGCGCATGTGGCCCGTGTTCATCGAGTCTGCGCTGTCGATCGTGTGGGCGCTTTGCTTCGTCGTGCTGACCTCGATCTGGCTCGCGTCGTACGCGATCGGCGTGCCGCCGATAGGCGCGTCTCCGATACCGAATCTCTGGGGCATGACCATCGGCACGCTGTGCCTGCTGCAGCTGCTTATCGGAACACTGGTCGACCGTCGTTACGACAGCGGCATTCTGCGCTACTTCGCCTATGCGGTGTGGTATCCGCTCGTCTACTGGATGTTCCTGTCGGTCACCACGGTGCTGTCCCTGAACTGGCTGTTCAAGCGCCCGGCGCGTGGTGACGCCGTGCGATGGGACACACGCCGTACGGGTTCGGGTGCATGAGATCTCTGCGCCGACGCGCGAAGGGGGCGGCAGCATCGCTTCGACGATCGAATTGGCAGCGGCGGCGCTGCCCGTCGTGGCCGGTGTTGAGAACCGGATTCCTGGTGGCAGTCCTGGCTGCGCTGTTCGGCATTGCCTCGGCGGGCCCAAGTCCGGTGCCGCTGGACCGCGAAAGGGCTGTGCTAGCCGCGCGCGACGGCAGGCTGAACGAGGCCATCGAGGCACTGCAGCAACTCGCAGCGGCCGGCGATACCCCGGCACGACATGACCTGGTGGTCGTGCTTGGCTGGGCCGGGCGTTCGCGCGAGGCGATCGAACTCTACGAACGCGTCGTCGCTGCCGGTGGCGTGCCGGAGTACGTGCACCGTTCGGCGGCCGCTGCCTACCGCAGCGAGAAGCGGTTCGCCGAGGCGGAGATGCTTGCTCGCGGCGGCCTCCGGGCTCGCCCACTCGACGCGCAGTGGGCACGACTGCTATCGGGCGTTCTCACCGACAGCGGGCATGGCGCCGAGGCGGTGGTGCTGATGGAGCGGCAACTCGCCGGCGATCCCGACGATACCGAGAGCTGGATGGCGCTGGGCAATGCTGCTGTGAGCGTGCCGGACTCATTCACGGCACTTCGCGCCTACGCACAAGCGAGCCGGCTCCAGCCGTCGAACCGCGAGGCCGCGGCGGCAGCCGCGAGGGTCATGTCAGGGCTTGGCGCGCCGTTCGGCGCGGCGCAGCTGGTTCCGGACGCTCCGCTGGCACTTCGGGTGGACCAGGCCGGCCGCAGGGTGCGCTGGGCGGGCCAGCTCGATCCGCCCAGCCCTGCACTGCGGTTCGAAGCCACTGATGACGCGCTGGCAGAGATCGACCGCCTCACGCTCGAATGGCGTGCCACGCCCGACGCGGATCCCGCAACGATGGTCCGCCTGCGGCTCGACCGGACGGTCGCGTTGCGCCATCGCGAGCGATGGCTTGACACGCTGGCCGCCGCTGCGTCCTTGCGCGCGGAAGGCGTCGCCCTGCCTGCTTACGTGCGCATAGCGGAGGCCGACGCGCTGCTCGCGCTGCGTCGCCCCGAGGACGCCTTGGCCGCCTATGACGAGGTGCTGGCAGCGAACAGCAGCGACCGCGATGCGGTGATCGGTCGCTTCTATGCGCAGATAGAGGCCGAGGACTTCAACGCTGCCTTCGCGACCGCGGATGCGCTGATCGCCCGTGAAACCGACGCCAGGCAACGGCTCCTGGACTCCAGGCCGCTGCCGAACAGGGACTGGCTCGACGCACGCATCCTTGCTGCCAACGCACGCAGCTATGCCGACATGCAGGCCGAGGCTTGGCAACGCCTGAAGCCGCTTGCCGACGGCGCGCCGGCGCTGGCCTACCTGCGCTCGGCACTGGCTTCGGTCGCCGCCGAGCGCGACTGGCCACGGCTGGCCGACGATGAGATCCACATCTCCTCGAGCCTGGAAGCAAACAACCGGGGGATCGAGAGCGGTCTCGCGGAGTCGGCGATGCGTCGCCAGCGCTGGCCCGAGGCGCGCGAGCGCATCACCGCGCTTATGGGCGACTTCCCCGAAGACGGCGCGGTGCAGCGAGCGGCTCGCGATCTGGCCGCGCACGACCTTGCGGAACTCGAAGCGGGCATGGCCTTGCGCCACGAATCGGGCAATGCGCAGGCGGCGCCCGGCTCGGGCATCGACGCCTTCGTGCGCATGCGCTCGCCGCCGATCGCAGAACTCTGGCGCGTGGTGGCGGCCGCGGAGCGCATGGCGGCAAGGCCGCCCGAAGGCGACGTAGTGCGCCTTCGCTACGGTCTGGGCGCGCGCTATCGTGGGCCCGACGTCGAGTTCGATGCGATGGCCTGGAGCAACTTCGGTACGCTGCAAAAGACAGGGCTGAGCGCTGCCGGCGCCTGGACCCCGGACGATCATGTCTGGCTCGGCGCCGAGGCACAGTCCTTTGCCGCCGAAACGCCGTTGCGTGCGTTGCTGTACGGGGTCGCCGCCAATTCGGTTGGCGCGTCGGGCAGCTACACCTGGGACGAATCGCGGTCGGTATTGGCAGCGATGCACGTGCTCGGTTTCAGCGACGGCAACAGGCGTCGCTCGGTTGCGCTCGGCGGGTTTCAGCGCTTGGTGGCCGAGCCGCACTTGAAGCTCGATCTGCGTCCCGGCTTCTACGCGTCGAGCAACTCGCTTCCGGGCGCGCCGTATTTCAATCCCGCGCGCGATACGCTGGTCTCGATCGTCATCGAGGCGGACCATGTCGCGTGGCGCCGCTACGAGCGCAGCTTCAGCCAGCACGTGGTTGTCAACGCCGGCAGTTACTGGCAGCAGGGCTACAGCGCAGGGACGGTGGGTGGCCTGCGCTACGAGAATGTCTGGCGCAACAGCCCGCTGACCGAGTGGCGCTACGGCATAGAACTCAATCGCAGCCGCTACGACGGCATGCCTGAGCGCGCTGCGATCCTCTTCGCCAACCTCGATCACCACTTCTGAACATGCGCTGCCTGCGGCTTGCCGTGGTCCTATTGTCGCTGCTGGCATTGCCGGCGACCCGTTCGAGCGCGGCTGACGGCGACATCGCGCCCGGTTTGCGCTTCGCTTCGGTAGCGTTTCACGACGTAGTGGACGACCCAGCCGCGCTCTACGGTGATGCGGTCACCACCGACCGACTCGTCGCCTTCTTCGACTACCTGCGGGGCAATGGCTGGACGACGATCTCGCTCGACGACGTCGATGCCGCCCGTCGCGGCGCCCGCCCGCTTCCCGACAAGTCGATCCTCGTCACTTTCGACGATGGCTACGAAAGTCTCTACAGCCGTGTCTTTCCGCTGCTGCTGGCGTACCGGATTCCGATCGTCGCCGCGCTGCAGGGCAGCTGGGTCGACGCTGCGCCGGGCACCAAGGTCAGTTATGGTGGCGCAGCCGTGCCGCGCGAGAAATTCGTGACTTGGGCGCAAGTGCGAGAGATGGCGCGTTCAGGCCTGGTCGAGTTCGCATCGCACAGCTACGACATGCATCATGGCGTGTCTGGCAACCCGCAGGGCAACTCGATGCCGGCGGCGGTGACGCGGCTATTCGCCAACGGCACCTACGAGGACGAGGCGACGCATAGGAACCGACTGTACGACGATCTTGCACGCTCGCGCGATCTCATCCAACGCGAGATCGGGCAAAGGCCACGCACAGTCGTATGGCCGTTCGGGCGCTACTCTGAGTCCGCGAACGACGCCGCGCAGCGGGCGGGCTTCGTGTTCGCGCTGACCTTGGACCCTGAACCGGCAGATGCTGCCAGACCGATGGCGCTGGGTCGCTACCTGCCGACGAACGACCCGACCCTGTCCGAGGTTCTTGTCCGGCTTCGATTTACGCCGCGTCTCCCGTCGGCGCAGCGGCTCGTGTGCATCGATCCGGCAACGGTGTGGACCGGCGATGACGCCGGTACCGAAGCCCGGCTGAGCCTGTTGATCGAGCGGATGCGCGCGCTCGGCGCGACGACTGTCGTGATCGATGCCGCGCTGCGCGATTCGCAGGGTCGCCTCGAGGCGTCGTGGTTTCCGACGCAGCAGTTGCCGCTTCGCGCCGATCTCCTCTCCCGGCTCGCGTGGCAACTGCAGACGCGGGCGGGCGTGGAGGTATTCGTGCGCCTGTCCGCGTCATCCGCCAGCCGGAGCCTGGGCAGCGCGGATCGAGTGCGCACTCTGTTCCGCGACCTCGGCGTTCAAGTGCCTGCCAGCGGCCTGTGGCTCGACGACGCGCCCGGACTCGTTGAGATCCCCGCCAAGCCGGGGGAGGGTGGCGCCATGCCATGGCAGGTACAGCGTCTGCGCCAAGCACTTGACCCGAGCCTTTTCCAAGCTACCGACGCGCTGTCGCTGCAGGCGTACCGCGAAGTCGCCCGCAGCCGCCCACAGCTCAAGTTGGCTCTGCTGGCAGCGTCGACGGCGCCGATGACGCCGAGCGCGGCCGCCGACCTTACCTTGTTCCCGGCCGCGGTCGACCGAGCGTCGGGGTTGCGGGCCGTCGACTCGTTCGCCACGACGCGTGCGTCAGGGCTGAACCCGGCACGGCGCGTCGGTCTGTGGCTGGAAGGGCACACGCCACCCAAGGCATCCGATCTGACCGCGGTGATTTCTCGCCTACAGGTCGGAGGTGGCACCGTGCTCGGCTGGTGCCCGGACGACCAGCTGACCGACACACCCGCCGCGGCGCTTGCGGCGCCAGCGATATCGGCGGCAACGTTCCCTATCCAGTTCTGACGCGCGCTCCTGCACTTGCACTGGCGTTCCGCACTTCCGATCCGGCAAGGTAACCCCCCGCGCAGTCTCCGAGCTGCGTCCCATCCGTCAATCGCCAGTCTCGGCGTCGAGCGGAAGCGCGTACGGCAACTCGATGCGTCTCAGCGGCGCGCCCTGGGGGGCACGCAGATGCAGCACGCCACCCTCGAGCGCGGCAAGCTTCAGCTCCACGAGTGCCAAGCTGCCTGGAGCAAGTCCGGCGGGCTGCGGCGCCGCATTGACCACCATGCCGGCTGGTTGAGCCGGGTCGTCCGAATGAAAAACCCCGTCGCCGGCACAGGCACCGGAGGCGGTCTCGAAAAGGAAACTGCGCCGCTTGATGCTGCCTCGGTATTGGCTTCGTGCGACGACCTCCTGTCCCGGATAGCAACCCTTCTGAAAGTCGACGCCGCCGATCAGTTCATAGTTCAGCATCTGCGGTACGAACCGCTCGACGGTGACCTGTTCGATCCGTGCGACGCCGCTGCGGACCTCGAGCCAACGCCAGTCATCTAGAGCCAGCGGCGGCCACGGTGGTGTCGAAATGCCGGCGTCGAGGGCGCAGAAATAGCGCGCGCAATACGCCGCGTCGGGCAGGCGGATCGCAGAGATGCCGTCGGCCCAGCGCCGTTCCCACGCCACGCCCGGTGCCGCGTCGCCCAGCCATTGCGTCGCGTGTGAGCCGACAACGCCGACGAGCGGCACCTCGGTGGTGGCATCGCTCAGATCGCACTTGGCGCGCAGGACGAACATGCGCAGCCGCTTCAGCGTCAGTTCGAGCAGGTCGGCGCTGCAGGCGAGCAGAAACTCACCATCGGCGCTCTTCCAGACGATGAAGCTCGCCAGCAGCCGACCCTTGGCCGAACAGTAACCGGCGAGGCGTGACTGTGTCGGCCCGAGCCTGGTGACGTCGCTCGTGAGCTGCCCGTGCAGAAAGCTCGCGGCGTCGGCGCCGCGAGCGCGAATGACTCCCCAGTGGGCAAGCCTGGCAGCGCCGTTGAAGGGTGCGTTCAAGTCCATGCGCCGATTATCATCACCGCCCATGATCAAGGGTTCTACGGGGTGAAGCACTGGCGTTGGCTCATGCTCGCCCCCTTGCTGCTGGCCGCCGCGCTGGGCGGCGCCGCGGCGTGGTGGTTGCAGCGGCCACTGCCGCTCGCGACAGACACGGTCGAACTATCGATCGAGCCGGGCACCTCACCACGCGACATCGCTCAGGCCTGGGTCGATGCCGGTGTGCAGACCCTGCCGTTGTTGCTCTACGAGTGCTTTCGCTGGTCGGGCGATGCGCGCCGCATTCGTGCGGGCAGCTATGAGATCGACCGCACGGTGTCGCCATGGCGCCTGCTACAGAAGATGGTGCGTGGCGACGAGACACTGGGAGCGGCGCGCCTGATCGAAGGCTGGACATTCCGCCAGTTCCGCGCCGAGCTAGCCCACGCGGAGGGCCTGAAGCAAAGCACTGCCGGCCTTGACGACGGCGCGCTGATGGCGGCGCTCGGCGCACCCGGTGTCGCGCCCGAGGGCCGCTTCTTTCCCGACACCTACCTGTACAGCAAGGGCAGCAGCGACATCGCGCTTCTCAAGCGCGCCTACCGCGCGATGCAGCGAAGGCTAGACGCTGCATGGGCGGGGCGAGCGCCAGACACTCCACTGCGAAGCGCCGAAGAGGCGCTGACGCTGGCGTCGATCGTGGAGAAGGAGACAGGCGCAGCGGACGACCGCGGTAAGGTCGCAGGCGTCTTCGTCAACCGGCTTCGTCTCGGCATGCCGCTGCAGACCGACCCTTCGGTGATCTACGGTCTAGGCGAGCGCTTCGACGGCAGCCTGCACAAGCGCGACCTGCTCGCCGACACGCCCTACAACACCTACACCCGTAGCGGATTGCCACCGACGCCGATCGCGATGCCCGGCAAATCGGCACTCGAGGCGGCCGTGCGGCCGGAACCGACGACGGCGCTGTACTTCGTCGCCCGCGGCGACGGCAGCAGCGAGTTCAGCGACACTCTGGCTGCGCATAATCGGGCAGTGAACCAGTACCAGCGCGGCAAGTGAAATCCGGCCGCTTCATCACCTTCGAAGGCATCGACGGCGCTGGCAAGTCCACCCATATCGAGGCCGTCGCTGAGCGCCTGCGCGGCCGAGGCGTCGAGGTGGTATGTACGCGCGAACCCGGCGGCACCGAACTGGCCGAGCGATTGCGCGAGTTGGTATTGCATTCGGCGATGGATGCGCTGACCGAGGCCCTTCTCGTGTTCGCGGCAAGACGCGACCACATCGTGCAGGTGATCGCACCCGCGCTGTCACGAGGCGCCAGCGTGCTGTGCGACCGTTTCACCGACGCGACGTTTGCCTATCAGGGCGGCGGCCGCGGGTTCGACCTCGACGTGCTGGTGCGGCTCGAACAGTGGGTTCAGCAGGGCCTGCAGCCCGACCTCACGCTGTGGTTCGATTTGCCGGCGGGGATAGCCGCAGTGCGGCGCGCCGCAGCGCGCGCGCCGGACCGTTTCGAACAGCAGGATGAAGCCTTCTTCGAACGCGTGAGTGCTGGCTACAGTGCACGCGCGCGGTCCGATCCGGCGCGCTTTGAGTGCATAGACGCCTTGCAGCCGCAGGCACGGGTGGCCGCGCAGATCGCCGCAGTGCTGCAACGGCGCGGCTGGTGACGCAGTACCCCGCGATGACCGCGACGCACGAACTCCCCTGGCACACCAAGGCGTTGGCCGAAGCGCTGCAGTCGCAGCGCGGGCACGCGCTGCTGGTTCACGGCCCCGAAGGGGCAGGGCAATTCGAATTCGCGCTCGCACTGGCACGCGGCTGGCTGTGCGAGACGCAAGCTGCCCAGCGGCCACAAGGGCTCGCGTGCGGGCACTGCGAGAGCTGCCACCTCGCACGATCGGAGCAGGTGCACCCGGACCTGCGCGTGCTGATGCCTGACGCGCTGCAGCAGGCGCTGGGCTGGCGACAAGCCGCCGACGAGTCGGATTCGCCCGACGGCAAGAAGAAGCCCAGCGAGTGGATTTCCATCAGGCAGGTGCGCGCTGCGATCGAGTTCTCGGCATTGACGCGCGGGCGCGAACGCTTCAAGGTGGTGCTGATCCATCCGGCCGAGCGGATGCAGCAGGCGGCAGCGAGCGCGCTGCTCAAGTTGCTGGAGGAACCGCAGGGCAGCCAGCGCTTTATCCTCGCGTGCGGGGACGCCGCCGCTCTGATGCCGACTGTGCGCAGCCGCTGTCACGCGGTCGCGCTGCCTCTGCCGGAGCAGGCGCAGGCGGCGCAGTGGCTGACCGAGGCCGGACTTGCCGACTCGCCGCTGCTGCTAATGGCATGCGGCGGCCATCCGTTGGCAGCGCTGCAGCGTGCAACGATGGGACTCGATGGTGCCCTCTGGAAACGACTGCCAGCACTCGTTGCCAGCTGCGACGCCGCGCCGCTGTCGAGGCTGCCGGTCGGGCTGGTGATCGAGTCGCTGCTGAAGCTGTGTCACGACGCCATGCTCGTCGCATGTCGTGCCGCTCCGCGCTACTTCCCGCAGGGCAGCGTACCGGCCACGGCAGACATGCGCCGCCTGACGGACTGGGCAATAGCCCTTCGTCGTGTCGCGCGGCATGCCGACCACCCGTGGAACGCGAGCCTGATGCTGGAGGCGTTAGTGCTGCAAGGAAGCCGCGCCCTCACCGGGTCTGGCCCGACTGAAGCCGGGGCCGATTCGGTACACTGCGTCCGATGAGCCCAAGCACCGGCCGCAACCCTGCCAGCGCTGCCGCGGCTGCCCCGCGGCCGAGCGTGATCCAGCTCGTGTTTCGCGAGAAGGCGGCGCTGTATGCCGCCTACATGCCATTGCTCACCGACGGCGGGCTGTTCGTCCCAACAGCGCGAGAGTACCGGCTACGGGAGGACATCTACCTGCTGCTCTCGCTGCCGGACGACCCGCAGCGCTACCCCGTGGCAGGCAAGGTGGCGTGGATCACGCCGGCCAACGTGTCCGGCGGTCGCACGCAGGGCGTCGGAGTGCGCTTCCCGGCCGACGAGAAGACCCGACTACTTAAGCTGAAGATCGAGGAAATCCTGGGCACTTCGATTTCGTCGGCCAAGCCGACGCAGACGATCTGATCCGGCACTTGCTCGTCCGGGCCGCGCGCTCGCGGCAACGAGCCCTCCGATGTTCGTCGACTCGCACTGCCACCTGAGCTTCCCGGAACTGTCGGTGCGCATCGACGAGATTCGCGCCGCAATGGCGACCGCCCGCGTCGACCGCGCACTGTGCATCTGCACGACACTCGAAGAGTTCCCGGCGGTACACGCGCTGGCAATGCGCTACGACAACTTGTGGGCCAGCGCCGGAGTGCATCCGGACAGCGAAGGCGTGCGGGAACCGACGCTTGCGGACCTGGTCACTCTGGCCGGGCGGGCTAGGGTGGTGGCGATCGGCGAGACCGGGCTCGACTACTACCGACTCGATGGGCGAAGCGTCGATTCGATGGCCTGGCAGCGGGAGCGCTTTCGTGTTCATATTCGCGCCGCGCTCGCAATAGCGCTTCCACTCGTGATCCACACGCGAAGCGCGTCGGACGACACCCTGCTCATCCTGCGGGAGGAGGGCGCGGCGACGGCTGGCGGCGTGTTTCACTGCTTCACCGAGACGCAAGCGGTGGCACGTGCCGCACTCGACATGGGTTTCTACGTCTCGTTCTCGGGCATCATCACGTTCCGCAACGCAGCTGAACTTCGCGAGGTTGCGCGGTTCGTGCCGTTGGATCGCTGTCTGATCGAGACCGACAGTCCTTACCTGGCGCCAACGCCGTTGCGCGGAAGGACGAACAACCCGTCGTATGTGCCGTTCGTCGCCGAGCAACTGGCTCAAATCAAGAAATGCAGCATCGAAACCGTGGCCGAAGTCACTTCAGCCAACTTTGAAAGCCTCTTCAAACGCGCAAGCGAGCCCATAGACAGAGTTCCATCATATGAGAAACTGGATTAGAACATTTATCTATCTTATTGTCGTATTTAATATTTCACTGGCTCGCGCCGGCGTCTTTGAGGACTTCTTCGTCGCCGTCAAGCGCAACGACGCCGCGACCGTCGGTGCGCTTCTGGAACGCGGGTTCGACCCCAATGCGCGCGACCCACAGGGGCAGGTGGCACTGATCCTTGCGCTGCAAGCGGAGAATCTGGCAGTCGCGGAGGCCCTGATGGCGCGCCCCGAGACCAAGGTCGACCCGGTGAATGAGGTCGGCGAATCGGCGTTGATGATGGCTGCGCTCAGAGGGCAGCTTGAATGGTGCCAGCGGTTGCTGGCCCGCGGCGCGCCGGTGAACAAGTCGGGATGGACTCCGCTGCATTACGCCGCGACCGGACCCGAACCGAGAGTCGTGGCGTTGCTCCTCGAGCGCGGGGCAGTTGTCGACGCCGAGTCTCCCAACCGGACAACGCCGCTGATGATGGCCGCCCGGTACGGCAAGGAGGACAGCGTCAAGCTCTTGCTCACCCGCGGCGCTGACGTGCATAGGACCAATGACCTGAACATGACGGCGGCTGATTTTGCACGTAGCATCGGGCGCGAATCGCTCGCCGTGGAGTTGTCGAGATCAGGGGGTTGAGCCGCGGCTCGGGTTTCGCCGGGAGCCCGTTTCGCATTCCACGTCGATGTCAGGGTTTGGCTGACATGCGGATTGGCGGTCGGCCGACTATGGGTTTCCGGCGCAGCGCCTAAAGTTGGAGCTACCGCAACGCAAGATCGCTAGGAGTTCGTCATGCCCATACAAAGACCCGCTTCGGACCCGTTCGCGCTGATGATGGACGCGCAAAGCGTCATTCATGCGATGGAGCACTCGGAACATCTGGCAAGGCTTCGTCGCCGCGTCTGCCGGCCATTGGACAAGCCGATGGTCGTAGGCAAGCCGGGGGATGCGGGCGATTCAGACCGTGCGATCGACTCGCAGATCGAGAGCGACGAAGTTTGAGTCGTCTCCCCAGTAGTTGCTACAATCTATATTATGTTAATTATTGCGTCTCAGTTCGCGGTGCTCCGCCGAAGATATTGAAGCCGGCTCGCCCTGCCAGCGTGCCCACCTAAGCCTGCCAACCCGACGAGACAAAGCTGCAAGAGTGTCCGTGGTGCCGTGCCCCAATGCCGGCTGCAACCACTGGGAAGATGGCGCTGCGTCGCTTGGCCCTGGAAAGCGCAGCGGGTGTACGCGGCCTACTTTAGCCCCCTAAGTGCGCAGCGAGACGCGTTTCGCGCCGCTGCCTGTGGGCTGCGTAGCAGCCCCAAAGAAGAAGCCCTTGCGATTCAATTACTTGCAAGGGCTTCTCTGAAGCTCGGCGGTGGACGCAGTCCACACCGAACCCGTCTCAGCGCGGCGTCTGCTAACAGGAAACTTTGCAGGGAATTTGCGCAGAATTGACCTGCTGGTTGACTGCGCATCGCCCTCGCCTGCCAGGCAAATCGGCGCATTCCGCTCCTGGAGCCACAGCGTAATCGTGGCCCCCTTGGGTATGGTGTTGGCGCTGCAGGCCGAAGGCGAGGGCATGGTGTTGTCCGATCTGGACGTGACGCTTACGACCGCTTTGGGCGCGCCGGCAGCTATTCTAGAACACGCGCGCCGCCACCCAGGTGAATCCGGCGACGGCCTGCCAGATCGGCGCGCCTCCGCTTACCCGGCGCGCCATGCCAACGTCCAGCACCAGCGACTTCGTCACGCTGTAACTTACGCCAAACAGAAACTGCGCTGCACTGCCTGCGCCGCTCTGCTGCGTTCCCGAGAGTTCGCCCACCAGCCCCAGCGCGTCGTTCAGCGGCTGCGACAGCGCCGCCGCCCACAGCGTCTGCAGATGGCTGGTGCCGGCGTCGGGTGCGCCCAGGTGGATGGCGATCAGGTTGAGGTCGATGTGCCAGGCGCCGAGGTCGGCGCTGTAGATGGCGTTGATGTCGGTGTCAGTTTTGCCGCTGACGATGCCGCTGCGGCCGGTTGGCAGTGTGGCGCCGAGTTCGAGGCCGAAGGCCGACTGCTCGTCGACCGCGAAGCGCCGCTTCAGCACGACGCCGGTCAGACCGTTGCCGCTAAGTCTCTGGCCAAACTCGTCGGTCTGTCTGACCCAGGCTTCGCCGCCGACGCGGATGCCCCAGTCCTCGCTGAAGGCGAGTTTCGCGGTCCACGGCAGGCTGTCGCGGTGTGCGTCGCTGCCGAGTTGGCGCCACACGCCACCTTCGAGCTCGAGCCAGCCCGGCGCGCTAAGCTGGGCCGGCGTCGAGACGCTGGGGCGGTAGGGCGTGGCCGCAGGCTTGCCGTCGTCGGCCTGCGCCGCAAGAGCGGCCAGTAGCAACGCACCGGCGGTGAAGCTCATGGTCCGCACCGAGTCCCCTTGCCTTGTCAAAACAAGCTGGCCCCGATGTTGATCAACAGCGCCAAAACGGTTGTGTTGAACAGATACGCCAGGATGCAATGAAGCGAGCCGACGCGCCGCATTGGCTTGGACACGAACGACACATCGGCGGTCTGCCCCGATGTGCCGATCACCGCAGCGAAGTAGAAGAAGTCGCCGTACTCGGGGCTCTCCTCCTTTGGGAACTCCAGGCCGGCGGGTCGCCCATGGCCTGCAGCCGCATAGTAGTCGTGCGCGTAGTGAAGGGCAAACATCACCTGGATGAAGGCCCACGATGACAGGACGGTGACGCCCGCAAGTGCGATGTGCGTGAGCTTGATGAAGCCGTGCATGTCCTTCACGACCGCCAGTTCGCCCGCGATCGCCGCCAAGCTTGCCGCTGCAGCGACCGCGACGAGCACGAGGATAGTCAATTGCCCTTCGTCCTGAAGCTGTGCGCGGTACCGCATGCGGTGTGGCGTCGAGCGAATCATCATGATCGCTGCCAAGATCACGTAGAGCACGGTGCCGACGTTCCAGGCAATGAGCCAGCGCGTCACCGAATGGCGTGCTAGGTCCTCAGGCAGGAAGACCGCCACTGCAATGGCCATGCCAGTCGAGATGAAGAGGCGGGGGCGAGACCGCACTTGCCGCAGAAGCCGGTTTCTCTTCCAATTCATCATTGCCGTCGTCGGAGTGTGCCTGCCACGACTCTACCCAAGAAAGGCGCGAAGCTGCGTAGTCGCAGTAAGTGCCGCACCAAAATGCCCGACCTGCTCGTCGGGTTGCTCCGAGTGCGTGGCCGGCGTGGGGCAGAAGATAGACCTTCTGCCGACACCCGCTTTGGAGACGCTCAAGGCGCGGCTGGCTGCCAGCGAGGCAGCAACCTACGATTTCGACCTCATCGTCGCCGACAAGTCGAACTACGATAACGACTACGCGCTTTGCCTCGACCTGGTTCGAGTCAATGGTTCGATCGCTTTCGTCAACATGCTCCGGGGCGGTGTGGTTGCGCGCCCGGCGGGAACAAGCCGTTGAGCGCTTCGAGGAAGCCGTTTGAATCCTCGATCAATCCCAAAGAGGAACTCATCTCGCGCCGACATCGAGGGCGCCCCGCGAATTGTTGTGCCCGCTGGCGTCGAGCCGAATGCCGTAACGATCGAACGCGGGGGTCAGAGCCCTCATAGGACTAGGCGGCCCTCCCCGCTTCGAACGCAGCCTGGACAGCACGCACCAACGAGGGATGTAGAGTCCCGAGCTTTGGTGTCTGCCCATGCGGCGCTGCGGGTGGCACCGAGAACCATTCGGTCGTGTACGGTAGGTCCAG
>Ga0209048_10001590_pt1 | contig 23142 bp, 17 predicted proteins | sample FrelakmetCRP12CR_FD_187146 | JGI IMG/M metagenome (GOLD analysis project Ga0209048, IMG submission 187146) | Freshwater lake sediment microbial communities from the University of Notre Dame, USA, for methane emissions studies - CRP12 CR (SPAdes)... | ecosystem: Environmental > Aquatic >... | reverse complement strand
GGGCCATCGACGCCTTCGTCGTCGGCCCGGTCGTCTCGTCGGGCTTGACCCGAACCGGATCGGACGGCCGTCAGGTGGCTCATCTGATCCAAGCGACGTGAGGGGCTCGCGGTAGCGAGCAGCGAGATCTTCACCCGAGGGACAGGTGTCCCACCGAACCGGCGGAATATGCGTCTCCACCGGTCGACCCGAACGACATCCAACACGTGCATTCGTCCGAGGTGAAGCGCCAGCTTGGGGACCTATGGCTCTACAGAGGGCAATGGCGCCGGTGCAGGCTGGCCTGGAGGTGGTTGGCGTGATTGTTGACTCCTGGCATGACCAGTTCCAGCGGCTCAGGAGCGATACGCAGCGTTGGGTGGCCGCCGGCATCGTGAGTTCTGAGCAGGCCGAGGCAATCCTCCGACTGGAGGAAACAGGTGCCGGGTCCGACACGGCAGCCGGGGGGCGAGGACCCTCCCCACAGGCTCGCCTGCCGCTGGTCGCCGAGCTGGTGTCGTATCTGGGCATCATCCTGGTGAGTGTCAGCGGCGCTCTCATCATCCGCCGCTTCTGGGGGGATCTCCATGTCGGCGGCCGTCTCGCGATCGGCGTGGGCGTTGCCGCCGTGGGACTGGTCGGTGGCACGCTGATCGCGCAGCTCGGCGATGCGGGGGCCCGCCGCCTCGGGGCGTTCCTCTGGCTCTGCGGAACCGGGGGTGTGGGCCTCCTGGTCGGCGTGGCGGCCGACGCCGCTTGGGACCATGACCAGGACACCACGGTGTTCTGCGCCGGGCTGGCTGTCCTGGGTGTGAGCGTCGCCCTGTGGCGCAACCTCGACCGGCCCCTGCAGCTCCTGAGCGCTCTCGTCGGCGCTGGGATGGTGGCCGTGGGGCTGGGTCTGGTGGTGCACCTGTCGTTGACGGCGCTCGAGGTGGGCGTTCTCGTGTGGTGTGCCGCAGTGGTCCTCGGGCTCCTCGGGTGGCGAAGGGTGGTCCATCCTGAGCTGGTGGCGTTGATCGTCGCGGAAGTCGGCGCCCTTTGGGCGGCGGTGACGATCGCGAGCTCGCACCCGGGATTCGGGCTGGTGCTGGGGGCGGCCACCGCGGCCGCAGGTGTGGGCTCGGGATTGGCACTGAAACGCCTTCCCGTGGTCGTCGTCGGCATCCTTGGCTTCCTCGGGTTCCTCGGGGGCATCCTCGGCCGGTATCTGAACGGACCGGCCGCCGCTCTCGGCGTCTTCGTGGTCGGGATCGTCCTGGTCCTCGTGGCGATCCGGTACGGGATGCGGGGTGCCCGTGCAGCAAACCAGGAATCCGACCATCACCAGCTTCAGGCATAGAGATTCTGGCTAACCGCGCATGTCGAACCGGGTCGACGCCAGGGGGTGTGCGGGCGGGTCAACACCGCGTTCCGACCAGGTCGGGTGGTAGGACCCTGGAACTCGGCGACACCACCTCGTAGCGTGTTCTTGGGCCCCAGGGAGGTCCTCTTCGTGGTGAGCGGGAGTGGGCGTGTGCCGGTGCGAGGTGTTCAGCGATCGAATGTCACGGCCGGGATGGTGGCGTCGTTGGTGCTGGTGCTGGTGCTGGTGCTGGCGCTGGGCCTGAACGTCATCCTGACCTTTGACAGGCCGAGTGACCTGTGGATCGGTGTCGGGCTGATTGTCGTCTCGCCCATGGTGGTCTTGGTGGTGCGCCGCTACCGAATCGAGTTCGGCGCAGAAGCCATCACCCTCCAGTGGCTGTTTCATCGCCGGGTCATCGCTCGCACCGACGCGGCCGACATCTCCGTTCCGCGCCATCCGGTTCACCCATGGGCGTTGGCTGGGGCGTGGATCACCCTGCGCCACGGCGAGGACATCAGGGTGCCCACTCCCGTGATGTTCTGGCGGAGCGATGTCCGACGGACGGCTTCGCTCCTTCGGACGTGGGGCGAGGAGGAAGTGGAGCCGGTCGGAGGTGGATCGTGACCGGGTGGAGCGAGGAGGAGCTCTGCCGGCTCGGGGAGCCCTGGGAGTTGCGGCGAATGGAGTTCTTGGACGCGCTCGGCAAGCGGCCGCTCCTCGTGACTTCGCCAGGAATCGCCGAGCGGTCGTGGTCGATGGAATCCCACAGCAGACCTTTGGCGAGGTCGCCGACGAGGGTGGCCTGGTGATCCACCAGCCCACTGGGCGCTCTGCCTACGTCGCTCTCAGCGAGTCCGGGGCGTGCGTCGTGGACAACGGCCATCCCAGCCCTTGGTACACCAGGGTCGACAGAGATCCGGAGCCTCGGATCGCACCGGAGGGGAGCCACCTCGCCTACGGGGTCGAGGCGATGCGGGGCGGGAAGTACGACCCGCCGGGCCACGGGAGGATGGCGCCGTCCCGCCTGGTCGATGACGGCGAGTGGAGAACCGACGTGGTCCTGGACGCGGTACCTCTGGAGTTCAGCCCGGACAGCGGGCACGTGGCGCGGGTCGAAGACACTGATCGGGGGCCGTGCGTCGTCATCGACGGCCTACCCGGTCCGGGCTTCGCCAACATCGACACCTTTCCGATGGAGTCGTACCCTGCCCCGACGCCCTACTTCCAACCGCCCCGGGGCCCTGTTCTTCTCGCCTGCTGGCGGTCGGATCATCTACGTGGCGCTCCGGGCCGGTTCCCAGTACCTCGTCGTGGACCGCGAACCGGGCGAGCCGCTCGACGCAGATGCGGTGCCCTCCCCGCCCGTGTGGGGCCGCGACGGTCAGCATTGCGCGGTTCGCGTCAGCCGTCTCGAGCGCCATCGGTTGCACGAGCAGATCCATGATTGGCTGATCGTCGACGGTCACCGAACTGCCGATCGGCCAGCGCCCTCCCCGCTGGCAGAGCCCGCCTTCGACTCCGCCGGAAGGCCGATCACACTGGTGATGACCGGGGAGTCCTAGCGGGTGGAGCGCGAGGGTGTGCTGGTCGGCGAGGAGCGGAGTAGTGCGGACGGTGGGGCGCCGATGGGCCTACGGGTGCTCGAGAACGACGCCGTCTGCGTCAGCGAGGCCTCCACGGACGGCACGGCGCGTCTGGTCGTCGGCGGTCACGAATGGCCATGGTTTCCCGGCATCTACGACTTCTCGACCCGTTCGAGTCCCGATGGGCGACGAATCGGGTATCTGGCACGTGACGACCTCGGCGCACCACTCGTGGTCGACAGCCAGGTCCTGCCGATGGCGGTCGATGACCAGTGGTGGGCACGGGGACAGGGGGCCCAGCCCGGAGAGCCGGCACGTCGGGTACGTAGCCGAGGAGTCAGAGGGCTACCGCTCGGTCCTTGACGACGGCGTCGGCCGGCCGCCGCCGCCTGGGGCGGCCCCTTCTTCGCAGCCGATTCGGTGAGCTTCACCGGTGTCCGCCTCCTCGACGACGGAACGACCACCAGCATCGTGCGTCTCACGCGTTCCGTCGACCGACGCTCGCCAGGCAAGTGCACACACGGCACCGGGCCTCCGACGGGCCTCACTATGGCCCTCCGGCCCTGACCCGTGCGGGGGCGTCCAGCGCACAATGAGGGCATGGGTGAAGCGGCTTCGGCGCCGGGGACTTCCACCGACGAGCTGCCATCGGCGGCCCGGGCCTGGGCGGCGGTCGCGCTCGCTCCGATCGGGGTCGTAGCTTGAATCGCGGCCGCCTATGGCGTGGCTGCAATGATCGGTGTGACGCTGGACCCGGCCACCCCCGAGCACCACCCACCTTCATCCAGAATGCGCTCTGCTACTCGATCGCCACCCTTGTGGTGGTGGCCGCCGTGGCCCTCGCCGTCCACCCCGCTCGAGCCGGAAGTCGATCGGGCAGAGCTGCGCTCGTGGTCGGCATCCTGCTGGTGCTCGGAGCACTGGCCTTGATGATCCCCAGCTTCATCTCCTGGTGAGACGCTCTGAGCAGCTCTGGTCGGGTGGATGGAGTGAGGGCGGGTCCCTGGCGTCCCCGCAGTGCCGTTCCGGGCGAGGCAGGTTCGCGGGCGCGCTCGTGGGGACGCACGCCCCGATCAGGTCCGAAGTGCCTGTCCGGCGGGGTCAGGCCGTCCAGGGGTCGGGGGCGTCCGGGTCGATCCCGTAGGCGGCGACGGCGGCGGAGGTCGTCCCCTGTCGAACGGCGCCGTCGGATTCGAGGCTCCCGAGCGCGGCCACGACGAGGTGGGCGGCGTCGACCTCGAAGAAGCGGCGCAGGACCTCGCGGGTGTCGGAGCGACCGAACCCGTCCGTCCCCAGCGACAGGAACGGCCGGGGCATCCACCGGGCGACCTGGTCGGGCACGGCCCGTACGAAGTCGGTGACGGCCACGATCGGGCCCCGGCCGCCGGCCAGTGACGAGGTGACCAGCGCCACGGCGGGACCGTCGCCGGGGTGGAGCCGGTTCCGGCGCTCGACGGACAGGGCGTCCTCGCGCAGCGAGGCGTAGGAGGTGACCGACCACGCCTCCGCTCCCACACCCCACTCCTCGGCCAGGAGGCGGCGGGCCTCCATGGCCGCCCGCCACGCGGAGCCGGAGAAGAGGAGCGTGGCCCGCGGGGCGTCGCCGCGGAGCCCGTCCGGCGCCGAGGCGAAGCGGTACATGCCGCGCACCACGCCCTCGCGCACCCGGGCGGCCTGGTCCGGGTCGTCGGGAAGGGACGGCATCACGTAGTTCTCGTTGTAGAGGGTGAGGTACCAGTAGCGGTCCTCGGCGTCGGGCCCGGTCATACGACGGATGCCGTCCTCCATCACCACCGCCACCTCGTAGGCGAAGGCCGGGTCGTAGGAGGCGACCGACGGGTAGGCCGACGCCAGCAGGAGCGAGTGCCCGTCCTGGTGCTGCAGCCCTTCCCCGTTCAGGGTGGTCCGCCCGGCCGTGCAGCCGAGGAGGAACCCCCGGCCCCGACTGTCCCCGAGGGCCCAGAGGAGGTCACCCACCCGCTGGAACCCGAACATCGAATAGAACAGGTAGCAGGGGATCAGCGCCTCCCCCCAGGTGGCGTACGACGTGGCCGCCGCCGTGAAGGTGGCGGTGGCACCGGTCTCGGTGATCCCCTCCTCCAGGATCTGGCCGCCGGCGCTCTCGGCGTAGTGCAGGGCGAGGCCGGCGTCGACCGGCGTGTACCGCTGCCCGTCGGGCGCGTAGATCTTGACCTCGCTGATGAGCGACTCGAGCCCGAAGGTGCGGGCCTCGTCGGACACGATGGGCACGATCCGCCGCCCGATGCCCGGGTCGCGGGTGAGGGAGCGCAGCAGGCGGGCGAACGCCATGGTGGTCGACACCTCCTGGCGCCCGGAGCCGGCGAGCAGGTCGGCGAACGCAGCGTGGGCCGGTGCCGGCAGCGGAGCGGCCCGCACCACCCGGCTCGGGAGCGGCCCGCCCAGGGCCCGCCGGCGTTCGGCCACGTACCGGCCGGCAGGGGAGTCCGTCGACGGCCGGCAGTACGGGGGGAGGTCGGCGTCGAGGTCGGCTTCGGCGATCTCCTCGTGGAGGGACAGCCGGTCGCGTAGGGCGCGCAGCTGGTCCTTGGTCATCTTCTTGATCTGGTGGGTGGCGTTGCGCGACTCGATCTCCGGACCGAGGGTCCACCCCTTGACCGTCTTGGCCAGGATGGCGGTGGGGGCGCCGGTGTGCTCGGTGGCGGCCCGGTAGGCGGCGTAGAGCTTCCGGTAGTCGTGCCCACCCCGGGGAAGGCTCTGCAGCTCGGCGTCGCTCAGGTGCTCCACCAGTGCCCGCAGGCGGGGGTCGGGGCCGAAGAAGTGCTCCCGGATGTAGGCGCCCGACTCGGTGGCGTACTTCTGGAACTCGCCGTCGACGGTCTCGTTCATCCGGGCCAGCAGGACGCCGTCCACGTCCCGGGCCAGCAGCTCGTCCCAGGTCCGTCCCCAGATCACCTTGATCACGTTCCAGCCCGCCCCCCGCAGCGTGGCCTCGAACTCCTGGATCACCTTGCCGTTCCCGCGCACGGGGCCGTCGAGCCGCTGCAGGTTGCAGTTGACGACGAGGGTGAGGTTGTCGAGGTGCTCCCGGCCGGCCATGCCGAGGAGTGCCATCGTCTCGGGCTCGTCGAACTCGCCGTCGCCGACGAAGGCCCACACCCGGCTGTTCGACGTGTCGGCCAGGCCGCGGGCACCCAGGTAGCGGGCCAGGTGGGCCTGGGCGATGGCGTTGACCGGACCCAGGCCCATGGACACCGTCGGGTACTCCCAGAAGTCGGGCATCAGCCGGGGGTGGGGATAGGAGGACAGGCCGTCCCCGCCCACCTCGAACCGGAAGTTGTCGAGCTGGCCCTCGGTGAGGCGCCCCTCGACGAAGGCGCGGGCGTAGATCCCGGGGGAGGCGTGGCCCTGGAAGTAGACCTGGTCCCCCGGTGCGCCCCCGTCCTTGCCCCGAAAGAAGTGGTTGAACCCGACCTCGTAGAGCGCCGCAGAGCTGGCGTAGGTGGCGAGGTGTCCGCCGATCGACTCGGCCCGGTGGTTGGCCCGCACCACCATGACCGCCGCATTCCACCGGATGTGGGCGCGGATGTGGCGTTCGAGGTCCTCGTCGCCGGGGAACTCGGGCTCGGCGTCCGACGGGATCGAGTTCACGTACGGCGTCGAGACGGCCACCGGAAACTCCACCTGGGACTGCCGCGCCCGCTCCAGCACCCGCATGAGGAGGTAGCGGGCCCGGTTGCGCCCGTGGACGCGGACCACGTCGTCGAAGGCGGCCAGCCACTCGCCGGTCTCCTCGGGGTCGAGGTCCGGGAGTTGGTGGGCCACACCGTCGAACAGCATCAGCCCCATGGTCCCATCCCGGGCGGGCCGGCGCACCGGAGTCCGGCCGGTGACGTCCGCGGTGTCGCCGGACGTCTTCCGGAGCGGGCATGCTGGGGCCATGGACGCCCACCCGCCCGCTCCGCCGGCAGCTGACCCGTCCGACCCGTCCGACCCGTCCTACCGCGGCCCGATCGTCGCCTACACCGACGGCTCGTGCCTCGGGAACCCCGGCCCCGGGGGATGGGCGTGGGCCGTCGACGGGGGTCCGTCGGACTCCGGCGGCGAGCCGCACTCGACCAACCAGCGCATGGAGGTCCTGGCCGTGATCCGGGCCCTCGAGTCGTTGCCGGGGCCGGTGCACATCGTCAGCGACTCGACCTACGTCGTGAACTGCTTCCGGCAGAAGTGGTACACCGGCTGGAAGCGCCGGGGGTGGAAGAACTCCCAGGGGAGGCCGGTGGCCAACCGTGACCTGTGGGAGCGGCTCTTCGCCCTCGCGCTCGACCCGGACCGTCCGATCACCTTCGCCTGGGTGAAGGGTCATTCGGGCGACCGGATGAACGACGTCGTCGACGGCCTGGCCACGGCCGCGGCCGCCTGCCAGGAGCCGTCGGGCCCCCCGCCGGACCCCGGTTTGGGCCAGGGGCAGCTCCTCCCGTAGCCTGAGGCCATGGAGATCAACGGAAGTTCAGCAATCGTCACCGGTGGGGCCTCCGGCCTCGGTGAGGCCACGGCTCGCAAGCTCGCCGCCGAAGGCGTGCGGGTGACCGTGTTCGACCGCAACGAGGAGCGGGCCAAGGAGGTCGTCGGCGAGATCGGCGGCACGGCCAGCTACATCGCCGGCGACGTCACCGACCCCGACGACTGCCAGAAGGCGGTCGACCAGGCGGCCGACGGCGGCAACCTGCGCATCGCCGTCAACTGTGCCGGCACCGGCTGGGTCGGCCGTGTCATCAACCGGGACGGCTCGCCCCACGACCTGGCCCCGTTCAAGTTCATCCAGGACCTGAACGTCATCGGCACGTTCAACGTGATGACCAAGGCCGCCTCGGCCATCGCCACCGTCGAGCCCCAGGCCAACGGCGAGCGCGGCGTGATCATCAACACCGCCTCGGTCGCCGCCTTCGACGGCCAGATCGGACAGCTGGCCTACTCGGCCTCGAAGGGCGCCGTCGTCGGCATGACCCTCCCGGCCGCCCGCGACCTCGCCGTCGTCGGCATCCGGGTCCTGGCCATCGCCCCCGGCCTGTTCGACACCCCGCTGCTGGCCATGCTGCCCGAGGAGGCCCGCCACGCCCTGGCCCAGTCGGTCAACTTCCCCAAGCGCCTGGGCAACCCGGCCGAGTACGGTGACCTGGTGGCCCACATCGCCACCAACAGCTACCTCAACGCCGAGGTGATCCGTCTCGACGGCGGCATCCGGATGCCGCCCAAGTAGCACCGCCCGCGGCAGTGCCGCCGATGGCACTGCCGCCGATGGCACCGCACTGCTGCAGCCCATCCCGGACAGGTCCGATGGCGCAGGGGTGGGGGTAGGGTCGGGTCATCGTCATGACCACGACCGCCCCGACCCCAGCCGCCGGTCCCGTGGACCCGACCCGGGCCATCATCCGGACCGAGGGCCTGACCAAGGTCTACGCCGGGTCGGATTTCCGTGCCGTCGACGGCCTCGACCTGCTGGTGGCACCGGGCGAGGTCTTCGGACTGCTCGGACCCAACGGCGCCGGCAAGACGACCACGGCCGGGATGCTCACGACCCGGGTCGTCCCGACCGCAGGCAGCGCCCATGTCGGGGGTATCGACGTGGTCCGCCATCCGGCGCTGGCCAAGCAGATCCTCGGGATCGTCAGCCAGCAGAACACCCTCGACCGCCAGCTGACGGTGTGGGAGAACCTCTACTTCCACGGCCGGCTCTTCGGGATCCCGGCCAAGGAGTCCCGTCGGGAGGCCGACCGCCTGCTCGAGCAGTTCCAGCTCGACAAGTGGGCCACCGCCTCGGTCTACGCCCTGTCCGGCGGCATGGCCCAACGCCTGATGGTGGCCCGGGCGATCTTCCACCGCCCGGCCGTCCTGTTCCTCGACGAGCCCACGTCCGGACTGGACCCGCAGAGCCGCCTCGCCCTGTGGGGGGTCCTCCGGGAGCTCAAGGCCGGTGGTCAGACCATCCTCCTCACGACGCACTACATGGAGGAGGCCGACCAGCTGTGCGGGCGTGTCGCCATCATGGACAAGGGGAAGCTGCTCGCCCTCGACACGCCGGCTGCCCTCAAGAGCCAGGTCAATGCCGACACCATCGTCTCGGTGACGGCCACGGGGGACCGGGACGCCCTGGCCCGGGCGCTGACCGAGCGGGTGCCCGGGATCACCCTCACCCGGCCCATCGAGGGCGGTGTCGAGCTCCACGTCAAGGGGAAGGAGCGGCTCCTCCCGGCCGTCGTCGCCGGCGCCGAGGACGCCGGCTTCCCGGTGCTCGACATCTCGGTGGCCGAACCGACCCTCGAGACCGTGTTCATCACGCTCACCGGCAAGGAGCTGCGCGAAGGATGACCGTCATCGACGCCGGATCGGCCGGCAGCACCGTCCACCTGCGGCCCGAGCACTCGGCGTTCGGCGCCGGGCGCACGGCGCTGTGGGCGCTGATCCTCCGGGACCTGATGGTCCTGCGCAAGCACCTGGTCGAATTCACGGCCCGGACACTCGTCCAGCCGTTCCTGCTGTGCTTCGTCTTCCTCTACGTGTTCCCCAAGATCGGCCAGGGGATCGGTGGGGCGAATGCGACCGCCCAGTCGGAGTTCGCCACCATCCTGGTCCCCGGGGTGGTGGGCATCTCGATCCTGTTCCAGGGCGTCCAGTCGGTGGCACTCACTATGTCCCAGGAGTTCGGCTACACCCGCGAGATCGAGGACCGGGTACAGGCTCCCTGCCCCATCTGGCTGGTGGCCATGGCCAAGGTGCTGTCCGGTGCCGTCCAGGGGCTGATCTCGGCCGCACTCGTGCTGCCGATCGCCTCGGTGGTGCACGCCAAGGGGGTCGAGGCCCACCTGTCCATGCACTGGTGGGTGATCGTCACCGTCGTCCCGCTGGCCTGCGTCACCATGGCGTCGCTCGGGCTGCTGCTCGGCACGAGTTTCGAGCCACGCAACATCGGCCTGATGTTCGGCTTCATCATCCTGCCGGTGACCTTCCTCGGGGGGACCTACTACGCCTACACCCGACTGGCCCCGGTGGAGGCCGGCGGGTGGCACTGGCTCCAGACCCTGGTCCTGCTCAATCCCCTGATCTACATCAACGAGGGGATGCGGGCGGCCTTCACCGATGCCCCGCACATGCCGCTGTACGTGATCTACCCGGTGCTCGTAGCGTTCCTGGCGCTGTTCCTCGGGATCGGCCTCCGGAACTTCCGTCGCCGGGTCCTCTCGTGACCCCGAGACGTCCCGGTACCGGCTACCTCCTGGACAACCGCCAGGTCGAGGCCGGCACCCGCCTGTCGGCCATCGCCGAACTGTTCGACCCGGTGACCTTCCGCCACCTCGACGGGGTGGGCACCGGGCCCGGGTGGCGGTGCTGGGAGGTCGGCGCCGGGGGACCGACCGTGAGCGCCTGGATGGCGGAGCGGGTGGGACCCGCCGGCTCGGTCGTGGCCACCGACCTCGACCTGTCCTGGACGGGTGATCCGGGCCCGCCCGGCGTGACCCTCCTGCGCCACGACGTCACCGTCGAACCACCGCCGGACGGACCGTTCGACCTGATCCACGCCCGGCTGCTCCTGGTCCACCTGGCGGAGCGGGCCGAGGTGGCGGCGACCCTGGCCGGGGCGCTCCGCCCGGGCGGGTGGCTGGTGCTGGAAGACGCCGACCCCGCACTCCAGCCCCTGGCCTGCATCGACGAACGGGGGCCGGACGAGGCACTGGCCAACCGGGTCCGGGCCGCCTTCCGCTCCTTGCTCGCCGACCGGGGAGCGGACCGGGCCTTCGGGCGGACCCTGCCGCGTCTGCTGCGGGACCTCGGACTGGTCGACGTGACCGCCGACGCCTGGTTCCCGGTGGCCGGACCGGTGGGCCCGGTCCTCGAGCGGGCCACGGTCGAACAGACCCGGGCCGGGATGGTCGGGGCCGGACTGGTGACCGACGAGGAGGTCGACCGCCATCTGGCCAACCTGGCCGCCGGGCAGCTGGACCTGTCGACGGCGCCGCTGGTGTCGGCGCGGGGGAGACGGCCGCACCGCGGGGCCGCCGCGTCGTAGGCCGGTCCCGGGTGGGGACCGGTAGGGTGGGGCGGGCACGCGCCGTGGCGACGCACCGCACGCCGACGGCACTACGACGACCGACCCATGGAGGTGGTTCCCACGGAACCCGAGGTGGCAACGGAGCAGACCGCAGCGGGGGGAGCAGGCACGGGATCAGGGGAGTCGGGCCACTTCGACGTGGTCGTCGTGGGCGGGGGCCCGGGCGGCTACGCCACGGCCCTCTACGGGGCCGCCGCCGGCCTGTCGGTGGCGCTGGTGGAGCTGGACAAGGTGGGTGGTACCTGCCTCCACCGCGGCTGCGTGCCGGCCAAGGCGTTCCTGGAGACGGCGGCCGTGTACCGCTCGGTGCGGTCGGCTTCGGACTTCGGGATCAGCGCCGGCCCCGATCAGGCGGACCCCACGGTCACGTTCTCGGTGAGCCAGGACCGCAAGCAGCAGGTGGTCGACCAGCTGTTCAGCGGGCTCTCGGGCCTGCTCAAGGGCAGGGGTGTCACCGTGATCAACGGGAGCGGCACCCTGCAGGGCGGCCACCGGGTCCGTATCGCCGGCAATGACGGCATGACCACCGAGGTGACCGGCACCCACGTGGTCCTGGCCGCCGGGTCGGTGCCCCGGACGATCCCGGGCTTCGACATCGACGGCACCGTGGTCCTGACCTCGGACGAGGTCCTGGCCCTGGACAGCCTCCCGGCGACGGTCGCCGTGATCGGCGGTGGGGCCATCGGCTGCGAGTTCGCGTCGATGTTCTCCGACCTCGGGTGCGCGGTGACGGTCTTCGAGGCGCTCCCGACGATCCTCAACGGCTGCGACGACGACGTCGTGCGCACGGTGGCCCGCTCGTTCAAGAAGCGGAAGATCGACGTCAAGGCCGGCGTCACCCTCCACGGGCACACGCCCGCGGCCTCGGGCGGCACCGTCGTGTCCTTCGGCGACTCCGAGGAGCTGGCCGTCGACGCCGTGGTCGTTTCGGTCGGCCGACGCCCTCGCACCGAGGGCCTGGTGTCCGAGGACGCCGGCGTGGCCATCGACGAGCGCGGTTTCGTGGTCGTCGACCCGACCATGCGGACGTCCGCCGTCGGGGTGTGGGCCGTCGGCGACGTGGTCGCCGGCACGCCGCAGCTGGCCCATGTGGCCTTTGCCGAGGCCATCGTGGTCATCAAGTCGATGCTGGGCGAGCCCGTCCTGCCCGTCGACTACGCCCGGGTGCCGTGGGCCATCTACTGCCATCCCGAGGTCGCCTTCGCCGGGATGACCGAGGCCGAGGCCAGGGCCGCCGGCCTCGACGTCGTGGTCAAGAAGGACCCGTTCGGAGGGAACAGCCGGGCCCGCATCATCGGCGACACCGAGGGCATGGTGAAGATCGTCGCCGAGCAGCGCCCCGACGGCTCCACCGGCAGGATCCTCGGGGTCCACATGGTCGGGCCGTGGGTGACCGAGCAGCTGGGCGCCGGCTACCTGGCCGTCAACTGGGAGGCCACGGCCGATGAGGTCGCCCAGTTCATCCAACCCCACCCGTCGCTGTCCGAGACGTTCGGCGAGACGGTGCTGGCCCTGACCGGAAGGGGACTGCACGTTGCCTGACGTGACCATGCCGCAACTCGGCGAGACCGTGACCGAGGGGACCATCACCAAGTGGTTCAAGGCGGTCGGCGACACCGTCGTCCGCGACGAGCCGCTCTTCGAGGTCTCGACCGACAAGGTCGACTCCGAGGTGCCGTCCCCGGCCGACGGGGTCCTCACTGCCATCCTGGTGGAAGAAGGCGACACCGTCGACGTGGGCGTGGCCCTGGCCGTCATCGGCGGCGACGCCACCGCCGCTCCCGCCGCCCCCGCTCCCGAGGCGGCGGCACCGCCGGCCGCCGCCTCGGTGACCCCGCTGGCGGCGCTCCCGGACGAACCGGTGGCCGCCCCTGCTGCGCCGACCCCTGCCCGGGTGGCCGCGGGGTCCGCATCCGCCCCTGCCGCGCCGTCCGTCCCGGACGCCGTGGACCAGTCCCAGGTGCTCTCGCCGGTGGTGCGCAAGCTGCTCGCCGACCACGCCATCGACCCGTCGGCGATCCGGGGCACCGGGCTCGGCGGTCGGATCACCCGGTCCGATGTCGACGTGGTGATCGAACGCGGGACCCCGCCTGCGCCGGTACCCAGCATCCCGTCGACCGCCCCTGCCGCCACGGTGCCCGTCGCCCCCGGGAGGCCTTCCCCGCCGCCGGCCGCCGAGGGCCGGGACCGGGCCCCCTCGGCGCGTGACGAGGTCGTCCCCTTCACCAACATCCGGCGCCGCACGGCCGAGCACATGGTCCGTTCCAAGGCCACCTCGGCCCACACGCTGATGGTCAAGGAGATCGACTACGAGCGGGTCGAGCAGGTCCGTCGGCAGCACGGGGAGCGGTTCCGCGAGGAGGAGGGCTTCGGCCTCAGCTACCTCCCCTTCGTGGCCCGGGCCGCGGTCGAGGCGCTCGCCGAGTACCCCCACCTCAACGCATCGGTTGGCGAGGACTCGCTCATCGTGCACCACGACATCAACCTGGGGATCGCCGTCGACCTCGACAACGAGGGCCTCATCGTCCCCGTGGTCCACCGGGCCGAGGAGCTCAACCTCCGGGGCATGGCCCGCCGGATCCGTGACATCGCCGACCGGGCCCGCACCAAGCGGCTCGGCCTCGACGACATCAGCGGCGGGACGTTCTCGATCACCAACGCCGGCCCGTTCGGAACCCTGATCACCGGTGCGATCATCAACCAGCCGCAGGTGGCCATCCTGTCCACCGACGGGGTGTCCCGGAAGCCGGTGGTGGTGGAGCTCCCCGACGGCACCGAGTCGATCGGGATCCACTCCGTCGGCCTGGTGGCCATGAATTTCGACCACCGTGCCGTCGACGGCGCCTACGTGGCCCGCTTCCTGGCACGGGTGTCGGACATCCTCGACGACCGCGACTGGGCCGGCGAGCTCTAGCCCGACGTGATCACCACCTTTCGGATGCCGGTCCCGGGCCGGACGACCGGCCCGGGGACCGTCGTCGTGCGCTTCCCGGTGGGGCGACCGACGACAGCCGGGGGCGCGTCGTGAGGGCCCGCTGGCTCGGTCGCGTCCCCTACACCGAGGCCTGGGACCTGCAACGGGCGCTGGCCGAGCGCTCGGACGACGACTACCTCCTCCTGCTCGAGCACGGTCCGGTGTACACGCTGGGTGCCCACGGCGACCCGTCCCACGTGCTGGTCGATCCGGCATCGGTCGGGGCCGACCTGGTGGCGGTCGACCGGGGCGGAGACGTCACGTTCCACGGACCGGGGCAGCTGGTCGGCTACCCGATCCGCACCGTGGGGGCCGGTCCGCACCACGGTCCCGAGCACGTACGCCAGGTCGAGGACGTGGTCATCGGCGCCCTGGTGGCGCTGGGTGTGCCGGCTCAGCGGGTGGGTCGCCTGGACGGGTACCCCGGTGTCTGGATGGACCCGTCGTCCGCTGCGGCCCCCGACGACCGGGGCCCCCGCAAGATCGCCGCCATCGGCGTGCGGACGGCCCGGGGGCGCACCACCCACGGGTTCGGCCTGAACGTGTCGACGGACCTCGCCATGTTCGACCACATCATCCCGTGCGGGATCGCCGACCGGCCGACGACCTCCCTGGCCGCCGAGGGGTACGCCGTGACCATGGCCCAGGCCGTCGACGCGGTGCTCGGCTCGGCCCGCGCCGTCTGGGGCGGGATCGACGACGTGGCGTCCGTGACCGACGGGGCCCGTGACGCGCGGCCGGCGGGCGGGTCCGGCGACGGAGTGGCCGTCTCGATCCGGGGCACCGGTGGGGGGAGCGCCCTCGAGCGCCGACTGCTCCGCTCGGGGGTCGACCCCGGTGCCGGACTGGCCCTGTCGGCCCGCAAGCCCGAGTGGCTCCGGGTGAAGGCGACCATGGCCGACGACTTCCTCGGACTCCAGCGGGACATCCGCGACCTCGACCTGGTCACCGTGTGCGAGGAGGCCGGCTGCCCCAACATCTACGAGTGCTGGTCGGACGGCACCGCCACCTTCATGATCAACGGCTCCCGCTGTACCCGGGCATGCGGGTTCTGCCAGGTCGACACCCGTCTCCCCCTGCCGCTCGACGCCAGCGAGCCCCGACGGGTGGCGGCGGCGGTGGCCCGCATGCGCCTGGCCCACGCCGTGATCACCTGTGTGGCCCGTGACGACCTGGCCGACGGCGGGGCCGGTGCGTTGGCGGAGACCATGGCCGCCGTGCGGGAACTGAGCCCGGGGACGGCCGTCGAAGTGCTCATCTCCGATGTCAAGGGCGACGCGGCATCGCTCCGGACCATCCTGGACGCAGGGCCCGATGTACTGAACCACAACATCGAGACGGTGGCCCGCCTGCAGCGGGCGGTGCGTCCGTCCGCCGGCTACGCACGGAGCCTGACCGTCCTGGCCCGGTCGGCGGCCGCCGGGCTGACCACCAAGTCCGGGATCATCCTCGGCATGGGGGAGCGGGAGGACGAGGTGCTCGCCACCCTGGCCGACCTGCGTGCCGTCGGGGTCGACATCGTCACCATCGGTCAGTACCTGCGGCCGAGCGCCACCCATCTGCCCGTCGCCCGGTGGTGGACCCCCGACGAGTTCGAGGCGCTCCGCGAGGCGGGCATGGCACTCGGTCTCGCCCATGTGCAGGCCTCGCCCCTGACCCGATCGAGCTATCACGCCCGCCAGGCGGCGGACGCCTCCATCGACGGGGTCCCGGTCCCTGTCCCGGCCCCTGTGGCCTCGTCCGCAACGGCGTCGGCCGGGCGACGGTGAGCGGGCCGGTCGAGGGCACCGACGCCCGCGCCGCCAGGATGGGACGGGTGCGGCGCCGGATGGAGGAGCTCGGCGTCGACGTCCTCCTCCTCTCCCACGGCGCCGACCTGCCATGGCTGACCGGGTATCGGGCCATGCCGCTGGAGCGGCTGACCCTGCTCGTCCTACCCGTGGCCGGTGAGCCCGTCCTGGTGGTCCCCGGGCTCGAAGCACCCCGAGTGGTCGGTGCGGACGGGCTGTTCGAGCTCCGTCCGTGGTCCGATGCCGAGGACCCGATCGACCTGGTCGTGGACCTGGTGCACCGGGCCGATGCCACCCGCCTCGCCCTGTCCGACCGGGCCTGGGCCGCCACCGCGCTCGTCCTGCAGAAGCGCCTGCCGGGCACAGACTGGATCGAGGCTTCGCCTGTCACGTCACCCCTGCGCGCCGTCAAGGACACCGAGGAGCTCGCCGCTCTGCGGGCCGCCGCTGCGGCTGCCGACCGGGTGGCGGACGAGTTGCAGGCGGGTGGGATCCCGTTGGTCGGACGGACCGAGGCCGAGGTGTCGGCGCGGATCGGTTCGATGCTCGTCGCCGGGGGTCACAGCGCGGTCAACTTCGCCATCGTCGGGAGTGGGCCCAATGCCGCCAGCCCGCACCACGAGCCGGCCGAACGGGTGATCGGCCGTGACGAGACGGTCGTGTGCGACTTCGGCGGCACCCTGTCCCTCGGCGGTGGACCCGGCTACTGCTCGGACATCACCCGGACCGTGGTCACGGGAACCCCGTCCGCCGAGATCGTCTCCTGCTACGGCGTGCTCCTCGAGGCCCAGCAGGCCGCGGTCGCCGCCGCCACCGCCGGGGTCACGGCCGCCTCCGTCGACCGGGTGGCACGTGACATCATCGACGCCGCCGGCTACGGGCACCTGTTCGTCCACCGGACCGGCCACGGCATCGGCATCGAGGAGCACGAAGACCCCTACCTGGTCGTGGGGAACGAGGAAGTCCTCGTCCCCGGCCACGCGTTCTCGGTGGAGCCGGGGATCTACCAGCCGGGACGGTTCGGGATGCGGCTGGAGGACATCGTCGTCATCGGAGCGGACGGGGCCCCCGAGTCGCTCAACAATGCCGATCACGGGCTCGTCGTCGTCGACGTCTGAGTACGGCAGCAGGCCGGCAGGCCAGCAGGCCAGCCCGTCGGCAGGTCGGCCCGTCGGCAGGTCGGCAGGTCGGCAGGTCCGGCACGGCAGTTGGTGCAGCCCGTCCGAACTCGTCGGGCGACCGAACACGGAGGAGTCACGGCATGGATCTGGGAATCACGGGAAAGGTCGCACTGGTCACGGCCGGATCGCGCGGCCTCGGTCGGGCGACGGCACTGGCGCTCGCCGGTGAGGGGGTCCGGGTCATGGTCTCCGGGCGCGACGCTGAAGCCCTCGAGCGTGTCCGCACCGACCTGGTCGACATCGGCGTCGACGCCGCGGTCCACGCCGGCGACGTGACCGTTCCCGGGGCGCCGGCCCGATTGGTGGCCGCCACCGTGGAGCGCTTCGGGTCGCTCGACATCCTGGTGGCCAACGCTGGGGGCCCGCCTCCGGGCCGAGCCATCGACCTGTCGGATGAGGCCCTGGAGTCGGCGCTCAACGCCAACCTCCTCACGTCAATCCGTCTGGTGCGCGAAGCGCTGCCCCACATGCGTGCCGCCGGGTGGGGCCGGATCTGCTGCATCACGTCCTACACCGTCAAGCAGGCCTCACCGGTGCTGGCCCTCTCCAATACGGCCCGTGTGGGGCTTTGGGGATGGCTCAAGACCGCGGCGCACGACCTGGCCGCCGAGGGAAGCGGGATCACGATCAACATGGCCTGCCCAGGGCCTCATGCCACCGACAGGATGAAGGAACTGGGCGGCACCGGGGTGATGGGCGACCCGGCCGACTTCGGCTCGGTGGCCGCGTTCTTGTGCTCAGCCCAGGCCGTGTTCGTCAACGGATCGGCGATCGTGGTCGACGGAGGGTCGACGCTGGCCCTGTGACATGCAGGTGGTTCAGCTCGGGCGGGTGGTTCGGCCGCGCCCGATCAGGCCGGCTCGGCCGGCTCGGCGGGCGGAGGCGGAGGCGGAGGCATCGCCGGAAGGGTGTCGGGAAGCGACCCCTTCGGCTTGAGCACGGGGAGCGGAGCGAGGACGGTAGACGCCACCGGTTCGGACACGGGGGCCTTGACCAGGGTCGGCGGTGGCGGGGGTGCCAGCTCGACCGGAGCCGGGGCCCTCAGCACGGCTTCGGGTTTCGCGACCGCCGCCGGGACCCGCGTGGTGCTCGACGAGCGGGACGACGGTCCCGATGGTGCGGCACCGGGGGGGTGGCGCAGCTTGTGCTCCTGCTTCGGCGAGGTGAACGAGGGTGCCGTCGGCTGAGTGGTGCGGAACGTCGCCTTTGGTGACGACCCGACGGAGGACGCGTCGTCGGAGCCCGACGAGCTGTTGACGCCCTTGGGCCCGTAGTGGGCGGCGTCGTGGTCGAAGTAGCCGGACGCGCCCGCCTTGCGCAGGCGGGCCGAGGCGGAGCGGTGTGAGCGGACCGCCATGAGGACCGCGCTGAGGACCACGATGGCGCAGAGGAGCGCGACCTCGACCAGTGCACTGCCGGTGAGCGCTCCAAACAGGCCGGACCTCAGGAGGGCGATCATCTCCACACCAACCAGCGTACTGCCGCCGACTCCGAAACGAGGGTCCTGGCTGGTGCGACTTGGGTGCAGTGGTGTCGGTGTCGGCCGGGGCCGGGGGCCGGGGCCGGGGCCGGGGGCCGGGGGCCGGTCAGGCCACGAAGTACTTGGCCTGGGGGTGGTGGCAGATGATGGCGGTCGTCGACTGCTCGGGATGGAGCTGGAAGCCCTCGCTGACCTCGACGCCGATGCGCTCGGCGCCGAGCAGCTCGACCACCTTGGCGTTGTCCTCGAGTCGGGGGCAGGCCGGGTAGCCCCACGAGTAGCGCCCGCCCCGGTACTTCTGGCGGAACAGCCCGGTGAGGCTGGGCCCGTCCTCGTCGGCGAATCCGAGCTCCTCGCGGATGCGGCGGTGCCAGTACTCGGCCAGGGCCTCGGCCATCTCCACCCCGAGCCCGTGCAGGTACAGGTACTGCTGGTACTCATCGGCGGCGAACAGCCGGGCTGCCTCTTCGGACACGCGGGAGCCCATGGTGACCACGTGGAAGCTGGCCCAGTCCTCGTCGCCGGAGTCGACCGTCCGGAAGAAGTCTGCGATGCAGAGGAACGGGTCCTCCACCTGGCGGGGGAAGGAGAATCGCATCTGCTCGGTCGTCCGCGAGGCGTCGCTGTAGACGACCAGGTCGTCGCCGTCGGCGTTGGCGGCGAAGTGGCCCCACGCCACCTGGGGGACCAGGAGCTGCTCGGCCTTCGCCTTGGCCAGCTCCTCACGCAGGAGGGACCGCACCCGCTCCTTGAAGGCGGGGTCGTCCTCGCCTCCCTCGGGACGGAAGCCCCACTGGTTGCGGAACAGCGCCGTCTCGTTGAGGTAGGCGGCGATGTCGTCGATCGCCATGCCCTTCGCCACCCGACTGCCGACGAAGGGCGGGACGACGAGCGGATTGTCGGCGGCGACCTCGGGGGAGCGGGCGGGCAGGCCTTCGCCCCGGGCACGGGCCTCCTCGGCGGCCTGCTTGCGCAACTCACTCTTGCGGGGTCCGAGGTCGCGGCCGCCGATGGCCGTCCCGAACTCGGGGTCGTCGGCGCCGGTGTGCGTCATCTCCACCAGCCGGTCCATGGTCCGCAGGCCCTCGAAGGCGTCCTTGCCGTAGAAGAGACGTCCGTCGTAGACCTTCCGCAGATCGCGCTCGACGTAGGTGCGGGTGAGTGCTGCACCACCGAGGATCACCGGTATGTGGGAGAGGCCACGGCGGTTGAGCTCCTCCAGGTTCTCCCGCATGATCAGGGTCGACTTCACCAGGAGCCCGCTCATGCCGATGGCGTCGGCGCCGAACTCCTCGACGGCCGCCACCATGTCGCCGATGCCGATCTTGATGCCGAGGTTGCGGACCGTGTAGCCGTTGTTGGTGAGGATGATGTCGACGAGGTTCTTCCCGATGTCGTGGACGTCGCCCTTCACCGTGGCGAGCACCATGGTTCCCTTGCCGCCCTGGTCGGCCTTCTCCATGTGGGGCTCGAGGTAGGCCACGGCTGTCTTCATGGTCTCGGCCGAGCCGAGGACGAACGGCAGCTGCATCTCGCCGGAGGCGAACAGCTCGCCCACGGTCTTCATGCCCTCGAGGAGGAACTCGTTGATGATGATCAGCGGGGTGAGGCCCTGGGCCATCGCCCCGTCGAGGTCGGCCTCGATGCCGTTGCGGTCACCGTCGATGATCCGGTGCTCGAGCCGCTTCTCGACGGTCCAGTCCGACCGGTCCTCGCCCGAGGCCACCGTCGAGGCGGAAACGCCCTCGAAGATCGATAGGAGCTCGGTCAGCGGGTCGTAGCCCTCGGACCTGCGGTCGTAGATGAGGTCCAGGCACACCTGGCGGGCGTGGTCGTCGATCTTGGCCAGGGGCAGGATCTTGGACGCATGCACGATGGCCGCGTCGAGTCCGGCCTCCACGCACTCGTGGAGAAAGACCGAGTTGAGCACCTGCCGGGCCGCCGGGTTGAGCCCGAAGGACACGTTGGACAGGCCGAGAACGGTGTAGACCCCGGGCAGCTCGGCCTTGATCCGCCGGATGCCCTCGATGGTCTCGATGCCGTCGCGCCGGCTCTCCTCCATGCCCGTGGACAGGGGGAGGGCGAGCGGGTCGAACATCAGGTCCTCGGGGCGTAGGCCGTAGCGCCCGGTGGCGATGTCGTGGATGGCCTTGGCCGAGCGCACCTTCCAGTCGGCCGTGCGGGCCTGGCCCTCCTCGTCGATACAGGTGCAGACGACGGCGGCCCCGAACTCCTTGGCCAGCGTGAGGAAGGAGTCGAGGCGGGTTCCGGCGGCATCGCCCTCCTCCAGGTTCACCGAGTTGATGACGGCTCGGCCGCCGATCCAGGAGAGCGCCGTCTCCACCACGGCCGCCTCGGTGGAGTCGACCATGAGCGGCGCGGTGGACTGGGTGGCGAAGCGGGAGGCGATCGCCTCCATGTCGGCCACGCCGTCGGCGCCGGTGTAGTCGACGCATACGTCGATCAGGTGTGAGCCCTCGTTGACCTGCTCCTTGGCCATGGCCACGCAGGTGTCCCACTCGGCGTCGAGCATCGCCTCGCGGAACTTCTTGGAGCCGTTGGCGTTGGTGCGCTCGCCCACCACGAGGAACGAGCTGTCCTGGGTGAAGGGCACATGGGTGTAGATGGAGGCCGCGCCCTCCTCGCGCACGGGGGCGCGGGGGGCGGGGGTCAGCCCCGAGCACGCCTCGACGACGGCGGCCAGGTGGGCCGGCGTCGTGCCGCAGCACCCGCCGATGACCGAGACCCCGAGCTCGCTCACGAACTGGCGGTGGTACTCGGCCAGCTGGTGGGGCTCGAGGTCGTAGTGCATGGCACCGTCCACCACGGACGGCAGGCCGGCATTGGGCAGGCACGACACCGGGATGGTGGCGTGGCCGGTCAGGTGACGGAGCGGCTCGAACATCTCGGACGGGCCGGTGGCGCAGTTGAGCCCGATGACGTCGACGTCCATGGCCTGCAGCGCCACCAGGGCGGCGCCCACCTCGGTGCCGGGCAGCATGGTCCCGGTCAGCTCGATGGTCACCTGGCACTGGATGGGGAGCCTGATCCCGGCATGCTTCATGGCCCGACGGGCGCCGTTGATGGCGGACTTGGCCTGGAGCAGGTCGAAGACCGTCTCGATGACGATGAGGTCGGCACCGCCCTCGATGAGCGCGTGGCACTGCTCCTCGTAGGCGTCCCGGAGGAGGGCGTACGGGGTCTGGCCGAGGGTGGGGAACTTGGTCCCCGGGCCGATGCTGCCCGCCACCCAGCGCGGCTTGTCCGGTGTCGAGAACTCCTCGGCCGCGTTCCGGGCCAGGGCCACGGCGGCCAGGTTGAGCTCGCGCACCCGGTGCCCCTGCCCGTACTCGGCCAGCACGGGGGCGAAGGCGCCGAACGTGTCGGTCTCGACGACGTCGCAGCCCACCTCATAGAAGGACCGGTGGACCTGCTCGACGGCGTCCGGCCTGGTGACCACCAACAGTTCGTTACAGCCCTCGAGGTCGGGTCCGCCGAAGTCGTCTGCGGTCAATTCGGCGATCTGGAGGTTGGTCCCCATGGCGCCGTCGAAGACGACGACACGCTCGGAGACCGCCTGGAGGTAGCTGGATGCGGTGCGGTGGGCAGCCATAGCCTTCCAACGATACCGGGGCATGGGCGCGATCGGGTCCGATGGCGCCGGGCCGGATCGACGCGCCTCGGCCGGACCGGCGTGGACGCGGGTTCGGCGCCTCCCCGAGGCCGGCACGGACGGGTCCGCGGGCCGACGGACGATGCCGTTCGTTTAGCATCGCGGAGGTGAGGACACCGTGCTGAAGATCTACACGAAGACCGGCGACGACGGGACGACCGGCCTCCTCTATGGCGGCCGGGTCCGCAAGGACGCACCGATCATGCAGATCACCGGGACCGTCGACGAGGCACAGGCCGCCATGGGTCTCGCCCGTGCCGAGGCGACGGCAGGGTCCGAGCTCGACGAGGTCCTGACCCATCTGGAACGGGAGCTCTACGTCCTCATGGCCGAGGTCACCACCGACCCGTCCCACCGCTCGAAACTGGTGGCCGGCAAGACGCTGGTGACCGGGGAGATGGTCACCGCCCTCGAGGGGACCATCGACGGCCTGATCGCCCGGGTGTCCATGCCGACCGAGTTCGTGGTCCCGGGTGCGAACCGGGCCTCGGCGGCCCTGGACCTGGCCCGCACTGTCGTGCGCCGGGCGGAGCGGCTCCTGGTGTCGTCACCGATCGACGGCTCCCTGGTCCACCCGTACCTGAACCGGCTGTCCGACCTGTTGTGGGCCATGGCCCGCTGGGCAGAGGGCCAGGACCAGCTGCTGGCTCGCGGTGCCCCGCGACGGTCGGCCGCCCCGACGGACGACCGCGCACCGGACTGACCTGAACCGCTCTCCGGGCCCGTTGCCCGGGGGCTGCCTCCTCCCGCTCCTCTCTCCTCTCTCCTCCCGCCTCCCGACCGACTGACCCGACCGACCATCCCACCCACTTGGAGCACTGACGTGATCGACGTGACCGCACTCTCCGGATCCGGACTCCCCGACGACCTGGCCGCCGTGGGCGTGCCCGTCCGCAGCGCCGCCGACGGCCCGAGCATGGCCTGTGATCCGGCGGCGGTGGCCGGTGTGGCCCTGCCCGCGTCGCTCGACGCCGGATGGTGCGAGCGACAGGGGTTCACCGGCAAGGTGGCCCAGACCCTGGTGCTGCGGTCGCTCGGCGCGGCCGCC
>Ga0209048_10001589_pt1 | contig 23144 bp, 19 predicted proteins | sample FrelakmetCRP12CR_FD_187146 | JGI IMG/M metagenome (GOLD analysis project Ga0209048, IMG submission 187146) | Freshwater lake sediment microbial communities from the University of Notre Dame, USA, for methane emissions studies - CRP12 CR (SPAdes)... | ecosystem: Environmental > Aquatic >... | reverse complement strand
CGCCCAGTCGTGTCCGCCAATCTCGCCGTTTTTGTGCGTGCACCGCTGCCGACACGACGGATCATGCCCAGCATGGTTTTGCTCAGATCGCGGTCGAATGGCAATAAGCCGCCGCCGATCATCGTCTTCTGCCCCACCTGCACGACGCGCGCGGCAATATGATCCCACCGTTTCAACGAGCGGGTCGCGGAATGCTCCGTCACGCGCACCGGCTCCGTCACTGCCGTGCCCGGCATGCCCTGAAGTGACGCCTCAGCCGTGTCGCCGCGCGCCGGCGCGGGCGCCCGTCGCGGACCCGCCATAGCTGCCCCAGGCAACGCAGTCGAGCGCCTCCCAGCAGGCCTTGCCGCCCGTCAGTGGGAGCACGGGCGTCATGGTCAGATCGGCGGTGACCCCGAAGAGGCTGGCCGCCTCGGTCGTCGCGATCAGGACGGTCATCTGATTGGCGCCGTTCGCAACGGGGCCCGGGAACGTGAAGGGAGAGCCCGCCACCTCGGCGCCCGCCGCGTCATAGACGTGAAGCTTGTGGGTCCCGAGCAACGTCTGCCCGGCCGCGTAAGCCTGCAGGACGACGTACTGCGCGTTGGGCGACACGACCGTTCCGGGAAAGACCTCCTTCACCTTGATCTCGTGAAACGTGGCGAGCGCCGGCGCCGCGAGGGCAAGGGCGGCAAGGGCGAGCGCCTGGATTTTCGAGCGCATGGGCAATCTCCGCGCGAAGCCCTGCCGGCGGATCCGGCAGAGAGATTCGTAAAGGCTACCTCCCGGGACGGCCTGGCCGAGCCGGCCTTAAGGAGTTCCTCATCTCCGTTACTGGAACTGGAGCCCGAGGGCCTTCGAGAGAAAAACCGCCATCTGGCCGCGCGTCACCGGGTTGTTCGGGCAGAAGAGGCCGTTGCCGCAGCCGCCCGTGAGCCCGGAGGCCACCAGAGCTTCCACGTACTGGAAGTACAGGTTGCCGGTCGGAACGTCCGTGAAGGTCGCGACGGCCGGCGCCGGGCTCACCTGGAGCTTGTAACCCGCGACCATTCCGGCGAGTCCGACGGTGTGGCCGGCGGAGGCGTCCAGATAGACGAGGAGCCAGTAGTGCTTGTTCAGGTTGTCCCCGACCATGTTGAGGGACGTCAGGTCTTCGTTGACGGAGCCGCATCCCGTTCCGGAGGATTGCAGAAACGGAGCCGAGGCGATGACGTTGCCGAGCTTGTCGGACTCGACCACCGACGCCTGCACGTAGCCTGTGACTCCGGTGTCGTCGCAGAAGTTGAGCTCGAGATACTTGAGGAGAGCCCCGGAGGGCACCGTGAGGGGCGCTCCGAAATAGTTCGCGGGGTGCGAGCCGACGCGGAGCACCTGGCCCGAGATGATGGTCGTCGTGGTGTAGGGCAGTCCCGAGACGTAGGGCGTGAAGGCGATCCCCGGGACCTGTTCGTAGGTCAGGGCCGTCGTTCCCCAGTTCGGTGCCTCGGGCTGGGCGCAAGCGAAGCGCGCTGCGAGGAGCGCGCCGAGAGTAGCGAGGCCGAATCTACGGACGAGAGTACAACTGCGGGTCATCGATCCCTCCTTCGATGGAGAGATCCTATGCTCGATGCCCGGTTGCCCCGCTCAAAAAGTTGGGCCGATGGTCAGTGGAGAAATTTCTTGCGGTTCCGGATGTAGTCGGTGAACAGGAACTCGGCCAGGTTGTACGGCGAGGCGTAGTAGGCCCGGCCCCGGTTGATCCGGGTCAGTTTGTCCACGAATTCGACGAGATACGTGTCCGTGGCGATCATGAACGTCGTGATCGTGATCCCGTCCCGGCGGCAGGCGTCGGCCTCTTCGAGGGTGCGGTTCACGATCTTGAGATCGAGGCCGAAGGGGTTCTTGTAAAGGCGGCCGTGCTCCCATATCGCCGAGGGCTTCCCGTCGGTGATCAGGAAAATCTGCTTGTTCGGGTTCTTGCGGTGGACGAGGAGTTTGCGGGCGAGCGCGAGGCCGGCTTTCGTGTTGGTGTGGAAGGGGCCGACCTGGGTCTTCGAGATCTCGGAGAGCGGGACGCGCTTGGCGTCGTCGCCGAAGAGCAGCACGTCGATGGAGTCCTTCGGATACTTCGACTGGATCAGCTCGACCATCGCGAGCGCGACTTTCTTGGCCGGGGTGAAGCGGTCTTCGCCGTAAAGGATCATCGAATGCGAGATGTCGATGGCGAGGACGGTCGCGCAGGAGGTCAGGTGTTCCTCCTCGTGGACCTCGAAGTCCTCCTGCTGGAGGGAGATGTCCTCGGCGTCCCGCCGCACGGCGTTGCCGATCGTGCGAATCCCGTCGATCGCGCTCGGGCTGTCGCCGAACTCGTAGGCCCGCGTCTCCGGCAGCAGCTCGCCCCCGGCCCCCGCGCGCGGCACCGCGTGGTAGCCCGAGCCCGCCTTCGTGAGAGACGTGAAGATCTCCTCGAGCGCCGAGCGGCGGATGCGGCGCTCGCCGGCGGCCGAGAGGGTCAGCGCGCCGCCGCGGTCCTCGACGATCTCGCTCTTCTGGAGCTCCTTCCGAAACTCCTCGAGGTCGATGCCCGGATCGATCATGCCGCGCTCCTGGAGGTACTGCATCCAGCGCAGCGCCTCCTCCACGTCGCCGCCCGCCTGCAGCACGAGCTGCAGGAAGAGTTTGACGAGCTCCTGCATCGTGAGGAGCTGGCGGAGCAGGTCGACGGGGTAATCGGCGTAGCGGTAGCGCACCGGGCTAGCCCCGGGCGAGCGCGGCGCGCCACGCGCGCGCTGATGGCGAGAAGAGCGCCCGGTCGCTCGTCGTGAAGACCGTATAGCCCTGCTCGCGCAGGGCCGGGATCTCGGCGGCCGCGCGCAGCATGATGCCGGCGGCCTTGCCGTGCTCCCGGCTGACGGCCCCGACCCGCTCGACGGCGGCGCGGTAGCGGGGCTCGTCGTAGTGGCCGGGGACGCCGAGCGCCTGGGAGAGGTCGTTGGGGCCGACGAAGAGCAGGTCCACCCACTTCTCCGCTGAGATCGGCTCGAGCGCATTCAGCGCGCCGGCAGTTTCGATCTGCACGAAGACCGTCGAGCCCTCGTTGGCGTCGACCACCCAACGGTCGAAGGGGACGGCGCCGTAGCGATTGGCCCGGACGCCGGCGAGACCGCGCTTGCCGACCGGGGCGTACTTGACCGATTCGAGGGCGGCGCGGACGGGAGCATCCGACTCCGCGCGGGGAAAGAGAACCCCGCAGGCTCCGGCATCGAGCGCCCTCCCGGCATCCGCGGCCGCGAGGCAGCCCGGGACGCGGACGATCACGGGGATCGGCGCGCCCTCTGCGGCGCGAACCATCCGCTCGACCGACTCCGGGTTGAAGTATCCGTGCTCGGTGTCGAGGACGACGAAGTCGAAGTTCGCGAGCGCGAGAAGCTCCACGACGCCTTCCGTCGGCCAGGTGAGGAAGCAGCCGAGCAGCGGCTCGCGGGCGAGGACGCGGGCGCGGAAGGAGCGTTCGGTCAAGCTAGTTCGCCCTGTTCTTGACGAGGTTGAACTTCAGCATCTCGGCGTACGAGACCCGCGAGTCGAGATCCTCGCGGGCGATCTTCAGGTGCTGGGTGAGGCCCTCGAGCACGAGCTCCATGCCGATCGCGAGCTCCTCCTTCGAGGCCGGCGAGAAGTGCGCCTCGACCGCTTTCTTCAACCCCGGCACCGACTCGAGGGCCGCGAGGTGCTCCGCGAAGGGAGTGTCGTCCGAGATCGTGATCCGGTTGTCGGCCGCGAACCATGCGACGATCGGCTCGTAGAGCGGATGGATCTTCTCGGGCGCGGGAGCGCTGCGCGCGCGGCGCACCGGGCCGGTCGGCTCCTCGTCCTCGTCGAGCTCCTGCCGCCGGCGCTCGGTCGGCCGGCCGGCGTCGGGCGCCGGAAACTTCGCATCGAAGAGCTTCTTGACCGCCGTGCCGATGAGCTTCTTCGCCACGACCTCGGCCCCCTGCTGCTCGCCCTCGTAGACCATCTCGACCTTGCCCGTGATCGCGGGCAGCGTGGCCGGCAGGTCGCAGAGGCGCGGCGACACCTTCGCCTCGCCGTTGGAGAGGCCGCGCCGCTCCAGGTTCGACGCCAGGATCTCGAGGGCCGAGATGGGCATGCGCGCCGAAACGCCCGAGGACTGGTCCACGAACTCGGACGCGCGCGCGGCGAAGGCGATCTCCTCGATGAGCTCGCGGAAGCGCGCCGGGATCTCGATCGCGGGCCCGCCGTCGCGCTCGACCCAGGCTTCCTGGGCCGTGATCTTCGCCGCCGTCTTCACGTCCTCCGGATAGTGCGTGAAGATCTGCGAAGAGATCCGGTCCTTCAACGGCGTGATGATGTTGCCGCGGTTGGTGTAGTCCTCCGGGTTGGCCGAGAAGACCAGCAGGATGTCGAGCGGGATCCGGATCGGGAAGCCCCGGATCTGCAGGTCGCGCTCCTCGAGGATGTTGAGCAGGCCGACCTGGATGCGCGGCTGCAGGTCCGGCAGCTCGTTGATCGCGAAGATGCCGCGATTGGTGCGCGGCACGATGCCGAAGTGGATGACTTCCTCGTCCGAGTAGGAGCGGCGCTCGGTCGCGGCCTTGATGGGGTCGATGTCTCCGATGAGGTCTGCGATCGTCACGTCGGGCGTGGCGAGCTTCTCCCGGTACCGTTCCGCGCGCGGCATCCACGCGATCGGCGCGTCATCGCCCTTTTCCGCGACGATGCGCCGCCCGTACTTCGTGATCGGCGCGAAAGGGTCCTCGTTCAACTCGCTGCCCGCGATGGTGGGGATCTCGGCGTCGAGCAGGTTCACGAGCAGGCGCAGCAGGCGCGTCTTCGCCTGGCCGCGCAGACCGAGCAGCAGGAAATCGTGCCGCGACAGGATCGCGTTCGAGAGCGACGGAAGGACGGTGCGCTCGTAGCCGTGGATGCCCGCGAAGGGGTTTTCGCCCCGCGAGAGCGCCCGCTGCAGGTTCTCGCGCAGCTCGTCCTTCACGCCGCGGGGGCGGTATCCGCTCGCCTTCAGATCGCCGAGGGTCAGGGGATGCTTGGTCACGGGTTTGGGTTGCCTTCTCCGGCTACCTGCCGGCGTTGCGGGAGCTTCAGCCCGGTTTGAGGGCGGGGACGCTCTCCTCGGGCCGGAAGAGCGGCGCCGGGGCGCGGCCCGCGAGCCTTGCGGCGCGCTCGGCGAGGCCCTCCATGCGCGCGCGGTCGAAGCCGACGACGGTCTCTGCGAGGACGCCGTCGGGCCCGACCCGGAAGAGAGTGGGAACGTCGGTGACGCCGAGAGCGTCGGAGGCCGGCCAGGGATCGGGGTCGTACGCGGTCTCGACGCGGGTCCCGAGCCGCTCGGCGAAGGCGTGCGTCGCGCTCGCGTCGTCCTGCGAAACGCCGAGGACGGAGAGGCTGCCTCCCCCGGCAACGGCGCGGATCCGGTCGAGATAGGGCCAGGTCAGAGCGCAAGTGGGGCAGGTCGTCTTGAAGACGGCGTAGAGTGTCTCGCCCGCCGGCAGAGAAAAGGGCCCGCCGCGCTCGTCGCGCAACGCGAGTCGTGGAAACCGCGCTCCGGGTTCGAGGAGGGGCACGCGGGCGATTATAGACTTCGCTCCGGGCGTCTTCGGCGATTGTCGAGGTCGCGCGGAGGCAGCAGGGCATGAAGAAGAGGCCCGTTCACCCAATCTCGCGCCGGCAATTCGTGAAGGCCGCCGGGACGGCACTCGCCGCGGGCGCGCTCCCGGGACTCGCGTGCAAGGCGGGCGGCGGCACGGGCGGCGCCGCGAGGAAAACGCTGCGCATTCTCCAGTGGAGCCACTTCGTGCCCGGCTACGATCGCTGGTTCGACGAGGTGTACACGAAGCAGTGGGGCGCCAGCAACGGCACCGAGGTGATCGTCGACCACATGGCGGCCACCGAGGTCAACGCGCGGGGAGCGGCGGAAGCGGCGGCGAAGAAGGGGCACGACCTTTTTCTCTTCATCTCGCCGCCGGCCGCCTACGAGGCGCAGGTCATCGACCACCGCGAGGTCGTCGAGGAGGTCGAGCGCCGGCACGGGAAGATGATCGAGCTCGCCAGCAAATCCACGCTCAATCCGAAGTCGGGCAAGTACTTCGCCTTCTCGGATTCCTACGTGCCCGATCCCGGCAACTACCGCATCGACCTGTGGAGCGAGGTCGGGTTTCCGGCGGGCCCCGACACGTGGGAGGACCTGCGGGCCGGCGGCCGGAAGATCAAGGAAAAGTTCGGGAACCCGGTCGGGCTCGGCCTCTCGCAGGAGATGGACTCCAACATGGCGATGCGCGCCGTCCTCTGGTCCTTCGGCGGCGCCGAGCAGGACGGCGAGGGGCGCGTCGTGCTCGATTCGAAGCAGACAATCGAGGCGCTGAAGTTCATGCGAGCGCTCTACAAGGAGACCGAGACGGGCGAGGTCTTCACCTGGGACCCCGCGTCGAACAACCGGGCGATGCTCGCCGGTCGTGCTTCTTTCGTCCAGAACGCGATCTCGGTGACGCGCACGGCGGAGAAGGACAGCCCGGCGATGGCGAAGAGGATCGGCCTCGTGCCCGCGTTGAAGGGCCCCGTGCGCCGCATCGCCGCCGAACACGTCATGAACTGCTACGTCATCTGGAAGTTCGCGGACAACGTCGAGGGGGCCAAGCAGTTCCTGGTCGACCTCGTCGGCAATTTCGGCACGGTCTTCAAGGAGAGCGAGTTCTACAACTTCCCGAGCTACCCGGCGACGGTGCCCGACATCGCCGGGCAGCTCGCGAACGACCCGAAGGCCGATCCTCCCGGCAAGTACACGGTGCTGTCGGGCGTGCTCGACTGGGCGACCAATGTCGGCTATCCTGGCTGCGCCACCGCCGCGACCGACGAGGTCTTCAACACCTTCCTCATCCCGACGATGTTCGCGCGCGTCGCCCGCGACGAAATCACGGCCGAGGCCGCCGCGGCGGCGGCGCAGAAGGACGTGGAGCGAATCTTCGCGAAGTGGCGCAGTGCCTGAGCGACGTATCGTGTCCGTCGAGATGGCCGCGACCTTCGCATTCGGCCCGAAGTCCCTGACTCCGCGCTGGCGCCAAAGGCTATTTCCTGGGAGGACCGTGTGACCCGGGCCGGTGGGGGAGTCGGGGATCGCGGCGAGCCCGGGGCCGGCGAACCCGAGATTGGCTCGACGGCATCTGTGGAGCTCGTCGTCGCTGCTTCCGATCTCGCCAGTGCTCTGAGGCTCGGCCCCGAAGACGTGTTTCCGCCTGTGCTCGCGACCGCCCGCATGGTCGCGCTCATGGAGCTCGCGGCCGCGCGGTTGCTCCGGCCGTTTCTCGGCCCCGGCGAGCTTTCGGTGGGGTTGACCGTCGAGGTGGTGCATTCGGCCGCGACGCCCGAAGGCGCCGCGGTGGAAGCGACCGCCCGCTACCTGGGGCGCGAGGCCAAGGCCTACTTGTTCGAGGTGGTCGCTCGCGATGGCGGCGGCGAGATCGGCCGGGCCACGCATCGCAGGGCCATCGTGGCGAGCGATCGTCTCGTTGCCGGCGCGCTCCGGCGCAACGGCCGGACCTGATCCGCCGAAGCGCCGCAATGATCCGGGTTGCCGGCAAGGACCGAACTGATGGCTTGTCTTCGTGCGTTCGGCGGTCCATCACGGCGGCAGAGCGACGCCCCGCGTCGCGCGCCTGCTCGGCCGACGCCTCGCTCGAAGGCGCCCTCTACCGTGATGTCAGGAGAAAAGCCCCGGGTATCGCGGCCTGCCGTCGGTAGCGGGGACGCCGACCGTGTTCTCCTCGGGCATCCTGGACTTGATGACCGTCACGGTGCACAGCGCCTGGGCCACGACCTGCGACGAGACGCTGCCGAGGTAACGCCGCAGCGTGGAGCTGCCGCGCGAACCGATCACGATGTGGTCTACGTGGTTGGAGCCTGCGAAGTCGAGAATCTCCGCCGCCGGGTCGGGTCCCTCGAGGACGTGATGGGTGATCCGACCGACGCCGAGCCCGAGAGGCCGCGCCCAGTGTTGGAGCTCGACGAGCAGGCGCATGCGCAGGCTGCGCCCTTCGGCGTCCAGGGTCGTTTCCATGGCGAGGCGCGGGGTCTTCCGGACCGTCAGGCAGGCCAGCCGTGCGCCCGGCTCAGTCTGCAGGACCCGGCGGACGGCGGTGAACAGGGCCTCGGCCAGGGCCTCGGATCCCTGGTCGAGGTCGAGCGCGACGGCCACGATCGGCGCCCGGGAGATGTGGTCGTCGGCCGATCGGCGCAGGTCCGGCTCCTCGCCGATCAGGCGAAATCGCCGCTTGAGGACAGTCAGGAATGAGTCCCGGGACATCCGCCCGGCCCGAACGGTCAGGGCGATCTGGTCGGGGTGCTGGAGCTGGAAAGCCAGGTGCGCCGCAGTCTGGTACCGGTCGGCCGGCGCGATCTCGAGGCACCGCAGGATCACCTCCTGAAGCCAGGGCGGGCAGCGCGGATTGCGCGCGCGCGGCGGGACCGGATCGCGGTAGAGGCGCTGCCTGAGGCCCCGCACGCTCGTGGGATTGCCGAAGGGGCGCTCGCCCGTGGCGAGGTAGTAGAGGAGCACGCCGAGGGAGAAGATGTCGCTGCGGGGGTCGTTGCGGATCTGGCCGATCTGCTCGGGTGAGATGTAGGGCCCCGTGCCGATCGGGAGGCGGAACTGCTCGGCCAGCAGGTCCGGAAGCCGGTCGTGTCGGGACACGCCGAAATCGATCAGCACGGCCGCTCCGTCCTCGCGGAACATGACGTTGGACGGCTTGACGTCGAGATGGATCACGTGCTGGTTGTGGAGGTCGTGCAGGGCGGCGGCCAACCGGGCGCCAATCGAGGCGACCTCGCCCGGATCCAGGGGCGCCTCGTCGAGGCGGGACCGGAGCGAGGCGCCGCGGATGTGCTCCATGACGATGTATGGCTGGACGGACCAGTCCCCGGCGCCGATGAATCGGGGGACGTGGACACCCGAGAGGGTCGGCAGGATCATCTGCTCGACCTCGAACCCGACGATCGACGCCGGGTCGTCGGTGTCTCGGAACGACGGGATCTTCATCACGTAGAGGGCCGGCGGGTCGCCGCGGTGAACGCGCCAGATCTCGGCCATGCTGCCGCGGTGGATCTTCTCCTCCAGGACGTAGCCGTCGATGACGGTGCCGGGTTCGCGGATCCCGGGCATCGGCAGTCAGCGCCCCGCGCCGAGGCGCACGTTGAAAGACAAGGGCAGCCCGGCCGCCTGGATCTTGGCGAGCGGGACCTCGAGGTCGTAGGGGACCCGGTAATAGACGAGCGCGTCAGTCGCGTCGTCCAGGAGCGCGTAGCAGGCTGCCGGGTTTCCGTCGCGTGACTGCCCGACGGAGCCGGGGATGACGAGCCAGCGCCGCGCCGGCAGGAGCGGGATCGCGGCTCCCGGGACGGGCGTGAAGGCACAGGCGCGGCCGTCGCCGGCCAGGTGGTAGAGCGCGGGCGTGTGCATGTGGCCGCAGGAGGTGATCCGGCAACGGGTGGCTCGCATGCTCCTGCCCGCGTCGAAGGGCGAGACGATGTACTCCCAGCGGTCCGGAGCCCACGCGTTCGCGTGGACGTAGAGGCGGCCGGCCTCCTCGACCGCGAGGGGGAGCGCCCTCAGGAAGTCGAGCTGACCGGGGGAGAGGCGGGAACGCGTCCACTCGACCACGGCCGCGGCCTCCGGGTTCATCTGGGAGGACGCGCCGTAGAGGATCGCCTGATCGTGGTTGCCGAGAACGGCCACGCCCCCGCGCTCGACGAGACTCCGGACGACGTCCACGACGGGCCCGGGATCCGCGCCATAGCCCACGAGGTCCCCGAGGAAGACGCAGCGGCCGGCCCCCGCGCGGTCGGCATGTTCGAGGCAGGCCATGAGGGCCTCGATGTTCGCGTGGATGTCGGTCAGCAAGGCGATGCGCATCGGGCCTCCGCCGCCCTCGGCCGCGCCATGCTACTCCGCAACCGGGGAGCCGGGGCGATGCGCAATTGGGGAATTTGCATCAGAGGGCCCCGCCGCTCAGGTAGCATTCTTGGAGCCGCCGCTGGGAAGACCCCGGCATCTTCTTTTCCGAGGGGGGCGTCATGAAGCTGGTCAACCCCATCGTTCACCGCTGGCTCGAGGACGGCCGATCCGACCCCGAGGCCTTCTGGGACCGGGCCGCGCGGCAACTCCCCTGGTTCCGGCCATGGGACAAGACGTTCGTCTGGGAGCCGCCGACGTTCCGATGGTTCGTCGGGGGACAGACGAACCTGGCGTTCAACTGCCTCGACCACCACGTTCACGCGGGCCGCGGGGGCCATGCCGCCCTCGTGGCCTTGAACGAGCGCGGCGAACGGCGGATCTTCACCTACGCCCAGCTGCTTTCCCAGGTCGAACGCGTCGCGGCTGCCCTGCGCGGCGCGGGAGTCGGCAAGGGCGACCGCATCACGATCTACATGCCGACCTGTCCGGAGGCGATCCTGCTGATGCTGGCGGCCACACGGATCGGCGCGATCCACGTGGTGGTGTTTGCCGGCTTCGGCTCGGGGGCCCTCGGCGACCGCATCCGGGCGAGCGGCTCGAAGGTGGTTTTCACCGCGGACCGAACCTTCCGCAAGGGCAAGGACGTGCCGCTCAAGGGTATCGTCGACCAGGCGCTCTCGGGCGGCGGACACGCCGTCGAGAGAGTCGTCGTGTGGCGCCGCGACGGCGCCGCGCCGTCCATGGCCCCTGGCCGCGACGCGACGTGGGAAGCGTTTCTCGAGCTGGGAGAGGGCCAGAGCGGCGGCTGGGTCCCGATGGAGTCCAACGAGCCGGCCTTCATCCTGGCGACCTCGGGGACGACGGCCCGGCCAAAGCTCGCCGTTCACACCCACGGCGGATACGCCGTCCACATCGCGAGCATGGCCCGCTGGTGTTTCGGGCTGAAACCCGACGACATCTGGTGGTCCACGTCCGACATCGGTTGGATCGTGGGACACAGCTACATCGTGTACGCGCCGCTGCTGGCGGGCTGCACGACGCTCGCCTACGAGGGAGCGATCGATCACCCCGGCCCGGAGACCGTCTGGAAGATCGCCGAAGAGTTCGGCGTCACCGGGATCTTCACGTCGCCGACCGCCGTGCGCCTCCTGATGCGCTACGGCGAGGCGCCCGCGCACCGCCACGACCTCTCGAAGCTCGAGCGGGTCTTCTGCGCCGGCGAGGTCCTGAACGCGCCGGCATGGGAGTGGCTGCAGGAAAAGGTCTTCCGCGGGCGGGTCCCGGTGATCGACCACATGTGGCAGACCGAAACCGCCGGACCGGTCTTCGGCAATCCTTACGGCATCGCGCTGATGCCGATCAAACCCGGTTCGGCGACGATTCCGCTGCCGGGCATCGAGGCCGCGGTCGTGGCCATGGACGGCACGCCGTGCGGCCCCGGCGAGAAGGGCATCATGGTGCTCGGCCGGCCGTTCCCGGGCCTGACGCCGACGTTGTGGGGCGAGCCCGAGCGCTACGGCCTCGACTACTGGGAGAAGATCCCGGGCGTCTATTGCACCGGGGACTCGGCCCACGTCGATCAGGACGGATACGTGTGGTTCGCGGGCCGGGCCGACGAGCTCATCAAGATTGCCGGGCACCGCATCGGGACGATCGAGGTCGAGACGGCCTGCCTCCAGCACTCGGCCGTGGCCGAAGCAGGCGTGACGGGACGGCCCGACGCCCTGCGCGGCGAGGTCATTGCGGCCTTCGTAGTGCTCAAGCAGGGGCACGTTCCCTCCGACGGCCTGCGCCAGGACCTGCTCGAAACGATCCGCCGCGAGCTCGGCCCCGTGGCGGTCATCGGGGACCTGAACTTCGTCAACTCGCTGCCGAAGACGCGCAGCGGGAAGATCATGCGCCGGGTCCTCAAGGCCGTCACGCTCGACATGGAGCCCGGAGACATCACGACCATCGAAGACGAGGGGTCCGTCGAGGAGGCGCGGGACGCCTGGAGCGCGATGCGCGAGCAGGTGCGCGCGGACCGGACTTAGCTCCCGGCGGACCGGCGCGCGACGCCGGGGCGAAAGAAAAGGGCGGCGGAGGCCATGGCCTCCGCCGCCCGATGTTTTGGAGGGGGCTTCTTAGAAAGAGCCCTGGAACTGCATGACGAAGCGGTTCAGGTTCTTGATCGAGGCCGTGACCGGCTTGACCTTGGGCTGGATGTTCTCGTAGTAGGCGGTGATCTTCAAGTTCTGCCAGAGCACGTAGTAGTTGAATCCGCCGCCGATCCGCGTCTGCTCCTTGGCGACGAGCAGCGGGTCCGCGTAGTTCAAGAACTCGTAGCGGAAGAAGGGCTGGATCTTGGCGTCGCAGAAGTACCAGCCGGCGTTGATGTAGAGGGTGTCCTGCTTGGGCAGGGTCGTCGGGACGCCGCCGATGATGTACTTCATCGGCTCGCCGTTGCTGTGCATGTAGTCGCCTTCCACGGTGACCGCGCCCGGCCCGATCGGCCAGTCGAGGAAGAGGTCGCCGAAGTAGGCCTTGTAGTCGCCCTGCCCGTCGCCGCCGCCGCCGATCGCCAGGATCTTCCGGCGGGCCAGGTTCGTGCCGGCGTAGGTGTAGCCGTACTCCGTGTCGAAGAAGTTGTACTGGAGGCGTCCGGCGATGCGCGGCGGGTTGCGCGAGCCCGCGGCCGGACCGATCGGCGCCGGCTCTTCCGGCCCCGTGGGATAACGATAGCCCGAGAACACGCCGACGCGGTACGTCAGGTGGTCGCCGACCAGAGCGCCGTTGAGGCCGACGCCGTAGTCACGCCCGCCGTTGGCTTCCTCGACCGCGCCTTCCTGCTGGGACCACGTCGGAAGATCGAGGGCGAGGAAGGTCGAAACGCTCGTCAGGACCTGGCGCATCGTGGGCACCAGGAAGAGGCCCGCCTGCAGTGAAGCCGCATGGCCGGCAAAGGCCCACTGGGCCCACGCGTCCTGGATCAGGAACCCGGAGTTGATGTTCTTGGCCCCGCTGGTCCCCGCGTAGCCGACGCGCGGATCGTCGGTCTGGAAGAAGACCGTGACGCCCGCCGGCAGGTTGCCCTGGACGTAGAACCGGGCGCGGCGCAGGTAAAAGTTCTGCGAGTAGCCCTGGCTGTTCGGGTCCTGGAGCAGCTCGATCGACGGCTGCAGGACCGCGCCGAAGCGGAGGTTCACGTTGTCGGCCAGCTTGAGGACCGCCCAGGGCGGCGGCGCCGCCTGCGGGTCCGACGGCGAGAACACCGGCTGCGTCTGGGCCAGCACCGCGGCCGTGGACATCGAGGCCGGGTAGATCCCCGGCTTCTCCGCGGCGGCGGCCTGGGCTTCGGCGGCCTGCTTCTGGGCCTGCGTCGCCTGGGCCTGCGCCTGGTCCAGCTGCTCCTGGACCTTCTTCTGCATCTGCTGGAGCGCCTGGTCGCGCTGCTCGGCCTCCGCCTTGAGCTTCTGGATCTGTTGCTGTTGCTCCTCCAGGGACTTCTGCATCTGCTTGAGCTGATCGATCGTGGGATCGGCGGCCGGCGGCGAGGAATCCTGCGCGAGCGCGCGCCCGGATGTCAGAAGCAGCAGCGAGAGCGCCAGGGTGGTCAGTTTTTTCATTCGCCTCTCCTTCGAAACTAGGTTGACCTTGGGCTTGTGGCTCGAGTGCTCGGCCCGGGTTGTCGCGACGTCTCTTTCGGGAATTCGGCGTAGCCGGAACGCGTCATCGGGACTCCAGTCAGGGAGGACGCCACCGGGAGCGGCGGCCGGGCCACACGCTTCCCGCGCCCCGCCCATCTGCGGGAACCGGGGAGGCTGCCGCTGCAGGTCGACTTCGCATCCCGCTCTTTCGAACCGCGTAACACTAGCTTAACCCCGGAGCGGGGGGCATGATGAATTTCTGTCATTTGACAGACCCGAAGGTGAACCCCGCGATGAACCGGTCGAGGAACAGGTTGTAGAGGAACCCGATCGGCAGGCTCGCGATCAGGCAGGCCGCCATCAGCGACCCCCAGTAGTAGACGTCCCCCCGGACGAGATAGATCGGAACCCCAACCCCGACGGTCTGGTTCGCCGCCGAGGAGATGAAGGTCAGAGCGTAAACGAACTCCTGGGTCACGAGGGTGAACGAAAAAATGACCACCGTGAGGATCCCGGACAGGGAAATCGGGACCATCAGACGGAGAAAGGCCTGGAACCGGGTTAGGCCGTCCACCATGGCGGCGTCCTCGAGCTCCCTGGGGATCGACTTGAAGAAACCCATCAGGAGCCAGGTCGAGAAGGGGATCGTGAAACTGGGGTAGACGACCACGATGGACCAGATGGAGTCCTGGAGGCCGAGGGCGGCGACCACCCGGGACAGCGGCAGAAAGAGCAGGGTGGGGGGCACGAGGTACGTCAGGAAGATCGCGATGCCGAGGCGCTCCCCCCAGCGGCCCGTCAGCCGGGCCAGCGCGTAAGCCGCTGGCACGGAGAGCAGCAGCGTGATCGCCACGACCAGGATGCCGGCGAGCGTCGTGTTCCAGAGCCAGCGCGGGTAGAGCGTTTCCCGGAAGAGCAGCCGCAAGTGTTCCAGAGTGGGAGGCTCGTGAAAGAGGAAGGGGTTGTTCTTCAGGTCGTAGAGGTCGCTCGTCCGCTTGAAAGTCGTGATGAGCATCCAGTAGAACGGGAATGCGAGGGCCGAGGAGAAGGCGAGGAGGACCCCCCATCGCAGGGTCACGGCCAGGGCGCGGCGGGGCCGGCGTCGGAACGCCATCTATCCGACCTCCGCCCGGCGGGCCGTCTGCAGCATCTTCCAGGCCACGAGCGCGAGCAGGGGCAGCAGGAAGATGGAGATCGCGGCGCCCTCCGCAAGGTCGCCGCCGAGGACTCCGGTGAAGAAGGCGAGCGACGGGAGCACCTGTGTCGTGTCGTAGGGCCCCCCGCGCGTGAGGATGTAGATCACCGTCATGTCGGTGAAGGTGAAGACGATCCCGAAGAGCAGGGCGACGTTGATGATCGGCAGGAGCATGGGGAGCGTGATCTGGAAAAGGGTGCGGAAGTAGCCGGCGCCGTCGACCGCGCACGCCTCGGGGATGTCCCTCGGTATGGACGTCCATCCCGCGAGCAGGATGACCGTGGCGAAGGGAAGCACGTGCCAGGTCTGGACGAGGATGACGGAGATCATCGCCAGCGTCGGCTCGCCGAGCCACATGGGCGGTGAGAGCGCCGGGACGAGGTGCAGGCGGACGAGCACCCAGTTGATGACGCTGTAGAGGGAGTCGAGGATCCACTTCCAGCCGATCGCGCCGATCGACACGGGAGCGACCCACGGCAGGATCACCAGGAAGCGGACGAGATGCCGGCCCCGGAATGGGTCCTTGAGGACGAGGGCGAGGACGTTGCCGCCGACGAGAACGAGCGCCTGGGTACAGACCGTGAAGACGATCGAGTTGCGGAGGGCTCGGCGGAACGCCGGACTCTGGAGGACCGACGAAAAGTTGGCGAGGCCGACGAAGTGGTACTCCGTCGAGCCGACCTTGACGTCGCCGACGGCGTAGTAGAAGGCGAGCAGAAACGGCACGCCGACCAGGGCGAGCACGTAGAGGATCGCCGGCAGCAGCATGACCGGGCCGAGCCAGCCCTGGCGCAGGCGGCGAGGTTTCACGACAACCGCACGGGCGCCCGCCGCGTGCCTGCGACCCGGTCGAAGAACTTCAGGTTGCGCTCGGCGACCTCGAACCGTTCGACCGAGTCCGCGGCGAGACGCTCGCGGTAGCTCGCGGGCAGGCGGGAAACCACCTTGCTCCCGCCGAATCGGCCTTTCTCGATCCGGCCGTAGAGGATGCGCTCGGATCCGAGGTACTCCTCGTGGCCGACCCGGAACGCGAGCCCGACGGCGGGACCGGGCGTTGCGGCGAACCCGACCGGCAGGAAGTGTTCGGGCCGGAACCCGACCATCGCGTCCCCTCCGTCGACGAGATTCATCGGCGGCGACCCGAGGAAGGTCGCGACGAAGGTGTCGGCGGGCTCGTCGTAGACGTCGGCCGGCGTCCCGACCTGACGCACGATGCCCTGGTTCATGACGACGACGCGGTCTCCCATGGCCATCGCTTCCACCTGGTCGTGCGTGACGTAGATCATCGTCGTCGCCACGCGGCGCTGGAACTGTTCGAGCTCTTCGCGCGCCGAGGCCCGCAGCTTGGCGTCGAGGTTGGAGAGGGGCTCGTCGAGCAGGAAGACGCTCGGCTCCCGGACGATGGCCCGGGCGAGCGCCACGCGTTGGCGCTCGCCGCCGGAGAGCTCGCGGGGCCGGCGGGCGAGCAGGTGGCCGATACCGAGCAGGTCGGCCGCCCACTGCGCCTTCTTCTCGCGCTCCGCGCGCGGCACATGCTGGGCCTTCAGGGGGAACACGATGTTGCCGAGCACCGACAGGTGCGGATAGAGCGCGTAGCTCTGGAAGACCATCGCGATGCGCCGCTCGCGGGGCGTGAGATCGTTGACGACGACGCCGCCGATCAGGATGTCGCCGGAGGTGGGTTCCTCGAGGCCGGCGATCATGCGCAGCAGCGTCGTCTTGCCCGACCCCGAAGGCCCGAGGAGGACCAGAAACTCCCCCTCGCGGCTCTCGAGGTCGACCCCGACCACGGCCCCGACCTGGCCCTGGCGGAAGACTTTGGTCAGCGCCCGGGTCTGGACGATGGCCACGTCGGGATCACTTCCACTTGTCGAAAATCCGCTTGATCTCCTTTTCGGCCGCGGCCACCGATTCCTCGGGGCTCATCACGTCCTGGGCGGCCTTGGCGAACATCGTCGGGATGACGAACGTGTTGAAGACCTCGTCGATCGCGGCCGTCGCGTAGCCCGGGTACCCGACGTTGGTGGCCCACTCGAGGACGTTTGCAAGGACTTTGTACTTGTCGGGCGGGTTGGCCTTCGGGTCGTTCGAGAGCAGCTGGGTGATGTCCGGCACGGTCTGCGGGAAGCAGGGGAAGTTGTAGAACTCGCTCGCCTTGAATGCGGCCTCGAAGGTGTCCATGTAGTCGATCAGGAACTGCTGGGCGCCTTGCTTGTTCTCGGCGAAGTCCCAGATCACGTAGCAATCCATGACGTGCTCGGCCGCGATGGCGCGGACCGGGCCCTTGAGCGCCGGCGCCAGCTGGATCTTCGCGGACATTTCCGGATTGTCCTTCTCCGCCGAGCGGGTCACGGATATGGCGTTGGCGACGAAGGAGAGCTTTCCCGCGAGGATGCCGCGGTTGTTGGAGGACGGGTCCCAGGTGAAGACTTCGGCCGTTTCGGCTTCCTTGTAGAGGGACCGCATGAACTTGACGGCCTCGACCGTCTGCTTGGAATTGATCGCCACGCTGCCGTTGGCGTCCTGCACGGAGCCCCCGAAGGACCAGAGCAGGGCCCGCATCGCCATGTTCGTGTCGAGCTCCTGCGACAGGCCGATGCCGACGGGGTTGCCGAACTGGTCCTTGATCTTCTTGCCGCCGACGCGCAGGTCGTCCCAGGTGGCGGGGCCGTTGGGGAAACCCACCTTCTCCCAGAGATCCTTTCGATAGTTGCCCGGGTCCGGCACGTAGGAGTCGGAGAAAGCGAAATACCGTTTTGTCTTCGGGTTGAAGGTCGACTTCAGGGCGAGATCGATCTTCTTGCCGTGCTTTTTCTCGACGGCGTCGTAGATGTCCTTGTGATCGATCGTCTGCTTTTCGTAAGCGGCCGGAGGCGAGAGGAACATGAAGAGGTCGTGCCCCTTGCGGGCAGAGACCTCGGCGGCGGCGCGGGCGTTGATCTCGCCGATGGCGATGTGGTCCACGGTGACTTCGGTGTCGTTCTTCTGGCCCCACTGCTTCGTGAACACCCCGTCGAACCACTTGTCGTAGCCGGGAACGAAGTGGCTCCACTGCATGATTTTCAAGGTCTTCCCGGCGGCACGGGCGCGGTCGGGGAAGAGGAACGCCGGACCTCCCGCGGCCACGGCCCCGGCTCCGGCCAGCCGCGCGAACTGCCGGCGGGTCATCCCGCGACTTCGTTTCCTGGACATGGGCACCTCCCTGCCTCAGCCGCCGGCGCGGGTCCGTCCCGCGCGGGCGGTTAGAAGTCCTGCTGGATGTCCCGATCCTTCGTCTCCCTTATGAAGAGGCTGCCGATGACGAAACTCATGAGCGCAACGATGATCGGGTACCAGAGCCCGGCGTAGATGTTGCCCTGCGACGCCACGATCGCCGTCGCGAGCAGCGGCAGCATGCCGCCGAACCAGCCGTTGCCGATGTGGTACGGCAGCGACATCGACGTGTAGCGGATGCGAGTGGGGAAGAGCTCGACCAGGAACGCGGCGATCGGTCCGTACACCATCGTCACGTAGAGCACCATGATGACCAGGATCAGGATCGTCATCGTCCAGTTGATCGCTGTCTTGTCGATCTCGGCCGGGTAGCCACTCGCTTTCAGGGCGGCCTTGTAGTCGTCCTCCTTGAAGCCGTGGAGCTCGATGTTGCCGATCCTGGTGACCACGGTCTCGGTCCCCACGGCCGGCAGCTTCTGGAACGACAACCCGGCCTTGGTCAGGAAGTCCCGAGCTTTGTCGCAATCCGAGTACCGCGTCTTCGGCGTGGGGAAGATGTGCATCGAGCAGTCGGATGCGGCCACGCTCGTCGGCGTGCTGGCCACGTACTTCTCGAGCGCCGGGTTGACGTAGTGGGTGAGGCCCTTGAACAACGGGAAGTAGGTGAGCGCGGCGACCAGGCAGCCGACCATGATGATCCACTTGCGGCCGATCTTGTCGGAGAGCCACCCGAAGAAGATGAAGAACGGGGTTCCGATGATGAGCGAGATGCCGATCAGCCAGTAGGTCGTCAGGTAGTCGACCTTGAGGTAGAGAGTGAGGAAGAAGAGGGCGTAGAACTGTCCCGTGTACCAGACGACGCCCTGGCCCGCCGTCGCGCCGAAGAGCGCCAGAATCACGATCTTGAGGTTGGACCACTTGGTGAAGCTGTCGGTCAGGGGGGCCTTGGAGCCCTTCCCCTGCGCCTTCATGGACTTGAAGACCGGAGATTCTTCGAGCTTGAGGCGGATGTACACGGAAAACGCGAGCAGGATCACGGAAACGAGGAACGGGATGCGCCAGCCCCAGGCCTTGAAAACGTCGGTGGTCATTTTGACGCGGCAGGTTCCGATGACGATCAGAGCGAGGAGCAGGCCGAGTGTCGCGGTGGTCTGGATCCAGCTCGTGTCGTACCCGCGCTTGCCGTGGGGGGCGTGCTCGGCAACGTACGTCGCGGCGCCGCCGTACTCTCCGCCGAGCGCGAGGCCCTGCAGGAGTCGAAGGGCAACGAGCAGGATGGGCGCGGCGAACCCGATCGAGGCGTACGTTGGCAGCAGGCCGACGGCCGCCGTGGAGGAGCCCATGACGATGATCGTGACGAGGAACGTGTATTTGCGGCCGACGAGGTCGCCGATGCGGCCGAACACGAGCGCGCCGAAGGGGCGCACGAGAAAGCCGGCGGCGTACGCGACGAACGAGGAGAGCAGGGCGGCCGTGGCGTTGCCCGGCGGGAAGAAGAGGGCAGCGAAGAAGGGCGCCAGGGTCGCGTAGAGATAGAAGTCGTACCACTCGAACACCGTGCCCAGGGATGAAGCGAAGATGACCCGCTTCTCTGCGCCGGTGATCGTCCCGGCAGGCACCACGTTGGTCGTCGCCATTCTTTCCTCCCCCTTTTCTAATCGTAAGGATCAAGCCCGAACCCGGAGGGGCCGCCAAACCGATTCGCCCGACCGAGCCCGGGACAAAAAAACCGGGGACGCGCGGTCTCTAAACGATGTCCTGCGCGAACATCGCGCTCCTCCTTCTTCCACGCCGGAGGCCCGGCGACGGCGCCATCAAGACCCGGGACGGCGTAATCCCCCGCTCCTGACGGGCAGGGACTCGCGGTGAAGGCCGTCGCGCGCACATGCCTCTCTCGATCTCACTCCCGGGTGGGAGCGACGGACGCTCCGGCCATTCCGCCCGATCCGTCATATTTGAAGGCTCTTCGCTGGCGCAAGTCTTTTGAAAGATCCCGGGCAAGTCAAGGAAATCCGGACGGCAGATGAGCGATCCGGGCGATCCGAGCGGTTCGAGTGGAGATCGGCCACTCCCGGAACCGGCGGTCACAGCGGCGCGAGGGATATCGGGCTCCCGTCCGAGGGATAACATGGCGCAGCGTCCGCGGGTCTTTTCGCCGAAAAGGAGTGACCATGTCCGACGCCACCAATCGGACCCTCGAGTTGCTGCACCGCCGGGCGCGGCGACACCGACCCTCGTGCCCGGATGAATCTTCCCCTGCGCGGGGCGCACGCGAGTCGCTCGCCCCGGGCGACGGTTAACGAAGCGGAGACCGGAGGAGCCCCTCACCGATCGAAGCATCAGACGGAGGCAGAGTCATGACGGAATCGAAGACGACACCGGCGGTTGCGGAAACGACCGAGCACCAGATCGCGGTGCACTGGAAGGAAGAGGAGTACTTCGATCCCCCGGCCGGGTTCGTCGCCCAGGCCAATCTGAAGGATCCCTCGGTCAACGAGCGCTTCGGCGAGAAGAACTTTCCGAAGTGCTTCGAAGAATACGCGGACATGCTCACCTGGTACAAGCGATGGGACACGGTCCTCGACACCAACGACCCGCCGTTCTGGAAGTGGTTCGTGGGCGGCACGATCAACGCCTCCTTCAACTGCGTGGACCGTCACCTCGAGAAGTACAAGAACAAGGCCGCCATCATCGCCGTGCCGGAGCTGGAGAACGAGGACCCCGTCACGGTCACGTACCAGGAACTCTACGTCCGGGTCAACGAGTTCGCCGCGCTCCTGCGCGACTTCGCGGGCCTGAAGGCCGGGGACCGCGTCACGATCCACATGCCGATGGTCGCCGAGCTGCCCGTGACGATGCTCGCCTGCGCGCGCCTGGGCGTTATCCACTCCGTCGTGTTCGGGGGATTCAGCGGCGAAGCCTGCGGCCTGCGCGCCGCCGATTCCGGCAGCCGCGTCCTCATCTACATGGACGGCTATTACCGCAGCGGCAAGATGATCGACCACAAGGCGGCCGCGGAGATCGCGGTGGCCACGGCCGAGAAGGAAGGGCAGACGATCGACAAGGTCCTGGTGTGGCGGCGCTACCCCGGCAAGTACGTCTCGGCCGCGCCGATGGTGAAGGGGCGCGACTTCTTCGTGGACGACGTCATCGGGAACTATCGCGGCAAGCGCGTCGAGCCCGTGCCGATGGACGCGGAGGCGCCCCTCTTCCTGATGTACACGAGCGGCACGACGGGCAAGCCCAAAGGCTGCCAGCACCGGACCGGAGGCTACCTCGCCTACGTGACGGGAACCTCGAAGTACATCCAGGACATCCATCCCGAGGACGTCTACTGGTGCATGGCGGACATCGGCTGGATCACCGGGCACTCCTACATCGTGTACGGGCCCCTCGCGCTGGCCGCGACCTCGGTCATCTACGAGGGCGTCCCGTCGTACCCCGACGCGGGCCGCGTGTGGCGCATCGCCGAGCGGCTCGACGTGAACATCTTCCACACCTCGCCCACCGCGATTCGCATGCTGCGCAAGGCCGGGCCCGAGGAGCCGAAGAAGTACCACTACCGCTTCAAGCACATGACGACGGTCGGCGAGCCGATCGAGCCCGAGGTCTGGAGGTGGTATTACGACGTGGTCGGCAAGCGCCAGGCCGTGATCGTGGACACCTGGTGGCAGACCGAGAACGGCGGGTTCCTCTGCAGCACGAAGCCCGCCATCGATCGGATGAAACCCGGCAGCGCCGGACCCGGGATGCCCGGCATCTACCCGATCATCAAGGACGAGCAGGGCCAGGACATCGCCCCGGGCTCCGGAAAGGCAGGCAACATCTGCATCCGGAACCCCTGGCCGGGCATCTTCCAGACGATCTGGGGCGATCGCGACCGTTTCGTCCGCCAGTACTACTCGAAGTACTGCAAGGACACGCAGAGCAAGGACTGGCACGATTGGCCCTACTTCGCGGCCGACGGCGCGGTCCTTCCCGCCGACGGATACTTCCGGATCCTGGGCCGCGTCGACGACGTCATCAACGTGGCGGGTCACCGCCTGGGCACCAAGGAGCTCGAGTCGGCTTGCCTCACGGTGGAGGAGGTCGCGGAGGCCGCGGTCGTCCCGGTGGCCGACGAGGTCAAGGGCCGGGTCCCCGAGGTCTACATCGCCCTGAAGCCCGCCTATGCGCCGAGCAAGGAGATCACCGACAAGGTGATCCTGACGATCGAGACGATGATCGGCAAGATCGCGCGCCCGAGGCGCGTCCACATCGTCCCGGACATGCCGAAGACCCGGTCCGGGAAGATCATGCGGCGGGTCCTGGCCGCCATCTCGAACACGCTCGACACCGGCGACATCACGACACTCGCCAACCCCGACGTGGTCGAGCAGATCCGTGTCGCGGTCCAGGGCAAGGAAAAGGTGGCAACGAAAGAAGGGCCGGAAGACCTCAAGCAGTTCGGCAAAGAAGAGTAGCGCGGGATCGGGTCGGGGGCTCCGGCGGGTTTTGACCCGTTCCGCCGCGGATTCCCGAACGGAAGGGGGGCCGGGTCATGCTCGTCCGGGACATCATGAGACGTCCGGCCATCTCCGTCTCGGGCGACGCCACCCTGCGGGACGCCTATCGCACGATGCAGCAGGAAGGGATCCGTCACCTGCCCGTGTGCGACGGCGAGGCGCTCGTCGGAGTCGTCACCGATCGGGATCTGCGGCTGGCGACGAGCACCCTCTCCGATTCGCCGCTCTCGCCGGACCGCCGGGTGGCCGAGGTGATGTCGCGAAATCCCGAGACGGCGGACCCGGCGGATCCGGTCGAGGACGCCGCGCGGACCATGCGCCAGAAAAAAATCGGTTGCCTCCCGGTCCTGGACGGCGGGCGTCTGGTCGGCATCATCACGGGGCTCGATCTGCTGGACGCGCTGCTGCGGATGACCGGCGTGGACAAGCCTTCGGGGCGCCTCGAAGTGCGCCTTCCGGACCGCCCCGGCGAGCTCGCTCGCCTCACGAGCTTCATCGGCGAGCGCGGCTTGAACGTCCATTCGATTCTGACGCACCCTGACAGCGCCGCGAGCGTGCGCGTCGTCCTTCGGGTGGGCTCGATCGAGACGCGCCTGCTGGCGGAGGAGCTGCGGCGCTCGCAGTTCGAGGTCGTGTGGCCGCCCGAGAAGCCATGGCCTCGGTGATCT